>ENA-OQIF01000002-OQIF01000002.1-human-gut-metagenome-genome-assembly--contig:-NODE-2-length-191255-cov-5.885616_pt1 | contig 191255 bp, 168 predicted proteins | sample MGYA00242574_ERZ504738 | MGnify/ENA primary metagenome ERZ504738 (study PRJEB26092, sample SAMD00036437) | human gut metagenome | host: Homo sapiens | study: EMG produced TPA metagenomics assembly of...
ATTAGAGTCAGTAGTATTACTATTAACATAAATATAGTGAGAACTAAACAATATGAACCACTCTTATATTATGATTTTCTCTTTCTTCCTCTGGAGGAAGTTTCATATAATCACCATATATATTACATAAATATAAATTATAATTTCCCGGAACTTTAAACATACGTCCTTCAAACTCAATTGTTGTTAATGGAAATATAGTAGTATAATCACAATTTAAAGGATAGTAAACTCCATAAGAATAATTAATTTTCTTGGCAAACAATTTACCAAATAGTCTGAATCCAGAATAAAAAGTACCTAAAACTTATTCCATAATGAAAAAAGATTCAATTGCATTTTAGTTTTCTTATGTACCATAGGTAACAAAGAGATCAATAGATACCATTGCATAAAAGCAGATATCTTTACTAGAAATTTATTTGCTTTTTCAACAGAAAAAATATCTATAAATATCCCTTTATATTTATATCCCAAAGTATAATCACTATCTTCAAGCAAAGAATTCACATCTCTTACTTTCGCATATCTTGCGAAATAGTTTCTATCAGTCTTAGATGTTTGTAACTGGTATTGTTCAGGAAGTTCTGTCTTTAATAAACCTAGTAATTTATTATAGTCATCTTTCATCAGTTGAATATCTAAATCATCATCCCATGGTATAAAACCTCCATGCCTAACAGCTCCTAAAAGAGTTCCACCAGATAACCAATAATTAATTTCATTCTTGACACAAATATCATCTATTACACATAACATTTCGAACATACGTTCTTGTTGCTTTCGCAACATAGTACCATCAGTATTATAGTTAGATATCTTTTCCATTATTTTTATATCAATTTAAATTTCAAACAATAATAAAATCTATATATCAGAATAAAAAGCTCTGTTAAGAACATTGCTAAAGCAAAGCACTCCCCACCCAATAAATTAAATACGTATAAAATCCCGTACAAAGAGCACACAAATAAAGTAGAATATATTACACTGAAGTTAAATGGCTTATAAAAACCATAAGCGACAAGAAGTGGAGTCCCTAAATAAGTATTAATACCAAAACAAAATACATAAAGACACAAGATCCTTATAAAAATTAGAGCTTCAGCATATAGTTGCGCTGAAAAATAAAGAATGATATAGGGTGCTAGAAAAAAAGTAAAACAGATAAAATCAAAGATAATGCAGCTATAACATATAGCATCTTTACAGAAAATGATTTAATTGGATTTTTTGCAACATGAGGATAAATCGCCTGATTCAGCATTTGTATGGGAACAGACACAAAAGATAAAATTTTCTGAGACAAATCAAATGCGGCAACAGTATGCATATTCAGAAATAACCACTCATCGTTTTAGCTATATTCGTATTCAATAAAAACGAAACTCTGGAAACGAAAAACGGTGTACTATTACAAAAAGTTTCTTTCATCACTCTGAAAGTAGGAAATACAAATTTGACTCTACAAAAATTAATAATAATATTAATGAAAATACACCTGCAGTAATATTAGCCAAAGATTGTAATAAGGCTAAAAGTGTAAAGTCCATTCTTTTTAATAAAGTAAAACAAGTATAGTATAGAGAACTATACTTGTTGTCCTTATATAAGTCAAATACTTCATCTTCTCAATACCTTGAAAAACCACACAGGTATAATAACCTCAGAAAAGCATGACAAAAAAGCATACAGATATATAATTCTATATTGTTGAAAGAAAGGGATAAAAACAAACATATCATGAAAATAGAAAAGCAAAGTCCAAACAAAATAAATTTAATAGTAAATACAGTAGAAACGATTAAACTCATTTTTTTTAAACTACCTCTATTTAAAGACACTTCTCGGACTGAAGTTACATCTAATCCCCAATTAATAACAATTGAAAAATATGAAACAATCGTTTGAGAAAAAATGATAATCCCATAATTAGTTGCGCCAATAGTAGTAATAATATATGGAAGAGCGATAAAGGGCATTATTAAGCGTATAGCTTCAATTATCGACAAATAAAATGTATTTTGAAAAATTACTTTATAGGAATCTAAAGACTTTTTAATTTTCATCACTATCAATCTTTATCATCATCCTTGATACATAAAGTATTTAAAGCTGTTTTAGCCACAGCCCCATCTATTCGTACAGGGTTATTACTCAACCTTTGCACATTTATATTTGAAAGAATAATTCGATGATCAAAATTGGCAGGCAACTTTAAATCAAGTCCGATATTTTCTATATAATCACATAGTAAAGATTTGCATTCATTTACATTGGTTATATTGAGTATTTCCATCAATCGAATCATTTTATCGAAAACTGTACCATGCTTTAATAATATACTTCCTACATTATATTCCATAAAAAATGGGAAAGTTAATGCCACCGCATGTCCATGTGGATAGCCATAATAAGTAGTAAATGGATAAGAAAAAGCATGAGGTGCTGTAGTCTTCGTTATATTTATTGCACATCCAGCCCAATAGGCCCCTTCAGACATACTGTTTCTAACCTCTTTTGTTGGATTATTTACCGCTAATGGTAAATTAGGCCAAAGTAATTTTATTGCTTTTACTGCAAAAACATCAGATTCATTTGTAGCATTTAAATTCCAATAAGCTTCAATAGCCTGGGCCAATGCATCAAACCCCGTGCAAGCTGTCAAATATCGAGAAATATTATATGTAAAATATGGATCAATAAAAGCTATTTCAGGTAATATATCTTCATGCGAAACAGAATACTTAACTTTATTCTTATATAACACAGCAAAACTCGTAGCCTCACTGCCAGTTCCCGCAGTTGTAGGTATAACAATTAAAGGTAATAGATTTTCTATTTTTTCAAAAACTCTTCCTATTTTATTTCCAGAATAAGAATAAAAAAAACGAAGCAATTTAGCCATATCCAATACACTGCCTCCTCCTATTGCAAGTATCAAATCTGGATGATAAACTCTTAATTGCAAAAGTCCTCTATCTAAATCTTCTATTTTAGGATTTTCCTCAAAATCATGGAATTCAAAGATCTGAACTCCTACTTTCTTCAATATAGAGTTTAATCTTGATTGTGCTCCACAAAGCTCATATGATTTCTTCCCTCTCACCAAAAAAACCTTCTTTGCAGAATATTCCTGCAAAATAATATCTAAATTATTCAATGAGGCCTCTCCAATATATATGCGTTGTTTCATATTATCGCTTTAAAAAGTCCATAAAAGAGTCTTTATTTTGTATTGGAGTTATTGTAGGACGACCTAAATCTTTTCGAGCACCTTTCTTTACCTTAACCTCCAAAAAAACAGGTCCTTGCATTTCATTCACCGTTTTAAGAACTTCGTTTAAAGATGAAGCACTCTCCACAACCAAAGCATATTTATAACCGCACGCCAAAGCTATCTTTGTAAAGTCTACCTCAAAACCAACCGTAGGTTGCCCACCTACAGAATCATGCGCTCCATTATTAAATAATACATGGATGTAATTAGACGGTTTTATTGATCCAATGGTTGTTAGTCCTCCCATATGCATTAAAACAGCACCATCACCATCAAAACAATACACAGTTCTAGCCTTTTTTTGTAATGCAATACCCAAAGCTATTTGAGAGGCATGCCCCATAGAACCGACTGTTAAAAAGTCCTTTTCATGAGATTCGCCCATGTTATCCCTATATTCAAATAGCTCACGAGATATCATTCCTGTAGTAGAAACGACTATATCATTCTTAGAAATAGAAGAAACAATAATCTTAATAGCAGTTTCTCTATCCAATAACAAAGCATTATTATTTGGAGTTTGCAGTTTATAATCACTGAATGTTTCTTTCTGAATTATAAAAACAAAAGGCTCATTTGTCTCTCTTATATATTCTAATGCTACGTTTAGTTGTTGTAAGAAATCAGATTTATCTTTGGAAAGTATCTGGTTCTTTATTCGCATAGAATCAAACAAAGGAATAGTTACCTTACCTTGTTTTATATGTTGAGGTTCATCCTTTACACCAGGCTCACCTCTCCAACCGACTAATAATAATAAAGGAATATTATACACCTCCTTGTCTACTAAAGATAATAAAGGATTAATAGAATTACCAATACCGGAATTTTGCATATATACAACCGGAATTTTATTAGTTGCCAAATGATAACCAACAGCCAAACCAATCGCTGCTCCCTCATTGGCAGCAACTATATGACTATTTGAAGCTATATGATCAGTTATATAGGCACAAATATGTTTCAATAATGAGTCTGGTACCCCTGTAAAAAAATTAAGTTCATTTTGTACAAGAGAGTTAATGAAAAGTTCTGGAGAAATCATAAAAAACTATTTTGTACCTGGTATTAATTCTAATATATCTTTTACTGGCATACATAAATCATTTGCCTCATATGAACGGGCATGTAATAATATAGATTTCGCAGTATTTAGCATAGCAGGATAAGCACTACGTAACATATGGTTTGCATAAATGACCACATTTATACCCCATGTAGACAACTCTTCATCTGTTATATGATTATAAGTTGTCGGAACTACTACTATAGGAATTGATTGATTAACCTCTCGTAACGCCTTACAAAAAAGTCTAATATCTTCACCTGATTTATCTTTACTGTGAATCATTATACCATCAGCTCCCGCCTCAATATAAGCTAATGCTCTTTTCATAGCATCATCTAAACCTTTACCAGCAATAAAACTTTCAATTCTGGCAATAATCATAAAGTCATCCGTTATTTGAGCACGTTTTCCTGCTGATATTTTATCGCAAAAACCCTCAATTGTATCTTGTGTCTGAATAACATCAGTTCCAAATAAAGAATTCTTTTTCAATCCAACTTTATCTTCAATTATTATAGCAGAAATACCCAAACGTTCTAACGTACGAACTGTAAAAACAAAATGTTCAATTTTTCCTCCTGTATCACCATCAAAAATAACAGGTTTCGTTGTACATTCCAAAGCATCATTTAAATCATGTAAACGGGTCGTCAAATCTACAGCTTCAATATCAGGCTTCCCCTTTGATGTTGAATCAGTTAAACTACTAGACCACATTCCATCAAATTCACGCTTCATACCATTTACCTCAACAGACGTATTTTCTATGATTAACCCCGTTAATCCACTATGTGATTCACAAATACGAACAATGGACTTAGCTTCAATCAAACGTTTTAATCTTTTCAAACGCACTTCAGGAGTTGTCCCTATTTCTTTAAGCTTTGAATTGAGTTTTGTTGAGGATATACCTTGTGTATAAGGTATATCAATAACTTGTCCGCCCCATTTAGAAAGAGTTTCAATAACCCGTTGTCTTGTTTCCTTCTGAACGCCTTCTTTCCAATCATCTCCATGAACAACAAAATCAGGTTTTAGCAATTCAAGATTAGGAATATAATCTAAGGTAGTTTGTGGAATAACTTCATCAACACCTTTTAGATTTTGTACTATTAAGGAACGTTGTTCATAAGTTAAATAAGGTAAACGTTTATAACTGGCTATAGCAGCATCTGTTAAAACACCTACAGTCACATTCCCTAGTTTTTGTGCTTCATGAATAATATTCAAATGCCCTGGATGAATAATATCAGCACTCATCCCAACATATACTTTCTTTTTCATTTCTAACAAGATTTATTACTAAACAGATATGGAGGTTCTTCCAAAATCCTCAAATTTTCAACTATTTCTCTTTCTTCTTCTAACAATTCTCGATCTTTCCAACCATCTATAATTGCATGAGCTTCCTTTGCCAACTCTTCTTCAAAAACTTCTCCATAACAATATGTCAAAAGCTGACACTTGAGCAAAGAAGACGGGAGAGACTCTAACACAAGCAAGGAACGATCCAGAATAACCTGTTTCTTAGACTCCTTGTCGCCATAATCATAGATTGTTGCATTGTAGCCCATCAAGAGAGCCAGGCAAAGTCGTGCTTCTTCTTCCGGATTTTCTCCTTTCAAAGCAAACAAAGCATCAGATTTTTGAAGCACTTCAGTGTTTAATTGACGGAAACTGTCGGTATAGATAGGAGAACCGTCAGCACCCAAATACAATAATTCGTGAGCCACATGTTGCAGCTCATGAATCTGGGTCATAAGAGTATTCATTTTATATGATAAAATATTACTGATTACGGTGCGAGAATGCGAAGGTAGCTTTTAGGAACCTTGACACTGGCAGATAAAACGCCACGAATTCGGATAGTGACATAAGTACGATTAGAAAGACTGGCCAGTTCACCTTCAACTCCACAAAAATCTCCCTTGATGACTTGTACTTTGGTGCCAACTGCGAAACAATCATCGTTGAGGATAACAGCAGCAGGATCGAGATTCATGACAAACATAAAATCTTTCATCTGCTTATCGGGAACAATAAGCATACTCTTAGTGTCAAAATCACGCATATAGAAAAGACGCACCCCGTATTCATTGGCAATAGCACAAGCAAACTCTTTGGTAGCATGTACAAAAATAAGATTACGAATGACAGGAACTTCTACACGACGCCGGCGATATTTCAATTGACGAATGACAAATTGGGTCGGCAAAAAATACTCGACACCTATTTTCTCTAATGCGTCACGAGTAGTAAGCTCCTGATCCTTACGGGTACGGGCAGCGAACCAATATTCTTGTTGTTGAGACATTTAGAAGGAATATTCCTAAGTGATTTACTTAAGTCCGGGTATGCTTCGCAGTTGGGTGAGACTCTTTTTCTCAGCCAAACTGCAAGATTTTTTATGACTTATTTTAGGTGGAAACGAACGGATTCGATCAATTGATGTTTCAAAAAACGTTCGTTTAATAGCACAAAGGTATAAACTAAATTTTGATGTGCAAAATATTTTTAGATGAAAAACTAAATAGACTTCTTTATGTACTGATTATCAGATAATAATCTGGTAATAAAAACAGCTTTTTACTTATTTTGTATGTGGGCTTTTATCTCCATAATTGATGTTTCAAAAGACGAACGTCTTTTGAAACACATTCACTGCTGATTATCAGTTAATTACAAAAGAAATCACCCTTTTTATCCTTTTCACATTTGCCACACAACATACTGATTATAAATAAATTACACAATAAGATAAACTCTTCATTATTCTATCTATAAAGGTTTAGAAACTATATACTCCCAAAAGCATTCTGTCACATTGTATTTTGAGTAGCCTCAGGAATCCCTTATTTACGGACCACTGACTAAGTTGTTATAAAAAACACCGGGATTCTATTTTCACCAATATCATATCTCCACCAAATAAATCAAATCACCAGTCAAAAGATCGATAAACATGCACTAATTTCAATCAGTAAGCAACGGAAAAGGCATCCTATACCTCCAAAATAACATTCAGGAATGATTCATATTGACCTATGCTACAGAAAAGAATTCTATAGTTCTTGTTCAATAAATGAAACCGCTAGGCAAAAAGTAGGAGGATTTTCAATGAAAATGAATTTCGTAACTATACGAAGTTAACTTCGTATTTTCTTATAACTAACTTCTTCTTCACAAGAAGTTAATGTTTTGCAAAGACGAAGTTAACTTCGTATGAAGAGTACACGTACGAAGAAACGAATTAAAGGCAAGTTACTGCTCCATCATTTGCTATTTCATCACTTTCTCAAGACAACAAGGTTTTTAAAACAAGAAAAAAGCAGACTTAAAGATATCAGGATCTCTATTTTACTATCAGAATAACAGAAGAGGCAAACTTAATGAGGAATGGAAAAAGAAGTCGACGAGAGATAAAACCCTTACCTCTCGTCAACCAATACTATTTTTATGATCGTGATACTTGGAATCCCTTATCAGATAACGTCATTTCAACAAAACGTGCCCGCGGATTCGGAGCGTTTTCTGTCAGTATCTTACGAATACGAACAGCAGCTTGCGGATCTTTCGCTACCATATATAAGTACCCGCCACCACCGGCTCCCGGCAATTTATATCCCAAGGTATAATCTTTTATCAGATCGATAATTGCCTCCACAGCCGGAGGATTTGTTCCGCTATCCAATGCTTTGTTTTGTTCCCAGGTTTTTCCTACCAAACGGCCAAACTCAACAAAACTTCCACGCTGTATAGCTTCATTCATATCCAATGCATGCGCCTTCATTTCCGAGAGTAAATTGAGATGCAACGATGAATTGAGGAACATGGAACTGACTATTTCTGCCAAGATCCCTTTTGCCGTACGAGTTATACCGGTATAATAAAGCAAGTGACAGTCTTTGTATTCAGGATGCGTAAATAAATGATCGGGTAGCCAACGCACCAATGGACTTTGAGCAAAGCCGGCCTCGGTCTGAAGAAGCTTCACACCCTGCAACACACCTCCATACTGATCCTGCCATCCACCACCGGTAGTCAGCAATTGTTCAAGGACAAGAGTACGTTGACAAATCTCATTTTTATCCCAGGCTAAACCACAGAAATCGTTAATGGCACCAAGTACGGTAGAAGCCAGAATGGAACTGGTGCCCAAACCGGAACCGGCAGGAATAGCAGCCAATAAAGTCACTTCAATACCTGCACCGAAATCTTTAAGCTGTTCTTCTAATGAAGCATAAGATACAGCAGAAAACGCAGGTGCAAAGCCTGCCAATGACAGAGCGGCTTTCGGAATAGAGAAAGGTGAACCGATCTTCTTATAATCTTGCAATTCATCAAACGTAGATACTATTTCCATAGCACCCATATCGATAGAACGCAGGACGATATGGAAATCTTTACACGGCTTCACATAGACCTGTAAGGGAGGTTGTCCGTTCAACTCAATAGCCAGATTCACCACATTTCCTCCCGAATAAAGTGAATAAGGAGGAGTATCGGTCCATCCACCTGCCATATCGATGCGCACGGGACTACGTCCCCAAACAATCTGATCGGAATATACATCCAATTTTGGGGTACTCTTACGATTACTGATCCCGTCCAGCAAGCCGTCACGAAGCAAATCAAAAGCAGCCTGTTCTTCCGGACGATAATCTTTCCCGTCTAATTTCAAAATACGCGCACGCAACATCCGGTTATGGATGCGTGACATCTGCAGAGCATCCTCAGGCAATAATTCAGGCATATCCAAACCAAGACGTACAAAATCTTCAGCTGCATCGGCCAAATCAAGTTGATAGAAAACACTTTTTTCATGATTAACGGCCAATGCTTTCCAGTTTCCTTTTCTGAACTCTTCACGTTGTGCATACAAACGCTTCAGATTGGCACCTGCCGAAATTTCGTCCGCAGAAAAACGTTCGGAACGTAACCAGATATTCTTTCCTTCCTCCAGTTCGGGTTCGGACAACATCCACCTCAACACCAATCCCAACTCTTCTACAGAATTAACCATAGGGAATACGGAAGATGCCTGTAAATCGTCCGTACGTCCTTTCAAATCTGTATATGACAAACCGCGTTTGGACATCCATTCACCAAAAGGAATACCCGTCAGGGTTGTTTTGGAATCTCTCAAATCTCCTTTGAAAACATCGTCCAGGCCGTATGGACGGGCAACAAAGCCCTTATCACCCATCGGAACCACATCTACACACACTCCGGCAGGCACAGCCAACGACCAGTCATTTTCCGGAACCCCGGTAATAATATGTCGTGAAGCAATCTTCCACTTTGGTCCGATATGACTGTTCTCGATCCATAAATCAGCATTCTCGGCACAAAGAGGTATCCGCACTACAGCATTTTGGACAAACATAGCCGGATTGGGCTTTACTTTACGGTGCATGATACGACGCTGATCGTAAACCTTATTCTGTACGGAAAGAGTTGAAGAAATCAGTTCTTTACTGGTCCCATAATGATAGAACTCTCCTCCCGGCAAAGGCAGAATAGCAACGGATAGCGTATTGACCTCTTCGTCTTCAATACGGGGATGAGTTCCCAAAGCTAATCCAAAATCGGAATAAAGATCATAATACTTTAGTTCTTCAGAGCTTTCTTTATGAGAACGTTTCATCAAGATTTCTACGGCACGGTCACTCAAAAGCCATATACCGATGTCCATCAGGAACAAATGGGTCTTCGATAAAGATTCCAATTCTGCCAACGAAGGCTTCTGAAGCATAAAGTCGAGTTGTTCGGGATGTTTGCGATCGGAAGCAAACACGCCATGATGGGTAGCCAGAGACGGATCTACCCACAGTCCATAACAAACCACATCCGCTTCGGGAATACTCTGCAAAGGTTTCTCCGAACGAATATAGACATCACCACTCGCAATCAGTGTATGGAGTTTATCCGGAGCCAAAGACATGATTTTTTCATATAGGGGAAGTTGCAGAGAAAGCAGATTTTGTCCCAGATGTTGCCCTCTCTCCCACCGGAACACAGGAACCGGAGTGAGAATCTTTCCAGAAGGTGCATAGCCGGGTAAACGACGGCTTTGCCCACCCGCATGAAGAAGAATTCTTTTTCTTTTCAAGCCACTCTCCAAAAGTAGCACCATCTGAATATTCATTATAACATTCTTCAAGCAACCAGGATGTTCCACCACCGGAACCAAGTTTCTTACCTACCGGGTCGGAAGTACAAAACCAATCGGTACGGTTCACCCTCTCCAGTTCATGAAAAGACTGAACCAGATTGGGCGGTAAAGATAGTAGTTTTTGCATATTGTCAGAGTTTAAATATACGTTCCATCATTTTCCACTTCTCATGTGACGCTTGTCCGGGCAATGAACGCTGAAAGCGAGACATATAAGCCTCCCATTCTGCCTGCCGGGGAAGTTTAGCCAAGCGCTCGTTATCTTTTATCCAATCGAATTCATCTACCGTATCGACAATCATAAAGAGTGTATGTTCGTGGATATAAATCTGCATATCGAGTATCCCGACTTCACGGATACCGGCTTTAATTTCTGGCCACACATGCTGATGTTCTGCGACATAAGCACGAATCAATTCCGAATCATTATATAATTCGAGTGTTTGGCAATATCTTTTCATGGTATTATAAAATTAAATAAATATCTCTTTTAAAAAGGCAGAGGTCCGTCATTTCCACCTCCGAACGGATTACTATTCTGAGGGGCAAATTCAGCAGGAGGCGGAGGTACTGTTCCGGTATTATTCATTCGTGATCCAAGCATGGCCCCGGCATCAGGCAACGGAATTACCATATCGTCATCCGGATTCTGGAAACGGGTATACTCACCTTTAAATCGTAGCAGAACATCGCCAACCGCACCATTACGATGCTTAGCGATAATAATTTCGGCCATTCCACGGAGATCGTTTCCTTTATCATCCTGAAATATCTTGTAATATTCGGGGCGGTGAATGAAACACACCATATCGGCATCCTGCTCGATTGCACCGGATTCACGAAGGTCACTCAACTGAGGACGTTTTCCTTCAAGCCCTTCACGACTCTCGACACCACGATTCAACTGAGACAGAGCTATAATCGGAATATTCAACTCTTTGGCAAGCCCCTTCAGCGAACGTGAAATGGTACTAACCTCTTCCTGACGGCTGCCAAATGCCATACCGCTGGCGTTCATCAACTGCAAGTAGTCAATGATGATAATTCTTACTCCATGCTCACGAACCAATCGACGTGCCTTGGTTCGAAGCTCAAATACGGACAGAGAGGGAGTATCATCAACATAAAGCGGTGCATCCAGCAAATCCTTCAATTTATAATCGAGCTGTTGCCATTCATAAGCTGCCAATTGTCCGCTCTTGATTTTTTCACTCGGAATTTCACAAACGTTCGAGATCAGACGATTGACCAACTGAACGTTACTCATTTCAAGAGAAAACAAGGCTACCGGATTCCTGAAATTCACGGCAATATTCTTAGCCATTGAAAGTACAAAAGCCGTTTTACCCATGGCCGGACGGGCAGCAATAATTATCAAGTCGGATTTCTGCCATCCGGAAGTCATCTTATCCAGTTTGGTATATCCACTCTCCAATCCGCTCAGACCATCGGTACGTGCGGCGGCTTTCTGAATCTGTTCATAAGCCTCGGCAATAATCGGATTGATCTGCGTATAGTCCTTCTTCATGTTCCGCTGTGAAATCTCAAAGAGTTTCCCTTCGGCCTCTTGCATAAGATCGTCCACATCGAGAGTTTCGTCAAAAGCCTTACTCTGTATGTTACTTGTAAAAGTAATGAGCTCTCTTGCCAAATATTTTTGTGCAATAATACGGGCATGATATTCAATATGGGCGGAAGATGCCACTTTACTGCTCAATTGAGTAATATAAAACGGTCCTCCGACTTCTTCCAGCTCGCCACGCTTACTGAGCTGCTCCTTCACAGTAAGAATATCTACCGGTTTTTGATTAACGGCAAGATCGGTAATAGCTGCATAAATCAATTGATGCCTATGTTCGTAAAACGATTCCGGACGGAGAATCTCACTCACCAGCGAATAGGCATCTTTTTCAATCATCAAGGCCCCGAGCACGGCTTCTTCCAGTTCCGGCGCTTGCGGTTGGATGCGCCCGTAATCATTTACGGGTTGCACCTTAGACTTGGCAGTACTGCGGGTATTTCTTCTTTGTTCGGCCATCTGTATTTTATTGAAATATAGAAAATGAATAGTGGATGGCTGCGCACATCCACAAAATGTAGGCAAAGATAATTCTCTATTATCAATTTTCCATTATCAAATCTGAATTATTTATTTAACTTTGCGTCCATTAGACAGCATTAATCATTAATCACGAATCACTAATAGCCCAAAGACATGATTACATTTCCGAATGCCAAAATAAATCTGGGACTGAACATTACCGAGAAACGTCCGGACGGATACCACAATCTGGAAACTGTATTTTATCCCATACCTCTGGAGGATGCCCTTGAAATCACAATATTAAATGACTCGAAACAAAAATTTGTCCTGCACCAATCCGGCCTGGAAATCAGCGGGGAGCCGGAAACCAACCTGGTAGTAAAGGCATACCTGCTGTTGGAACAGGAATTTCAATTACCTCCGGTAGACATTTATCTATATAAACATATTCCTTCGGGTGCCGGTTTGGGAGGTGGCTCGGCAGATGCTGCTTTCATGCTAAAATTGTTGAACGAAAAATTCAATTTACATCTGGCAGATGAAAAATTGGAAGAGTATGCTGCCATATTAGGAGCTGACTGCGCTTTTTTTATTAAAAACAAACCAACCTTTGCAGAGGGTATCGGCAACATTTTTTCCCCAGTCGATTTATCATTGAAAGGATATCAGTTGGTACTTGTAAAACCGGATGTCTTTGTCTCGACCCGAGACGCCTTTTCACAAATACAACCTCACTACCCGGATCATTCATTGAAAGAAATTATAAGACGTCCGGTAAGCGAATGGAAAAACTGCATGTTCAATGACTTTGAGAAAAGCGTCTTTCCACAATACCCTGTCATTGAAGAAATAAAAAAAGAATTGTACAGCAAAGGAGCCATATATGCCGCCATGTCGGGTTCCGGTTCATCTGTTTTCGGATTATTCTCTCCCGAAGAAAAAATAACGAAAATGGATTTTGAAGCAGCATTCTGTTTCCAAACCGAATTGAAATAATCTGATCATAAAATATAATACCATGAAAAACTACTTAATAACGTATAGTTGTGCCATGTTTCTATTAGCCTCTTGCGGATCTCCATCCCAACAGCCAAAAGCACCGGGACAGATAGATATTGCCGGAAAAATAGAGAGCCTGACGGAACTTAAAGCATCTGATTTTATCAAAGAGATCAACTATGTGGCATTGGAGACTACAGACAGTTGTTTAGTAAACGAGAATCCTAATATACAGGTTTTCAAAAATAACATTATTGTAAATACAAACAAACAATGTTTGGTTTTCGATAAAGACAGTGGTAAATTTCTGCGTTCTATCGGTCATATAGGTAATGACCCGGGAGGATACAGCGAAGCAACCTTCTGGATTGACGATATAACAGGAGAACTGTATTTCATAGGATGGAACGGTACTCTTATGCGATACGACCTGCAAGGCAACTACTTGGGTGACGTCAAGGTTGCCTCAAACCTGGGAGTAAGAAATCCCGCTTGTTTTGTTTTCACAGATTCATTAATTGTCAGTCATCAATTGAGTCTCCTGCCAATACAAGGAAATGAAAAGAAATCTCCTTTCCTACTTCTAGACAAACAAGGAAATGTGATAGATAGTATCCCTTCTTTACTCCCGGTTATACCTGTCACCACTAATGTAGTACGATTAAACATATTAAAAAGTGAAAAAGCACGGGAGCTTTACGGTAATATAGGAGTTCATGGTATGATGACAGCATACTTTAATAATGATGACGCCATTGAATCACCACGAGTGCTTTCAACACTATGGAAACATAACGGAAAAGTACGATTTAAAGAGGCATATCTGGATACAATCTATACTTTATCCGAAAATAAATTATCTCCTTATCTGATTTTCAATACAGGCAAGTATCATTATCCGGCAGAAGAAAGATATCAGCAAAAAGAAAATGACGAAAGAGTCAAGATCGACTATGTGATGGAAAGTACCACTCTGATCATCTTCCAGTTCAGACAACGAGGAGAAGTGTATACCGGTATATATAATAAAGATACTCAAATAACTCAAATAGCCAAAGGACAGAATTTTGTAAACGATATCGATCATTTTATGCCATTAAATCCCCGGAATTGTAATACTGACAATGAATATGTAGATCTCGTTCAGGCAAACACTATACTGGAATGGATGGAAGAACATCCGGAAGTAAATCCAGATGGCAAGTTCTCTTTCATCAAAGGAATAAATGAAGAATCCAATCCGGTCGTTATCTTAATGAAATAGATCATAAAACAATAACAAACTAAATATTTTGGTTATTTAACTACGTGAAATAGTTTAATCACTAAAATATTTAGTTTATTTATCCTTCATAACAAACAACAGGTATTTTACGACCTGATTAAATGATAAAAACATGAAGAGACAAATTGTATCATGCGGCATTTTTGCTATGCTATTGTTAGCCTCCTGCAATGGAGCGCAGCAAACCTCTGAAGTCGATCTGATAGATATTGCCGGAGGAATGGAGAAACTGACAGAACTAAAAGTATCTGATCTCGGGAAAACAATCCGATACATTCCTTTAGAAACAACGGACTCCTGCCTGATCGGAGATTTTCCTAATATCAAACTTCTGGATGATAAAATTATGGTCTATAACGGCAAACAGTGTTTGCTGTTTGACAAAGAAACCGGAAAGTTTATTTGTTCTGTAGGGCACAGAGGAGACGATCCTGAAGCTTATAGCAGTACTTGTGGATATCTGAATCCCAAAAACCAATTATTGTATTTTAATCGCGATCCCAACCAATTGGTAAAATATGACCAAAAAGGAAATTTCGCAGGAGTCATCACCATCCCTTCGCCGGAAACTTCAACGGGCAATATACAAATAAACCGTCCCGGAATGAATGGGTTTGTATTCTCTGATTCCATTATTATAGGGCATTATGTAGGAGGATTAGGGCAAAGATGTCCCAGTTCGGTATTATATTTCTCTGATAAAGGTAATTACATAGATACGATCCCGAATATCATTCCCGAATTAGGAACAGGACAGGTTGGAGACATCAACAACATTTCGGTACGCAAGGGATTCGGACTGTTAGAAGGCATTATTCAAATACAGTATAACAACGGAAAACAAAGTATCTGTGTACCCGGATATACGGCACTGTGGAAGTGTAATGACGAAATCCGATTCAAAGAATTATTTACCGACACCATCTACACATTGAAACACAATCAGCTGGAAAAGTACATAATATTCAATACCGGTAAATATTACTGGCCGGCTTCCGAACGTACGCTTACAGACAATAACAGTGACCGAATTATGATCAGCTATGCAATCGAGAATGACAAGTTACTCTATTTCCAGTTCATCAGAGGGCTTTTACACAGACAAACACATCTTGTACAATGGAATTTATGACAAAAATACAAAAGTGACTAATATAGTTTTAGCTGAAAATAATTTCGTTGATGACTTGACCCATTTTATGCCTTTTACTCCCAGCTTTCTTAATGAAAAAGGTGAATGTGCCTCTTTGGTTCAAGCTGCTGACATTCTTACTTGGCTAGAGGAACATCCGGAAGTCAAAATAGAAAAAGAACTAGGCGTCCTGAAGAATTTGAATGAAGAATCAAACCCGGTAGTAGTATTGGTAAAATAATAACGACTCTCCTCTTTGAACTCCTTCAAAGAGGAGAGTTTTTTCTATCCAATAGTCAGACAAAATAAAATCTCATAGATAAAATAAAGTTTATAATAAAAAAACAGTACCACGACTCACGTCGTAGTACTGTCACAACACAAACACAAAATAAAACACGACAAAACTACTATGCAATCTTACCTGTCTATGCCGGGGAGGCATAAGTACTAATTATGGATATTCACATACACATAAACAGCTTCAGGCCGATTTGCATCCTATAAACAAATGTATAAAAACATTTGTTCATGTCTTATATGTTAATTAAAACAATATTCTTATTTATTGGATACCTCTTTCACGAAGTTTCAACTGCCATGCCCAAGCAGAACGCAGTGTATCTTCCAGAGTTTCCTGAGCTTTCCAACCCAATTCATTGTTCGCATAATCAGGGTTAGCCCATACCTTTTCAATATCACCGGCACGACGTCCAACAATCTGATAGTTCAGTTTTACGCCGGTAGCTTTCTCAAATCCGTTGATCAGTTCAAGAACTGAAACTCCACGTCCTGTACCGATATTGAAAGTTTCAACTTTATCTTTTTGTTTCTTTTCAAGAATACGTGCAATAGCAATTACGTGTGCTTTAGCAAGGTCGACTACATTGATAAAGTCACGGATACATGAACCGTCAGGTGTATCATAATCATCACCGAAGACACTCAATTTTTCGCGAATCCCGATAGCAGTCTGAGTTAAATACGGAATAAGATTTTGAGGTACGCCATTAGGAAGTTCTCCTAACAATGCTGTCGGATGAGCACCAATCGGATTAAAATAACGCAGTAAAATTGCATTAATCGGAGCACCGGAAGCTACTGTATCTCTAACAATCTCTTCATTAATCTGTTTGGTATTTCCATAAGGAGAAGTAGCTTTCTTTATCGGAGCATTCTCTGTTACAGGCAATTCATCCGGTTCACCATATACAGTACATGAAGAAGAGAATACAATGCCCTCAATGCCATGTTTAGGCATTAATTCAAGCAAGTTAATTAAAGAAACGAGGTTGTTGCGATAATAAAGCAATGGCTTTTCTACAGACTCACCTACTGCCTTGCTGGCCGCAAAGTGGATAATCGCTTTAATACCTTTATATTTATTGAACACGGCATCTAAACCGTCAAAATCCAAGCAATCCAGTTTCTCGAAAACAGGACGAATACCTGATACCTTTTCGATATTATCTACGACATCAGCATTTGAATTAGATAAATTATCAATGATGATTACTTCGTATCCACTGTTTTGCAGCTCTACCACAGTATGAGAGCCGATATATCCGGTTCCGCCTGTTACTAAAATTCTTTCTTTCATAACGTGTATAATGGTTAGTTTTTCGGTTTACTTGTAAAGTGTTTGCAAATGTAACAAAATTAATTTAGATAAATGCACAAAAACGAATATTATTTCATAACGCAAACAGGGATTAAGACAAAATAACAGAAAAAGCGGCGGAAGAACTACCCCACCGGTAGCCTATCCGCCGCTCCATCCTTCAGTTGTTTGTCGTCAGGATTTATACAACTCCGGAGAATCCCATAAATGCCATAGCCAGCAATCCGGCTGTAATTAAAGCAATCGGAGTACCTTTCATTCCTTCGGGAATTTTCACAAGACTCATCTGCTCACGGAGTCCGGCGAAAAGTACCAGGGCCAGACCGAAACCAATAGCAGTAGAGAATGCATATACAACACCCGTCAGTAGGTCATAATCTTTTTGGATAACAAGAATTGCCACACCCAAGATACAACAATTCGTTGTAATCAAGGGAAGGAATACGCCCAATGCCTGATAAAGTGCGGGAGAAACTTTCTTCAGAATAATTTCTACCATCTGCACCAATGCAGCGATAACCAAGATAAACGTGATAGTCTGCAAATACTGCAACCCGAAGGCATCGAGTACAAACTTCTGGATCAGGAACGTTACGATCGTAGCAATGGTAAGCACGAAAGCTACCGCTGCACTCATACCCAATGCAGTATCCACCTTCTTGGAAACACCCAAGAAAGGACAGATTCCCAGAAATTGCGACAACACAATGTTATTAACAAAGATTGCCGAGATAAATATCAATATATATTCCATAATCGTTTATATTTTAATTCGCTTTCTTAAGGCTGTTAATCAACGCAATCAGATATCCCAATGCGATAAACGCACCCGGAGCAAGCACAAAGACAAGCATACCGTATTCTTCCGGAATGATTGACAAGTTGAATACCTTGCCTGTACCCAGGAACTCACGAACAGCTCCCAGCAATGTAAGGGCAATTGTAAAGCCCAATCCCATACCGATTCCGTCGAACATAGAAGAAAGTGCATTATTCTTGGCTGCAAATGCTTCTGCACGTCCCAACACAATGCAGTTCACAACAATCAATGGAATAAAAAGTCCCAATGTAGCGTACAGTCCGGGTACATATGCTTGCATTACCATCTGAAGCAAAGTCACAAAAGATGCAATGACTACAATGAATGACGGAATACGCACCATGTCCGGAATCAGGTTCTTTATCAATGAAATCACTACATTGGAACAGATCAATACAAACATAGTGGCAAGCCCCATGCCCATACCATTAATGGCCGAGGAAGTCGTACCGAGTGTAGGACACATACCAAGCAGGAGCACAAATGTCGGATTCTCTTTAACAATCCCATTCATTAATACTTTAAAGTTATTCATATCTTGATACTCCTTTCTTATTTAATGACTACTGAATCGACAATCGCAGTTTCGGACTTCTGCACAGCTTTCTGCGAAGCACCGGTCGTACCATTAGCACCGCCATCGCCTTTATAAGCACCATAGGCAGCATTCACAGCATTCAAAAATGCACGTGAAGTGATAGTAGAAGCAGTAATGGCATCTACCTGTCCGCCGTCTTTACTTACAGTCAGCGGTTGCTCACCCGGATTCATTCCCTTAATGCTGCCTTTGTTTCCTTCTTTGAACCAGTCGGCCGCCTTGGAACCAAGTCCCGGAGTTTCGGCATGTGACAACAAAGAATAGTTGTAGATTTTACCTTCAGCATCAAAACCAACAAGTACTTTCAATTCTCCGCCAAATCCCATCGACTTGGCTTCTACTGCTGTTCCTACCCATTGATCTCCGTTTTTAGCCGGATAAATGATAAAGTCAACAATCTTCTTGCCATCTTTCTCACTAAACACGGTATCACACTCTGCGACCGGATTATTTGTAAATTCGGGCAAAACTTCTTTTAAAGCTTCATTCAATGTCTTCGCATTCGCCTCTGCAATGGGACCTTTAGTCAACTCATTCACATAAGCCAGCAAAGCTACCGAAATAGCTGTTACTCCGGTGAGTACCAGCAACATATTTTTCAATGATGATTCTAACTTTTTCATTTCTTCTTCGCTACCTCCCCAAAGCGTTTTGGTTTGCAATACGTATTGATTAGCGGAGTGAATGCATTCATAATCAGAATAGCAAACGACATACCTTCCGGATATGCACCAAACAGACGGATAACAACCGTCAGCAAACCGATGCAGACACCATAAATCAACATACCTTTTTTACTCATCGGAGAGGTGACATAGTCTGTTGCCATAAAGATAGCACCCAGCATCAGACCTCCCGAAAGCAACTGGATCACCGGAGAAACATAAGCTTCGGGATTTGCCAGATGCATGATACCGGAAAATACAAATACAGTAACCAGAATGGATACAGGGATATGCCATGTAATGATTCTCTTCCATAACATATAAAGAAGACCCAAAATCAGGGCAGCAGCACTCACTTCACCCAGACATCCACCATTGTTACCAATAAACAGACTCCAGGCATCGGGCAGTTGACCAAAAGCCGAGACATCCCCATGAATAGCCTGTTTCATCAATGCCAAAGGAGTGGCGGCAGTAGTAGCATCGGTATAAGCAGTCAACTGACCGACCACCGGCCAGGAAGTCATCTGTACCGGGAATGACAATAACAGAAACACACGCCCTGCCAGTGCCGGGTTAAACGGATTGTTCCCCAAGCCGCCAAATGACATCTTACCGACACCAATAGCAAACAAAGCACCTAAAATAATAATCCATACAGGTAAGTTAGACGGTAGATTGAACGCCAGCAACACTCCCGTGATGACAGCAGAACCGTCACAAATAGTAGTGGTTTCTTTCTTCAGCAAGAACTTACCGATTGCCCATTCAAAAAACAAACAGGCTATCACAGAAGTAGCTGTGACAATCAGTGCACCCAGTCCGAAATATACGAGCGAAACGACAAAGGCAGGAATCAGCGCAATCAGCACACCGTACATATTCTTTTGTACGCTGTCTCCACCATGAACGTGAGGCGATAATGATACAATTAATTTATTTTCCATACTTATTATTTTTTAGCTTGACGTGCACGAATCATAGCTCCTACTTTCCCCTTACCCAGACGACAGTAGTCGAGTAACGGACGATTGGCAGGACAAGTGAACTGGCAAGAGCCACACTCGATACAATCCATGATTCTTTCTGATTCCATTCTTTCAAATTCTGTGTTCTCAGCCAAAGCGGAAAGCAGATACGGCTCCAGTCCCATCGGGCAGGCACTCACACACTTTGCACAACGAATGCAGTTCTGTACTTCTCCGCGTTTTGCCTCTTTCCGGTTCATAATCAAAATTCCGGAACTTCCTTTAGCAGTGGGCACATCAGTATTAACCAATGCTTTACCCATCATCGGACCACCGCCAATTATTTTTCCGGTATCCTCCGGCAAACCGCCACAGGCATCGATCAACTGCTGCATCGGAGTACCAATACGCGCCAAAAAGTTAGAAGGCTGGGCAACAGACTTACCGGTCACCGTAATGACACGCTCAAACAAAGGCTTATTTTTCTGTACAGCTTGATATACGGCAAATGCAGTACCTACATTCTGCACAACTGCTCCTGTAGAGATAGGTAATGCGCCGCTTGCAACCTGGCGCTTCGTAATAGCATCGATTAACTGCTTCTCACCCCCTTGAGGATATTTCACTTTCAAAGGAACAACTTCAATACCGGCATAACTGGATGCGACTTTCGTCATCAGTTGGATAGCATCGGGTTTATTGTTTTCGATACCTATAAAAGCCTTATTGACTTTCACCGCCTTCATCAGAATAGCCACCCCTACCATTACCTCCTCGGCATGTTCCAACATCAGTTGATGGTCGGCTGTCAAGTAAGGTTCACACTCTACAGCGTTGATAATCACGCATTCTGCTTTAAATGAAGGAGGCGGACAAAGTTTGACTTGAGTTGGGAAACAAGCTCCTCCCAAACCAACAATGCCTGCATCTGCTATCTTCTTCACAATCTCTTCCGAAGTCAATTCGCACTCTTTTACCAATTCAGGACTACGATCGATAGACTCTTCCCATTCATCCCCGTCTACATCAATAAAAATAGCAGGTTTAGCATAACCGCTCGCATCGACAATAGAGTCAATCTTAGCGACTTTACCACTGACAGAAGAGTGAATGGCTGCCGAAACAAAGCCATTAGCTTCGGCTATTTTAGTGCCCACCTTCACCACATCACCTTTTGCCACAATAGGCTTAGCAGGCGCACCGATATGCTGCCCCAGCAGTATCACAGCTTTTGCCGGAACCTCTGCCGTAACAATAGGTTGATGTGCTGAGAGTTTATTTTCGTGTGGATGAACACCACCAATTGAAAATGTCTTCAACATACAATTCTGTATTTTATCTGTTTATTACTCGTTTTTTTAAGCTTCGGCAGTTTTGGCAGCTTCGGCAACAGGCGTTTCCTCTTTAGGTTTACGAGGAGGGAAATTCAACTCGATGATAGTGTGCTGCGGACAAACTTCAACGCACTTGCGACAAGACTTACATTTATTGTAATCGATGTAAGCGAGATTGTTTTCAAGTGTAATTGCCTCGAACGGACAAGTTTTGACACACTTACCACAACCGATGCAACTTACCGTACAGGCTTTGCGTGCGACAGCCCCTTTGTCTTTGTTGACACAAGATACATATACACGACGCGATTTCTTACCTTTGGCACGAAGCTCGATTATCGCTTTCGGACAGGCTTTTACACAAGCTCCGCAAGCCGTACACTTTTCTTCATCCACCTCAGGAAGTCCTGTTTCCGGATTCATGTGAATAGCATCGAACTGGCAGGCAGCCACACAGTCGCCACATCCCAAACATCCATAGCTACAGCCGGTCTCTCCGCCATAAAGCGAAGCAGCAATAGCACAGCTCTTTGCACCGTCATACATATTTGTACGCGGACGGTTCGTGCAGGTTCCGTTACATCTAACCACTGCAACCATCGGTTCTGCAGTTCCGGCGTCCAATCCGAGAATAGAGGCAACCTGAGACATCACAGGCTGTCCACCCACCGGACAAAACTTACCTTCCAGCGAACCGGCTTTGACGCAAGCATCGGCAAATCCGCTGCAACCCGGATAACCACATCCACCGCAGTTAGCCTGAGGCAACACTTCGGATACCTGGGCAATTCGTGGGTCTTCGTACACGGCAAATTTCTTAGAAGCAACATACAATACTGCAGCCAATACAAGCGCAATAGCTCCCAAAGAAATCACTGCAATCAGAATCAAATTCATAATTTTTAGTTATTTATTGGTTTTATAGTAAAAGAAAATTTTTGTTTCAACCGAGTTCTGTTCAACCATATTATATAATAATAAGGAATAAGCACCGCCAAAGCAGCAAATGCCCCATATAGTTCACTATGAAGAACTGTCTTGAAAATGAAAAGGCCAAAGATTAAAAGAAAGAGAGGAATGAGAAAAGCCAGAAGAACCGCTTGCATGCCCATGGAGGTGGCACCAATAATCGTCACCTCGTCCCCTATCTTCCATGCAGACGAAGTATCGGTAACTTCAATTACCTTCTCCTTGCTATCTGCCGAAGAGCAATGTCCCTTGACACTGCAAGTCGAGCAAGCCGATGTCTGGATGATCCTCACAAAAACCTGAGAACCACTTATGTTTTCCACAATACCTTGATGAGTTATTATATTAGTCATTTTGCAAACTGCACATTACAAATTGCGGCAAATTTAAGCATAAGTTTGAAAATTACGAAGTATTTGAATGTTTTTATAGTGCAATATGAAGTCTTTTTAAAGTAATTTTTGCTCTATCAATCGGGTATGGATACAGAAAAAGCAGGCTTTTCACCTGCTTTACTAAGAAAATGTTATCATCTTCTGATATTTTTAAAGAAATTAGAAACAAAAACCAATTCTTTTATCACTTTCTGTTTATTTCCCCTTCTACATTTTAAGAGATTCATTAATCTCAATCATCCGAATCAAATTCGTCCGCTGAATTGAAAAGGTACTGCTTTCTTTCTGAACATATTTTAGCAAGGAAAGCCCATCCTGACGTAATTTGGACTTTTGCAAAATATCAGATTCCACCTCGTCCGAAACTTTCAATAAAGTCACGGCCGCCAATTCTATCTTCCCCATTCTATTAGGATCTCCTTCATAACAGTCAATCATTTCATCCAGGCTCATACTTAACAATTCCTCTTGAGAAACTCCTAAAATCTGTCTCGTCAGGCAATCATATTCAGTCCATTCATCCTTACGGAACTTCTTTTTATTCAATATCGCATTTACAATTAACGAAATGATTTCCTGAATCATCCGTATCAGATAGTCTTGTTTAATCATAATATCCTCTTTTTGAATTAGAACTTACTTACCACGGGGAGAATTAACCTCACCGGAAAGAAGAGAGCCGACTGAAGATTCCAGTCGGCCCCTATTTCATATATTTACATTATGTCAATTATTCCCGATTACCATTTATAATTCAGACCAAAACTTAGCAACTCCTTCAGCTGGAAATAACTGCTGCCAGTAGTCGGCTTCGCACTGTCGTCAAAGCGTGCATGTACAAATAGTTTGGTAGAAAGATAACGGTTCAATACAAAGTTGAAAGTATTCTCCCACTCTACACGCACCCATTTATAGTTCGTCAGATAGTTCAAACGGGAATCGACTACAATAGACGGAATAATAGTCCATGAAATAGTAGGTTGAACCTGTGCACCGAAGTCATTCTTCGAGCATTTGCCTTTATCCAATCCAAACTTGGTTTCGTCCACGTTTTTGTTACCTATATAACGAAGGTTATAAGTCAACGGAGACATGAATACAGAAAGATTGAATTTTTTCTTTTTCAACTTATAGTCCATACCGACACTGACTATCACATCTGCAGGAGCAAGGAAAGCAGCTACCAACTCTTCACTGTTAGCCTTATATCCCTTTACGAACTGGGTTTTAAACTCTCCTGTAATAGTATAGTACCAATTATTGGCAGCCTGAATACCTAATTTAGAATACAAACGCAACTGGTCGGTATTAACCAGGTATTTATGATATTCGTCTGACGGAGAAGAATTGAATCCTAATTTAGCTTCGAACAGATTTTCAAACTGTACTTTTTCACGGTCATTGTAGTTAGCGAACAACTGCAGATTGGCCATTACGGCATTATTGCTCTCACCTCCCTTGTACCAGTTGTCCGAAATATAGTTCTGGGTAATCTGAAGCGAACCGTTACCTCCTGTCACCCACCAATTGGGCTTGGAGATCACCATTTCCGCTTCACCCACATTGTCTTCCACCTTATCCGCACGGAACAGGCTTTTCACTTCTGTTTTCGGGACTTCAATCTTCTTATCGCCATGATACAACTTACGGCTCATGATATGATCTTCGGTATTAACGACTAAATTAGGATGGTTCAGATATAGATCCATCAAAGCAACATTCACCAGCCGGGAAGCTCTCTCAGCTTTAGAAAACTGCAATGTGTCATACGGCGGCAATAATTGCGAAGAAAGAGAGGGAGTAACAAAAGGTTCCTTAAACTTCCAGTGCATGGTAGAATATTCCGCGATGGGAGAGTTATAATAAGTCAGCGGTACAAACAGTCGGTAGTAATCCGGATCTGTCTTAATATAACGCATGGGTACAGAAGGATCATTAAGATATTCCAACTCTCCTATATACTTATTATATAAGATGGACACCGTATCTATCTTAGGCTTCGGACCATCCAGATTCAGTTTCAGGACAAGGTACTGTTGAAGCGTCTCGGAAAGTGTATCTGCTTTCACTTCACTCTGCACTGTTTCAGAAACCGGTTTGTTCGTCTTCTGCGCCATCACTGACGAAGAAAACAGGATCGCAAATGCTAATGTTGAGATGTGACTAGTCTTCATTTTTATAACAAATTTGGGGCAAATTTACATTAAATAGTTTAGATTACATAAAATTTGCTCGATTTTAATAGGAATAACCTATCAAATGAATCTATACAACAATTCAGCTGTTTTATTGGAACGTGCGTTATCTCTCAGAACAATACAGATCGAACTGAGAACCGCCTTCCCCCGGCTCGATAGTGCAAGTTGAATAAAGGCGTGCTTATATGCCGGCAAACATGTGACTGTTTGTCGTTCAAACATTTCGGTACCCGGAATTGCATTTTTAATAAATTTGTTTTGTAGAAAGCATCCGTTCTTCCCCATTTTTGTAATTTTGCGGTTTTTAAGATTCAAATCAAAGGATTTAGAAACAAATTATTAAAACAGTTATAGCTGTGGGAGAAACAAAGTATATTTTCGTCACCGGTGGTGTTGCCTCTTCTTTAGGAAAAGGGATCATCTCATCCTCCATCGGTAAATTGCTGCAAGCAAGAGGTTACAATGTAACCATCCAGAAGTTTGACCCGTATATCAACATCGACCCGGGAACATTGAACCCTTATGAGCATGGAGAATGCTATGTGACCGTAGACGGACATGAAGCCGATCTCGACCTGGGACACTACGAACGTTTCCTGGGCATCCAGACAACGAAGGCCAACAACATCACGACAGGCCGTATCTATAAGAGCGTCATCGATAAAGAACGCCGTGGAGATTATTTGGGGAAAACCATTCAGGTGATTCCTCATATCACCGATGAAATCAAACGTAACGTCAAGTTACTGGGTAACAAGTATAAGTTCGACTTTGTAATCACAGAAATTGGCGGAACAGTAGGTGATATCGAATCTTTGCCTTATCTGGAAAGTATTCGTCAGTTGAAATGGGAACTGGGTCAGAATGCCTTGTGTGTACACCTGACTTATGTACCTTTCCTGTCCGCCGCCCAAGAGTTAAAAACCAAACCGACTCAACATTCCGTAAAAGAGTTGCAATCACTCGGTGTACAGCCGGATATCCTGGTGCTACGTACCGAACATGACCTGAATACCAACTTGCGCAAGAAGGTCGCTCTGTTCTGTAATGTAGCCGAAAACGCAGTTGTTCAGTCAATCGACGCTTCAACTATTTATGAAGTACCTCTGTTGATGCAAGAGCAAGGCCTGGACGAAACCATACTCCAAAAGATGGGTCTGCCTGTAGGCGAACGTCCGCCGTTGGGTCCTTGGAAAGACTTCCTGAACCGTCGTGCCAATGCAACTGAAACAGTAACCATTGCAATGGTAGGTAAATATGTTGAATTGCAGGATGCCTACAAATCTATTCTGGAATCCTTGTCACAAGCTGCTACCTACAATGACCGCAAAGTAAAAATAGAATATGTATCATCCGAACATCTGACTCCGGACAATGTAGACGAACAATTGGGACATGTAAACGGAGTAGTTATCTGTCCGGGATTCGGTTCACGCGGTATCGAAGGTAAGTTCGTAGCTGCCAAATACACCCGCGAACACAACATTCCGACATTCGGTATCTGTCTGGGTATGCAATGTATGGCTATCGAGTTTGCCCGTAATGTGTTGGGTTATGCCGATGCCAACTCCATTGAAATGGATGAAAAGACCAAGCACAACGTGATCGACATCATGGAAGAGCAGAAAGCCATCACCAATATGGGAGGTACTATGCGTCTGGGAGCTTACGAATGTGTATTGAAGAAAGACTCTAAGGTATACGAAGCCTACAAAGAAGAACACATTCAGGAGCGTCATCGCCACCGCTACGAATTCAACAACGACTATCGCAAACAATTCGAAGAGGCCGGCATGAAGTGTGTAGGTATCAACCCCGAGTCCGACTTGGTAGAAATTGTAGAGATTCCTACATTGAAATGGTACATCGGAACACAGTTCCATCCGGAATACAGCAGTACCGTACTACACCCGCATCCGTTGTTCGTGTCGTTCATCAAGGCTGCAATCGATAAGTAAAGATCGTTATCGTATAGATTATTAATCATTAATCACTTAAAAAAGAGAATGGATAAAAACACCATCACAGGCCTCGTTTTAATAGGTATATTACTGGTAGGATTCAGTTTTCTGAGCCGTCCCAGCGAGGAGCAAATAGCCGCTCAAAAGCGGTATTATGACTCTATAGCCGTGGTACAGCAGCAAGAAGAAGCACTGAGAGCCAAAACCGAAGCTGCGCTGGCTAACGAAAAAGAAGAAACAGCAGCCGACTCAGCATCGCTCTTCTTCAATGCCACCAAAGGTAAAGAGGCGTTTACTACTATCCAGAATAATTTGGTAGAAATCACTCTGGATAACAAAGGCGGCCGTGTTTACTCTGCCCTGTTGAAAAACTACATGGGACAGGATAAGAAACCGGTTGTGTTGTTCAACGGCAGCGATGCTTCCATGAACTTCAACTTCTATAACAAGAAGGGGGCCCTCCAGACAAAAGACTTCTATTTTGAAGCAGTCAATAAAACAGATAGCAGTGTAACGATGCGTCTAGCTGCCGACAGTGCCAGCTATATTGATTTCATTTATACACTGAAACCTGATAACTACCTGATGAGCTTTGTGATCAAAGCTACGGGAATGGACGGAAAATTGGCTGCCAGCACAAACTATGTGGACATCTCATGGTCACAACGTGCCCGCCAGATCGAAAAGGGATATACTTACGAAAACCGTTTGGCAGACCTCACCTACAAATACACCGGTGATGATGTGGATAACCTTTCGGCAAGTAAAGACGACGAAAAGTCCGTTTCGGAGCGTCTGGACTGGATCGCTTTCAAGAATCAGTTCTTCTCTTCCGTATTCATCGCAGAACAGGATTTCGAAAAGACTACGGTTAAATCGAAAATGGAGAAACAGGGAAGCGGTTACATAAAGGACTATTCCGCCGAGATGAGTACGTTCTTTGATCCGACCGGCAAACAACCTACCGATATGTATTTCTACTTCGGCCCGAACCACTACAAAACGTTGACTGCGTTGGATAAGGGACGTGAAGAGAAATGGGAACTTAACAACCTGGTATATCTGGGCTGGCCGCTGATTCGTTGGATTAACAAATGGATCACCATCAACGTATTCGACTGGTTGTCCGGCTGGGGATTAAGTATGGGTATCGTTCTGTTGTTACTCACCATCATGGTGAAAATAGTCGTTTTCCCGGCAACATGGAAGACCTATATGTCATCAGCCAAAATGCGGGTGCTGAAACCGAAAATCGATGAAATCAACAAGAAATACCCCAAACAGGAAGATGCGATGAAGAAACAGCAGGAGGTGATGGGATTGTACAGCCAGTACGGTGTAAGCCCGATGGGTGGCTGTCTGCCGATGTTGTTGCAATTCCCTATCCTGATGGCATTGTTCATGTTCGTACCGAGTGCTATCGAACTTCGTCAGCAGAGTTTCCTTTGGGCGGATGACTTGTCGACTTATGACGCATTCATCACTTTCCCGTTCCATATTCCATTCTTGGGTAATCACCTCAGTTTGTTCTGCTTGCTGATGACTGTTACCAACATCCTGAATACGAAGTACACAATGCAACAGCAGGATACGGGTGCCCAGCCGCAAATGGCTGCGATGAAGTGGATGATGTACCTGATGCCGATCATGTTCCTCTTCGTCTTGAACGACTATCCTTCGGGATTGAACTATTACTACTTCATTTCGACTCTGATCAGTGTAGTAACCATGATCATACTGCGCCGGACAACTGACGAAAACAAATTGCTTACCGAACTGGAAGCTAAGAAGAAAGATCCGAAACAGATGAAGAAGACCGGATTTGCCGCACGCCTGGAAGCTATGCAAAAACAACAGGAACAATTGGCAAAAGAACGGGCTAATAAGCAGAATAAGAAATAAGAGATAGAAATCAGCTTAAATACCGAAGAGCCGGACAAGCAGTGTATGTTTGTCCGGCTTTCTTTTCCTTTATTGAACAGATTACAACATGACTACTAAATACACATACAAAGAAATATGGATTATCGCCTACCCCATCCTGATCAGCCTGATCATGGAACAGCTGATAGGCATGACCGACACTGCTTTTCTGGGACGTGTGGGCGAAGTCGAACTGGGAGCCTCGGCCATTGCCGGTGTATACTATCTGGCTATTTTTATGATGGCATTCGGATTCAGTATAGGTGCACAAATCCTGATTGCCCGTCGTAACGGTGAACAGCAATACCAGGCTATCGGGCCCATCTTTTATCAGGGTGTCTACTTTCTGCTTTCACTCGCAGTGGTAGCATTCACTCTTTCGCTGTGCTTCTCACCGCACATACTGAAAAAGGTCATTAGCTCGGAGCATATATACGATGCGTCCATCAGCTACATCAACTGGAGGGTCTTCGGCTTTTTCTTCTCCTTTGTCGGGGTAATGTTTCGTGCATTCTTCGTGGGTACAACTCAGACCAAAACCCTGACACTGAACTCTGTGGTCATGGTATTATCCAATGTGGTGTTCAACTACATACTGATTTTCGGTAAGTTCGGTGCTCCACAGTTAGGTATCGCCGGAGCCGCCATCGGTTCGTCACTGGCCGAAATGGTTTCGGTCATCTTCTTCGTCATCTACACCTGGAAACGGATAGACTGTAAAAAGTATGCCTTGAATCATCTGCCCGGATTCCGGCCGGAGATGCTGAAACGGATCCTGAACGTATCCTTTTGGACAATGATTCAGAACTTTTTCTCACTGTCCACTTGGTTCATGTTCTTCCTATTTGTCGAACACTTAGGCGAACGTGCACTGGCCATAACCAATATCATCCGTAACGTATCGGGCATCCCGTTTATGGTCACCATGGCATTTGCAGCTACTTGCGGCTCCCTGGTGAGTAACCTGATCGGTGCGGGCGAAATCAAGTGTGTTCCCGGAACGATCCGCCAGCACATCCGTATCGGTTATATTTTCGTGCTGCCGCTGGTTATACTCTTCGCACTGTTTCCTAACCTGATATTGAGTATCTATACGGATATTCCCGATTTGCGGGAGGCCTCCATCCCTTCTTTATGGGTACTATGCTCCGCTTATCTGATACTCGTACCTGCCAACGTCTATTTTCAGGCAGTATCCGGAACGGGCAACACACGTACGGCATTGGGATTGGAACTCTGTGTACTGGCCATTTATCTGATCTATATCACCTATATGATTCTCTATCTGAGAGTGGATGTAGCCGTCTGCTGGACTACGGAACATCTGTACGGAATCTGTATCCTGTTCCTTTCATACCTTTATATAAAGAAAGGAAACTGGCAGAAAAAGCAGATTTGACCTGATTTTTGCTTATCTTCGCAGCACTATTATGGAAGAGAACACAAGTAAATTACTAATTATTAAAATAACTATGAGACAAGTAAACCTATTTATTATGTCGGCAGCAATGATGTTAGCATCTTGTGGTGGAACCAAAGATGCAGGCAAAACAGATCAGGCGCTGATCGGTAAATCCGATATCAAGATCGAAGGAAAGCGGATGACTCCCGAAGCGCTTTGGGCGATGGGACGTATCGGCGGACTGGCCGTATCGCCTGACGGAAAGCAAATAGCCTATACTGTGGCTTATTACAGTGTCCCCGAGAACAAGAGCAACCGGGAAGTTTTTGTGATGAACGCGGATGGAACGGATAATCGACAGATTACCCACACTCCTTATCAGGAAAATGAAGTGACTTGGGCGGCAGACGGAAGCAAGCTGCTCTTCCTGAGCAATGACAACGGCAGCAGCCAACTGTATGAAATGAATCCGGACGGTAGCGGACGCAAGCAGATCTCCAAGTATGACGGAGACATCGAGGGATATTCCATCTCACCGGACGGTAAAAAAATACTCTTCATCGCTCAAGTGAAAACAGTAAAGAGCACGGCTGATAAATACCCCGACCTGGATAAAGCGACCGGAATCATCATCACCGACCTGATGTATAAACATTGGGACGAATGGGTGACCACCGCTCCACATCCTTTCATCGCCGACTTTGATGGCAAATCAATCTCCAACATCATAGATGTGCTGGAAGGAGAACCTTACGAAAGCCCGATGAAACCTTGGGGAGGTATCGAACAACTGGCTTGGAATACGACTTCGGACAAGGTGGCTTATACCTGCCGCAAAAAAACGGGACTGGCTTATGCCATATCTACCAACTCGGATATCTATGTATATGACCTGAATACCAAGAAAACAGTAAACATCACCGAAGGTATGATGGGTTATGATACAAACCCGCAATATTCTCCGGATGGAAAAAGCATTGCCTGGCAAAGCATGGAGCGCGACGGTTACGAAGCTGACCAGAACCGCCTCTTCGTCATGAACCTGGAAACGGGCGAGAAACGTTTTGTAAGTAAAGCTTTCGATTCGAATGTAGATGCATTCGTATGGAGCCGGGATGCCAAGACGATCTACTTCACCGGTGTATGGCATGGCGAGACACAAATTTATTCACTCGATCTGGCTAACGATTCCGTACGCCCCGTCACTTCGGGTATGTACGACTACGAAGGCGTTGCCCTCTTTGGAGACAAACTGATTGCCAAACGCCATTCAATGAGTATGGGTGACGAAATTTACGCAATAGCTTTGGACGGACAAACCACGCAACTGACCCAAGAGAACAAGCAAATCTATGACCAGATCGAAATGGGTAAAGTAGAAGGCCGCTGGATGAAAACAACTGACAGCAAAGAGATGCTGACATGGGTCATCTATCCGCCTCAATTCGATCCGAATAAGAAGTACCCGACACTGCTCTTCTGCGAAGGTGGTCCTCAGAGTCCGGTAAGCCAGTTCTGGAGTTATCGTTGGAACATGCAGATTATGGCCGCCAACGGTTATATCGTCGTAGCTCCGAATCGTCGCGGACTTCCGGGCTTCGGATTGGAATGGAACGAGGCTATCAGCGGTGATTACGGTGGTCAATGTATGAAGGATTATTTCACGGCTATCGACGAAATGGCCAAAGAGCCGTTTGTGGATAGTGATCGTCTGGGTTGTGTAGGTGCCAGCTTCGGAGGATTTTCTGTGTATTGGTTGGCCGGACATCACGACAAGCGCTTCAAGGCATTTATTGCCCACGACGGTATCTTCAATATGGAAATGCAATATCTGGAGACAGAAGAAAAATGGTTTGCCAACTGGGATATGGGCGGCGCTTACTGGGAAAAACAGAACCCGACAGCCCAACGTACATTTGCCAATTCTCCCCATTTGTTTGTCGAAAAATGGGATACTCCAATTCTCTGTATCCACGGTGAGAAAGACTACCGCATCCTTGCCAACCAGGCAATGGCTGCATTCGATGCTGCCGTGATGCGTGGTGTACCTGCCGAATTACTGATTTATCCGGATGAAAACCACTGGGTACTGAAACCACAGAACGGTGTACTGTGGCAACGGACTTTCTTCGAATGGCTGGATCAATGGCTGAAACCAAACGAAACGGCACAGAAATAAAGGCTGTGTTGTCAACAAATAAAGGCTCTGTCCGGCAGGGACAGAGCCTTTATTTGTTGACAACAGAAACTCTATTTGGAAGGTAAGAAGTACCCAAAGTCTACATCCGCTTCAACTTCACCACCTCTCCCAGTACGGGGATATATACATCTATCTTTCGCTTCTTGGCTTCGGCAGCAAAAACCAGAGGAGGATCATGCAGAGGTTCATCGGACAAATCGAAAGTTCCGTAATGCATCGGAATTGTGAGAGCAGCCTTCATATCGGTCGATGCAGTCAGAGCATCATAAGGCGATATATGATTGGGTTGCATAAACCAGCGCGGTTTATAGGCCCCGATACCCACCAAAGCATAATCGGGAGCTCCGAAAAGATCGGGTATTTCGCGGAAATGCCTGGAGTAACCGGTATCACCGCTGTAGTAGAGGGAAATACCATCGGCCTGTACCATAAATGCCCCCCACAGCCTGCGCCCTCCATCGCGAACGGAACGTTTACTCCAATGTTGTGCGGGAAGAAACGTTATTTTCAGCCCGTCATCTTCTATCTGCTGATACCAGCCAGCCTCTGTCAACTCAAGCTCAGGAAACCATCCTTTGATTAGCTCCCCGGTGCCCAGGCCACAAAAGAGTTTCATCCCCGGATTGTTTTTTACCAACCGTGCCACACTTTGCTTATCGAGGTGATCAAAATGATCGTGACTGATCAGCAGATAATCGATATCGGTAAATATATCGGGATTGGCCGGAAAATCACTTTGCCGCTTAACGAAAGGAATATCACCGAAAATGGGGTCGAACATGATCCGCTTCCTAGCTAACTGCAGGAAGAAAGAATTATGCCCGAGCCAAATCAGTGAATTGCCTACCACGCCATCCAGCGAACGCAGATAATTCAACTTGGGATTCCACTTCACACTCTTTTTCTCTTTCCGCTGCGGATTGGGCGAAAGACGCCACTTCAACACACTCCCCATTCCGGGACGAAAACGATGCTGGCGATTGACAAACTTTCCTCTTACTACAGGATTGCCCCGCCAGTGAGGATTGACCGTTGCCAGTCTTTCATTTCTTCTGAAACATATATGCTCGCCCATATGATACGTATTCTTTTCGATGAGTAACAAACAAAAATAACAAAAGATTTGTGGTTCGTTGCACAAAACCGTATTTTTTCTTACAAAAAAAATGCCTCCCGGACACACTACGGGAAGCATTTCTATGATCATCAACTAATTGGCATTTCACGTCATCCGACCCAAAGGAAAGGATAAGGCCATCCCAGGTAAGAGAGGTTGATGACAAAAATAACGACAGCCAGTATCCATATAATCAACAGTGACCATTTCAGTCCGGATGACATAGGAGACCAATTGAAGATTTGCCGGAGAATCACGAAAATGATGGCGGCTAAAGGAATACCTGCCAAGACAACTCCTGCAATGCTCCCGGCGATAGTCATCATCGGAGAAGTAGAGATCAATGGTGACCAGTCGACCGAAGGCAACATCTGATAAAGAGCGGCTCCACCTCCGATGGCTACTGCAATGGCAGCAATCACCAGAGCAACGAAAACGATGGCAAGAACAAAAAGAACAGGGCTGCAAATAATGGCAAGAACCACCAGGCAAGCTTTCAGGAAGAATCCGGCAATGGACACCAATGCGTCTCCTACTTTCTGCAGAAAGCTACGGGGTTTACCTGAGTTTACGTAGTTGTTTACACCGTTGGCCATCCTCTCAAAGCCATCGGTCACCGTCCTGCCAATGTTCTCGATAGTGATATCCTCTCCCCGCATGTTCAGCTTCTCGGCTGCCGTACGAGCTTCGGGAATAACTAACCAACAAATAATATAGATAGGAATCAACACGCCATATCCGCAGATAAGTACCACAAACATGATAAGCCGGAGCACTGTGACATCCCAATTAAGATAAGCTGCCAACCCGCTGATTACACCACCCAGTATCTTATCGTCAGGATTACGATATAATCTGCGCCGAATGGTCGCACCTTGCTGTGCCCCCGTTTGTCCGGTTGTCTTTTGGGGCTCCTCTTCTTCGGTATCCTCGCCGAAGTCTTCCGGTTTACCCATACGTGCAATCACCTCTTCCACATCCGCAATCGTAATAACCTGCGAACCGGCTGACAGCTTTTCGGCAAAAAGCTCGGAAATGCGGTTCTCTATATCATTTACAATTTCCTCTGCTCCTTCTTGTTTGCGAAAGTGAAGTCTCAGGTTGCACAGATAATTATCAAGCAACCGATAGGCATCTTCGTCAATATGAAAAACGGTTCCGCCTAAATTTACGGTTAATGTTTTTTTCATCTTTATTTCTTTTTAAATGGATTCTCTATTAGCTATATGATTCACGGTTTCATTCAGTTCTTTCCAGGAAGCCTCCAGTTCACCAAGAAAAGACTCCCCTTTCCCGGTTAGTTTGTAATATTTGCGTGGCGGTCCTTGTGTTGACTCAACCCACTCGTAACTGAGCAAATCATCATTTTTCAGCCGGGTCAGCAATGGATATAAAGTCCCCTCCACCACAATCAGCCTCGCCTCTTTCAGTTTCTGAATGATATCCGAAGCATAAGCCGGCTCTTTATGCAACAATAACATGATGCAATACTCCAGCATACCCTTTCGCATTTGCGACTTTACATTATCTACATTCATAAGTTCTATCTTTTAGATGCAGCAAATATAGGCATTGCCTTGGTACTATGCAATACAAAGTACCTTATTTTTATACTAATTAACGCATTAAGTCCCTTTCACCTTATTATAAATGCAAATTATCACTATATTTGCCGTATAAATTGAAAAATACAACAAACATGTTTACTATCCGAAAAGCAACCTCAGATGATTGCAAACTGATTAACGAACTGGCAAACCAGGTATTTCCCGCCACTTACAAAGAAATACTTTCGACCGAGCAACTTGACTACATGATGGAGTGGATGTATGCACCCGAAAACATCCGTAAACAAATGGAAGAAGAAGGGCATGTATACTTTATCGCCTATCAGGGAGACGAACCTTGCGGCTACGTCTCTGTCCAGCCCCAGGATGCCGATGTGTTTCATCTCCAGAAAATATATGTTCTCCCCGGCTTTCAGGGGGCACATTTAGGCAGCAAACTATTTGATCACGCAGTGCAATATATCAAAGAGATACACCCGTCTCCCTGCCTGATGGAACTAAATGTAAACCGAAACAACAAAGCGCTGCACTTTTACGAACATAAAGGGATGAAGAAATTGCGGGAAGGAGACTTCCCTATCGGAAACGGATATTATATGAATGACTATATTATGGGATTGGAACTTTGATTTATCTGTAAAGAAAAGGCCAATAGGAGAAACGCCCCGTTACATATATTGTTATCCGAAATAACAAGTAATGTAACGGGGCGTTTGGTGTATAGTCAGTAACCCGAAGGTCTTATGCTACCTTTTCAAGTTTCTTCATGATAGAGAAGATAAACAGGGCGGCCAGCAAACAGCATACGATAAGTACACTCCATACCATCCACAATTGCATGCCTCCCCACAGATAACCGATGATGGCAACCAGGTAGTTACCAATGGCAGTTGCAGCAAACCAACCACCCATCATCATACCTTTGTACTTGGGAGGAGCTACTTTCGAAACGAAAGAGATACCCATCGGCGACAAGAAAAGCTCGGCAAAAGTAAGAACCAGATAAGTGGAGATCAACCAGTTCGGAGAAACCAACGCATCCTTCTCAATGCCACTGGCAGCCAAAGCGTCCGGAGTAGGCAGACCGATAGAGCCGATAGCCATGATCAAGAAACCACATACGGCAATCATCATACCGATACCGATTTTACGCGGTGCAGAAGGTTCTTTTCCTTTTCTGGCCAGATAGCCGAACACTGCCAGCGAAACCGGAGTCAAAGCGATCACGAAGAACGGATTAAACTGCTGGAAGATCTGTGGCAGGATGTTGATTGTAGGATCCATAGAAGTATAACTCCATCCCAGGCAGAGGAGTGCCACCATAACTACTACACCGGCAATCGTTTTCGACTTTCCGGTTTTACCCTGGAACAGTGAAAACAGTCCGTAGATAACGATCAGCAAGAAGGTCAGGTTCACGATATTGAAGCCCAGACGGTCGAGACCGGTCACCTCTTGTGCCGTATAGTCACGAGCGAAGAATGTCAATGTCAACCCGTTCTGATGGAAAGCCATCCAGAAGAAAATAACTACGGCAAACACAAGCAACAGAGCTACGATACGTTGTTTAGTCTGTTCCGGAGTCAACTTCTCTTCTACCACGTTGGCCGGCTTAGCCTGTTTAGAGTTATAGTCCGCATGTTTGAATGTAGAACGGAAAGCTACATAAATAAGCATTGAAATAATCAAGGACACACATGCCACACCAAATCCATAGTTGTAAGCTTCGGAGAGCTTATCGATATAAGTAGTACAGAAAGTGGCAATGTCACCGGTAAAGTTTTGTGCAGCCTGCAAGGATTCCAGAGTAGCCTGGTTGGCAGGAGTGATTGTTCCATCGAGATATTGATGTGCCAATGAAGGAATCTGAGGGACATACGACAGACCTGCCTTGCCCAACATATAATTGGTTACTTTCGTTGCGGCTGTCGGAGCATACATTGCGCCAATATTGATAGCCATATAGAAAATACTGAATGCAGTGTCGCGTTTGGAACTATATTCGGGGGCATCATACAAATTACCCACCATCACCTGTAAATTACCTTTAAAAAGACCGGTACCGCAAGCAATCAGGGCCAACGCACCGAACATCATTATTTTGCCGGAGTTATCGGAAGTCGGGATGGCGAGCAGCGCATAGCCAATAAACATGACCACAATACCCATTGTCACCATCTTACCATAACCAAACTTATCGGCAAGAATACCGCCAAAGAAGGGGATAAAATAAACAGCAGCCAGAAAACATCCGAAAATAGTAGAAGTTTCAGCAGCAGTGTAACCAAACTTTGCTTGTAAAAACAAAGTAAAAATCGCAAGCATGGTGTAGTAACCGAATCGCTCGCCTGTGTTGGCAAGTGCCAGAGCATACAAACCCTTAGGTTGTCCTTCAAACATAAAATTAGAATATTAGATTATTAAATAGATATTTTTTGCAAATATATACTTTTTACTGAAATTAAACAGTATATAATACACAAACTTCCGCCCGAACCTCGTTTATTAGCTCTTTAGGGTCTATTTTTATCTGCAATCCTCTCTGCCCTGCACTTACATAAATATACGGAAAGCCCAGACAGGTTTCATGAATATAGGTAGGAAAATGCTTTTTCATTCCGATGGGCGAACAGGCACCCCGGATATATCCGGTGACGGACAGAAGCTCTTTCATAGGGATCATATCGCAACTTTTATTGCCGGACACTTTAGCAGCAAGCTTCAGGTTCACTTCCTGATCTCCTGGAATTACACAAACAAAATATCCCGTTTTATCACCGTGAAGTACGAGGGTTTTAAAAACCTGATTAATATTCTCTCCCAAACTTGCCGCTACATGCACGGCACTCAGATCGCTTTCGTCTACCTCGTAAGGAATAAGTTCATAGGCAATCTTGGCCTTATCCAGTAGACGGGCGGCATTGGTCTTATTGATTTTCATAGACAATATGTGTATTTCGGCAGCCACAGAAAGGAGCTGCCCATTAGTAAGTTAATAATGTAACTTTACGAAGTTAACTTCCTGCAATCACGAAGTTAACCTCGGACAAATACGATGAAGGTGTGTCATAACTCATCACAGGTCACACAGATTTACACTGAACGTTTTTTAGTCTACTGACAGCCAATAATATTTATCTGTGTAATCGGTGGTGAATACGATTTTTGACATATCCTCATCATACAATATGAATTTTTAATTGATTTTCAATTCCTCGCGAAGAAACTTTGGAATATATCCTTTGTTGCTCTTCGCAACTTCTTCCGGTGTTCCGAAACTGAGAAGTTCTCCTCCTCCCTTACCACCTTCAGGCCCCATATCTATTATGTAATCCGCCATCTTAATCACATCCAGGTTGTGTTCAATAACGATCACGGTATTGCCTTTATCTACCAATTTATTCAGGACTCCCATCAACACACGTATGTCTTCAAAATGCAGGCCGGTAGTCGGTTCATCAAGAATATACAAAGTCTTTCCGGTATCTCGTTTTGAAAGTTCAGTAGCCAATTTCACACGCTGGCTCTCACCTCCCGAAAGAGTTGTTGACGATTGTCCCAGTTTGATATACCCCAATCCTACATCTTGGATGGTCTTGATCTTATTCAGGATCTGAGGAACATTCTCAAAGAACTCTACTGCACGATTAATAGTCATATCCAGCACATCGGCAATAGATTTTCCCTTAAAACGTACTTCCAGCGTTTCACGGTTATAGCGTTTACCATGACAGACTTCGCACGGAACGTATACATCGGGTAAGAAATTCATTTCAATCGTTTTGTAGCCGTTACCGGAACATGCCTCACAGCGGCCACCGGACACATTGAAAGAGAACCGGCCGGGCTTATAACCGCGGATTTTAGCTTCCGGCAGTCCGACAAACAGGCTCCGGATATCAGAAAAGACCCCGGTATAAGTAGCCGGATTGGAACGTGGGGTACGCCCCAAAGGGGACTGGTCCACATTAACCACCTTATCTATATTCTCAAGTCCTTCGATCGAATCATATTCCAAAGGATCCTGCAAAGAACGATAGAATTTTTGCGAAAGTATCGGTTGCAAAGTTTCATTAATCAGAGTCGATTTGCCACTACCGGAAACTCCGGTTACACAAATTAATTTCCCCAACGGAAATTCCACATCCACATTTTTCAGGTTATTCCCTTTCGCACCCCGTAACCATAAAGACTTGCCGTTTCCGGGACGTCTCTTAGAAGGTACTTCGATAGCCGTTTGTCCGTTAAGATACTGCGAAGTCAGTGTACTGGTCTTCAACATCTCTTCAGGAGTACCGGCAAAAACGACTTCTCCTCCCAATCGTCCGGCCTTAGGTCCCATATCGATCACGTAGTCGGCAGCAAGCATCATGTCTTTGTCATGCTCTACCACGATCACGGAGTTACCCATATCACGCAGTTCTTTCAGAGAATTAATCAGCCGCAAGTTATCACGTTGATGCAATCCGATACTCGGCTCGTCAAGAATATAAAGCACATTGACCAACTGAGACCCAATTTGTGTGGCCAGACGGATACGCTGACTTTCACCTCCGGACAGACTGACCGAGCTGCGATTTAACGAAAGATAATCCAACCCCACATCCAACAGGAATTTCAAGCGGGTACGTATCTCCTTCAGAATCTCGGCGGCAATCGTTTTCTGTTTATCTGTCAGGAACTTATCTACTTTCATCAACCAGTCATACAGCTCGTTGATGTCCATATTAGAGAGTTCATTGATGTTTTTGTCATGGATACGGAAGTGAAGCGCCTCCTTATTCAACTTCGCCCCCTTACATTCAGGACAAACCGTAGTTTTAGCGAACTGTTCCGCCCATTTCTGAGCAGTGGCCGAAGCGTCTTTCTCTTGCAACATCTGGATATACTTCACAACTCCTTCATACGTTACAAAATAGTCGGAAGAAGTACCTATCAATGAGCTTTTTATTTTGATACGTTCATCCGAACCATACAGAATTTCATCAATAGCATCATTGGGCAGGTCTTTTACCGGAGTCTTCAGTGACGCATCGTACTTCTCCAGCAGAGCACCGATCTGCCAGAAAATCATCGCATTCTTATATTTACCCAAAGGAGCTATTGCCCCTTCATAGATCGACATCTCTTTATTGGGAATCACTTTATCCACATCAATCTGGCTAACTACTCCCAATCCTTTACAACGCGGACAAGCACCTTGCGGGGAGTTGAACGAAAAATTATGCGGAGCCGGCTCCCGGTACGACAATCCCGTAACAGGACACATCAAGCGTTTGCTATAGTGTCGGATACTCTCTGTCTGTGCATCGAGAATCATCAGCAATCCGTCTCCCTGACGCATGGCGGTGGCAACACTCTGTTTCAACCGTTTATCATCCTTATCTTCTACGATCAGTTTGTCAACGACTACTTCAATATCATGATTCTTATAACGATCCAGTTTCAGACCATGTGTAATCTCACGAACCTCCCCGTCGATACGGACATACAGGTATCCTTTTTTCCGGATTTGTTCAAAGAGTTCTTTATAATGTCCCTTACGCGAACGCACCAGAGGGGCCAGCATATAGATTTTCTTCCCTTTATAATCTTTCAGAATAAGTTCCAATATCTGTTCTTCGGTGTATTTCACCATCTTTTCTCCTGAAAGATAAGAATAAGCTATTCCGGCACGGGCATAAAGCAAACGTAGATAGTCGTAAATCTCCGTAGTGGTTCCGACCGTAGAACGGGGATTTTTGTTCGTAGTTTTCTGTTCAATGGAAATAACCGGACTCAATCCTGTTATCTTATCTACATCCGGACGCTCCAGATTGCCCAAAAAGTTGCGGGCATAAGCCGAAAAAGTTTCAATATAGCGGCGCTGTCCTTCTGCAAATATCGTATCGAAAGCAAGAGATGACTTCCCGCTTCCACTAAGTCCGGTAATTACAGTCAGGCTATTACGTGGTATTTCCGCATCAATGTCTTTCAGATTGTGTACGCGCGCACCATACACATTTATATATTCTGTTTCCTGCATATTCTAACTTTTATTGAGCTGCAAAATTAATGTTTCCGCCCGAAATATAGTTTTAAAAAACACAATATTATTTTCTTAACTCAATATATTATGTGAATGTATGACATTATTCGTACCTTTGCCGTAATCAATTGAGAATTGAATAGTAAAAATTACAAATTAAGATTAATAAATTGATGAAATCAATCAAACGAATCTTCTTTCTCCTGTCCTTTATAAGTGTTTCCTATTTAAGCACCTTTGCACAAGAGAACCAATCCTACTTCCTGCACACCATTGAAAAGGGCCAAAGTTTATACTCCATCTCAAGCATGTATGGAGTCAGCAAAGCAGATATTATCCGACTGAATCCCGGTTGTGAGGACAAAATCTACGCAGGACAAGCCATTAAAATCCCACAGAACAAAACTGCTCAAAAAGGTGAAACCTTTCATACGATCCAGCCGGGCGAGACACTCTATCGGCTGACAACGACCTATAAAGTTTCTGCCAAGGCTATCTGTGACGCTAACCCCGGATTAAGCGCGGAGAACTTCCGCATCGGACAAGTTATCCGTATTCCTTCGGCTGCCGAGGCTATCGATTCGACCGTAGAAGCTGTAGTGGCAGCTCCCTCAGAGCCTGCTATGCAACCGGCCGTCAAGCCACGCTGTAAAGATATGCATAAGGTGAAACGCAGAGAAACCATTTTCAGCGTCAGCCGTGAATATGGCATTTCCGAACAAGAACTGATTGCTGCCAATCCAGAATTAAAGAATGGCATGAAAAAAGGGCAATTTCTCTGTATCCCCTACCCGTCTGAAAAACCGACAGTCACTGTCCCCAAAACAGATGCCAACATCATACCGCCAAGTGACAGCGAATTGTTCCGTGAAAACAAAGAAGTTCCTAAGAGCATTTCTACTATCAAAGCGGCCCTCCTGTTACCATTTGACGACAAACGGATGGTAGAATATTACGAAGGTTTCCTGATGGCAGTTGACAGTCTGAAACGTACCGGAACTTCAATCGACCTGTATGTATACGATTGCAATAAAGAAAGTTCGTCGCTGAACAGCATTCTGGCCAAAAGCGAGATGAAAAATATGAATGTGATCTTCGGTCCGGCGCAACAACAACACATCAAACCATTGGCAGCCTTTGCCAAGAAAAACGATATACGCCTGGTCATTCCTTTTTCCTCAAAAGAGGGAGAAGTATTCAACAACCCGTTTATCTACCAGATCAATACTCCGCAATCTTATCTGTATTCGGAAGTATACGAGCACTTTACACGCCAATTTCCAAACGCCAACGTGATTCTTCTGGAATCAGCGGTTGTAGATAAAGATAAAGTAGAGTTTATCAAAGGTCTGAAACAAGAATTGGGAAGCAAAGGTATACCCGTAAAGACATTGAAAGAAAATGCCCCGGTAGAAACTCTAAAAGCAGCTCTGCACAATGACAAGGAGAATTTCTTCATTCCGACTTCGGGCAATGATCTGACGCTTCTGAGAATCATTCCTCAATTGACATTACTCGTTAGAGACAATCCGGAAGCACGTATTCATTTATTCGGTTATCCGGAATGGCAGACATATACAAAAGACCATTTGGAAAGTTTCTTTGAATTGGATACCTATTTTTACTCGTCATTCTACACGAACAATCTATTACCGGCCGCCATCAACTTCACTCAGGCATATCGCAAATGGTACAGTAAAGAGATGGAGGAACGGTATCCGAAGTACGGTATGCTGGGCTTTGACACTGGATACTTCTTCCTTAAAGGACTGTCTAAATACGGTTCCGAACTGGAAAAGAACCTTCCGCAAATGGATTTGACTCCTATCCAGACCGGATTTAAATTCCAACGTGTCAACAACTGGGGAGGATTTGTGAACAAGAAAGTATTCTTTGTTCATTTCACAAAGAACTTTGAATTGATTAAACTTGACTTCGAATGAAAAGGGATCAACTGAAATCACTCTTACTGGGAGCCATTTTGCTGGCAGGCATTACCCTGCCGGCAAAAGCCCAGATAGGCGAACAACGACATAATTTTGCAATCGGAATCAATGGCGGTGCTAATTACAGCACTGTTTCTTTCCAGCCCACCATCAAGCAAAACGGTCTTTTGGGAATTACCGGAGGTGTCACAGCACGCTACATTTCCGAAAAATACTTCGCTATGATCTGTGGTGCACAATTGGAACTTAACTTTTCTCAACGCGGATGGGACGAAAAATTCGATCCGGAACAGGGATTCTCTTCCGAAGACTCTTATGTCCGTACCATGAACTATCTTGAGATTCCTTTCCTTGCCCATCTGGCCTTTGGCAAAGACAAAGGGGTACAATTTTTCGTGAACCTAGGGCCACAAATCGGCCTCTTGTTAAACGAGAGCGAAAAAAGAAAAGGTACTTGGGAAACCGCAAATCGGGCACCCAATGAACAATATGGTAAATGGGTTGAAAATAAGTTTGATTACGGAATTGTAGGAGGAGGAGGCATTGAAGTCAGGACTAAAGCCGGTAATTTCCTTTTGGAAGGCAGATATTATTTTGGGCTGGCCGACTTCTACAACAGTACCAAAAAAGATTATTTCTCGCGCTCTGCCAATAGTACTATTACAGCCAAAATCACTTATCTGTTTGATATAAAGAAGTAGAAAAGCATATATACAAAATCGCCACAAAGGATTTAGAGTTTATAGAGAATAATTTCTAAATCCTTTGTGGCGATTCTATTTTTATCGGAGACGATCGGCAGCCTTTACCATCACTTCATCTCGTCCAATCGCACGGACCGCCAGCCAATTCAGAATAATCGAAATTAACGGCAGGCATAATGCCCATGATATCTGGAAAGTAGCACTCAAATCTTTCTTCAGGACAAACATGAAGGCAAGAAAAGTAAGATAATAACCAATCAGCAGAATACTATTGAATATCGTCATACGAATTTGCAACATACGGTTCTTGAACAGAAAGATCGTAGCGAATGCAATGATTGCACTGAGCAACAAGATACCAAATACCCCCCATGTAGAATAAAGTGTACCGTTCATCTCTACCCCCAATGGTTTAAAAACATACATTGCAGCATCAGCACCTATAAAGCTGCCCACAGGCAGACACATACTTGTTATCAATAATGCAGTAACAAGTAAAAGATAAATCGTTTGAATTCGTTGAATCATAGTTTTTAAAGTTGTGTTTAATCCGGAATAAAAAAGTCAAGCAATAAGAGATAGAAGAATAGACTCCTACTTACTACTTGACTCTTAGCTCTTCAATCAGCGAAGTAAATTACTGTAATTTTTCTTTCTCCTTCGCCGGGTTTCTATAATAGATCTTTCCTTCTACATATTCCTGCGCAGCAATCAGATTGGGTTTCGGCAATTTCTCGTAATAACGTGAAATTTCGATCTGCTCTCTGTTTTCAAACACTTCCTCCAGATTGTCGTTGTAAGAAGCAAACTCCGCAAGTTTCTTGGAAAGGTCATTTTTTATTTCCACACTAATCTGATTGGCACGCTTACCAATGATAGCCACTGTTTCGTAAACATTACCGGTATCGGCACACAAGTCCATCATATCACGGGTAATGGTATTCGTCGGAGCATTTGTTTTTTTGTAATCCATAAATCTATTTATAATTTAGTCTTTAATTACTTTTTGAGAATCTTTGAAAATCCTTTCGGCTTCCTTCAGATATTTACTTTCCGGAAATTCATTTTTGAAAGCATAATATTCGTCTACCGTTTCGCGATAACGATCCATCTTTTTATCTTCTACACTATTCACTGCCATCTCATATTTGGCACGGAGAATCAAAATAGATAAATCCTCACGATAATCAGTATAAGGATAATCTTTTAAAGCATTCTGTGCTGTGATTACACAAGACAGATAGTTGTTGCCCATATAATTACCCAGATTATAATATAATCTCGCTGAATAAAGTTCTTTCAAAACCAACTTATCCTGCAAAGCAAAAATCATATTCTGTGCCTCTTGTTTTCTGCTGCTTTGAGGATAATATTCCAAGAACATCTGCAACTGCTGGATAGCCTGATAAGTACTTGACTGATCCAATCGAGGTTCCGGAGTATCCAAGAACAAAGCTTTGCCTGCATGAAAACGAGCCAATTCAGAGAACTGACCACGTGGATATGTATTAAAATAAGTGATAAACGACTGTGCGGCAGTAGAATAGTCTTTCTGATTATAATAACTCATAGCCAACATGTATAATGATTCTTCTGCCTTATCACCACCTTTCAAGATAGTTATCAACTCGTTCAGCAATGTAGCCGACCGATTATACTGACCCTTGGCGAAGTAGTTCTTAGCGGCCTCATACTTGTATTCGTAATCAGTGCTTTTTAGCAACTTATTGTACTCTCCACACGAGGATAAAACAGTAGCTGCAAGCAGCGTTATAATGATGTTCTTCTTCATTCTGTATTTAAATAATGCGCAAAGTTAAAGATTCGCGCTGAATAAACCAATTAATCAATGTTTTTTAAGATAAAAAAGAATGGAAGAATAGAGTTTAGTTACGAATGGCGAATAAGCATTGATGGATGGTTAATTTATAAACAATATAGCAGCTATTCATTAACCATCCACCACTCAGTCACAGATTTTACAGTTTATACAAGTCGCTTGCCGCCAACAAGTCAACTTTCTTTTCCGTCAACACACGGATACAGTTTTCCATATCATTAGGACGGATAATCACATTTGCAGAGTTATTATTGGCAAATGAATACATATATTCAATAAAAACTCCTTCATTGGAAAGGTATTGCAATACTTTGGCTAACGCACCGGGCACGTTAGGACAGTTGATGCCTACCACTTCTGTCACATTCACTGCAAAATGATTATCTTTTAAAGCTTTATAAGCTTTATCCGGATCGGAAACAATCCCCCGGAGAATACCAAAGTCGGCATTTTCAGCAATGCAAAGAGCAGAAAGATTAATACCTTCCTTTGCCAATACTTCAGTCACCTCTGTCAGTCGGCCTGATTTATTTTCCAAAAAAATGGAAAGTTGTTTTGCTACCATAATAAATGACTTTATATTTAATATTCGTTATAGTTTTCTATTATCAATCACACGCTTCGCTTTGCCCACACTGCGTTCAATGCTGCGCGGCTCTACCAGCTTCACGTCTACTCCCAGACCTAATACACTTTGTAAGCGACCTGTCAATTTCTTCTTTAAAGCCAGCATCTTGTTAATTTCATCCGAATAATAGTCAGGACGAACCTCAACCTTCAGTTCCATAGTATCCGTATTGTTCTTGCGGTCAATGGTCAACAGATAATGTGGCTCGAATTCCGCCATTTCCAGAATAACAGATTCTATCTGTGTCGGGAATACATTGACTCCACGGATAATAAGCATATCGTCACTACGTCCCAAGATGCGGTCCATACGCACCAAAGTACGTCCGCAAGAACATTTTTCATAATGCAAAGCCGTCAGATCTTTTGTCCTGTAGCGCAATAAAGGCATACCTTCTTTCGTCAGATGGGTAAAAACAAGTTCCCCGGTCTGTCCGGGTTCTACAGGCTGCAATGTATGCGGGTCTATTATTTCAGGGAAGAAGTGATCTTCATTCAAGTGCGTACCATTCTGGCATTCACATTCATATCCAACACCGGGACCTGCAATTTCACTCAATCCATATATATCATAAGCCTTAATGCCCAATTTGGTTTCGATGTCTTTACGCATACTTTCCGTCCAGGGTTCCGCACCGAAAGCACCCGCCTTCAGTTTAAATTCTTCGCGTGGAAAACCTGAGTCATTAATCGCATCAGCCAGATAAAGAGCATAAGACGGTGTACAACATAACACAGTCGAGCCAAAATCATGCATCAATGTAATCTGCTTTTCCGTATTACCACTTGACATGGGGATAACCGACGCTCCGATATTCTCGGCACCGGCATGTGCACCCAGTCCGCCCGTAAACAAACCGTAACCGTAAGATACCTGAAATATATCAGAACGGCCGGCACCATAAGCTGTGAAGGCACGCGACAGACATTCTGCCCAAGTCGATAAGTCCTTACGGGTATATCCCACTACAGTCGGTTTCCCGGTAGTACCGGAGGACGCATGGATACGAACGATCTGGCTCATGGGTACAGCGCATAAGCCAAACGGATAATTGTCGCGTAAATCTAATTTAGTGGTAAATGGTAATTTGGATATATCTTCTATCCCGTTAATATCATCGGGTGTGATGCCCAACTCTTGCATTTTTTTACGATAGAACGGCGTATTATGATAAACGTATTCTACTATTTTCTTCAGTCTAATGCTCTGGATTTTATGCAAATTGTCGCGTTCCATGCATTCGATGCTCTCATTCCAAATCATGTCTTTCGTTGTATTTTGTTAGTTATGTTGTGCAAAGTAAAGGATTTATTTTAAAATTTGATTTGTTTATCTCAACTATTTTGCCGAATATTGTCTTCTGAAAGAAAAAAAGAAGCATGAATTTTGAATTAACATCCGCATACAAGCCGACCGGAGATCAGCCGGAAGCAATTGTGCAACTGACCGAAGGGGTTCTTGAAGGCGTACCGGCACAAACGTTACTGGGAGTAACCGGTTCCGGAAAGACATTTACCATAGCCAACGTTATTGCCAATATCAATAAACCAACATTGATCTTAAGCCATAACAAAACACTGGCAGCCCAGCTTTACAGCGAATTTAAAGGATTTTTTCCCAATAATGCTGTCGAATATTATGTATCTTATTATGATTATTACCAGCCGGAGGCCTATCTGCCAAGTTCGGATACATATATAGAAAAAGACCTCGCTATCAATGACGAAATAGATAAGCTCAGATTGGCTGCGACTTCGGCTCTTCTATCCGGCAGAAAAGATGTAGTGGTTGTATCCTCCGTATCTTGTATTTATGGTATGGGAAACCCATCCGATTTTTATAACAATGTAATTGAAATAGAGCGAGGCCGGACCATCAACCGCAATGTATTTCTTCGCCGGTTGGTAGACAGCCTGTATATGCGCAACGATATTGAACTGAATCGTGGAAATTTCCGGGTCAAAGGAGATACGGTGGATATATATCTGGCCTATTCGGACAATCTGCTCCGGGTAACCTTTTGGGGAGACGAAATTGACGGTATCGAAGAAGTAGATCCGGTATCCGGAGTCACCATCGCACCTTTTGAAGCTTATAAAATATACCCGGCTAACCTGTTTATGACTACTAAAGAAGCAACTTTACGGGCCATCCATGAAATAGAAGATGATCTTACCAAACAAGTTGCCTATTTCGAGTCTATCGGCAAAGAGTACGAAGCCAAACGTCTATACGAACGAGTGACATATGATATGGAGATGATTCGGGAACTCGGTCATTGCTCAGGTATTGAAAACTATTCACGATATTTTGACGGCCGTGCTGCAGGTACACGTCCATACTGTTTGCTGGATTTTTTCCCTGACGATTTTTTGATTGTAATAGATGAAAGCCACGTCAGCGTACCGCAAATACGAGCTATGTACGGAGGTGACCGTGCCCGTAAAATAAACTTAGTGGAATATGGTTTTCGTTTACCGGCAGCTATGGACAACCGCCCCCTGAAATTCGAAGAATTCGAGTCGATGGCTAAACAGGTGATTTATGTCAGCGCTACTCCTGCCGATTATGAATTAGTACAGTCCGAGGGTATTGTTGTCGAGCAGGTGATCCGTCCTACCGGTCTGCTCGATCCGGTGATCGAGGTACGTCCCAGCCTGAATCAGATCGATGATCTGATGGAAGAAATACAGATACGCATTGAGAAAGAAGAACGCGTACTTGTCACCACACTGACCAAACGTATGGCCGAAGAATTGACAGAATATCTATTAAACAACAACGTACGTTGCAACTACATTCACAGCGATGTGGATACATTGGAACGGGTCAAGATCATGGATGATCTCCGTCAAGGAGTTTACGATGTGTTGATCGGGGTGAATTTATTGCGCGAAGGTCTCGACCTTCCGGAAGTGTCACTGGTTGCCATCCTCGATGCGGACAAAGAAGGATTTCTCCGTTCCCACCGTTCATTGACACAAACTGCCGGACGAGCAGCCCGAAATGTAAATGGAATGGTGATCATGTATGCAGACAAAATCACAGATAGCATGCGACTGACTATTGATGAAACCAATCGTCGCCGTGAGAAGCAACTTGCATACAACGAAGAACATGGTATTACTCCGCAACAAATTAAAAAGGCCCGTAATCTGTCTGTTTTCGGAAACGGAGCAGAAACAGAAGATACTCAAAAAGGTACCCGTGCATACGTGGAGCCTTCTTCACCCAATATTGCAGCTGATCCGGTCGTACAATATATGAGCAAAGCCCAACTGGAAAAAAGTATGGAGCGTACTCGCAAGTTAATGCAGGAAGCAGCTAAGAAACTTGAATTCATTGAAGCAGCTCAATACAGAGACGAATTACTTAAGATGGAGGACTTAATGAAAGAGAAATGGCCCGGATAAGAATATCCAAGTAATAAACTTCCAGAATATATCAAAGTGAACTCTTTAACTCTTAATTATCCTAACAAATTAAGCTGATAAATAAAATAAATGTTATAAAAAGAAAGGTTTTCTATGAAACATTTGCCAAGATCTCAAAAATCTGTATCTTTGCATTGTGTTTTTCATAGTATTAGATTTAAGGTTAACAAAGGTTGGAGCAAGGCGTTGCTCCTTTTTTTATGCTTTCAAATCAACTTTCACACCAAATCCTTATCTTTGCACAGCATCCTGAATATAGAAAAATGAAAAAGATCGTCCTTATGGGAATACCTTTATTGTTGATAGTCCTTGTGATCACCATCTATGTTTGCAACCGGACTATACAGAAAAATAGCGAAACATATATCTATTCGACTGTTTCCGATATTCCATATAATAAGGTAGGACTGTTACTGGGAACTTCACCTAAACTGAAAAGTGGAAAAGCCAACCTATATTTCGACTATAGGATTAAAGCTGCCACAAAACTCTACAATGCCGGAAAAGTCAAATATATACTGGTTAGCGGTGATAACCGGAGAAATAGTTATAACGAACCGGAAGAAATGAAAAAAGCACTTATAGCAGCAGGAATACCTGACCAACGGATTATACTGGACTATGCAGGTTTAAGAACATTGGATTCTGTGGTAAGAGCACATTTAATTTTTGGTTTGGAGCGTTTTACTCTGATTTCACAACAGTTTCATAACGAACGGGCAATTTATCTGGCTCAGCAAAGTCACCTCCAGGCTATCGGATACAGCGCTCAGGATGTGAGTGCGTATGCCGGCTTTAAAACGAATCTTCGAGAATTATTGGCAAGAGTAAAAGTCTTTGTGGATATAGTTACCAATAAAGCTCCCAAACATCTTGGAGAAAAGGTAAAGATACCCGAATAATAATTGTATATTCCCCCTAATAACATCATTATCATAAAATACATGCAAAAGTTACTATTTCTTTTTTACTGCCACTGATACCATTTTCGTTCCCATGCCATGCTCAAACCACTTATCAAATGGTGACAAGAAATTACTCTCCGGTTACAGATTCTTATCCCCAAGAGGTTTCTAATTTTAAAAAGGCAGACAGTGTCTACTATTTCACCGTAAAAGTATCCAAAGCTTATGACGATACCTTAAAAAGAAAAGTAGCAGAAAAGGTTCTTTATAACCCCAATGACATCTATGACGGAGAGGTCGCTTCTTATCTAAACCCCACCCGACTCATTGACTATTCTTCTCCTACTATCGAACTTATAACAGACTCTTTATTCAAAGGCGAAGACAGTATAATGACAATTATAAGAAAGGGCTTGGAGTTTGTATCCCATTATATAAGTTTTGATGATTCTCTAGCCATGGCTATTTCAAGAGGTGATTGTAAAACATTGGATGTAAATCATATCCTTCAAAGAAAGAAAGGTACTTGCAGCGAATATACTAATTTATTCACGGCACTTATGAGAAAGAAAGGAATTCCTTGCCGGTTTGTTGCCGGTTTTATTTTTATACCTGAACAAAAATTCTATGGATGTCATGCCTGGGCCGAATGCTACCTCAAACAATACGGATGGATGGCAGTAGACCCCCAATCCGGAAAAAGCTGGTTACCAACAACTATAATCCGACTTTTTGCCGGAACAGATTATACAGACTGTGGATTAAACTCTTTTATGGACCTAGTACCCAAGTCTATAGAAATAGTAAAAGAATGAATGTACATCAAAAATATAAAAAGAAAATAATGCTCAGATAATCATGGAACAACAACCTCAACTCAACGACCACAATAAACAAGAATATCCCCCGATGCATACAGTCGAAATGAACACACCCTTAATTAATCAACTATAATACAGAGCGTTAAATCATATACTAAAAAATCATAATTACGCATTTATCTTACGCACTTGTTTTACGCAACTCGCTTAGAAAATATAAGCCAATAAAGGAAATAAGGTCAGTATTACCAACACCTATTAGGAAGTTAATATTCACAAATATACAATATACTATAAAAGTGAATGCCTGCAAATTACGATTTCACACATAGCTTCTATAAACAACTAATAATCAAAAATCTGCATACATTCTTAATATTCATTTATACTCTTAATGAATATTGGATTGAAACAATCAAATTTCATTTTGGAAGCCTATATAAATCTCATTTTTGGTACATAGTTTATCATACAATAGAAATGAACTTATACTGTATTAGTACATTTATTTCAACTATCAATACTTATCCAATTTAACACAAAACAGCCCAAGCATATTTAAATAAAATGGGGCTTTAAAACATTGTACTCAAAAAATAAATATTCTTTTGCAAATTCCAATTAGTTTTAGTTCCTTTGTATAATATAACTCTAACATTAAACAAAATGGAAAAACGAACAGAAGGAGCATGGCTGATACACCACACCAAAAAACTATTTGATGTAAGGGATACTCAAGACTTTGAAGATATTGAACTAGCTGGTAAATGTGGAATTTTTCTATCTAACTTAGCTGCAGACGAAAATACCGATTTAAATAAAGATAAGGTCGATGCCATAGCAAAAGCTTCAAGTATAAAAAAACAGAGATAGAAACGATTAAAAACAAACTTGTAGAGGCACATTTAATTGATGTTGTAAAAAATGGAGGTATTTCAGTATTAGGCATAACAACTTCTACGGTTTTATCACATACAGCTAATATATTTGATTCTTCAAATTCAAATAATTATCAAAAGGCTGCTTTAGAGTTATCTGAAAGGATATCAGATTTGCCCAAACCTGAGAAAGAATTAAAAGAATACATATCAGATGAATATAAACTGACTTCTAGAGATACAGTTGATTTATTTTCTCAATGTGAAGAAATAGGTTTTATTGATTACGAGAATCTAGATAATGACTCTAAATTTTATTTCAATGGTAACCTATTTAGAAAAGAAAATATTCAAAAAACAAATGCTATATTGAATTCGTTAAACTCTGATGACAGTAGGAAAATTCTTGAGATGAATGAACTTTTGTCAAAAAAAGGTTGTATCACATTCGAAAAAGCTAAAGCTATTTTAGGAGAAGTACTACTAACTAAACTTCAATCAATAGGTATGTACGATTTCAATGAAGTGAGTAATTCACATGAAACCAAAACTTTTGTAACGAAACCATCCGCATTTTCTAAATACGGCAATCCTTTTGAAGAGGATGCATTAGATTTAGCTAAAGCGTTCGTTTCATCATTATACTATGGAATGAACTTTAGTTCTTCAGGAAGAGGCAGAATTACCATGCTTAATGCTTTAATGAGAAAATTAGTGAATGGTTTTGAAGTTGGTCCAGCTACAGCCATTGGGGAAGATTATAGATTGCTAGAACTGAAAAGGGTCATTCAGCTTCGTGATGCTGGAAATAATCGCTATTTCATGAAATTACTGAAAAAAGATGTAGGCCAATTGGCTCTACAAGTCTTAGAATTTGGTGATGCAACGGAACAGTCAATCCAAAATTCAATAGTTTATACTGGTAGTGTCACTAATTATAAAGGTCCAGAGCAAAAGCGATTCATTAGTAGGAAAAGGCAAACAAGCCAATCCAAAAAATCAGTAGCAGAATTATTACGAACTTTTAGAAATTAGACTATGGAAACTCAGCAGACGCTTTTTAAAGGTGAATTAATGGAAGAGTTATTGAGATATTATTTTCTAGAAATGGGCTATTTTGTGGCTAGAGGAGTGAAATTTCAATACCAAAATATGGATGTAACTGATATCGACTTATTTTTATATGGAAGACCATCAAGTTTAACACGAGAAAGAATCAATGTTGATATTAAAAATAAAAAAACGCCACAAGCGTTTGAACGAATTGTATGGGCTAATGGTCTAATGCGAATTCTAAATCTTGATTCTTGTATAGTTGCTACAACAGATTCAAAGCCGATAATTACTTCTTTTGCTCAATCAATGCACACTATGGTTTTGGATGGTAAGTTTTTGAACAAAATTAAATCTATCACCAATGAAAATGAGCGTATCTCTGAAGAAGATTTATTAAATGAACTTTCAAAATATAAAAGTTACAAAACCTACAATAATAAGAGTTGGAAATATATCTATGAATTTTCAAAATCAAGACTTCTTACAGAATTAGACTACTCAGGGTTTAACTCCTCTATAATGGACTTAAATTACTTTATTACTAAATATATTGCTGACGAACAAAAAAGAGCAATTTCATTAAGAATGGTCTATGTAATACTAGCACATACTCTTATTATAATGGATTTTATTTTAAAAGACATCGCCTTTTTAGAACAAAAAGATAGAGAATCAAAACTTTCTATTGGATTAAAGTATGGAAATTTAGGAAAAGAAGGAATTGATAAAATAATATCTATGGCAATGCATATCTCGGGAGTGACTTCAGCTAATACTATCATGAAGTCATTAGATAGTATCCCTGTAGATATTCTTAAAGACTTTTTTTCAAAAAATGAGAATGCAAAAAAAGCATTTGGTTGGGCTAAAGAACTCAGCATATTAGCATTCTCTTCCACATTAATATATCCAAATGAAATCGAGTCTTCCTTAAAAGGCGTATTATCTGTCATTTTAGATTTTCTATCCATTGACAGAAAGACTTTTTTCGAAACTAAATAAATTTTATAAAAAACAATCTACTATTTCCTCCATTTTACATAGAAAGGAACATTAAAAAAATTATGTTCCAAAATATCGAATACAGAAACAACGACAACCCTAGCATATAAACATCTATATAAGCTAGGGTTTAAATTTCCTCTTCCACTGGAGTATCAGGTAAAAAGTCCCGAGGAGAACAACCAAAGACTTTAGCAAGTATATTCAAATGGTTTAGATTATATTTTGCCCTCCGTTTAGGATTCTCAATATCAGCAATAAAACTTGCAGACATATTCATGTAATCTGCCAATTCCATCTGCGACCATTTTCTTTCCATTCGCATAGCCTTCACTTTCTGTATTACAAATTCTTCTATTTTAGTCATATACCAATTATTTAAATTGGTAAAGGAAAGATTATTGCAGAAATATTTTGAGCGTACATGTACGTGTATTATCTTTGCAGTCTCAATTATACAAGAAGTGTTTAACTAAAAAAAGAAAAATGAAAAAGAAAACCATTTTTTTATTGACCATTTTATTAATGGCAATTTTCGTAACAAGCTGTTCAAGCGATGATGATAATGAAAAAACAGAATTCACATCAACACTAACAGTAAATGGAAGTGCTGTCAAGATTACAAATCTCGAAGGTAAAGCAATAGCGAATAGTATGTTTGAATTTTGGGTAAATGATGCAATATCCGATTTTTATATTCAAGGTAACATTGACTATCGTGAAGAGCTAACAACGGGGAAAGATGTAACCAAGGGTTGCAAAATGTCAATTGCTTTAGTAAAACTTGAAGAATGGTATTCCTCTGAAAAAGAGTATATTTCTGGTACTGTTACAATTGAAAAATGGGATTTGGAAAATTTCAGAGTTACACTTGTATTTAAGGATTATAAATGCAAATCGGGTTCAAAGAGTATTGTTTTAAACGGTAGTGTTACCTTTCCAACATCCATAAATATTTAATCAATAGAATAAACAACTTTAAATTGAGTAGTTACATACAAGTATAACTGTTAAATACGGCTTCATTATTCCTATGAATAAAATTGCACTTGCACTTATTTCATTAATATTACCATTCTCTTTAGTCTACACATCACCACGAAAAAAGGTAGGTATCGTTTTAAGTGGTGGTGGAGCTAAAGGGGTTGCGCATATTGGAGTAATAAAGGCTCTTGAAGAATTAAATATACCTATTGATTATATTGCAGGAACAAGCATCGGAGCTATTATTGGCGGATTATATTCTATAGGTTATACATCCGAACAATTAGAAATAATAGTGAAACAAACAAACTGGATAGACTTACTTACCGATAAAGTTTCACGCAAAGAAATTCCTTTTCCGTTTAAATCTGATGACAGTAAATACTTTATGTCATTTCCTATCAACAATAGTGGAAAGAATGGAGGTATAATAAAAGGGAAGAACATATCACAGTTATTACATCAACTTACAGAAGGCTATCAAAATGTAACTAATTTCGATAGCCTTCCAATTCCTTTTGCATGTATTGCCACAGATATGGTAAGAAATCAAAAAGAGGTCATTCGCTTTGGCAAACTTTCAGAGGCAATGCGTGCAAGTATGGCTGTTCCCATTGTTTTTTCACCGATATATTCAGGACAAAAAGTTTTAATTGACGGAGGATTTAAAGACAATCTACCAATTGATGTTGTCAAAGCTATGGGAGCAGATATTATTATTGGCATTGATGTACAATCTGAATTATCAGATTCGGACAACTTACATTCTATTGCAGGGATAGCCAATCAGCTTATGTTAATGATTTGTCAATCATCGCTTGATGAAAGTACTAAGGATATAGATGCTTATATAAAAGTTGATGTAGAAAACTATAATGCTGCAAGTTTTACAAAAGCCGCAATAGACACTCTCATTATAAGAGGAGAAAATGCCGCAAAAGCCAATTACAACACATTATTATCAATCAAGAATAGGGTAGGCATAGTAAATAATGAAAAAAACAATAAAGCCAAATTACCCTTGTTTTATCCGCAATATGCTCCAAGCAATGATAATCAACTAAGAATTGGACTAAGATTTGATAGCGAGGATATTGCAGCAGTGATTCTTAATATCAATTTGAATAAACAAAAATTCGGGAAAGCCGAAATAGTGGCGAGAGGAGGAAAACAATCTTTCCTCAGAACCCAATATCATCTTCCTATATCAAAACCACAATGGATAACACTTTCAAATCAAATTGGTTACAATGATATATTTTTATACAGTCATGGACACAAAATATCTAACCCAACCTTTATACGGAATACTAGCAGTCTAATTTACTCTATTATACCTTCTATAAATCTTCAAATGGAAGTTGGAGCTTCATTAGATTATCATCGGTATTATAGGACATTGGTAAGTGAAGATGCAACACTAATGAAACGAAAGAATTTATTTCTTAATTATCATACAAAATTGAAATATGAAACTTTAGACAAAAGATATTTTCCTACTAAAGGTTTGAAAACTAATATTTTTTATACAATATATACCAATTTGCATACTAACACTGCATACTCATCACTTGCTACCCAAATCACCAAGATATTTCCAATCACACTAAATACATTTATTATACCGACAATATACGGAAGATTTATTTTTAATGATGGCATTCCGTTTATGTACAGCAATGTTATCGGTGGAGAAGGATATAATCCACATTACGAGCAACAAATACCTTTTTCAGGGCTAACTCATACAGAATCCACCCTGAAATTATTGGGAAATGCACAAATCCAAGTAAGACATAAATTTCATGAAAAGCAATACCTTACCTTATCAGGAAATTATGCCATCCATCAAAATCAGTTTTCCAACTTCCTTCAAGGCAAAAAAATATATGGAACAAGTATTGGATATGGTTACGATAGTCCATTGGGACCTATAGAGGGATTTATATGCTACTCCAATAGGACTAACAAACTGGGATTTTATCTTAATATCGGATTTGGATTTTAAAAAATACAGATTTAAAAACTGAGCATATCATACGTTTCTAACAATTCTTTTGAGCGTAACCCCAAATACTTACGTGTAGTCATTACATCAGCGTGATTAAACAATTCCGACAGTTTGATAAGAGCAAATTCCGAGTTTTCCCCAGCAGCCTCAACGACTTTCCTGCCAAATGTTTTTCGCATACTATGGGTACTAAAATGTTCAATTTTCAAATTATATTTTGATTTTATTGACTTGAATAACACGTTTATTCTTTGTGTACTATACACCATTTTTTTGCGACTGATAAAACATTTTTCATTTTTATCTGTTATATTCAAAGCCATATAACAGTCTGCAATATGCTTTTGAAAATTTGAATTGATTTTTATTTCCCGTCTTTTACCCGTTTTCTTTTCTATAATAACGAACCTTTCATCATCCAGCAACATAGACCATGTAAGAGTAAGAATATCCGATATGCGTAGCCCAAAGAAACTGCCACAACCAATAAGTAAAGACAGACGGTATTCTTTGTCACGATACAATTTTCTAACTAATGAAAGCATTGTGTCCCATTCAATATAATCACTTGTTACATAACTGTTTTTTAAGCTCATAATATTCTCTTTTAATTGAAATTTATAGTTTTTGAATATACTGCAAACCGACTCATTATTAAAACACTGATAATCAATCTATATTCAAAAGTTATAGAAGTGAATATCAAAAAATGGCTATCAAGTTTTCCCATCTGAAGGAACGCCAAACACATTTTTCCAAATCAAAATAAGCCGTTGTTGCAAAATCTTCTCTGCTCTGTCCCTACCCACAAACCTTATCTTTTATAAAATCGGGATTGCTAATACCAAATGCAACACGAACTCCACCATCACTTTTCAAATAAGCAAATTTGACGATTGTGCTACGTTTTAATTACAGTACAAATATATGACATATACTTAATATCTGCAATTTATTTACGCTAGAAATAGTTAAATACATGACATTTATTCATTTTATGCCATGTAATTCTTATTTTTGCAATAAAAATATTGTAATTATGACTGAAAAAGAGAAAAAAGAACGAACAGTAATACATCTCTATATAAGAGAGAATGATACTCACCACTATTTTGGCAGTATCGCTAACGTATTTGAATACTTTTCTGCTGAGGAAATTGGAATAACCTACGGTTCGCTAAGAAATTATGGACTTTCCAATGAAAATTCATATCAAAATGCAAAATCTATAATCAGGAAAGGAATACTTTTATCAAAATCAGGAAATCGTGGTAAAAAATAGATAGCAAACAGTGTGCCACCTAACATTCGGATATATATCCAGTCACTTATATTTCATATAAAACATTGTATTACAACAAATTGATACCATATCACAAAAATCAGATGATAATAAGACACTTTATACCATACTTGTACTTTTTGAGGACTTTTCAGACTAAATTTCTTATTAAAAGTTAGTAATATACATTAGAAAGTCGTATATTTGCATAAATAAAATATACTTATATTATATAGTTGAAAGTAGGTATACCTGGAAGTAATGGTTTGTTAAGGTTACATTGCTTCCTTTGTTCAACTATCAAACCTTAACATCCTAAATAAGTGACACGTACAAGTCACACAATAATGTCAACCTTAACATGTACAAAAATGAAAAATTTTCTTTTAAATTGATGATTTCCGTCAATGGTTTCACAGAAAAACCTACCAGTAAAGACTACAACAAAATATCCTTTGAAGAAAAAGAAATTACTATTTCTGAATTGGAGCAATTTATAAAACAAGGATATATATTCTCTTGCACATATATCGACAAGGAAATAAAATCCCTCTTTGGTTATAAGAAGAAAGAAAGGGCATTACATACTAACATAATAGTATTTGATATTGATAATACATTATTATCATTCAATGAATTATTAGTAACATTGAAATATCAGCCAAGCATTGCGTATACCACATTTTCACATATTACTAAAGGAAACAGATATAGACTTCTATACATTTTCAATACACCACTAAATCAAAATCAATATCAGATACTATATGATAATATTATAACAAATATAGAATTAGATAATCATAATAGAGCAATCTACCAATTTTATTTAGGGAGCTACGCAAATTGTAAACTTATAAACAATCTTATCATTTATAGTTATGATGACATTTCCATTTCTAACAGTATAAAAGAAAAGCCAACACCATACAATATACAGTTACAAATGGAAAAGAGAGATAAAGTTGTTGTTGAAATAAAGGACCATGAATATATTACCAATTTTTGGAACCTTTCCCATAAAGACTTAATAGAAAAATACAGAGAAAAATATCCATTCTTTGAAAATAATTTGGAAGAAGCCAATGAAGATATTCCATATATTACAATACCTGAAAACTATTGCTGTATCAAAAGATATTGGTTCAAGGAAAAAACAAAACTTGATAATGGTAATTGTGTTTACTCCAACAGAGTATGTAAAATTAAAGACGGGAACGGGCGTAGAAAAAAACTCTTTTTAAATGCTATAGTACGCAAATATATGTACCCACAAATTGAATTTGAACATTTACTGCACTGTTTAGCCAATGAACTATACTACTACATCAACAACAGCAAGGACCCAATAAGCAAACAAGAATTATATGATATCGCAGAAAATGTATACAATGAAAACATTGACAAATACTCAGCAATGATTAAACAACAGCAGACAGAAAAAAGAAAATGGATAATAAACCCTCAATATTGCATTAAATACAATCTTTCAGCTAAGACTGTACGAAATATGGTAAAAGGGAAAATCAATAATGAATTAATTGGCTTATATTATGATTGTTCCAAATCCCTAAAAGAAAATCTATCAACTTTTAAAGAACTGAATTTAAAAGTAGGAAAAAGTAAATTATATGAATGGTGTAAAGAAAACAACATTCCAACCAATATGAAAAATAATCAATCAACTAAAAATACTGTTGGCTTATATCTGTATAACCCTATTTCGGCAATAGCAGGATAGGATTCCCCTATAGAAATCCACTCGTTACAAACTATAAGGGGGGGACTACAAAATCCTCCCCCTGAGTGAGGGGTTACGGTGGTAGGAATATTATTATTTATGACTTGGATAATAAACGTTCCAAGACCTTGTCATTGTGTACTTTCCAATCAGTTCTGTTTTCTTGTAAAGATTTTCCAAAATCTTCATTAGAAGGTACGCTTAAATCTTTACCACTATCTTCATAAGCATAAAAAGGGAAACATCCCATCCATCCTGTTGCTTGTATCATTTGATTAAATGTATCATAATCATACTCACCTGATTTAAACTCCACATATATTTTACTTCCACCATGATAAGTAATAATACGTGTACTTTTATCATACGAAAAACAATGTTCCGTATTATTAAGTAACCACCCCTGAAATTCAACACCATAATGACAATGCAATTCATCATAAAACATCTCCTCCTTTTTATAACGAGCGCATTTAATTGTTCCCCACATCTCCTCACCTCCTTTATAAGATACTACGACCAATAACCAAAGTTCATGTAAACGAAATATAGTAATTTTATCAATATATTCATCAACCATAGTCTTTACCAAATCCCTATTTTTCCTAATCTCATCCATTTTATTAATCAACAAAGGATTGGCATTCAAACGCTTCAAATTATCAATAGTAATTCTCTTTGTTGTGATTTCTCGTGACAATTTATCCATAGTTTTGTTCAACACGTTTTTAGTTTCATCATATTTATGTTTTGCATCTGAAATCAAATTCTTTGCAACCTCATCGTCTTCAATCGCAATAAGACGTTTAAGTGTCTTTTTATAAAGATTCTCCGCTTCAACCAATTCTGTATTCTTTGATGATTTTATTTGAACCAACTCTTCGATTTCTTTCCCTAAATTTTCTATCTTTAAAATATTGGTCTGCTGAATATTAATCTCAGCAAACATTTGAATTGACAACTGTAAAACAAGTCCATCCAATTTCCATTGTCGAAGTTCTGCCCCATTCGTGCATGTTCGTGGTTTATCTTTACGATTCACTCTACCATAACATTTGTAAGTACGTCCACCACTGATATAATTTTTAGATGTTTCATTTGATTTCCCTACAGAAAAATTAGCACCGCATTCGCCACATACCATTAAATGTTTCAATAAATTCTCATGCCTGACTGCATTATTCTTATTATAATGCGCTTTGGAAAGTTTATCTTGGGCTTGCTGAAACAACTCGTCTGATACAATTCGCAGACTTTCCACATGTTCCGAATATTCATAAACAATCTCTCTATCTTGCCTTTCGGATAACGGAAGTGGATTGGTAGGGTCTGGTTTATAAAATGTTATTCTACGATTACCTTTATATAACTCATTGTGCATAAGTCTGTTTATTGTAGAAATACGCCATTTTAAATTATCTGTATCAAATTTATACTCTTTCACCTCCAATCCTTTTGCTTCTCTATTCTTCTTGTACTCATTCAATTTTCTTACGTATGGAGCAGGTACTTTCTCAGCATTCAATATCTCTGATATTTGAATTGAAGAATATCCACCAACATACATTTCAAAAATACGGGTAACAATCTTACTTTCGATAGGATTTATAACAATCTGTTTATTTTCATTGTGCATATAACCATACGCACGTTCATCCCCGCCTCCATGACCTGCTTGAACTTTTGTTATCTTGCCACTTAATGAACGTTCAACAAACAATTCTATCTCATAGCTTGACATAACAGCAAGTACATGCAATAAAATAATACTACCTACATCTTTATTACTATCTCTTACCCACAATTTTTGTTTATCAAAATACAAGTTAATACCTTTATCTATAAACAATTTGATTTGTTCTAATAACTCCGTAGCATTTCTTGCAAGACGAGAAAATTCAGAGAATAAAATTATATCAATATCCCCATATTCGACTCTTTCAAGCATCTTCACATATTCAGGACGGAACTCTCCCTTTTTAAAACCACTAATAACATCTATGAAAATATCCTCTTCTTCAACGTTCCAATGGTTTTCTGCTGCAAACTTCAACAATTCCTCTTTTTGTCTATCAGTTGTCTGTTGTTGCGTACTAACACGACAATAGATTAGTACCTTCTTATCCATATTATTCATTATCTTTGCGCTGTTAATTACATCAATATCAATTAATATGGAAACAAATATAGAAATAAATAAACCAAGTCCCAAGTTTCAGGATGTGTCAATCGCACCTATGCACACAGCAGAGCATTTGCTCAATGCCACTATGGTAAAAACATTCGGATGTCCTCGTTCACGAAATGCACATATCGAAAAGAAAAAAAGCAAATGTGATTACGAACTTCCGACTTGCCCAACGGAGGAGCAAATTCATGCCATTGAAGAAAAAGTAAATGAAGCTATCGATCGCCATTTACCTGTAACCTGTGAGTTCATGACACACGAAGAAGCCCAAAGCATTGTGGACCTGAGTAAGCTTCCGGAAAATGCAAGCGAAACATTACGTATTGTCAGAATAGGAGACTACGATGCTTGCGCCTGCATCGGGCAACACGTAGAAAACACATCAGAAATAGGTCTTTTTAAAATTATCAGTTACGACTATGCCGACGGAAAATTACGCCTCAGATTCAAACTGATAAAATAGGTATGTAACAGTATCAATTAACTAATAGATTATTAACAAAATTCTTATCAAAGTATAAATACAGGAACAATTTGACAGCAAAATGGTAAAATTGGCATTATCTCCCTGACATTTAGTCAAACTAAGGAAGAATATGGCACTGGCACAAATTTTGTAATTTCTTTAGTGAACGACGGTTCGAAACAACGAACCGAAATTCAAGAATTAATCTGAATGTTTAACTAAAAGATAGGAGACTAAATTATGATGCCTGTTAGAAGATCTCAGAATTGGTTACCAAGTATCTTTAATGATTTCTTTGATAACGAATTAATGGCTAAAGCAAATGCTACCGCACCTGCTATTAATGTAATTGAAACCGATAAGGCCTATAAATTAGAGTTGGCCGCACCAGGGATGACTAAGGAGGATTTCAGCGTACGGATTGATGAAGAAAACAACCTGGTAATTTCAATGGAAAAGAAAGCTGAAAACAAGGAAGAAAAGAAAGACGGTCGCTATTTACGCCGTGAATTTTCATATTCAAAATTCCAGCAGACAATGATTCTGCCGGAGAACGTAGATAAAGATCACATCTCCGCGCAAGTGGAAAACGGTGTTCTGAACATCGAACTACCCAAGTTGAGTGAAGAAGAAGTGAAGAAACCTGACAGAACCATTGAAGTTAAATAAACTCATTGAATTAGTGGAAATTCCTTAATACAAAGGGATTAAAGATCACCCCGGAATCATCTCCCCATTAGAGAGAAAGATTCCGGGGTATTCTTTTATAAAACAAGAGTTGAAGGGTGGCAGTATTTGCGCAATACAGACATTAGTCTTGCTTTATCCACCGGCTTCACGAGATAATCATTGCAACCGGATTTCAGCGCAGCTACCTTGTCGGACTCGAAAGCATGCGCTGTAAGAGCTACAATAGGAATATTCGTATCAAACTTCCGAATCTCAGCTGTTGCCGTCAGTCCGTCCATTACCGGCATTTTCATATCCATCAACAAGAGATCTATTTTATACTCTTTTACCATCGCTACAGCCTGCTCCCCATTCACAGCGTGAAGCAAATTATAATGTTTGGACAACATAGCCGATATCAGCAGATAATTACTTGAAATATCTTCTACAACCAAGACTGTTTTTCTATCCAAAGCCGAATACTGATTTCCGCTACGTATCAGATCATCTTTACCTGTATTCTGTCCAATAGCGATATTGGACTCCCAACGCATTTGTACCTCCGGATCGCAAGGTAGAACAGCCCAGAAAAGAGATCCCCGGCTATATTCCGATTCAAAACCGACACTTCCTCCCATCGATTCGGTAATAGCCTTACATATAGAGAGTCCAAGACCGGTGCCTTGTGCAAATTCATCCAATTTCTCAAACCGATGAAAGACTTTCCTCTTTTTCTCCTCCGGTATACCGATGCCGGTATCCCTTACATAAAGACGGATTCCGGCGTCTACCACCTCGTATCCCATCTCGATAGTTCCCTGCGGCGTATATTTGATGGCATTAGTTACATAATTAGTCACCACTTGTGCAACCCGATTTTTGTCAAGTCTCACCCGGCACACACTATAAGGATTCACCGCGACCAACTGCACTTTAGGATTTGTCACCCGTTGCTTCATTGAAGATGCCATACTATCGAAATATTCTGCCAGATCAAATTCCTCATATTTCAGCTCCACCGAACCGGACTCCAACTTCGACAAATCCAGAATATCATTAATAAGTTTCAGCAGCAATTCGTTATTGGTATTGATAATCTGCATGTATTCTTCTTTATCACCCTGTTCTTCCGAATTCATCAATAGGTCAGAGAAGCCGACAATAGCATTTAGTGGAGTACGGATTTCGTGACTCATATTGGCAAGAAAGGCCGACTTGAGCTTATCCGATTGTTCGGCCAACAATTTCGCCTGTCTCAACTCCTCAATCATCCTCTCCCTGTCAGTAATATCATCCACACGAATGACAATACCGTCGATCTCTTCACTTTCATTAAATACAGGAGTAGCCAGCACTTCTACAATCCGGTTATTCTCCAGATGAAACTTGATCTTTTCCATCTGTCTTGATACCAATACTTTGCTTAGCACACAGTTGTCACAAGGAGAAGTCCGATTATGAGCACTTTTATAACAGCATTCTCCTCTTTTATAAGCCTCAAAAGAGAGGCTGGATGAACAGACAGACACATTTTCCCATTGTACTACATAATCTGTCGTGATATAGGCCAACCCCGAATTAGTGTTATTCAATACCAGTTCATTCTGTCGGATAAGTTTATTCAGCTTTTCTTTATTTTTCAGCAGAGTCAACTCTGTCTGTTTGTAGGATTCGATGCTGATTGACATTCCGGAAACATACTGATAAGGATGATCATTGAGTATGGAGGTTTCAAGTACTCCGCGGGTTTTCCACCATTCATAGTTTCCGTTTCCTCTCAGATCAGCACGATATTCTATATCCCATTCGCCGCTATCCTGTTTGAGCACCGCATCCATTGTATCGACAAACCGTTGCCGATCATCAGGGTGCACACACTCTGCAAACTTTTCAAACGAGTTGATATCCAAAGCATTCCGCCCGATCTTATCAAATCCTTCACCAAAGCTTACCCTTTGTTTTGACGGCTCGTAAAACCAGGTATAAGCGTTCATTACTTCCATTGACATAGAGAGCACTTTAGCACGGCGCTTAAGATCATTCTGCAATTTCTGATCCCAGCGGATATTAAGCAACAGACGCTTGGTGCCATCATAGATGATATTCTTGCGCACGATGGTATCATAGCTGCGTCCGTCTTTCAATATGATTCTTTCTACCCCAAAATAAGGCTTTCCGGTAGTGAAGACTTCCAGATCTGTTTTCTGCATACGTTCCGCCTGTTCGCTATCCAGAACGCTACATACGGTTTCACCCTCATGGGTGCCGAACATCCGCATGCTTTCTTCATTGCAGAAGACATAACGAAAATCATCTTCCACATCTTTTATATGAATGGGAAGCGGTATGCTGTTCAAAATATTCTCTTGTAGCAGCTTGCGCCTTTGCAGCTCCGTATTGTTTTTACGAAAACCCACATATTTAATTACCTTTCCATCCGTCCCTCTTTCATACGGGGTACAGTTCAGTTTACAATATTGCCATTCGGATGTATCGGACAACCTGATCCGGAAATCTATCTCATACAGACAATCGCAACCACTGAGCATATCCAATAGGATAATCTCCGCTTTTTTCCAATCCTCCGGATGAATCTGTTTCTTATAGTCTTCGATGGTGAGTGCTTGGGTAGGATCGTAACCATTAAGAGGTTCATTCTCCGCATAAAACAACCGGGTACGAACATCAAATTCCCACAACATCACCTCAGCAGCCTGCATGGCCAATGCCGTTTTTTGCTTGCTTTGCCGCAATATCTCTTGAGTATGCACAGCTTCAGTCACATCCTGTGCTATGAAAAGAAACTTATCAATCTCCTTATTTTCATCCAGAACGACCGATACAGTAATTTCAAAATAACTGATTCCTGATAAAACAGTCGGATAATGGGCTTTTGCCAGGTCAAAATCATATTTGACCGTAAAACGGATATTCTCTCCCGCACGTAGACGCCTCTTCATCTCCACCGGAATATTCGGATTCTCAAAGATATTGATTCCCAACATATCTTGTTTATCCTTCACTCCCATCATCTTTAGTCCCACACTATTAATCTCTATCAGATACCCATCGCCATCGTACAATTCCATTCCTACAGGAAGATTTTCATAAATGGTCTGCTGAAGTCGATGAATCTGAGAAGGGGTTGATGTTTGTTTGTTCATTACGTAATAACTTTGTATATCTGTTTTTCCTTCTACAAAAATACACATAAGTTACAAGCTAACGTACATTTACAGAGAAATTTAAGTCTCTCAACCACTTTTCGGAGGCTTTTGAGGCCCTCTTCCATAAAGTCAACCGCTTTTCCGATAGCTCTTCACTGCCCAAACATTGAAAAGCAGTGCAAAGGCCAGCAACGCCCCCAGCTGTGGCAACAAATCAATAAAGCCACTCCCTTTGAGATAAACCATACGCATCACTTGCATAAAATATTTCAGAGGATTGAGCATTGTTATCCATTGCGCCCATTCGGGCATACTACGAATAGGGGTAAACAGCCCGCTCATCAGAATCAGGATCAGCATACAGAACCACATAACAAACATAGCTTGCTGCATCGTAGCCGAATGGTTGGAAATGACCAGCCCGAGGCCGGATACAGCCAGGACAAATATAATGGAGAAACAATAGATGACCCCAAAATGCCCCACAGGAAAGATACCATAAAGTGTCCATGCCAAAACAAAGCAAAGAGTCAGGACAACAAAACCGATCAGCCAATAGGGAATCAATTTGGCAAGAATAAAGGTAAACTTTCCGACAGGAGTTACATTGATCTGTTCAATCGTACCGGCTTCTTTCTCCCCTACTATATTTAATGCAGGCAGAAAGCCGCAAAGCATCGTAAGCAACATCACCATCAGGGCCGGAACCATAAACAGCTTATAATCCAAACGGGCATTAAAAAGATTCTGGGTGAGAATATCAATCCGGGGCAGATTTCCGTCGGCAGAGAAAGAGGTGGTACCGCTTTCAGTCCGTAATTCTTCTCCATAGTCATTGACAATGGCAGACAAATAGGAACTTCCCAAGCCACCCTTGGTACCATTCACGGCATTGACAGCCAAAAGTATGTTGGCAGCACCGCCATTCACCCAATCCTTCTCGAAGCCTCTGGGTATTTCAAGTAACAGGTCGGCTGTTCCCACTTCAATCGCCTCCATACCTTTTTCGTAAGAATCCGGCAAAGCAGTGGTCTGAAAGTAAGTTGAAGCCGTTATTTTATCCACCAGCCTGCGGGAAATAACCGAATGATCATTATCAATTATATTCATCCGGATATTTTTTATCTCAAGATTGGCCGCCCAAGGCATAAGAAGCATAATCATGCAAGGGAAGATAAATATCAACCTCGGCAGGAAGGAGTTGCGGAGCAACTGCTTGAATTCTTTCTCTATAAGATATTTAATCATAACCTGTTTTTGAATTTCTTGAAGCTTATTGTTATCAACAGAACTGCCATCAAAGCCAGAATACTGACTTCAGACCATACAAACGAGATGTCCACTCCCTCGATCATCAACTTACGTACAGCCTGAATATACCAGCGGGCAGGCAGTATATCAGAAATTAATTGCAGCACCAAAGGCATACTTTCTATCGGAAATATCATACCCGAAAGCAACATGGTAGGCATCATCAGTACCAAACCCGAGGCCAGCATGGCAGCTACCTGTGTCCGTGTCACCGTAGAGATAAGTAATCCCAGCGACAACGATACAAAAATGAAAAGCAACGACACCATAATCAGCCAGAACAGGCTGCCTGCCACAGGCACATCGAGCACATAGACAGAAAGCAACAGAATCGTCGTAAGATTGACAAATGACAATACAAAATAGGGAACTGCCTTGGCCAGAATAATAAACAGCGGTTTCACCGGAGATACCAACAGGATCTCCATCGTGCCGGTTTCCTTCTCCCGGACAATAGAGATAGAGGTCATCATGGCACAAATCAACATCAAGATAAGCCCCATCACACCGGGTACAAAATTGTAAGCACTCTTCATCTGAGGGTTATAAAGCAATTTCACATTGGGTACGACAGAAGGCACTGACATTCCGGGAGGAAGCATTTCCTGCCGGACAGCAGCAATCACTCCTGTGGCATAGCCGGCTTGTGTGGTAGCCATATTCGGATCCGTTGCATCGGAAACCACTTGCACACGGGCATCACCTGTATAAAGGCGGTCGGCAAACTGCTCACTGAAAACGAGTGCCATATCTATCTCGTTTTCCTGAAACACCCTTTCCATCTCTTGCGGAGAATGCAAAAGGCACTTCACGGAAAAGTATTCGCTGGCATCCAGACGATCGATAATTTTGCGTGTGACGATGTCATTCGACGGATCGAGTACGCCCACTCGTACATTTTTCACTTCTGTAGTGATGGCAAAGCCAAAGAGGATAATCTGCACGACAGGCATTCCCAATAAAATCAACATAGTCCGCCGGTCACGGAATATGTGGAAGAATTCCTTTTTTACAAATGCTATAAATTGTTTCATATACTAATCAGCTTTACGCACTGCCTTACGGGCCAGTTGTTGGAATACATCATCCATCGTATCGGCATGAAAATGCGCCTTCAACCCACGGGGGGTGTCAAGTGCTTCGATACGTCCGTCCACCATGATAGATACACGGTTACAATATTCTGCTTCATCCATGTAATGGGTAGTCACAAAGACCGTTATCCCCCGGTCGGCAGCCTGATAAATCAGTTCCCAGAACTGACGGCGGGTAGCCGGATCGACTCCTCCCGTCGGTTCATCAAGAAACACGATCCGGGGATTGTGGAAGATTGAAACGGAAAAGGCCAGTTTCTGTTTCCATCCCAAAGGCAGGCTTTTCACAAGTGTGTCACGCTCTCCGCTGAAGCCCAAGCGATCAAGAAGAGCATCTGTCTTTTCGGCTATTTCCCGATCCTGCATTCCGTAAATTCCGGCAAAGAGGCGGATGTTCTCCCACACTTTAAGGTCCTCATACAACGAAAACTTCTGGCTCATATAACCGATATTCTTCTTTACCTCTTCGGGGTGAGCCGCTACATCAAAACCTGCTACCCGCGCCATGCCCGAAGTAGGCTTACTCAGTCCGCAAAGCATGCGCATAGCAGTGGTCTTCCCTGCACCGTTTGCTCCGAGAAATCCGAAGATCTCTCCACGGTTTACCCGAAAGGAGATATGATCGACTGCGGTAAAATGACCGAAACACTTGGTCAATTGATCCACCTCGATGGCAAAATCGTTTCCGGCGTGCACTTCCGTACGTTCCAGACCGGGCGGGCAAAGAATATGGCTGAAACGTTGCAGGATACGTTCCGGCACATCGATACCTTGTATCTCGCCCTCATTGATAAAAGCGATACGGTCGCATTGACGGGCTTCGTCCATGATCGGAGTGGAAACAAGAATTGTGATACCTTGATCCTTAAGATGCCTCAGCATTTCCCAGAACTCCTTGCGCGAAACAGGATCCACACCGGTAGTCGGCTCGTCCAGAAAAAGAATCTCCGGCTTATGAATCAACGCACAACTCAGAGCAAGTTTTTGCTTCATTCCCCCGGATAAAGCTCCTGCCCTGCGTTTACGGAAAGGCTCTATTTGCTGATAGATATCTTTCACCAGATCGTAGTTTTCACGAATGGTCGTATGAAACACGGTAGCGAAAAAGTCAAGATTCTCCTCCACTGTCAGATCCTGATAGAGCGAAAAGCGTCCGGGCATATATCCCACTTGTTGCCGGATTTGTTTGTAGTCTTTCACGACATCGAGTCCGTTCACTGTAGCTGTCCCGCTATCGGCCAGCAACAATGTGGTCAATATCCGGAAGAGAGTGCTCTTACCTGCTCCGTCCGGGCCGATAATACCGAATAATTCGCCGGGATTTACAGAAAAGGTAGCACTTTTCAGGGCTTCTACCTCCCCGTAACGTTTCGTCACGTCATTTACAGATACAGCTGGTTTCATAAGCAGGCATCATTTATAACTTCACTCCTCCGTACATACCTATCTTCAGAAGTCCATCGTTCTTTACCGCTATCTTAACGGCATACACCAGATTGGCACGTTCTTCTTTTGTCAGAATCGTTTTAGGAGTAAACTCCGAACGATCTGAAATCCATGTCACGACACCCGGATATTCCTTACGCTCTTCTCCCCCATAATCGGAAAAGACCGTCACCCGATTGCCAAGCTTGACTAGTGAAAGCTGTTCGGAAGTGATATAGGCACGAAGATACATCTGATCGATATCTGCCACCTTAAAAAGAGGTTTACCCACAGCAGCCAGCTCCCCGGCTTCGGCATATTTTGCCAATACAGTACCACTGATAGGCGAAACGACGTGACACTTCGCCAATTGGTCTTCTACTTGTGCCACCTGGATTGCGACTGATGATCCTTGTTCCGTCAAACTGTTCGTACTGTTCTGTAAAGACGACATCTGGGCAGTAAGCTGCCGTTCGAGCAATGCGATCTGTGCCTCCCAATCATCCAGTTGCTTCTGATTGGCGGCTCCGGCTTTCAACAGGTTTTCCACGCGTCTCTTCTCTCTCCGGGCGGTAGCGATCTGCTGCCGAGTAGCAGCAATCTGTTTGTTGACGTCCGGACGTTGGCTTTCAACCGACTTCATGCTGGCCTGCAATTGCAGTTTTTTCAGATAGAGTTGTAGCGTATCGATCAGCCCTACTTCTTCGCCTGCTTTCAGCCGGGTACCTTCTTCAACATGAAAGTACAAGAGTTTCCCCGAAGCTTCGGCCGAAACCAGAACTTCCGTAGCTTCGAAAGTTCCCGTGGCATCATAATCCGAAGTTCTGCTTCCACAAGCGGAAAGTAAAGCCAGTAAGTATAGACATCCTATAAATTTCATTGATTTCATAACTGCTATTCTATTTTTGTTTCAGTAATAAGAGAAGTTTAATTATTCGTTGTATACTTCAGTTGATACATGTTCATCAAGAGCTGTACTTCATGCAGCGCCTTGGTTTGTCGCGCCAGGTTCTCGGAAGTCATGTCCCGAAGCATATCGGTTACGGTCATGGTACCATTGGCCACTTTGGCTTCCGAGGCCTTGCGGATACTGGTTCGCAAACGGATTATTTCGTCATCGTCCGCCATCTGCCGGCGCACACTCTCTACGGCACTCCCCTGCTGGGTTGCCTGAAGGCGGGTATTAAACAGGAACACATCCCGGTTACTGTCCAACAGCTGACGATTGGCAGCTATCACCCGCCGGTCGTTGCGTAAAGTATACAAACTACCGAAGTTCCACGACAAGCGGACTCCTGCCACATAGTAAGGCGAGAATTCATTTTTCAGCATATTGAGTCCCGGATTACCGTATGCTCCCTGAACAAACAGCCCGAAACGTGGCATCAGCTGAGTTTTCAAAGCTTCTTCCTGCACTTGTAAACGTCCGTTTTGCGCATCAAACCATATCAGCTCCGGACGGTTATTCGCTATCACCGGTATATCCCATTCCGGCACCGGCTTCTGCAAAGAGATCCCGGCAGGCATCTCTTCGCCTGTCAGCAATGCAAGCATAGACAGATAGGCCTGACGAGAGGAGGTCAGTTCTATCCGCTTTTGCCGGGTATTAAGCTGTTCCACACTGACAGCATCCAGATCGGACTGGCTGGCTATGCCATTCTCAATGTACGATGAAATCTGCTTATGGGTACGTTCCAGATCTTCCAGAAAGAGTTGGTTTTGCCTTAACTGTTCGTCCAGTAACAGAATTCCGAAATACACTTGATTCACCCGCTCGGTAAGTGCATACATATCTACGTTCAATTTCTCCCGGTCCACATCCGACGATGCCTTGACCTGCTCTTTTCTCGAACGAATCTCACCGCCGTCCCAAATGTTCTGTTTCAGTTCCAGCATCACCTGATACTGGTCTTTCGGCAAACCTTTGATATCTACTCCGGGAACCTGTACAGGCAATTCCGTAACCTCACTCTGCCAACTGGCCTTACCCGAAAGGGTAAACTGAGGCAGATAACCTTTCGACGCATTGGCCAGATTATATTCTTTTGTCTTCTCTATCAATCCATACTGCCTTACCAGCGGATAGTTTTCCCGGGTTTTCCGTTGACACTCTTCAAGGGTGATCTGTCCATACATCAGCAGGGCAAACAGGGAAAAAGACAAAGAAAAGATAACTCGTTTCATATTCCTATTCCTATTAATTCTTCTTTTCGACAAAGATAGGAAATAAGAACACGCAAGCAGGTTCCAATTGTTTGCAATAATGTTCTATTTGTTCGATTCCCACATAAAAAAAGTATGGGGATGTGTCAAAATCCGTATGATGACACACCCCCATCACATCTGGGAATAATAGTTTCTAAGTCGGTATCACCCTCTTCTGTATACCGGCTCTTTATTTCTTAACCTTTCCGATAAACAGAACATTATTATCATTCTCAGTCAAAGTAGCCGCCAGTTCCTTGAGTTTCTGTTCATCCTGACCGGAGCATTTGCCGGAAGCGATCTGTTTTTCTATCTTTTCAATCAACTGTCCCGGTTCCAGACTCTGTATAAAGTATCCGCGATAAAAGCTATGGCCCGGAGCCGGAATAGGAAGGTTACCGTAAAAGTCGTTCACAAGGCGGAAATAAGAAGAAGCATTCTTCTCAGTGTCTACCAAGACATCTCCACCTCCCTCTCCCTTATTACCCCAGTAGGTGACAATGAAATGATGGGGAAGTCTGTAATATAAATGTATCGGCTTCTCATTCATATTCGGGAAAGTCATCGTGAATTTCGGCAACAGTTTATTGCCGGCGGGATCGTAAGTGAAAAGAGTATCTATACCGGTATGGAAGAAATCGAAATCGCCACAGTTCCTATAAGAGAAAACCTCTCCGTCGAAGTTCATCACCTTCGTTGCGGCAGTTGCCGGAATTTGGTTCAGTATATTCCCTTCGGTATCCACCCTGAAAGCAAGGGGCTCACCTTCCTCGAAAGGCATGTGTACAACAGATAAGCTTCCGTCTTCATTCACCCATATTTTCGCTTTATTAATTTGCATGGGAAGCGGAATATCTTTAATCCATTGTCCGTTGATATCATACATCATGATTCTTTTCCCCACAAAAGGTGTGAAGAAGATATGGCCGTTCTTCTCATCAATACATTCATCGTAGAGGGTGGTGTCATATTCACCGGGACCGCTTCCTACGGAACCGACATTATACAGGAACTTACCATCCCTGTCAAACAGTTTAAACACATCCTGGTTTCCCTGGCGGATACCGATATGCTTATCGGTAGCATTGATAAACCAGGCTTTGAAGTATGCCTCTTCAGAGGTCTCAAAACGCACGATGCGACAGTCTTCCACAAACTCGCTGAGCGGCACTTCTATCGTGTCTTTTACAGCCGATAAGTCACATACCGTCAGTTTGTTTCCGTTGCTTTCGATAGTAGTTACGCTTCCATCGTTTGCTTCCATAACTTTAGATTCCCGGGGGGAAGTGTTGCAAGCGGATAGGCATCCCAGCAACAAAGCGGAGGACAGGAGTAGATAAGAGGTTTTCATGCAGAATTATATTTAAGTTATTAATTACTAACAAATATACGAATAGTTCGTAACTCCGGATTGTTTGTACGGATAAATTTGATTCCGATTAAATTATATTAACTGTTTTGAAACAAACTCCACACTACCGTCTGCCATTCATTACCCCAATGACAGCCACACTCTTCAGCCCGGCCGGGAGATCAGGTTCCGGTCCGGATGTATCTTTCGGTTCGCGGGAGCATGCATTAAATTTCATTCTTTTATGGGATAAAATATGCTATTCTTTATATCGGGCCTGCTTATAAATCGTATATTTTACCTAAGTTTGCCGTGTGATAAAAACAGATTTATGGAAAAGAACAAACCTCTGGAACTGGCGCTCGACCTGCTGAAACACAGCAATATCGTATGCAATAACGAATATCGCTTTGTCACCCCCGATTTCGGGATTGTCATCAGCTTCACCCATATGGAAAGCCGCCTGTTCCGTCTGGGACAGCCCTATCGACTGAAAGAAGGAAGAATTATCCGGGGACTACGCGGCAAAGCCCGGATCACAATCAACCTGATAGAGTACAACATATATCCCCAAACCATTGCCACATTCCTCCCCGGCTCTATCATCGAACTTTTGGAATTCACACCCGATTGTGATTTTCAGATGATTGCAGCCGACAAAGATTTCCTTCCGCTCCTGCGAGGTGACCAGCTCTTTGAATCGCATACACGGCAAAACCTTGTCATGCAGGTGACGGATACCGAATGGAAACTGTCAGATGCATATTTCACGCTGATATGGGGCACGGTTCAGGAAGTCCCTTTCCGCCGGGAAGTGGTGCAGCATCTGCTTGCAGCCTTGTTGCACAACATAAAGTATATACGCACGGAAGAAGCGAACGACACTTCCCGCAGGTTTTCACATCAGGAAGAAATATTCTGGCGGTTCATCGCATTGGTGAACGAGTTCAGCAAAAACGAACGCACCGTGGGCTTCTATGCCGACAAGTTATGCCTGACCCCACGTTACCTGAACACCCTGATCCGGCAGGTCAGTCACCAGACAGTAATGGAATGGATCAACCAGTCCGTTATTCTCGAAGCAAAAGTGTTATTGAAACACAGCAATCTGCTTGTTTACCAAATCTCGGACGAACTTCATTTTCCGAATCCCTCTTTCTTCTGCAAGTTCTTTAAGCGAATGACGGGAATGACTCCACAGGAATATCAAAAAAGGTGAATTCACCTTGATATCCTTACTGCATATTTACCTGCCATTTTATTGTTATTTCCACTTGTTTGCTTACTCACACTTTTATCAAAACAGGTATAATAGAGGACAGTATTGCATACAGAACGCATACAAAACGCAAAATAATGCAGAATCGGATCGGAATATTCAATAAAGATGCTCTTTTCCTAAGGAACCAAAGTGGTATTTCTTTAAAAGAGAGGCGGCATTAGTTTAAAACAAAAGCTCTATTTCATTAAAACAAACGTTGCATCAGGTATAAAGAAAGCGTAAGAAGCTTCCTATCGTCCGCTTATCTACTTTTCAGCATAGACAATCCCTCTGTTTACCCAATAGCAATCGGCGTGCAAAAGCGCGATGCAGACAACACATGCAACAAGGAAAGAGAAAAACAGCCGCCATAATGCGACTCTACAGACAATAAAAGTAACTTATTGAAAAACAGGAACAGGAATATAAGCCGTTATTTGATAGCCCATAAACAAACTACCCGATATAGCGTAAGCTACATCGGGTAGAAAATACAAAACGGCATAATCAGCACTTTGCTATTTAAACTCTTCCAATACCAGTTTAAGTTCATCGATGGTCAGTTCTCCCACTTGTCTCCACAATTCGTGCCCGCGCTGCAAGAGAATAAAAGCCGGGGCTGTCTCGATATTGAACGAATCTGCCACTGCCTTGTCCTCCACGATATTCACTTTAATCACCTCGGAAACTTGCTTCTCGTAAGTCCGTACTACAGGTTCCAGCCATTCATAATGAGGAGACCAGTCTGCATAAAATTCCACCAACACCAGACGGTTCGTTCCGGATACGGCATCCAATTGCTCTGCTATATTCATTATTACACTCTTTATTGATTTATATGTACTCTCAACAACAGGCAGCAGAAAAAGTTCCGGTTTTCAGGATTGTTAAGCAAAAGTGAATGTACCGGAAGATTCACCGCAGATTAACCGACGACACAGATTCATAATTCAATCCGATTTATATCTTCTCCGTGCATTGTGTCTGCCAATCTGTGGTGAAGCCCTAAAGTCCTTACTTATACTCTTCCCACGACTTGATCGCTATATCGTCAATGTCCATCGTGCAGAACGCATTGATAAACGCGCTCGCCAGGCGGGCATTAGTGATCAGCGGGATGTTGAGGTCGATGGCGGCACGACGGATCTTGTAACCATTGTCCAGTTCACCGGCAGTCAGATTCTTGGGAATATTGACCACCATGTCGATCTCTTTCTTATGCAACATCTCGAGTGCCTGGGGATGTCCCTCTTCACTGGGCCAATAAACACGGGTGTTCTCCACACCATTCTCGGTAAGGAACTTGCTGGAACCTCCTGTCGCGAAAATATCATATCCCTTCTTCTGCAACATACGGGCTGCCTCAAGCATATCCACTTTCTGCTTCGGTGTTCCGGTAGAAAGCAGAATCTTCTTCTTCGGGATGCGATAACCCACGGAAAGCATAGCCTTGAGCACGGCACAGGAAGTATCGCTGCCAATGCAACCCACTTCACCGGTCGAAGCCATATCCACTCCCAATACAGGGTCGGCTTTCTGGAGGCGGTTGAAAGAGAACTGACTCGCCTTGATCCCGACATAATCGAGTTCGAACAGATTCTTCTCCGGCTTCTCAACAGGCAGGCCGAGCATGACTTTCGTGGCAAGTTCGATAAAATTGATCTTCAATACCTTGCTGACGAAGGGGAACGAACGGCTGGCACGAAGATTACACTCGATCACCTTTATATCATTGTCTTTAGCCAGATACTGAATGTTGAACGGGCCGGAGATATTGAGCGCCTTGGCTATCTCACGACTGATGCGTTTAATGCGACGAACCGTCTCTACATACAACTTCTGCGGCGGAAACTGGATAGTGGCGTCACCGGAATGTACTCCCGCAAACTCAATGTGTTCGGAGATTGCATAAGCGATGATTTCACCGTTCTGTGCCACAGCATCCATCTCCACCTCCTTGGCATGTTCGATGAACTGGCTGACCACTACCGGATGCTTCTTCGATACGTTGGCCGCCAGTTGCAGAAAGCGTTCCAGCTCTTCTTGGTTGGAGCATACGTTCATTGCCGCACCGCTGAGCACATACGACGGACGGACAAGCACAGGGAAACCTACCTTATCGACAAACGAGTTAATGTCCTCAAGTGAAGTAAGGGCACGCCACTCCGGTTGATCCACTCCGATACGGTCGAGCATGGCGGAGAATTTGTCGCGGTCCTCGGCATTGTCAATGCTCTGGGCGGATGTTCCGAGAATGTGGATGTTCTGGGCATCGAGACGCAGGGCGAGATTGTTAGGTATCTGTCCGCCGGTGGAAACAATGACTCCGTGCGGATTCTCCAGTTCAAGGACATCCATCACGCGTTCGAACGTCAGTTCGTCAAAGTAAAGTCGGTCACACATATCATAGTCGGTCGATACGGTTTCTGGATTATAGTTGATCATCACCGAACGCCATCCTTCCTTACGGATCGTATTAAGCGCCTGCACCCCGCACCAGTCGAACTCTACGGAAGAACCGATCCGGTAGGCACCCGAACCGAGAACGACGATGGAACGATGGTCACCCAGGTAAGTGACGTCGTTGGCTGTGCCGCTATAGGTCAGGTAAAGATAATTGGTCTGTGCCGGATATTCGGCAGCCAGCGTATCGATTTGCTTCACCACGGGAACAATGCCCAGGCTCTTACGGTAATTGCGGACATAAAGGCTGCCGTCTTCCATATCGCCTTCGTAGCCGATGGCACGTGCAATCTGGAAATCGGAGAATCCCTGACGCTTGGCTTGCTTGAGCAGGTCGGCAGGCAAGTCGGCTATCTGCTTGTGATTGTTCCCCCACTGATGGAGTTCCTCAGAAGTATTCATGATATTCATCAATTTCTGGAGGAACCACTTGTCGATCTTAGTCAGTTCGTGCACCTGATCGATGGTATATCCGGCACGGAAAGCCTTCGAGATGACAAAGATACGTTTATCGGTCGGTTCGTGCAGTGCTTTGTCGATGTCGGGGATAACGAGTTCCTTGTTTTCCACAAAACCATGCATCCCCTGTCCGATCATTCGCAAGCCCTTCTGAATCGCTTCCTCAAAAGTGCGGCCAATGGCCATTACCTCACCGACGGACTTCATCGAAGAGCCGAGTTCCTTGTCCACACCGTGGAACTTACCGAGGTCCCAACGCGGAATTTTGCAGACTACATAATCGAGTGCCGGCTCAAAGAAGGCACTGGTGGTTTTCGTCACAGAGTTCTTCAGGTCGAACAACCCGTAGCCAAGTCCGAGTTTTGCAGCCACAAAGGCAAGTGGATAACCGGTAGCCTTGGAAGCCAGGGCAGACGAACGGCTCAGGCGGGCATTCACCTCGATCACGCGATAGTCTTCACTTTCGGGGTCGAAAGCATATTGCACGTTACATTCTCCCACAATGCCGATGTGGCGGATGATGCGGATGGCGAGCTCGCGCAGTTTATGATACTCCTTATTGGTCAGGGTTTGTGAAGGAGCTATCACGATAGACTCACCGGTATGGATGCCCAGCGGGTCGAAATTCTCCATATTGCAGACCGTGATACAGTTATCAAAACGGTCACGCACCACCTCGTACTCCACCTCCTTCCAGCCACGGAGGCTCTTCTCAACCAATACCTGCGGAGAGAAGGAGAAAGCTTTTTCCACGAGTAGGTCCAGTTCTTCTTCATTGTCACAAAAACCCGAACCCAATCCGCCCAGTGCGTAAGCTGCACGGACAATGACCGGATAGCCTAATTCCCGGGCAGCACGACGGGCGTCTTCTGCGTTCTCCACCGCCTCGCTCTTGATGGTCTTCACATCGATCTCGTTCAGCTTGTCGACGAAAAGTTCACGGTCCTCGGTGTCGATAATGGCCTGTACGGGAGTTCCCAGAACTTTCACATTATATTTCTCCAGAATCCCTTCGCGGTAAAGGGCGACTCCGCAGTTCAATGCCGTCTGTCCGCCAAAGGCGAGCATAATGCCTTCGGGACGTTCCTTCCGGATCACCTTCTCCACAAAGTAGGGTGTCACGGGAAGGAAGTATATCTGGTCGGCCACGCCTTCCGATGTCTGCACGGTAGCGATGTTGGGGTTGATCAGGATGGTTTCAATGCCCTCCTCTTTCAAGGCTTTGAGTGCTTGGGAACCGGAATAATCAAATTCACCGGCCTCACCGATCTTCAAGGCACCGGAACCAAGCAACAGTACTTTCTTTATATTGTTTTCTTTCATTATTATAATGTTTTTGAGTTTGGTTTACCACAGAGTAACACAGAGTTCCACAGAGATTATTTTCTCTTAACATCTTATAAACAAGAAATTAAAACTCTGTGAGACTCCGTGTTACTCTGTGGTAAAACAGATTCGTTTCTATCTCTTTATGCAGAATATACTTTAGAGCAACTTCACGAACTCGTCGAAGAGGAACTCCGTATCCGTGGGTCCGCTGGCTGCTTCCGGATGGAACTGTGCAGAGAACCAGGGATTCGTCTTATGGCGTATTCCTTCGTTAGAGCCATCATTCATATTGATAAACAGCGGTTCCCAGTCGGTGCCAAGTGTATTATTGTCTACCGCATAACCATGATTCTGCGAAGTGATGAAACAACGTTTCGTGCCAACCATGCGTACCGGCTGGTTGTGGCTGCGATGCCCGTATTTCAGCTTGTATATTTTAGCCCCTCCGGCTTTGCTCAGCAACTGGTTACCCATGCAGATACCGAAAATAGGTAACTTGGGATTCTGCATCGCTTTACGGATGTTCTGCACGGCAGCATCACACGTATCCGGATCACCCGGTCCGTTGGAGATGAAGAGTCCGTCGAACTTCAGATGATTGAAATCATAATTCCAGGGTACACGGATCACTTCCACATCCCGGCGAAGCAGGCAACGGATAATGTTCGTCTTCACACCGCAATCCACAAGCACCACTTTCTTCTTGTCCGCCCCCTCGTTATAACGGATCACCTCTTTGCATGAAACCTTGTCTACGTAGTTCACTCCACTGTATACAGCTTCCGGAGCACTCTCCGGTTCATCGTCAAATACGATCCGTCCCATCATCACCCCATGTTCACGCAACACTTTGGTCAGTTCACGGGTATCGATCCCTGTAATGCCCGGCACCTGCTCACGCTTCAGCCAGTCAGCCAGACTCTCAACGGCATTCCAATGACTGTATTCCTGTGAGTAATCGCTTACGATAATAGCTTCGGCATGGATGCGTTCGCTCTCCATAAACGTAGCCAGTCCGTTGGGCTCTATGCTAAAAGGAGGTACACCATAGTTGCCCACCAGCGGATACGTCAGTGTCATCAACTGCCCCGCATACGAAGGGTCGGTCAGACTCTCCGGATAACCGGTCATGGCGGTATTGAACACTACTTCACCTGCCACGGGCTTTTCGTAACCGAACGACTTACCGTGGAAACGGCTCCCGTCGTCAAGGATCAAAGTCACATTCTTCATTCTTATCTTTTCTTTATTTAAGTTCACCTTTCTTTTAAAATTGGTACACCTGCTCGATGTAGTTAATAAATGCTTCGTTCAGCAGCTTCACCCCGCCCGGTGTAGGATAGTTGCCACTGAAGTACCAGTCTCCCGTATGATTGGGACACGCCTCGTGCAGCCCCTCGAGCGGCTGATAGACAATCTGCACTTTCGCTTTCGTTCCTTTCGGCGTCAGCAGTTCCACCATCTTCTCCGAAATCTCCTCATCGGTGAAAGGAGCATAAATATCCTTCACATAGTTTACCATCTGCTCTTTCGGCAGTCCCACCTGATCTTTCGACTTCCGGTAAGCCGATGCGATCACATCTTTCATATCCCGGTCCTTCAGCAATTCAATTGCAGCTTTAAAGGCGATGAATTCGGACATCTTCGCCATATCAATACCGTAATAGTCGGGATAGCGAACTTGCGGAGAAGAAGAGACGATGACTATCTTCTTCGGTCCCAGACGGTCGAGGATACCGATAATACTCTGTTTCAGAGTAGTACCGCGAACAATGCTGTCGTCGATAATCACCAGATTGTCGATACCGGAACGGAGACTGCCGTATGTGATGTCATATACGTGTGCTGCCAAGTCATTCCGGCTATTGCCCTCGGCAATGAAAGTGCGCAGTTTGATATCTTTGATAGCCACTTTCTCCGAACGGATACGGCGGGACAGAATCACTTCCAGTTCATCGTGATCCGGATGATGTCCCAGGCTCGCAATCTGCCGCACCTTCTCCTCATTCAGATAATTGTCCAGCCCCTGAAGCATACCGTAAAATGCCACCTCTGCCGTATTCGGGATGAACGAGAAGACGGTATGGTCGAGGTCATTATCAATCGCTTTCAGGATGTTCGGAACCAGTTTCTCACCCAGTTGTTTTCTCTCCTTGTAAATATCCGCGTCACTGCCTCGCGAGAAGTAGATCCGCTCGAACGAACAGGCTTTCTTCTCCCGTGCCTTATTGATCTGTGCCGTACGCAACTTTCCCTCTTTACTGATCAGGAGGGCCTGTCCCGGCAGTAATTCCCTGATTTCTCCTATCGGAACATTGAGTGCCGTCTGAATCACCGGACGTTCGGAAGCAAGCACCGCAATCTCGTCATCCTGATACCAGAACGCCGGACGAATCCCCCACGGGTCACGCAATGCAAAGCTCTCTCCGCTACCGGTCAGTCCGCACATCACATACCCTCCGTCCCATTCTTTACTCGACGTGCGCAACACGTTGGCAAGGTCGATGTGGTCCTCAATGTAATGCGTCACGCCCATGCCGGTCAGGCCTTCAGCCTCAGCCAGGTTAAAGAGACGTTCCACTTCACGGTCGAGCCTGTGCCCCACTTGTTCCAACATAATATACGTATCGGCATACTTACGGGGATGCTGGCCGATGGCTGTGATACGGGCAAAAATTTCATCCACATTGGTCATGTTGAAGTTGCCGCAAAGGGCAAGATTCTTCGCCCGCCAGTTATTTCTTCTGAGAAACGGATGAACATAAGATATCCCGGATTTTCCGGTAGTCGAGTAACGCAGATGCCCCATATAAGCTTCTCCGGCAAAAGGCAGCGTCCGTTTGGCAAACGCGGCATCGTGCAACTGTTCTTTGCTCAGATCCTTGAAGTTGCTTTGTACTGTCTCAAATATCTCGGTGATGGCACCGGAACCCAATGCCCGCTCACGGAACATATACTCCTCACCCGGATTTACTTCCAGTTTCACACACGCCAGACCGGCACCTTCCTGACCACGGTTATGCTGCTTTTCCATCAGCAGATAGAGCTTATTCAGCCCGTACATCCACGTTCCGTACTTCTTTTCATAGTACTCCAGCGGTTTAAGCAAACGTATCATGGCAACGCCACATTCATGTTTCAGTTGTTCCATCTATTCTCTATTTAGCAGTTTACGCGAATCAAAATTAAAGGACTTATCGTTTTTCCCAAGAGTTCAAACATATCTGCTCCAACTCTTGATTCGTATTATTTATACATGGGTTATCGAACTCACTCCATAGTCACACTCTCTTCCCTTATCCCGGTCGCTTCATCTTTCCCGCCTTGCAACAGTGTGTCAGAAAAAGCCTCTCTAATTATCAACGAATCAGAGCACTTTAATGTTTCCGGCCTCACAGCACGAGAAGCCGTTATCTTACAAAACTGATGCATCGGGCGGAAAGAAGAAAAGGAATAAACGGGTACCTCTGTATAGGTACTGTTACGGAAGATGTAACTTTGGGATGGAAATTCTTGGAGGATAACGGTGGGAGTCTCGATAATGCCGTCAGAAGCAAACACGAACGTTTCGCCTTGCGGCCGATATACATTTAACAGCTGGTTGTCGTTGATGATCGCTACCCCGGCGCTGTCGTATCCGCGATACTTCAGTCGCTTCAGCCCCTTGATAAGGATGGGGTAGGCTTCTCTCTTACCAATGTAGCCTACGATTCCACACATATTATCCTTTTTTGTTTTCGCGTGCAAAGATACACAATCTATATGACATAAAGATAAGCTTTCCTATAAATATTTGACATAAACGTACAAAAAAGTTGTTTTAATACCAAAACGTTAATTAATCTATTATTTCAATCTCAAAAAGAAAGAGATTATAATTGTTTAACGATAGAATGGAAGCAACTTACAGATCGAAACAAAAAGTAGTTAATTCGCTTACAGTCCGAAACATTCTAGTTTAGATAAGATAATTAGTGTCAAGCAAACCAATTAAATATTCATCATAATGAAATTAAATCTCTATATTTACCGGACATTTTGATAGAACAACCGAGTATTATCATATAATAAAGCTAAACAGAATGAAGAAACGAGAACTTTTTAACAGCAAAGTCAAAGCAAAGGGGCAGGCAATAGAACCGCGAGATGGTTCCCGTCCCATCGTGTATGTCATGGCAGCTACATGTATGCCTGCGGTGAAGATAGAGGAATATTTCAGATGAACGGTGAAGTTATTATCATAAAAACATAAATCCTTTAAAACAATTACAATTATGTGTGGAATAGCAGGAATCTTCAATATAAAGATTCAGAGCAGGGAACTCAGGAACAAGGCTCTCCGAATGGCACGCAAAATACGTCACCGCGGGCCCGACTGGAGTGGAATGTATTGTGGCGGAAGTGCCATCCTGGCACACGAGCGCCTTTCCATAGTCGATCCGCAAAGCGGAGGACAGCCTCTTTATTCATCCGACCGGAAGCAAGTACTGGCGGTTAACGGCGAAATCTATAACCACCGTGACATCCGCGCCCAATATGCCGGCCGCTATGAGTTCCGGACCGGGAGTGACTGTGAGGTGATCCTCGCCCTTTACCGCGACAAAGGTATTCATTTCCTTGAAGAGCTGAACGGCATCTTCGCCTTTGCCCTTTATGATGAAGAAAAAGACGAATACCTGATTGCCCGGGACCCCATCGGTGTAATACCTTTATATATAGGAAAGGACGCCGAAGGACATGTCTATTTCGGCAGCGAACTCAAAGCGCTCGAAGGGTTCTGCGACGAGTACGAACCCTTCTTACCCGGACACTACTATCACAGCAAGGAGGGGACGATGAAACGCTGGTACACCCGTGACTGGATGGAATATAAAGAGGAGAACGACAAGCAGGCGGACAGCCGGTCTCCCACCCGGCAGATTCAGGACGCCCTTGAGAATGCCGTACACCGTCAACTGATGTCCGACGTACCTTACGGAGTGCTTCTTTCGGGCGGGCTGGACAGTTCTGTTATCTCTGCCATTGCCAAAAAGTATGCCGCCAAACGCATTGAAACCGATGGCGCGAGCGATGCATGGTGGCCGCAGCTACACTCCTTTGCCATCGGACTGAAAGGTGCACCGGACCTGATCAAAGCACGTGAAGTAGCCGAATACATCGGTACGGTTCATCATGAAATAAACTACACCCTTCAGGAAGGGCTCGATGCCATCCGGGATGTTATCTATTTCATTGAGACATACGACGTAACTACCGTCCGTGCTTCCACACCGATGTATCTGTTGGCACGTGTCATCAAGTCGATGGGCATCAAGATGGTATTGAGCGGTGAAGGTGCCGACGAGATCTTCGGCGGCTACCTTTATTTCCACAAAGCACCCGATGCCCGTGCCTTTCACGAAGAGACCGTACGCAAACTGTCTAAACTGCATCTATACGATTGCCTTCGCGCCAATAAGAGCCTCGCAGCATGGGGTGTGGAAGGACGTGTCCCTTTCCTCGACAAAGAGTTTCTGGATGTGGCCATGCAACTCGATCCCGAAATAAAAATGGCTCCGGGAAAAGTCATCGAAAAGAAAGTCCTGCGCGAAGCCTTTGCGGATATGCTCCCTTCCGGCATCGCCTGGCGCCAAAAAGAACAGTTCAGTGACGGTGTGGGATATAGTTGGATAGATACGCTGAAAGAGATTACCGCAACGGCTGTCAGTGACGAACAGATGGCACATGCCGCAGAACGTTTTCCCATCCACACCCCTATGAATAAAGAAGAGTATTACTACCGCAGCATCTTCGAAGAGCACTTCCCCAGTGAAAGCGCCGCCCGCAGCGTACCCAGTATCCCCAGCGTAGCCTGTTCGACAGCCGAGGCACTGGCATGGGACACCGCGTTCAAGAACCTGAACGATCCCAGCGGACGTGCCGTAAAAGGAGTACACGAAGAAGCATATTAAAAAGGGTGTAGCTCCAACAGGCAAAGGGTGTAGCCATCGGACGCCCTGGGTGTAGCCCCGACAGACGGATGGCTACACCCTATCCACGGAAGCGTTTCTCCTATTCATACTCCCGTTTCCGGTACACAGGAATGTATTGTAAAGAGATTTAAAAGAATTTTATAGCTTTGTTTAACGCAGATTAGCATCCTTATCCGGCTAAATTGCGTTACTTTTTATATCTTTGAAGGCGAACCAAAAACTGAAATATATGAAAATTAAAAAACTTCTGTTTGCCTCTGCCCTGCTTTTTTCAGCATACAATGCCTCTGCGCAAACTCAGGTCATTGCCCATCGCGGATTCTGGAAAACCGAAGGTTCTGCGCAAAACAGTATCGCCGCCTTGCTAAAAGCCGACTCCATCGGATGCTACGGTTCGGAGTTTGATGTATGGCTGGCAGCCGATGACCAGTTAGTGGTCAACCATGACCCCACATTTAAAGGGAAAAGGATGGAAAACTCACCTTCCACCGCACTGACAGCCATCAAACTCGATAATGGGGAAAGCCTGCCTACCCTTGCCAAATACTTGAAAGCGGCACAACCGCTACACACCCGGTTAATTCTTGAACTGAAAGCACACAGCACCCCACTCCGCGAAACGAAAGCCATCGAAAAAATCGTTGCCCTGGTCAAAGACATGGGACTGGAGGAACGGATGGAATATATCACCTTCTCCCTGCATGCCACCAAAGAATTTATCCGCTTGGCTCCGGAAGGCACTCCCGTCTACTATCTTGACGGTAACCTGTCACCCAAGGAGCTGAAAGAACTGGGGTGTGCCGGTCCGGACTATCATTACACCGTATTCCGCAAACATCCCGAATGGATTCAGGAATGCCATGATTTGGGCATGAAAGTGAATGCCTGGACCGTGAACAAGACGGATGACATGAAATGGCTGATCGATCGTAAAGTAGATTTCATCACCACCAACGAACCGGTACAGCTGAAAAATCTACTGAAAAAATAAAATCTCGGTATCCAATCATTTTTTACATTCTCCCTTGAGTGAGTATCTACCCGCTCAAGGGATTTTTTTTCGGACCCCCGAAAAAGTATGTTTGGGGACATGCCTATAATAATTCAAAACCAAGTCTTCCAATATTTCAAATTAATTATCTACATTTACGGTCATGCAAAAAGATATGGCATTTACAAACAGAACGTACACAACATAAAAAACATCTAAAATGAAAAAAATCCTATTCTTATTAACGATCCTTGTTTCAGTTCCCGCTTTTTCACAAAGCGCCGATGAACGTATAGGAACTTTTTTAAATCAAGCGGATTGGTTCGGACTTGAAAAAACTATCCGATACTAAAAGACTCCATGCAGGCGGATTTCCTAAAGCTAATGTCCGAGGCACTGATCGGCTATTACTTCAATCGTCCGGATGAAGCCCTGCAAAGCATCCATAAACTACTGGTCAACCACCAAGCCGAGATTGGCGGTCAAAATGCACTTAACATGGCTATCCTTGCATGTCAGATTGATGGTCTCAAAGGGAATTATGCCACAGCCGCACAAAACTCGCGAAGCATTATGGAACAACTCAAACAGCAAAATGCAGAACAAGGAATGTACAAAAGCCTTGAAGGTATCTGTTATTTCTATGATCAGTTGAAGAACATTCCGGCTCCGGGCATCACATGTCCGCAAGAGGATATCATCATTCCTGTCGATATCGAGAAAGTGAAGTTACCGACAAGCATCGAGCCCAAAGGATGGCGCGGTACGACAATTCTAATACCTGTGACCATTAACGGAAAAACCTATCAATTTATTTTCGATACAGGAGCCGGAACAAGCTACATGTCGCAACGCATGGCTAAAGAAACAGGTGTACGCATTTTAAGTGATTCTTTGGAAATAAATTCCAATTTACCCGGAGCCATGACGGGAAATTTCGGAACTTTGGAGAATATGCAAATCGGGAGCATTACTTTCCATAACTCCCTCATCACCATAGCACCCCCCAATGCGTTTGACAGTATTATGATAGTTGACGCGGTTCTCGGTATGGATTTTATCGGCTTATTCGATGAAGTCCGCATTTATCCCAAAGATAAAAAAATCGTTTTTCCCAAGAGCTCCACACCTCTCCCATCTTACGGACGTAACTTGATGAAGGTTGACCGTGCACTGAAGCTGAAAGCCCAGGCAAACGGCGAAACACTTATGCTGCATTTCGATACGGGAAACAGCACAGCCGGATTGTTTTATCAGTATTACGAAAAGCATAAGACCGAATTCGAGAGTATCGGCAAAAAAGAAAAAATAACCGGTGGCGGATTCAATCATGTCGTTACAAAAGATATATTACGTTTGCCTTCATTCGATATGGAGATTGGAGATGCAACCGCCCACTTAAAAAATCTCGCAGTGGATATTACCCCCAACGGCATCCCGGCCGAAGATGACGGAAACATCGGCATGGATATGATCAATCAATTTGATTGCGTAACGATCAATCTAAAAGACATGTTCTTAAAACTCGAATAGTGTCTCAATCAGGACTACTGTAAACAGGGGGGCTTCGGACAATGCCGTCAGAAAAGACGAAACAGAGTACCGAAGCCCTCATTATTTCTTCTTTTTCTTTTCGGAATCCCAACAATGAAAATGCAAAATTCATCCTCCACGCCTAACATTCATAAAAATATTTCTATATATTTGTACTTAATTACACTTACATAAATTAAAAATAAAGATGAAAAAGTTATTTGCATTATTATTCATTTCTATGATTTCGGGAATGATAATGGCCCAGATCCCGGAGGTTTCGGGCACTATTGTGTTTAAAAAGGACGGACAGCCTGTCGTTGGGGCATTGGTGAGCGTATTAGGAACAGATATCAGCACCATCACAGACGTCGACGGACGTTTTACTTTAAAAGAAATCCCCCGAAAAGGCACAGAGAATACGGGTAAAATACATCGGTATGCAACCCAAAGACGTAAAAATAAGACCCATAATGAATGTTACCCTCGACTTAGAGAAAAAACTGGCATTCTTTATACAAGCCGGGGTTGGAGTCAGCGGATACAATCTTGAAAACAATAACGAAGACATCTATGGAGGTAACAATCATTTATACATCCAGGGCGGAGTCGGATTGAACTATAATTTCTCAACCTATTTTTCATTGCAGCCTTCTGTCAATGTGGTGGCCAAAGGTTGTAAGAACATGGGCAGAAGAGGCTCCGATGGCCAAGGAGAAATCACTGTCGACCCTGTATATCTGGAAATCCCTGTCCTGATAGCCGCCCGCTTCATCATATCGGATTTCGGCCGACTGATTTTCAATGCAGGCCCGTATGCCGCCATCGGAATAGCCGGCAAAGGAAAATACACCGACGAATGGGAAGGAACAAGCATGAAATTCGATCTGTTTAGCGGTGACGAAGCCGTTCTCAAACGGTTCGATGCAGGAGTGCAGGCAGGGTTTGCTTACGAAATCAAACACATCGGTTTCTCGTACACTTTCGGATACGGACTCCTAAAACCATTTAAAGAATGGAATAAAGAATGGGGAGCGACTCCACACAACATCAGCCACAACTTCGGACTTAAATATATATTCTGATACAGTCCGGATAGCGTCATAGAAAAAGGAAGCACTTGAGAAAGGGTGTTTCATAACTCACCACAGATTACACAAGACGATTTTAATCTACTGATAACCAATACTATTTATCTATATAAATCCGTGTAATCTGTGGTGAATACGACTTTTCGACACATCTCCTCTTTTATAAAAAGATCCAATTGACCTGAATCAATCCATCCCTCCCATTACAAAATTCCCCCAAAGGACACAGAACAAAATCGCTTTATTACAGTTTATTAAAATACGAAGTATTCTTATTTCGATCCGGAAGCAAAAACGAGCAAAAGTATTGCAGAATGGAAGACCGGATAAAATAAATAGATATAAGACATGCTTTTTATAAAAACAAAAGTCAAAAAGACATATCTTTGTGCGGTAACAATACAAAAGGATACATAAATCAATCAATATTGATAAAAATGGCAAGAGCGATTCAATTCACCAAGATGCATGGAACAGGGAATGATTACATCTATGTAAATACTCTCAGATTTCCAATCGCCCGTCCTGAAAAGGCAGCCATCGAATGGAGTGCTTATCATACGGGAATCGGGAGTGACGGACTTGTGTTGATCGGACACTCGGATAAAGCGGATTTCAGTATGCGCATATTCAATGCCGACGGTTCGGAGGCCATGATGTGTGGCAATGCAAGCCGATGCATCGGCAAATATCTCTATGAATACGGACTGACCTCCAAAAACGTTATCACACTGGACACCCTCTCGGGCATCAAAATATTGGAACTACACCTTGAAGGACGGACCGTGGAAACTGTAACGGTCGACATGGGGATACCACTGGAAACCGGTACGATTGACTTCGATGGCGAATTTCCGTTCCTTTCTACCCAAGTGTCAATGGGCAACCCGCATCTCGTCACTTTTGTGGACGACATCCGGACCGTCAATCTTTCGGAGATGGGACCGAAGCTGGAAAAACATCCTCTGTTCCCCGACCGTACAAATGTAGAGTTTGCCCAGATAACGGGAGAGAATACAATCCGGATGCGGGTTTGGGAAAGAGGATCGGGCATCACACAAGCCTGCGGGACAGGTGCCTGCGCTACAGCCGTAGCCGCACACCTCACGGGACGGACGGGGCGAACCGTTAACGTAGTAATGGACGGAGGCACACTGACCATAGAATGGGACGAAGCAACAGGCCATATATCTATGACCGGACCGGCCGTAAAAGTTTTCGATGGAACCATAGAACTGAGAGAATAGTTACCCATAAAATCAGGTATCAACCCAACTGAAAAGCTAAAACAAGAACAATATGGCATTAGTAAACGAACATTTTTTGAAATTACCGGGAAGCTATCTGTTCTCGGACATAGCAAAGAAAGTCAATACTTTTAAAATAACGCACCCGAAGCGGGACATCATCCGGCTGGGGATCGGTGACGTGACCCGTCCCCTGCCCAAAGCCTGTATCGAAGCCATGCACAAGGCAGTCGAAGAGATGACATCGGCCGAAACTTTCCGCGGATACGGCCCCGAACAAGGATATGACTTCCTGATCGAAGCCATCATCAAAAACGATTATGCTCCGCGCGGCATACATCTTTCACCTACAGAGATATTTGTCAACGACGGTGCCAAAAGCGATACGGGCAATATCGGAGATATCCTCCGGCACGATAACAGCGTAGGTGTCACAGACCCCATTTATCCGGTCTACATTGACAGTAACGTCATGTGCGGACGTGCCGGAGTATTGGACACCGAAAGCGGAAAGTGGAGCAACGTCACTTATATGCCCTGCACTGCCGAAAATCATTTTATTCCGGCCATTCCGGAGAAGCGTATCGACATTGTATACCTCTGCTACCCCAACAACCCGACCGGTACGACGCTGACAAAGGCGGAACTGAAGAAATGGGTGGATTATGCATTGGCCAACGACACCCTGATTTTGTTTGATGCAGCCTATGAAGCTTACATCCGGGAACCGGACATCCCCCACTCCATCTACGAAATAAAAGGGGCCAAGAAATGTGCCATCGAATTTCGCAGTTTCTCAAAAACAGCAGGCTTCACAGGAGTGCGTTGCGGATATACCGTCGTACCGAAAGAGCTGACAGCAGCCACGCTCGAAGGAGAACGCATCCCCCTGAACCGGTTGTGGAACCGCCGGCAATGCACCAAATTCAACGGTACGTCGTACATTACGCAACGTGCGGCAGAAGCGATCTACACTCCTGAGGGAAAAGAACAGATTCAGGAAACAATCAATTACTACATGACCAACGCCCGGATCATGAAAGAGGGCCTGGAATCTACCGGCCTGAAAGTGTACGGAGGGGTGAACGCACCCTATTTATGGGTAAAGACTCCAAAGGGAACAAGCTCGTGGCGCTTCTTTGACCAGATGCTATACGAAGCCAACGTAGTAGGAACTCCGGGAGTCGGATTCGGCCCCAGTGGAGAGGGATACATCCGCCTGACAGCATTTGGCGAGCGGGATGATTGTATCGAAGCGATGCGACGCATCAAGAACCGACTGTAATGACAGGCAGTCATGTCACCACAGATTACACGGATTTTCACAGATTAATAATTTATTTCATTGAAAATCAAATTAAAGCATCTGTGTTAATCCGTGTAATCTGTGGTGAATACTTGCCCCATCTTTCTTCTATTATTCGATAATCTCCGCATCCTCAATCTCTCCTTTCAGGGGAGTCTTGGGACGACGGCGGGCAAACTTGAACCAGTTGATCAGCTCGGAGACGGCATAAACCAAACTACTGACACCGATAATCATAAAGGCCGTATTACGTGCTCCGGTAGGATTAAACAGGGCTACGATACCCGCTATCAGGATCAAGACCGGTATCACATAGAAACCTCCCGGAACGGGCGTCCAACGACGTGCCATCGAAAGAGAGGCAATCTGCTGCACACCTCCCATAATCAGGATAAAGCCCAACAGGAACATCAGTACGTCGGCAAAGAACCCCGGCATCGTGACCAGCCAAAGTCCGAATAGCAGACTGCCCACTCCCTCGATGGGGAAACGGCGGGACACACCCGGTTCCGGCTTTGTTCCGAAATAGCCGATCAGCACAATAAATCCCGGAATCAGGAACAGGACGCCGATGGTTATGACAATATAGTTAATTGCCGCATCCGGCCAGAGTACCAGTACCAGACCGATGACAAGCGCACAAATAGTGCGGATAAGAGAATAATTCATTGATTTCATATCTTACATTTTTTTAACGGGATATCCCGCATACATTCTGCGAATATACGTGTTTCTGTCTACATATAAAAAGAACAAATGAATTTTGTAATAAGTTCATAGCAAGATTGTAATATCTATTACATCATGCAAGCGTACTTTTGCAAAAAAATAAGTAAACTCTTATCCGAATGAAATCAGACGAAGCGAAACGTAAAAAGCTTTATGTAGAACGGGACATCAGTTGGATGTATTTCAATCAACGCATTTTGCTTGAAGCTGCCCGCCCGGAAGTTCCGTTACTGGAACAACTTACCTTTCTGGGCATTTACTCTAACAATTTAGACGAGTTCTTCCGCGTTCGCGTAGCTACACTGAACCGCATTGTAGAGTACGATGACAAGAACATCCGTGAAGAGCGTGACACGGCCGCACGCACCTTGAAACAGATCGGAAAGCTGCACAATCAATACTACCGGCAGTTTGAAGAAACGTTCGCTTCGATCATGGAGAAGTTAAAGCAAGAAAACATCCACGTCATCAAAGATACCGAACTGACACCGGAACAGGAACACTTCATCACTTCACTCTACCGGAACCGGCTGAATGGGTCTACCAATCCGCTCTTTCTTACTAAAACGTCCCGTCATACAGACGACCAGACCGATGAAGACATCTACCTTGCCATCCGCCTGTTGCGCAAAGACAGTGAGGGAAAAGTGAAAATGAAAGATTATGCCGTCATCGGGCTCCCCACCGCCGAGTTCGGACGCTTCATCCGCCTGCCGGATTCGGAAGGCAAAACCTATCTGATGTTTCTGGACGACGTTATCCGCTACTGCTTGCCAATGATCTTCATAGGCATGAATTATACGGACTATGAAGCTTACACTTTCAAGTTCACCAAAGACGCCGAAATGGAGATAGACAGTGATCTGCGTACAGGTGTGCTCCAAAAAATATCGAAGGGGATCAAAAGCCGGAAACGGGGCGAACCGATCCGTTTCGTCTATGACAAAGAGATGCCGAAAGATCTGCTGCGAAAGCTGACCGACCGCCTCAACGTGGATAAAAACGACACCCGTGTAGCAGGCGGGCGCTATCATAACTTCAAAGACCTGATGAAGTTTCCCGACTGCGGACGGTCCGACCTGAAATATCCTGCCTGGCCTCCCGTCTTCAAACAGGAACTGAACGGGACGGAAAGTATCCTGAGACTGATCAGGAAACAGGACCGGTCGCTGCATTACCCCTATCAATCGTTCGATACCGTGATCCGTGTATTGCGCGAGGCAGCCATCAGCAAAGAAGTGAAAAGCATCAAGATGACTCTCTATCGCCTGGCCAAAGACTCGAAGGTAGTGAAAGCTCTGATCTGCGCCGCACAAAACGGAAAAAAGTAACGGTTATCATCGAATTGCTCGCCCGTTTCGACGAAGCGTCCAACATCAGCTGGAGCAAACGCATGCAAGAGGCAGGAATCAAAGTGATATTCGGAGTGGAAGGTCTGAAAATCCACTCCAAGCTGGTACATATCGGAACACGGTTTGGCGACCTGGCCTGTATCAGCACCGGAAATTTTCATGAAGGAAACGCACGGATGTATACCGATTTCACCATCATGACAGCACATCGCTCCATTGTGAGGGAAGTAGACCGGGTATTCGACTTCATAGAGAAGCCCTACCTCCCGGTGAACTTCAAGGAACTGCTCGTGTCGCCCAACGATATGCGCAAACGGCTGACAGCCCTGATCAACCAAGAAATCAAGAACAAGCGACAGGGAAAAGAGGCATACATCCTTGCCAAAGTGAACCATATTACCGACCGGATACTGATACAGAAACTCTACGAAGCTTCGACAGCCGGTGTACAAACAGACCTGGTGGTCCGGGGCAACTGCTCCCTGGTGACCGGCATCCCGGGAGTCAGCGACAACATCCGGATCAACGGCATCATCGACCGTTATCTGGAACATCCGCGCATCTTCATCTTCGCCAATGGAGGGGAAGAAAAATACTATATAGGATCGGCCGACTGGATGCCCCGCAATCTGGACAACCGCATCGAAGTGCTTACGCCTGTATACGACAAAGTGATACAAGCAGAACTGAAACGTGTGGTCTGCTACGGACTTCGCGACACGGCCAAAGGGCGAATCGTGGACGGAAGCGGCGAGAACAAGACTTGGGAAAACAGCGATGCACCTTTCCGCTCGCAGGAAGAATTATACAAATACTATAAAGAATCAGAATGAAAAAGGTAAACTATGCCGCCATCGACATTGGCTCCAATGCCGTGCGGCTACTGATAAAGAGTGTAAATGAAGAGGGTTCGCCCGAGGGTTTGTTGAGGAAAGTCCAACTGATACGCATTCCCCTCCGGCTGGGCGAGGACGCTTTCACCACCGGAGAAATATCAGAAGGGAAAGCAGAAAAACTGATCCGGCTGATGAAAGCCTACAAGCAACTGATGAAAATATTCGAAGTTTCGGATTACCGTGCCTGCGCCACATCTGCCATGCGCGATGCACGCAACGGAAAAGAAATCACGCGCAAGATAGAAAAGAAAACCGGCATCCGTGTCGAAATCATCGACGGTCAGGAAGAAGCGCATATCGTCTACGATAACCACATCGAACAGCTTTTTGCTTCGGGCCAGAATTATCTGTATGTCGATGTCGGCGGCGGCAGCACAGAAATCAATCTGATCTGTGACTCCGAACTCAAAAGTTCACGCTCCTACAACATCGGAACCGTGCGCATGCTCAGCGGCATGGTGAAAAACGAAGAAAAAGAGCAAATGCGAACCGACCTCCAGGCATTGGCTGCCGAATATGCTCCCATACAGATCATAGGATCGGGAGGCAATATCAATAAGCTTTTCCGGCTGGCGGACAAAAAGGATAAGAAACAGTCTTTCCTCCCGATTGAATCGTTGAAGGAAATCTGCGAAACCTTGAAAGCGCTATCAAAAGAAGAACGGATCAAGCAGTTCAAACTGAAACCCGACCGGGCGGATGTAATTGTTCCGGCAGCGGAAATTTTTCTGGAAGTGGCAAAACAAGTAAATGCAACGGGGATCACAGTCCCGACAATCGGACTGTCGGACGGTATCATCGACAGCCTCTATACCAAGAATATGCGCATGGAAACGGACGCTAAATAAAACGGGTCACCACAGATTACACAGATTAACACAGATTATTTATCGTGTTGATTCATGGTATAAAAGAATCTATGCAAATGTGAGCTATGATTCACCACAGATTACACGGATTTTCACAGATTAATAATTTATATTCATCGGGAATTAAATAATCTGTGTTAATCTGTGTAATCTGTGGTGAAATGCAAAAGCCTATAGCGAGCTTTTCAGTATTTCCTTTGCAACCGCTCCGGTGACATCTTCATTCTCGCCATATCTCACGCCACGTTCATTGAAGCGGCGTTCTATTTCGTCAATTGTTTCCATGCCGATGCCCTCTTCACTTAAGCGGGTGGTCAATCCCAGTGAACGGAAAATTCTTCGGTGCGGCGGATAGCTTCATCGATGCGTTCGTCACGGCTTCCGGACGTAATGCCCAGCACCCTCTCTCCATATTGCAGAATCTTGTCACCTTTTGCTTTACGGAGCACACGCAACGTACCGGGGAAGACAATGACCAGTGTGTGTCCGTGGGTCAAGCCATGCAACGCAGTCAGTTCATGCCCGATCATGTGTGTAGCCCAATCCTGAGATACTCCCATAGCGATAAAGCCGTTCAGTGCCATAGTGGCCGACAGCATAAAATCGGACATCAACTGATAATCGTGCTGATTCTCACGGATCTTGGGAGCTATTTCCATCAAGGTCTGCAAAATGCCTTCCCGCCCAACGGTCCATTACCCGGCTCTGTCCCGGAGTAGTCATATATTGCTCCATCACATGCAACAAACGTATCGGCAATTCCACAAGCCACCTGATGGGGCGGCAAAGTAAACGTCACTTCCGGATCGAGGATAGAGAACAGAGGATAATTGGAATAGAAAGGATATTTTTCTTTGGTTTCATGGCGCGAAATCACGGCTCCGCTATTCATCTCCGATCCTGTGGCAGGCAGGGTAAGAACAGTGGCAAGAGGGACGGTGTGGGTCACCGGACGCCCGGCAAGTACCAGATCCCAGGCGTCGCCGTCATACAGCAGTCCGGCGGAAATCAGCTTGGTGCCATCAATGACCGATCCTCCTCCTACTGCAAGCAGATAGTCCACCTTTTCCTCCTTTCCGAGAGCGATGGCCTTACGCAAGGTCTCGATGGAAGGGTTGGGTTCAATTCCCCAAAACTCTACAGTGAAATGATTTTTCAGTGCTTCTTTCACCTGGTCATATACACCATTCTTTTTCACACTACCACCACCGAAGGTAATCATCACCCGTTTGTCCGCCGGTATTTCTTCACTCAAGCGACTGATCATCCCGCGTCCCATGATCAGTTTTACGGGATTCTGAAAAATAAAATTATCCATAGGTTATTACTTTATATCGTCATTTGTACAGAATTCAATCTGATACAAAAATAATCGCTTCTTTCCAGAAAACAAAAAGATTCGCAAGGTATTCCATACGGAAAAAAGACTTAAGCGTTTCCCGCAAAAGACTTAAACGTTTTTTGAAAACGCTTAAACGTTTCACCGAAAAGACTTAAGTGTTTAGTATGAAAGATTCAAGTCTTTAGTTTACAGGCAGCCAGGCATTGATATCTTCGGCTACAAAAAGCCAGTAAAGCAGCAATAGGATGAATATGACAACGGCAATCGCAATTAAAACTTTTCTTTGTTTCATAATGTTGGTTTCTGTTTTTAAATAAATTATATCTGAGAAACAATATAAATAACAAAATGTTTAAAAAGAGTTTCCTTTTCAAACGATCAATAATTCTTCCTTACATCTCATGTACATATAATGTACATCTGTTAGGGCCAAAAGTCCAAGGGCCATTCTATGCGCCAATTGAATCGGAAAAGAAAAATAAAAAGACAGCAATAACATCTAATAATCAAATAGTTACAAATAACAACCAACAAAAGCAGTGGACTAAAAAAAGCAGAAAGGTGAACAGTAAAAAGAATACGATTTAAAGTACATGTATAATATAATATATTTTACATTTTTCAAAAAATGAAGCGAAGTGTCCCCATGACTCATAAAAGTTTCTTTTCACAACACACTAACTTCCTTTAGGGGGGTAGACTGGCACATAGAGTGGCCCTTGGACTTTTGGCCCTTGATTTTAATTTCAAAAAAGAATTAACCATCTAATAATTAATAAATTAAACTTAAAAAGAAGCCAAAACAATGTGGTCACGAATAGCTAAACGGACAACCACTACAGATGGGTGTACAAAGAGCAAAAATACATACAATAGACACTTTAAAAACAATTCGTTTTTGGGGGACAAAACAAAAATAAAAAGGAGGGCAATAAAAAAAGAAAGATTTTATTTGTTATTCCAAACAAAGTATCTATATTTGCCCCCGTTAAATAACAATTAGCAATGATGACAATGCAAGTAAATACATATTGGTGGTGGCGCCCGTTACAACTCCGACAGTCGTAAGGGAGCAGCGCTCGTATGTATATACCTCATTAAAGATATAACAGAATTTAGAAAGAGCCCTGTCGCAACCTGCGACGGGGCTCTTTTTTTTAACCCCAAATACAAATAACAAATAAAGATAGGATTATGAAAAGTTTTTTAGTTGATCAGGATGGCTATTACGGAGAATTTGGAGGTGCTTATGTACCTGAAATCCTCCACAAGTGTGTAGAAGAGTTGCAGAATACTTATCTCGACGTAATAGAGAGCGAGGACTTCAAGAAAGAGTTCGACCAATTGTTGCGTGACTACGTAGGACGCCCTTCCCCGCTCTATCCGGCCCGCCGCCTGTCGGAGAAGTACGGTTGCAAGATGTATCTGAAACGGGAAGACCTGAATCACACGGGTGCCCATAAAATCAATAACACCATCGGACAAATTCTACTGGCAAGACGCATGGGTAAGAAACGTATCATTGCGGAGACCGGTGCCGGACAGCACGGGGTGGCAACAGCCACAGTCTGTGCCCTGATGAACATGGAGTGCATCGTATACATGGGCAAAACGGATGTAGAACGCCAGCACATCAATGTAGAAAAGATGAAAATGCTGGGAGCGACAGTCGTTCCGGTCACTTCGGGCAACATGACTCTGAAAGATGCCACGAACGAAGCCATCCGAGACTGGTGCTGCCATCCCTCGGATACGTATTACATCATCGGTTCTACCGTAGGGCCGCACCCATATCCGGACATGGTGGCCCGTTTGCAGTCGGTCATCAGCGAAGAGATAAAAAACAGCTTCAGGAGAAAGAAGGACGTGACTATCCGGACTATCTGATTGCCTGCGTGGGCGGAGGAAGCAACGCTGCCGGAACCATCTATCATTACATCGACGACGAACGGGTACGGATCGTATTGGCCGAAGCCGGCGGCAAGGGAATTGAAACCGGGATGACGGCAGCCACCATCCAACTCGGAAAAATGGGGATCATTCATGGGGCACGTACGTTTGTGATCCAAAACGAAGACGGACAGATTGAGGAACCTTATTCCATCTCCGCCGGACTGGACTATCCCGGTATCGGCCCGATGCACGCCAACCTGGCAGACAAAAAACGGGCAATGGTACTGGCTGTCAATGATGACGAAGCCATCCGTGCCGCTTACGAGTTGACCCGGCTGGAAGGAATCATTCCTGCCCTGGAATCGGCCCACGCATTGGGAGCCTTGGAAAAAATAACTTTCAAGCCGGAGGATGTAGTCGTACTGACGGTATCGGGACGGGGAGATAAAGATATAGAAACTTATCTGGGATAAATCATTTCACCACAGATTACACAGATTAACACAGATTTTTAAACTCTCGTTTGTGGAATATCAAAAAAACTCTCTGTGAAACTCGGTGTTACTCTGTGGTGAATCCAAAATCAAATTAAAAAGAAATGAAATTATGAATGCCTTCAATTATACCACCCATAGCAAGCAAGTCCTGGGCGACCTGCACACTCCGGTAAGCATTTACCTCAAAGTACGTGATATGTATCCGCAATCCGCATTAATGGAAAGCTCGGACTACCATGCCGGAGAAAACTCTCTCTCGTTCATCGCCCTCTGCCCACTGGCAAGCATCGGCATCAACAGTGGAATCGTAACCACTACTTACCCCGACAATACCCGCCGGGAAGAACCGCTCAGCCAATCGTTCCGGGTAGAAAATGCGCTCAACCGCTTTATCAACCGGTTCCATGTGGAAGGAGACGACAAGAAATTCTGCGGGCTATACGGCTACACCACGTTCAATGCCGTGAAGTATTTTGAACACATCCCCGTGAAAGAAAGTCATGACGAACAGAATGACGCTCCCGACTTACTATACATATTATATAAGTATATCATCGTCTTCAATCACTTTAAGAATGAACTCACTCTGGTAGAGATGCTGGCTGAAGGAGAAGAAAGCAATTTGTCACAACTGGAATCGGCCATTGAAAACCGTAACTATGCTTCATACAATTTCTCTGTGACCGGCCCTGTCACCAGCACCATCACCGACGAAGAACACAAGGCAAACGTACGCAAAGGCATCGCCCATTGCCTGCGGGGAGATGTCTTCCAGATTGTGCTTTCCAGACGGTTTATCCAACCTTATGCGGGTGACGACTTCAAAGTGTATCGTGCTTTGCGAAGCATCAACCCCTCTCCCTACCTGTTCTATTTCGATTTCGGCGGCTACCGCATCTTCGGCTCGTCACCCGAAACGCATTGCAAAGTGGAAAGCGGACAGGCGTATATCGACCCGATTGCCGGCACCACACGCCGCACGGGAGACACCATCAAAGACAAGGAACTGACGGAAGCTCTTTTGGCTGATCCGAAAGAAAACGCAGAACATGTAATGTTGGTGGACCTGGCACGCAACGATCTCAGCCGGAATTGCCACGACGTACGGGTAGTATTCTACAAAGAACCCCAATACTACAGCCATGTCATCCATCTGGTGAGCCGCGTCAGCGGTGCTCTGAACAACGGAGCAAATCCGCTCAAGACCTTTATCGACACTTTCCCTGCCGGAACCCTGAGCGGTGCGCCCAAGGTACGTGCCATGCAGCTTATCAGCGAAATAGAACCTCACAACCGCGGAGCCTACGGAGGTTGTATCGGCTTCATCGGCCTGAACGGAGAATTGAACCAGGCGATAACGATCCGCACTTTCGTAAGCCGCAACAACGAATTGTGGTTCCAGGCCGGAGGCGGTATCGTAGCACGCAGTCAGGACGAATACGAACTGCAAGAAGTCAATAATAAACTGGGGGCCCTGAAAAAGGCAATAGACCTAGCCGTAAAACTAAAAAACTGAAGTAAAATGAATAGGTTCACCACAGAGTAACACAGAGTTCCACAGAGTTTTAATCTCTTGTTTATAGGATGTTTACGAGAAAATATCTTCTCTGTGAAACTCTGTGTCACTCTGTGGTGAATCCCCCAAACAATTTCAAAACAATGAACAACGAGATAAATACCCTTAACAGACAGAAAGGAGCGATTCTCCTTCTGGACAATTATGACTCTTTCACCTATAACCTGCTGCATGTGGTAAAAGAACAGGGAGTGACCGACATTGAAGTATTCCGCAATGACGAGATAACACTGGACGAGGTGGAACGTTTCGATAAGATCATCCTCTCGCCGGGACCGGGCATACCGGAAGAAGCCGGACTGTTACTGCCCATCATCCGGAAATATGCGGCAACCAAAAGTATCCTGGGAGTTTGTCTGGGCCATCAGGCCATCGGCGAAGCATTCGGAGCCACACTCGAAAATCTGACGGAAGTATATCACGGGGTTCAGACTCCGGTCAGCATATTGAAAGAAGATATCCTCTTCAGGGGATTGGGACGTGAAATTCCCGTAGGACGCTATCACTCCTGGGTGGTGAGCCGCAAGGATTTCCCCGGATGCCTGGAGATCACGGCCGAAAGCCGGGAGGGACAAATCATGGCATTACGACACCGGACGTACGACGTACATGGCATTCAGTTTCATCCCGAATCGGTGCTGACTCCACAGGGAAAAGAGATAATCAAGAACTTCTTAAACAACCGATAAGCGCGCCTTATGACCGCGCATGCGTAACATTGAAAAAACAAACTATATGAAACAGATTCTATACAAATTATTCGAACATCAATATCTGGGTCGCGACGAAGCCCGCACCATATTGCAGAACATTGCACAAGGCAAATACAATGATGCACAGGTGGCCTCGCTGATCACCGTCTTCCTGATGCGTAACATCTCGGTAGAGGAACTTTGCGGATTTCGTGACGCACTGCTTGAAATGCGGGTCCCGGTAGATTTGAGTGAGTTTGCCCCAATAGACATTGTGGGAACCGGAGGGGACGGCAAGAATACCTTCAACATCTCCACCGCGGCTTGCTTCACAGTAGCCGGTGCCGGATTTCCGGTAGTCAAACATGGGAATTACGGTGCCACTTCCGTCAGCGGAGCCAGCAACGTGATGGAACAGCACGGAGTAAAGTTCACCGACCATACAGACCGCCTGCGCCGCTCGATGGAGAAGTGTAACATCGCTTATCTGCATGCACCTCTGTTCAACCCGGCTCTGAAAGCGGTGGCACCGATACGCAAAGCATTGGCCGTACGCACGTTCTTCAATATGCTGGGCCCGTTGGTAAACCCTGTCATCCCCACCTATCAACTGCTCGGAGTATACAACCTCCCGCTGCTCCGCCTGTATACCTATACCTATCAGGAAAGCGCTACCCGCTTTGCGGTAGTACATAGCCTGGACGGATATGACGAAATCTCTCTGACCGACGAATTTAAAGTGGCGACATGTGGAAACGAGAAAATCTACACTCCGGAGAGCCTGGGCTTCAACCGCTGTCGGGAATCCGAACTCGACGGTGGAAATACCCCGGAAGATGCCGCAAGAATATTTGACGCCGTAATGGAGGGAACAGCCACCGAAGCACAGAAGAATGTGGTGATCGTCAATGCGGCCTTTGCCATCCGGGTGATTTGTCCGGAGAAACCGATAGAAGAATGTATCGCCCTGGCACGGGAATCACTGGAAAGCGGCAAGGCACGGGAGACGTTTAAAGAAAGTTTGTCGAACTAAACGGATAGAAAAGCTATCACCCATCAAAGAACATGAAAGATATATTATCTGAAATCATTGCCAATAAACGTTTTGAGATCGACCTGCAAAACAGGCCATCCCATCGGAACAGCTTCAGGAGAAGTTATCTGACGAGGTACAGCCTGGCTACTCCATGAAGCAGGCACTGGCCTCTTCGGCTACCGGTATCATTGCCGAGTTCAAACGCCGGTCTCCGTCCAAAGGCTGGATCTATGAAAATGCATGTCCGGAACAAGTCGTGCCGGACTATATAGCCGCCGGTGCTTCGGCGCTTTCTATACTCACGGATGAAAAATTCTTCGGAGGAAGCCTGAAGGATATTCGCACAGCACGCCCTTTGGTGAATATCCCGATCCTGCGCAAAGATTTTATAATCGATGAATATCAACTGTTCCAGGCCAAAATTGTGGGAGCCGACGCCATACTGCTGATAGCCGCCGCACTGGAGGCCGATCAATGTCATGCGCTTGCCGCAAAAGCCCATGAATTGGGACTGGAAGTCTTGCTAGAGATTCATACTGCCGAAGAACTGCCATTTATAAATAAGGAGATAGACATGGTAGGTATCAATAACCGCAACCTGGGCACTTTCTTCACAGATGTAGAGAATTCTTTCCGGTTAGCCGGACAGTTGCCTCAGGATGCGCTGTTGGTATCGGAAAGCGGCATCTCGGATCCGGAAACAGTGAAACGCCTGCGTAAAGCCGGGTTCCGGGGATTCCTGATCGGAGAAACGTTTATGAAAACCCAACAGCCCGGACAGAAATTAAAAGAATTTATAAACGACCTGAATTCACCACAGAGTGACACAGAGTCTCACTGAGAATTTTTCAAAGAAAACATTTATAATAAAAAAATAAAACTCAGTGAGACTCAGTGTCACTCTGTGGTGAACCCAACTTTAACCCAAAATGATGAACGACAAATTAATAAAAGTCTGCGGGATGCGCGAAGCTGAAAATATTCGTGAGGTAGAGCAACTAAAGGTGGACATGATAGGCTTCATCTTCTATCCGAAATCTCCCCGTTGCCTCTACGAACTTCCTGCCTACATGCCGGTCAAAGCAAAGCGTGTCGGTGTCTTTGTCAACGAAGACAAAAAGGAGATCGAAATATTTGCCGACCGTTTCAGTCTGGATTATATCCAGCTGCATGGCAATGAATCGCCGGAATACTGTCATTCGCTCCGGGCTACCGGACTGCGGCTGATCAAAGCGTTCTCCATTGCCCGAAGAAAAGACTTTGAAAACATCGGAACTTACGAAGAGTCCTGCGACTATTTCCTGTTCGACACCAAATGCGAACAACATGGCGGCTCAGGAAATCAGTTCGACTGGAGCATGTTAAACAGTTATAAAGGGAAAAAGCCTTTTCTGCTTAGTGGAGGCATCAATCCATACAGTCCGCCTACACTGAAAGAGTTGCGCCATCCACAATTGGCAGGCTTCGATCTGAACAGCCGTTTCGAAACAAAACCGGGATTGAAAGATGTGGAAAGACTCAGGCACTTTCTGGAGGAACTGAGGAAATAACCCGCATCTGCACCAACCCTATATTCACATAAGACAGTAACAGATAAAAATAAAAGTATATGAACAGAATAAACCAACTTTTCGACAGCAATCCCAGAGATTTGCTATCCATCTATTTTTGTGCCGGCTATCCTACTCTCGAAGGGACAACCGAAGTAATCCGTACTCTTGAAAAACATGGAGTGAACATGATTGAAATCGGTATTCCTTTCAGCGATCCGATGGCTGACGGTATGGTGATTCAGAATGCCGCCACGCAGGCCCTCCGCAACGGAATGTCACTCAGACTATTGTTTGAACAACTGCACGACATCCGTCGGGATGTAAAAATCCCATTAATCCTGATGGGATATCTCAACCCGATCATGCAGTTCGGCTTTGACAACTTCTGCCGGCAATGCGCCGAATGTGGCATTGACGGAGTCATCATTCCCGACCTTCCTTTCAAAGACTATCAGGAACACTTCCGCACCATTGCAGAGCGGTATGACGTGAAGGTAATCATGCTTATCACCCCTGAAACAAGTGAAGAACGCGTACGCGAGATTGATGAACACACCGACGGATTCATTTATATGGTTTCATCGGCTGCCACCACAGGAGCTCAACAAGACTTTGACGGGCAAAAACGTGCTTACTTTAAAAAGATCGAAAAAATGAATCTTCGTAATCCCCGGATGGTCGGTTTCGGTATCAGCAACGAGGCTACCTTCCGTGCCGCTTGCGAAAATGCCTCGGGAGCCATCATCGGCAGCCGTTTTGTCACTCTGCTCCATGAAGAGAAGAACCCGGAGAAAGCAATCACACGCTTAAAAGCTATTTTGAATTTATCATCCAATGATTTGAGATAAATCAATCCCCCAAAAAGATGTATCCACCACAGAAGCTCACACAGATTTGCACAGATTAATTTCATTAGTTATCCATAGACTAGCCACACAATATGGAATTCTGTGTGAACTTCTGTGGTGAATGCTCCCCCTCCCCGCCGTTCATCATCGAAAACCGTTTGTCATTGAAAGTTTATTGTTTTTCATTCGCCGTTCATCACTTAAAATTGTTATCTTTGTCGGGAAAATAGCAAAAATGACACAGATATGAAAGCAGATTACCCCTCCGTACTACTTATTTATACGGGTGGAACTATCGGAATGATAGAAAACCCAGAAACCGGTGCTCTGGAAAATTTTAATTTCGACCATCTACTAAAACACGTACCCGAACTAAAAAGATTCAATTATCGTATCTCTTCTTACCAGTTTGATCCCCCCATCGACTCCTCGGATATGGAACCGGCATTTTGGGCCAAACTGGTTGAAATAATAAACTACAACTACGATTCTTTTGACGGCTTTGTGATCCTGCACGGCACCGACACAATGGCCTATACAGCTTCTGCTCTCAGTTTCATGCTCGAGAATCTGAGTAAACCCGTCATCCTGACCGGCTCTCAGCTCCCGATCGGTACGCTGCGGACGGACGGTAAGGAAAACCTGATTACAGCCATTGAAATCGCGGCAGCCAAAAATCCGGACGGTACGGCCATCGTTCCCGAGGTCTGCATCTTTTTTGAAAACCATCTGATGCGGGGCAATCGCACGACTAAAATCAATGCTGAAAACTTTAACGCTTTCCGTTCATTCAACTATCCGCCACTGGCCCGGGTAGGTATACATATTAAATATGAACCCAACCTGATTCGCAAACCGGATTTGAGCAAGCCCCTGAAACCACACTATCTATTCGATACCAATGTAGTAATACTCACGCTTTTCCCCGGAATACAAGAGGGCATTGTTTCGGCACTGCTTCATGTACCGGGACTCAAAGCAGTGGTACTCAAAAACTTTCGGATCGGGGAATGCTCCCCAAAAGGAGTGGTTCATCAGAGAACTGAAAGATGCCACCGACCGGGGAATCATCATCGTCAACATCACCCAATGCGCTTCCGGCGCCGTCGAAATGGAACGTTACGGAACAGGAATCCAATTACTGCAGGCAGGGGTGATCAGCGGCTATGACAGCACGCCGGAATGTGCAGTGACCAAATTGATGTTCCTCTTAGGACACGGACTCGATAATAAAGAGATCAGATACAAGATGAACTCTTGCCTGATCGGTGAAATAACTAAAAGGGTCGAATAAAAAATGTTTTATTGATCGCTTCCACATAACAATAACCTGTTTGAATTCCGCTTTTCCGTCTCAGGGGAGTGAAAGGGCTTCTTTTCAAAGCATCGCCCCTCCCTTGATAAATTTTGTTAATTGAGTTATAGATAGTTATTAACTAAACCATATACCTCAATTTATAGTTGTATATTTGTATTGCATATTTGCAAATATTGAGCAAAACAAACAGGTATGAAAACATCAATTAACAAACTATGTATTGCTGCGTCGATACTGGTTACGGCTGCGGGCATATCCGCTTGTGTAGACGACAACAAAACTCTCTATGATCCGGAGTATAAGACTCCTAATCCGATGGAGGAAATCAGTGCACCGACCGGATTTGACTGGTCGTCGACCCATGCCATTAAATTCAATGTAGAGGTTAACGACGAATTTGACGGACAGTATTATTATACCGTAGAAATAGTAGATAAAAACCCGCTTGAAGCAACGACAGAAGAGCCCTATAATACCTTAGCCAAAGGAGTTGCCAGGAAGGGAGAAACTTATCAGACCGAAGTGGTATCTTCCAAAGATACCAAATATCTTTATGTCCGTCAGACTGACCCACGTGGCAGAGACCGGATTAAACAGGTAGAAATCGACGAGTCAACCTCCCATATTCAGTGCTCTTTTACAGGTACATCTGCAATCAAAACGAGAGCTTTTGCAACCACCAGAGGGAATAACGGAGGAGTTGACATTCCGAAAAGAACAGAACAAAGCTATGACATCAGCCGGGCTATCCCGGTAACAAGTCCTTCACAGGTTCTGCAAGGAGGCCGAGCCTATATTGTTACGGGAAACTTTTCAGGTAAATTCACAGATACCTCTCTCAGCAACTCGAACAAAGCGACCGTCTATATACAAGGAACCTGGGAACTGGCACAGGTCACCCAAGACTTCCTGGATATTATTGTTTTGAAGGGTGGAAAGATTAATGGAAAATATCTGATGCTGCAGAATACAAGTACTTTAACAATCCAATCCGGAGCAGAAGTATCTTTATCCGATCAATTGATATGTAACACATACAGCACTATTTGCAATTTCGGTGATCTGAAAACAAAGAATATGAAATTGAACACCAACGATATTCTTTACAATGGACACAAAACGGACATCACGAATAGTCTGGATGCTTCGCAAGGAGGCAACATCCACAATTTCGGAAAACTGGATGTAGAGAATACGATAAAGCTAAATACGCCTTCCATTGTATATAATGCGCCAGAATGTAAGATAGAAGCTAAGACATATAAAGCTGCGGGAAGTACGAATGTGAACTTCGGCGAAATGGAATTTGATACTTATGATAGCGGTGAAGCGGGAGGTTCGCTATATAACAATTGTATGCTGTTTGTAGAGCACATGAAGGCAGGCGGCATCGTTTATCTGGATCATGGAGTGATAGCCGAAGAAAAAGAAGACGATGAAGAGAACGAACTCTTCGAAGAAGCCGATGATATTGAGTTCTATGACAATGCTAAAGTGACTTTAGCGAATGGTTCGATGATAAAAGCCAAAAATATAATTGCTAAATCCGGTTTATCGGTTAACGGTGAAGGCAATGAAACCTCTTTATTAAAAGCGACCGAAAAAGTACAAATCCAAAATTGGGATGTCCGTTTTAATGGCAGATTGTGTATCACCGGAAAGATCAGTTGCTCCAATCCGGACATGTATCAGGCAGGAAGTGAAGTAACCTTCTCCGAAAGTCCGGACGTAATCATTACCGGCTGCAACGGAAAAGCAGAGGTACCCGATCCGGCTCCCGAGCCTTCCGATCCGGTGTTCCCCATCATTGTAGATGACAATCATAACTATACATATCTGTTTGAAGACCAATGGCCTTTGTATGGAGATTACGATATGAACGATATCGTACTGGAGGTTAAAAAGAGGAAAATAAGCATAGATAAACACAATAAAGTCACCGAATTCGATCTGTCTGTCGAACTGCGTGCGGTCGGTGCGCAGAAGACAATTGCCGCAGCGATCATGTTTGATGAAATTCCGGCATCTGCCGTCACACAAGCTGTCACCTACGCCGACAATTATCAGCCGGTATCTTTTGAGCTGACAGACAAAAACATAGAGAAGGGACAAGAGTATGCAGTAGTTCCTCTATTCGACAATGCACATGCATTGATGGAACGTCCGACAGGCTCGTTTGTCAACACGATATCCGGAAGTGACAACAATCAAAAGAATACCCAGACCATTCATTTCACACTCAGATTCGACTCGTCTGTTGCACCAAGCAGTGATGCTCTTAATATCAATAACTTGAATATTTTTATCATCACAGACAGGGGAAGCAAACGAAAAGAGATCCACGTAGCCGGATACCGGCCGACCCAACTGGCAAACACTGAGTTATTCGGAGGGAATAACGACGCCTCTTCTCTCAATGGAAAGAAGTATTACATCAGTAAAGATAACCTGGCTTGGGGAATCATGGTTCCGACCCAATTTAAGTGGCCATTGGAATATACACAGATTCAAAAGGCATATTCTCAATTCGCCGGATGGGTCACCACGGGCGGAACGGATAACAAGAAATGGTGGAACGATTTTGATAACACAAAAGTGTTCCAAACCAATAAAAATTAAAACAAACAATTGTGTGAGCCGGGCAATAAACGTTTCCCGGCTCTTTTTTATGTCTAAAAGAGAGTCTTCATATAAAAACACTTCTTTTAGAGAACATTGTTACAAAAATATTATATATATTTGCAGTATAGAGTAAGCATACTCCATACATATCAAGAGAACAAACAGCAAGACAAACAACATAACTCTTACTAATCACATTATGAGAAAGCTAATATTACTTGTTGACGATAAAGAAACTATCGCTAAGGTCGCATCAATCTATTTAGGAAAAGATTATGATATTCAATATTTTCCCGACCCCATCCACGCACTTGAATGGCTACATGAAGGAAAAACACCCGATCTGATTATATCGGATATACGCATGCCGCTGATGAGAGGGGACGAATTTCTACATTATTTAAAATGTAATGAGTTGTTCAAAGACATACCCGTCATCATGCTTTCCAGTGAAGAAAGTACCAGTGAAAGGATCAGGCTGCTGCAAGAAGGAGCTGTAGATTATATCCTGAAACCTTTCAACCCAATGGAACTAAAAATACGTGTCAAAAAAATCATAGAATAAATGTTACATCTCATTTATATTGGGAGACATGCTGATACTATCGAACAATTCTCTAAGATAGCTGAAGGGGCATTTTATGCCATTCAAAACAGTAGAAAAGCAAGCGAATTTATCGATAAAATACGTGAGAAATATGACATAGTGATTCTTTTCGAGCAACGGATCATCTCAAAAGACATCCCCGAAATCCAATATCTGAGAAAGAAATTTCCGGGAGTATATATCGCTCTCGTTACAGAGGGAATCAATAAGGAAGACCGACCCGCTTACCTGAAGGCCGGTATCAATAATTCAATACCATTTAATTCTACCCCCGAAACTTTTAAAGACATAACGGAGTTTATGATGCGGCGCAAGCAGCAAAAGATTAATGATATCCACAAAAAAGGAGCAAATCTACAGTTCTTCAAGCTCCCTTTATGGAAAAGATTATTTGATATCGTCTTCTCTTCTATCGCCATATTATGTTTGTCGCCAATACTGATAATTACGGCTGTAGCCATCCGCCTGGAAAGTAAAGGTGCTGTGGTATACAAGTCGAAACGGGTAGGAAGCAATTATAAAATATTCGACTTCCTGAAGTTTCGCTCCATGTACACTGACGCAGACAAGCATCTGAGAGACTTCAACCAGCTCAATCAATATCAGACAGAAGAAGAACCGGAACTGAGCGGAGAAGAGTTCCTGATCGGTGACGATATAGAACTGAACGAAGAAGAGACCATGTTAATTTCAGATGACTTCATCATATCCGAACAAAACTATACAAGCAAAAAATCGATAGAAAAAAGAATGCATTCGTTAAATTGGAGAATGATCCCCGCATCACCAAAGTAGGACGCATCATCCGCAAATACAGTATCGACGAGTTGCCGCAATTGGTCAATATATTGAAGGGAGATATGTCTATCGTAGGCAACCGACCCCTCCCGCTTTACGAAGCGGAACTGTTGACAAGCGATGAATATATTGACCGCTTTATGGGACCGGCAGGACTAACCGGGCTTTGGCAAGTAGAAAAACGCGGAAGCAGTGGAAAGTTATCTGCCGATGAACGTAAACAACTGGACATTAAATATGCCCAAACGTTTTCTTTCTTACTCGACATGGAGATTATCCTAAGGACTTTCACCGCGTTTATACAAAAAGAAAACGTATAACCGTACGATATCGGATCATGGATACTTTTATTCAAACAACAGATTTCATCTTATTTCTATGCTTCAGTCTGATGACTGTTTATCTGGGAGTTTTGGCAATAGCAGCTTCTCTAAGAAACGACACTCCATATCCCCAAGCAGGAAAAAGACATAGATTCGCCATTCTGGTTCCCCCGGGTAGCACTTCCCTCCCCTTACCCCATTATCCGGAAGAGCTATATCAAGTATTCACTTATGAAGATCTGACAGAAGCTATAGCCGCACTGAATGAAAATGATTTCGATGGTGTAGTCGTCCTGGGAGAAACCACCCGGATCGAACCTGCCTTCCTGGAGGAAATCAACAGCGTTTTCGATGCCGGCATCCAAGCCATTCAACTCCGTCACATCACGGAAAAACGTTCGACCCGCAAACAATACTTTCAGGCTCTGAACGAAGAAATCACTCAGGCCCTGTTCGGGACAGGGGCAACCCGCCTGGGAGTGTCGTCGGCTTTATACGGTGCGGACATGGTATTGGACTTGAAATGGCTGAAAAAGAATCAAAAGAGCCGCAAGAGCAATCTGGAAAGAAGATTAGTCCGGCAAGGTATTTTCGTGGAATATCTGGAAAAAGTGAAAGTTTATAGCAGCGACATACGTACTCCACGCTATAAAGTAAGATTTTCCAAAGCGCTCCGCGCACTTCCGGAAGCAATATTCACTGCCCACTGGGATTATTGCAACAAAATACTCAGATGGATTCTTCCTTCCCGGAAAACGAATTTAATAAGTATTGCACTTATTGCAACGGCATTGCTTTGCTACGATTGGAGCCTGTCTCTGAAGTGGTGGAGCTTACTTTATATACTGATGTTCATCATTTGTCTGGCTATCCCGGATTATCTGGTACGACAAAAACAAAAAATAACCAACTCTCCCGATTATGGCACTGAAAGAGAAAATCAAACAGAATCCCGCACTGAAACAAGCTGTACACCGTTTTATTATGCATCCGGTAAAAACACGTCCCAACTGGTGGATACGTATATTCTCTTTCCTCTACCTAAAACGTGGAAAAGGCTCTGTGATTTACCGTAGCGTACGCCAGGATCTTCCCCCATTCAATCTCTTCTCTCTCGGGAAGTATTCGGTAGTGGAAGATTTTTCGTGTCTGAACAATGCTGTAGGCGACCTGATTATCGGGGAATATACCCGAATCGGACTGGGCAACACCATTATCGGCCCCGCAACCATCGGCAACCATGTAAACCTGGCACAGAATGTAACCGTAACCGGACTGAACCATAATTATCAGGACGCAGACAAGCGGATAGACGAACAAGGAGTAAGCACACAACCCATCACGATTGAAGATGATGTATGGGTAGGTGCCAATTCGGTGATTTTACCCGGCGTGACACTGGGCAAACATTGCGTAGTAGCTGCCGGAAGTGTAGTCAGTCGCTCCATCCCTCCCTACTCTGTCTGTGCCGGCAGTCCGGCTAAAGTAGTCAAACAGTTCAATCCGGAGAGCCGAACCTGGGAAAAAACAGTCTACAAAAAACGGAAAGTAACTACATATAGTGAGATACTCTACATAATATACCCTAAAAAGGGGATTGTGGCAACCGCCGAAACCGCCTATCTTTGCAGTATCAGAATTTAATTAATTAGTCATAATTTTATTACGTAGCCACATTTGAGTAAAAGAAACAATCCCGCCGAAGTGATTTCGTCGGGATTTTGTTATGAATCTATTTCACCACAGATTACACGGATCAATACAGATTCCATCATCTGATTCTCAATGAAATAAATTATTTATCCACATAATTTGCAGTGAGTTCCGAGCATAAAAAAAAACGAGTAAATTCTTAAGTAGAATTACCCGCCCCACATCAGAAAAGCCATAAAGGCTTTTCTTTATTACCTCAAAATTCCTAAAAACACAATCTTCTTTTTACCTAAAAAACTTTCAATAACCTATTCTTCTTTTACCTTTAAAAATCTTTACCTAATTGAAAATCACTTGAAACTTTTTAATACCTTAAATCTTTATCTAATACCTAATATTCTATTTTACCTTAAATAGCAATTTCTCAACTGCACTGCAAAGGTACGGCTTTTTTCGGATTCAGCAAACGCTTTTATGTTTTATAACATTCTTTTAGAGCTATAAATCCTTCACATCACTAAGCTCAACCAGCTTATTTACAATAGCATAGATGGTCAGACCGGCCGCACTGTGTATTTGCAACTTCTTGCTGATGTTTCTGCGATGTGTAATCACAGTATGAATGGAGAGGAACAGCTTTTCGGCTATCTCCTTATTGGTCATTCCTTTCACCACACAAATCACAATCTCCTTTTCACGCTGGCTCAAATTCTCTTGACTGTCCTCCTCTTCTTCGGGCTCGATATTCTGCAAAAGATTGATTTTATTGGCCAATGCCTCCAAATCATCGAAAATAGAAAAAGACGCATCGTATTTACTGAGCAACGAAGCATCGATAAACGAACTGACCAACGCTACTACCCGGATTCCTTTGCCGGCAGTCTCTTCACGGAAACGCGCCACATCAAAAAAGTCACCAAAGGTGGGATTGACAACCAGTATGTCAGGAAACTGCGTACGCAGACAATCATTAAGCGCCTCTACCGACAACAACTCCACCGGTTGAATCTTTAAATTGGGTAAACGTTTCAGGGCCAGTGTCAGACCACTGCGTATGATCACCGAAGTCTCGGCGACAGCTATACGGATTGATTCATTATTTTTCATTTTCTCGCATCCTCCTTTCCAATTTCAGAATGGCAGGAACAAACAGATAATCTTCTACTTTGCAATGTGATTCAAGTCCTTCTTCGCAAGCATATATATCGAACAAGGCAGCATTCAGCACATTGGTATTGGCCTTGGCAGGACAGTATTTAATAATAATGTTCTTCAGTTCCGTTAGGCGTTCCCCTACCTGATCGTGATGTTTCGAGAAGGTGCTGATCTGATAATTCTTGGGAGCATTGCCATGAATCAGCGTATCTACATACTTAAACACTGTCTTTTCTTCATACTCCATGTGCTTGCGTACCTCCCGCATATATCCGTCAAAGAACTTTAGAATAAGGAAGGAGACATCGTCCTGCGAACAGTCAATGGCTTCAATCAGTTTCCTCCGGATGGCAGGCAGGCAGTAATCAAGAAAATAAATATGCGCCTGTCTCAGATAATCGACCAGGGCCGGTATCGAAATATCGTCGGCACTGCCGTCCATACGCGAGAATCCCTCGGCCATGAAGTTAACGACTACCAGAAACGTCTGACAATCGACATTATTCATTTCGCAGACTTCTTTCACCGTTTTGTCACCAAACCCCAGCGAAAGTCCAAACCGGCTCATAACTTGTAAAAGAGAATAATTATCACCGATAAGGTCGATCATTTTATCGGTAGGCTTATATTTTTGCAGTTTATCCATCAAACACCTTATTTATATTACGGGTGCAAAGAAACACAATATTTTAATGGTATACAATCACTATAAATAGGTATTTTCACTATAAACAGACTAAAAAAGGACAAGAAATGACTAAACAGGACGGTCTGCAAGCAACAAAATCACAGATTATTATTCATCGTTCACCACTATTTTTTACCTTTGCACAATTCAACTAAAACATAAACAATATGACAAACGAACTGGAACTGAAATACGGTTGCAACCCCAACCAAAAGCCCGCGCGTATCTTTATTAAAGAAGGTGAGTTGCCTATCGAAGTCCTGAACGGACGCCCCGGATATATCAATCTATTGGACGCCCTCAACAGTTGGCAATTAGTGAAAGAGCTGAAAGAAGCGACCGGACTTCCGGCAGCTGCTTCATTCAAGCATGTAAGCCCGGCAGGTGCTGCGGTAGCAGTAGAAATGAACGACACGTTGAAGAAGATTTATTTCGTAGACGACATGGAACTCTCTCCGATGGCAACTGCATACGCCCGTGCCCGAGGTGCGGACCGAATGTCGTCATACGGAGACTTTATCGCCCTTTCTGATATCTGTGACGAACCGACTGCCCGAATCATCAACCGTGAAGTATCGGATGGCGTGATTGCTCCCGGCTATACTCCGGAAGCACTTGAGATCCTGAGAAACAAACGTAAAGGTACATATAATGTCATCAAGATCGATCCGGCCTACCGTCCGGCTCCCATCGAACATAAGGATGTATTCGGAATCACATTTGAACAGGGACGAAACGAACTGAAGATAGACGAAAGCCTGCTAAAGGAAATGCCTACCCGTAACCGGATCATCCCGGCCGATGCCCAACGCGACCTGATTATCGCACTGATCACTTTAAAATATACACAATCCAACTCTGTCTGCTATGCCAAAGACGGACAAGCTATCGGCATCGGTGCAGGACAGCAATCACGCATTCATTGTACCCGCCTGGCCGGAAACAAAGCCGATATCTGGTATTTGCGCCAACACCCGAAAGTAATGAATCTGCCCTGGAAAGAAAAAATACGCCGTGCCGACCGCGACAATACAATCGATGTATACATCTCGGACGACTACATGGACGTACTGGCCGATGGTGTATGGGAACAATTCTTCACCCGGAAACCGGAAGTGCTGACCCGTGAAGAAAAACGTGCATGGCTCGATACCCAATCGGGCGTAGCTTTAGGATCGGATGCTTTCTTCCCGTTTGGAGACAACATTGAGCGCGCACACAAAAGCGGTGTGAGCTACATTGCCCAACCGGGAGGTTCTGTTCGTGACGATCATGTGATAGAAACTTGTGATAAATATGACATAGCAATGGCCTTTACAGGTATCCGCCTGTTCCACCATTGATAACAATCGCCCCCCTCCCCTCCCCATTTATAGTGATAGCTACCCTGCTATTTCCATTATAAATGGGGATTTTCTATTTCTGCCGGACCGCCTATCTTTGCCGTATCATTTAAAAACAAGATCAGAAATGAATAAGATTGGAGTATTTTACGGTTCCACAACGGGGACTACCGAAGATGTAGCCCACCGGATTGCAGAAAAACTGAACGTTCCCAATGGTGACATCCACGATGCCTCAAAACTGAACGACGAGTTAGTGAAAGAATATGATGTATTAGTACTGGGCACCTCTACGTGGGGAGCAGGCGAGCTTCAGGATGACTGGTACGACGGTATCAAAGTGCTGAAGAAGGCTGACTTGTCTCACAAATTCGTAGCCCTCTTCGGCTGTGGCGATTCAGACTCTTACAGTGACACCTTCTGCGACGGTATCGGCATCTTATACGAAGAACTTAAAGACACCCACTGCACCTTCTGCGGGGCAACCGATCCGTCGGGCTACACATTCGACTCTTCTGTTGCGGTAATCAACGGCAAGTTTGTAGGACTTCCTTTAGATGAAGTGAACGAAGATGGCAAAACCGACGAGCGTATCGCTCAATGGACTGAAGCCTTGAAAAAAGAATGTATCAACTAATTTAAAAACTCCAACGAACGTTATGGCTATCGAACGAAAGGTTCCGGGTGAAATACGAATTTTCCTGAACCATGTATACGAATTCAAGAAGGGAGTACGCAACATGGTACTCTATACGATGAACAAGGAACACGAAGCCTTTGCCATACGCCGTCTGGAAAGACAGAATATCAGCTACCTGATACAAGAAGTAAACGCCAATAAGATAAATCTGTTCTTTGGTAAGGCCGAATGTATGGATGCCATACGACATATCATTATTCGGCCTTTAAACCATCTCACTCCGGAAGAAGATTTCATTCTGGGCGCCATGCTCGGATACGACATCTGCCAACAGTGCAAACGCTATTGCAACAAAAAAGGGAATATAAAGATTGCCGGCTGAGTTGCAGCTTGCTTTCAGTACAGGTAACAAGGTTCATCAGGCCAATGCATTAATGCCATAGGGAGATGAACTATTAGAAAGTCTCACCATCACAGGGTAACACAGAGTTCCACAGAGAAGAGAATAACAGAAAACTCCGTAGGACTCTGTTTCAATTTGTGGTGAAATCAATTCACCCCCCAACCGAACTACCTCTCTACCGGATACAACACACCTACTGCCTCTTTCTTTCTTCATTTCATAAAGAATGTTATTCCCGTAGTATTTTCCGTTGGAAATTTGTTTTATAAGAAAACAATTAATTAAGAACCTGTTTAAATTTTCCTGGAATAAACTTTTATATGGTTTTTATCGATCTGTTTTGAGTCTCTTTTTCGATCTATTTCCTTGTTTTCATGCGTCACATAGCCCCGCTATGCCTTCACAGAGACAAGAGAATATCCTTGAAAATAAATCTCAAAACAATCTCGAACAAAATTCAGACAGATTCTAAAACACCCTGAAATAAAGATGATTAAAGCATTTTTGAAAAAGAACCGACTCACATTTATCGGTCTCGTCATTGGAGCTGTAGGAGGATTCCTGTATTGGAAATACGTAGGTTGCACCAGCGGAACTTGTCCCATTACCTCTTCACCGGTCAACAGTACCCTTTGGGGAGCTGTTATGGGCGGCCTGCTCTTGAATCTGTTTAAAACAGACAGTACCCCTAAAAAAACAAACTAATCACACCTCTTATGACAACCACAAACGAACAAGAACAATCGAGAGCCTACATACTTGCAGGCATCTTTACGCTCTCACTACGTCTTGTAGTGGGATGGACTTACTTTTCGGCTTTCTGGCGACGCCTCGTACTCGAGAATAAGCTGATACCGGACAGTGCCGGATACATCGGAGAGAAGTTTTAACCATTTCCTTCCCAATTCGATAGGTATCCGCCCGGTCATCGAATATCTGGTATCGACACCTGATATGTTATGGTGGGCAATGGTGATTTTTACTCTTGTAGAAGGTATAGTCGGACTGCTTTTATATGTTGGGGTTCTTCACCCGTCTGATGAGTATCGGCGTATTCAGTCTGGCCACCGGCATTCTCCTGGGGTCAGGATGGTTGGGAACCACCTGTCTGGACGAATGGCAGATCGGTATTCTGGGTGTAGCCGCCGGTTTCACCATCTTCCTTTCCGGCGGAGGAAAGTACTCGGTCGACCATCTGATAGAGCGGAAATTCTCTTTAAAGAAGAAAGCAGCCTGGCTGTCATGGCTGACTTCCGGAGAATTGCCTGTAAGCGCCAAGCGATTTGCCAATGTCAGCGTGGCAGGTGCCATCGTTATCTTCACACTGAGCCTATATACCAACCAAGAGTTCCACAATGGCGTCTGGGGCCCCCTTCATAACAAGTCCGTCAAACCGAAAATTGAAATATCCGACGCACAAATAGAAAACAACTCTCTGTCATTCAGTGTTTATCGCGTTGAAGGTGTCGATGTATACGGTTCTTTCCTGATTGGTATCAGCCTGAAGAATGCCGATGGAGACATTGTGCTGGAAAAGAAAGGAGAAGAATTAGCAGACTTCCCGATCGGAAATATCGATAATAAATACATTGCCCGGGTAGCTCCGGGTAAGCACAGCCTGGTAATCCCACTCGGAAGCAAAGCGACCCTTACAGTCGATGATACGGCTATAGGCAGTTTGCCCAAAGGAAAGTATGAATTAGTACTGACCGACATCAGCGGTATCACCTGGAAAAAAGAAATCATCCATTAATAACCATTAAAAAGCAGAAAAATGAAAAAGAGCATTCTTATCCCCTTCCTATTCATGGGACTGTTGGCTTTCGCATCTTGCAAAGGAACATCCGAGAATAAATCGACCACCGCTACAGATACGGTACAAGCCGAAAAGCCACAATCGGGCACCATTCACCTGACCCGTGCGGAATTTCTGAAAAAGATAGCCGACTACGAAAACCATTCCAAAGAGTGGAAGTATCTGGGTGACAAACCGGCTATTGTCGACTTCTACGCCGACTGGTGCGGTCCCTGCAAAATGGTGGCCCCGATACTTGAAGAATTATCCAAAGAGTATGCCGGAAAGATTTATATCTATAAAGTAAATGTCGATAAAGAGCCGGAACTGGCAAGAGATTTTGGTATTCAGAGTATTCCTACCATTTGGTTTGTGCCGATGAAAGGCGAACCCCAGGTCAATATGGGAGCTTTATCCAAGGAGCAATTAAAAGGATACATCGATAAAGTATTATTGAAACAATGATTCCTGAAGCGGCCTCTCCTTCCAACAGGTATCGAGGCCGCTCTTCGTGTTTCTAGCGCTTCTCCGATTTATGCACTTTCATATAGCCGTCGGTCAGTGTTTTCATAAATGCCACGATATCGGCTTCTTCTTCCTGTGTCAGTCCGAGGTTTCCCAGTTCCTCCTTGTTCACGGTGGCAGGATACTCGGCAGGAGGAAATTCATCACTCACATCCCGCACGTTATAGAAATGTACAATCTCCTCGAGTGTCTTAAAATAGCCATTATGACCATACGGAGCCGTCAGTTCGACATTTCGCAACGTGGGTACACGGAACTTGCCATTTTCGCTTTCGGCATTCACAATGGCTCCCAGTCCCAGATCAACCGAATCCGCAGTTAACAGAAAATATTCTGCCGCTACCTTATAGTGAGGATGATCCGGCAACTTCGGAATGCCCAGATTATCATAAGTATGATCGGTAAACAGCGTGCGATGCGCACGTTTGTCACGGTCCAGGATATGACATTCGGCACACTGCCCCTTATCTTTGAACAGTTCCTTGCCTCTCGCTTCCTGTTCGGTCAGCTGATAATTTCCTTTTTATACGCATCATACTTGGATGTAAAGGGATTGATCTCCCTGGATGCCTGATAAGCGGCCAATGCGTCCGTAACATGGGCAAACAAAGAATCGGCATGTTCTGTCTCTCCATATATCTGCACTATCCGGTCATAATACGGAGTCCGCTTCACTTTCTCCGCCACCATCTGTTTGTCCCTATTTCCCATTTCCACAGGATTCAAGAGCGGAATGCCTGCCTGATCCTGCAAGGAGGGAGAACGACCGTCCCAGAACAAACCTCCCACATAGTTTTCGTCATCATCGTCATAATGCAATTCGGGCACAAAGGCCGCATAGCACACTGACATGGAGTTGCGCTGGGAAAAGAGTCCCTGGACGGCTCCTTCGGATATGGCACGGGCTTGTTCATCGGCAAATCCCTTGGAAGAAGCATGGCAGGTGGCACACGATTGCCCGGGTGGCTCGGACAGTGAAGTATCATGAAAAAGGAGTTTGCCCAGCGCTTCCTTCTCACTTCCGGTTTTGTGAGACGGATGACCACAGGAGATGCAGACAGTGCCCAGCAGTATGACGAATAGCAGTTTATGTGTCTTCATAGTTGTAAAAACAGAGATATGGTTATTTCAGAGGTCAAAGATACATTATTTTCCGGAAAGAGATAAAAAAGTCCGGTCGAAATCACATCGCCCGGACCCCTCTAAACAGCTTCTCACGAATCTGTTCCACGAAAATATACTATAGTTATAAAGAATTTCTATCCTTCTTCCGGCCAGAGTTCTCCGGCAACCATTTCAGCCATTTTCAATGTATGCCACTGTTTTTCTTCAGCAGCTTCATAAGATTCCGAAGGCAACACTTCGGCATTGGGTATGCACAGCGAGAAACGGTGCGAAGGAATATAACGTATGATCTGGTCGATCTTGGCTCTCAACTCTTCCAGCTCTTCCTCCACGGGATAATGGGAAAGTACGAAGCCAAACACAGATTGCTTCTCGCGGATGAACCACAACAAACGGTTCTTGCCGCAACATTCCGAATCGTAATCGAGGAAAAAAGCATGAATCCCCTGTAGCGAGAAAAGCATCTCGGTAGGTGAATGAAAAGCAATGAAAAGATCGGCGGGAAGATTCTCCAATGCCATGTTGTTGACACGGATCGCGTTATCCGTCACCGTACGCGTTGCATCATCGAGTTGCAGATAACGGCATCCCGATCTGTACAGTTCCATAATCAGTTTCTGATACGTCTGTGCAAGGTCTACCAACAGTATCTCACGGTCGGGATAGACCGAATCGAGTTCGGTCCGGTTTGCGTCTTTCATTAATTCTGCCAGCAGGCGCGAAGGCGCAGGAAGCACTTGCTTAGCTATTACATCTCCACCGGTCACCCCGGTAAGAAAGACAAAATCATCGAGCACAGGATGGTGATGTACATCGATCCGACCGGTCAGTTCGACAGAGGTCTTTCTGTCATCCCGGAACCGGATACCATCCAATCCGCACATAAAGTCGAGCGGCCACGCATCACTGCGGAAACGGCCGTCAGTGACCACCTTCAACCCTTCTGCCTTCAGTCTGTCTACCAGATTCCGTATCTCGGCATCTTCGACAGCACGCAAGGTCAGCAGACTGATTTGTTCGTTTCGATATTGCTCACGGGCTTCTCTCAATGCAGCGGGCAAAAGAAAAGTACCGGCAACGTCTACTTTGAACGGAGGAACTACGTTTTCCATACGTTCTACGTTTTTAATATTGATTGTTACTATCGTGCTTCGCTCCTAACCCACGAGGAACCAAGACTTATCAGCGAGAGTGGCAGGTCTTCTGACTTAGCTTCCATTCCGAACGCCTTCCCGACTACACGAGTCAGTGGCCAAAGAGTATCCTGTCGGAATGTTTATAATAAAGCTTCACAGCAGCGGGACTGTCCGGGAGTTACACCCGATTCCCTTTTAATCGCCCAAAGCAGGAAAGCTTCGGCGAACCAATCTGCCGACAAATATAAAAACAATAAATCAGATATTTGTGTTCAACATGATACTTTTTTCAATCAGAGCCTCCGTCCGGGCAAAATAAAGGCTCTGTCCGGTCGGAACAGAGCCTTCATCTCGACCGAACAGAAGCTCGGTTTCCATTCAAATGTAACGGGGTTAATAGCTGATCTTTATTCCGGCGAAATAGCTTCGCGGAGCAGCCGGACCATAAATATATCCGGAGTCACGCTCCACTCCCTGGTCGAAATCGTTCTGATAAGCATTGAACACATTCTGCACACCTGCACTCAATTGCAGGTCCACCGACTTATAAAGTTTGAAATCATAGGCCACCTTGACTCCCATATCGAAGAAATCGCGCGTATTCACCGCCACATCCTTGTCAATATAACCGGCCATGTGCTGCACCAGCATCGATCCGGTGTACGTGCCCGACAGGGATAATGACAGAGGCTTGATCGGCATATACGTTGCCGTAAAGTACCCATAGGTATTCGGCGTACGGAAAATCTTCTTCTCGGCCGGTGCCGTTTCGCTCCACTTTTCCGGTTCGTCATAACGGCTCTGTTGCAACGTGACTCCTGCCTGTAACTGGAACAAAGAGAGATAAGCCATTTTTCCCTCCATCGACAGTCCCAATACTTTGGCTCCCGATCCGTTACGGCGCTCTTTGATAAGAATGCCGTCCCGCTCTCCGATGTTCTCGAGTACAAATACATCCGACAGTCTGGTATAAAAACCTTCAACCAGGAAGTTTACCTGAAAAGCACCGAAACGATGATACATATCGGCTGAAGCGCTGAAACTCTGAGATTTTTCCTCTTTCAGATTCTTGGCACGCTCAATCATCGACACCGTTCCGCCTACATTCTCAATATGCAGGTCTTCGTCGAAAGCCTGCGGGGCACGGAAGCCCGACGAATAACTCAGGCGAAGATTAATGTCCTCGGAAGGATTGAAACGGAGATTGGCACGAGGGCTAAAGATAACATGGTTGATCAGATTGTGCTTATCCAGACGTCCGCCCAACAGAATGCTCCATTTCTCGTTTTTCCATTCATTCTGCAAAAAAGCACTACCAATATTTACCGTCTGCTTCGTATAACGGTTGTATCCCCACATATCGTCCTTCAGGTTATCCCGGTTAGTACTCCAATCCCGCAGTCAGGTCGGCAGGCATGAAAAGGCATTTACCGAAACTGTACACATATTGAGAACCGCCGATAAATGTCAGGTCCGTTGTCTTTCCATAGGCGTTCTGGTCTTTTTTGCTGCCATAATAACTGTCGCGGTCCGTATGCTGTGCCGAAGTATAAACGGTCAGACGGTGTTTTTCATTCGGAGCAAAATAATCGAATTTCAAGCCACCACCGTTGATGGAGTGCTGAATCTGCTCGGCAATGTCAGCCTCGTGAGGCGGACGGTTCAGCAGGTTTCCGCCACGACGAAACTCCTGTAAGTGATGATACTCAAATGTCAACTTAGAATAAGTGCTTGTCTTGAGGAACGAACGGAAGCCGACTGTCTGGTTTTTAAGTTTCGGCATTTCGGAATAACCGTCTCCATCATGATCGTACGCATCCCGGTGACGGTTCTGTCCGAACACATAAAGTCCCGCCCGATGATCATCGGTCACCAGCGATGCGTTCAGCGAAGTATTATTATCGAAAGACGAGCTGCCGCCGATAGAAGTAAGAGTATGTGCCAACTGCCCCGAATTGCGCAATGGCTCCTTGGTGATGATATTAATGGTTCCGGCAATAGCGGACGAACCGAACAGGGCAGAACCTCCGCCTCGCATCACCTCTACCCGCTCGATCATATTGGCAGGAATCTGTTCCAACCCGTAAACACCGGAAAGGGCACTGAAGATGGGACGCGAATCGATAAGAATCTGTGTATACGGACCGTCCAGTCCATTGATGCGCACCTGCTGGAAACCGCAATTCTGACAGTTCGTTTCGACCCGGACACCGGGCTGGAAGTTAAGCCCCTGCGAAAGTGTAGGCGAGTTTGTATTCTCAAACATCTTCATATCTACCACATTGACCAATGTAGGTGCCAAGCGCCGTTTGGTCACGCTGCGATTGGCCGAAACTACCACTCCGTCAAGCGCTACGGCATCTTCTTCCAACTCAAAATTTTCTTCAAGTGTCTTTCCTTTCCTGAGACTGACATTGCGACTGATGGTTTTATACCCCACCGAACTGGCTTCGAGCACAAAATTCCCTTCGGGAAGGTTTTTCAGGAAATAGTGTCCGGTGGCATCCGTCACCGTACCGATGGTAGTTCCTTTCAGGGCGATTGTTATATAAGAGAGGTGTTCACCTGTTTTTTTATCGAGTACATGGCCGATGATATTGGCATCAGACGCTTTCAGTTCCGGATGTTCCGGTTGGTCGGCCATAGCAGGCAACAGGGCACAGCACAGGCTAACGAGGAAAAATATATATTTCTTCATTTTCATTTTTGGATAGTAGAATTACTAAATAAATTTCTCTAAATAATGCAGTGAGAGTGAGAGAGATGTTCTATCTCCCGGCAGGAGGTGCCCGCAAAGATACCACGCCCACGACGGACGAACAGTATCCTGCCCTATCCGGACGCCACGAAAGGGTATAGAGCAGACAAGCAATAAACTGAAGAGAGAGAAAAAAGATACCGGCTCCGGTAGTCACCACGTGATTCAGCAAATGAATCAATTGAAATTCGACCGTGGTGTGACTATGGGGAGAGTCTTTCTTAAACGGGTGCGAATGGACAATGGTCACCCCATTCACTACATGCGAGTGAGTAAAGAGTGTGATACCTGCCATGTACGATATAAATAGCACAGGCAGAAACCATCTCATTATTTTCAGGCACCCTTGTTTCATCCGTTTAGTTTTGTGGCAAAGATAAGAAGTATTCCATAATGGAACAATCCCTATTTATAGGGATAATAAATGTAACACCGCATCCGGACAGATTGTTCACACATTTTCAATCTTATTGGATATTTCCGGTCTCCAGGCGGCATATATAAAAAAACGGGGTGTGTCATCTGTGAATAATGACACACCCCGTTTCCATAGATACGGCCGATGGACGAATCCATCCCAGCCGTTATTCCGAACGAATCCAGGTCAGTTTATGCCAGATGCTTTCCAAAGGTCCCTGCTTATGCGCCTTCAGCCACCATTTACAGAAACGAACCTGCAAAAGGAAGAATGCAAAGCCTATCAGCAGGCTGACGGTATAACCGCAATAAGGGGCCAGATACAGCGCGAACGGGAAATAAATAATAGCTCCGGCAATAGACTGGGAGATGTAGTTCGTCAGACTCATCTTACCATAAAACCGCAAATCGGCTGTCAGCTTCCTGAATTTCTCCGTTTGATATAGCAGCACGAACGAAGCGACCAATACTATTGTGAAAGCAAACTTTTGCCACATATCCATCACTACCCCTACCGTCTGGCGTATCATATCCGGCTGTCCGGCATCCATCAATTGCACTTTCAACTGATAGAGAGGACCAAACAGAACGGCACTCCAGATCAGGGCTTTCACCCAAAAGCGGATCGTGGCCTCCGAAGCAACGAAGAGTTGCTTTCGTCCGATCAACATTCCCAGCAGAAACAGTCCGGCTGTCTGCAGGAAGCGTCCTGCACCTATTGCCCAGAACAGGCTCGCTTTTTGTCCCAAGGTTACATTTCCCCAGATAAACTTCCAGAAATCTCCTTCCTTGGTATATTCGGCTACTTCGCCATACATCTGACCGACTCCCAGGTCGGGCAAAGAATGGGCGGGATTGAAAAGATTCATCACGTAATGATACCATTCCACCGGTTGCAGCAGCAGGAAAATGGCCAGGATAAATACCGTACGGTCACTCCACTTACGGACAATAAACAGGAAAATACCTACCACACAGAATAGCAGCAACACATCTCCTGCGGGGAAGAATGCCGCATTCAAAGTGGCAAAACCACCCAACAGGAGCAGACGCCAAAGAAAACGGTAACCAAAATCCTTGCCTTTCTTCTGTTGGTTGGTATACTGTATGTAGAACGTCAACCCGAAAAGCAAAGCAAAAATAGCATACGCTTTCCCGGCAAATAAAGAAAATGTCACACTGAATACCCCTTCGTCAAGGATATTGAGCCATCCCGGTTGGGAGGCTGCGTCGGGATATACAGGAAAGATAAAGTGCTCAAGGTTATGAACCAGCAGGATCGCCATCACGGCAAAACCGCGCAATGCGTCCACTACCTCGATACGGGGAGTTTTTGAAGCAATTGTTTGTCGCATGTTTTTGTTGTTTTTATAATGTGATTATTAAATTAGGGACAAAAGTAACAAAATGAATCTGAACCGGGAAAATAAAGTCAATAAAGTAGATAACCTTGCAGCACTCCTTACAGAAACAAACTCAGGCCTCAACTCCCGGCCTGCTTCATGCTATCCTTTCTTCGTCCTGAGAAACAGTACCGGAACGACACACAGCAACGTGACGATAAAGGCGATAAAGAAATCGTCGTTAATGGCACTGATGTATCCCTCCAGATCGATACGCTTCAATATCAGCATCTCCGCCACTTCTTGGGCTGTATCGGGCGTTCTGCCCCCTGTATGTTCTATAAACCGGCTCAAGGAATGAAGGGTCTGCCGGTATACGTCTCCTGTATAGTTGAGTGCTTCGCCATATCGCTGCGTGTGAAAAGCCGTACGCTGTGTCAGCAGATGACTGAAGATGGCTACTCCGAAACTTCCTCCCATCTGCCGGACAATGTTCGTGATACTGGAAGCCTGTGCCATATCACTGTTACGGATATTCACCAGCGACAGGGTCAGCAAAGGGGTGAAGAGCAATCCCATACCCAGCCCGCGCAGATAAAGACTCAGCATGATGTACCACTTCTCGGTCAGAAAAGATAGATAATAGTTCATATAGAAACTCAAAGCCATCAACAGGATTCCCGATACGATAAAGACCTTGGGGTTGATCCGTTGCATCAGTTTGCCGGACAAAGGAGAAGCCACTCCCTGGATAATCCCCACTGGCATGAAAAACATACCGGCCTGCAAAGCCGAATAGCCCAGATTGTCCTGTAAATAGAGCGGAATCAAAAACGTACTGCCGAACATGCCGATACCAAAAACAAACAGAATCAGGTTGGACAACGCAAAGTCCCTGTCGACAAACAGGCGCAGATTGATCAGCGGTGTCTTGACGGTAAACTCGAAATAAAGGAAAAGAATAAAAGTGACCACTGCAATCCACATGGCACCAAGTACTACGGGACTGCTCCATCCCATGGAATTGGTTGACGAATTGACTTCGGAAAGCCCGTACATGAAGACAGGCAAGAAGATGGCTGAAGTGATGAAACCCGGGATATCGAAAGGAACTCCGGTTCCTTTCACATGCTCCTTTTGCACAATGGCAGTGACGATCAGGGCCAGGATTCCTATCGGGATGTTGACATAAAAGATATAGTTCCAGTCCATATAATCTACCAGGTATCCACCGATAGCAGGCCCGAAAGAGACCGAAGCGGCAGAAGCGATGGACCAGAACCCCAATGCCGTCCCCCGTTGTTCGGGAGGGAATACATCGCTCACAATAGCCATGCCGACAGGAAGGAGCATGCCGCATCCGAAACCTTCGATCACCCGCCAGAAGATCAGCTCTTCGATGGTAGATGAACTGCCACACATGAAGGAACCGGCCGTAAATACGAGTAGGGACAAGAAATATATCTTTTTATAACCGAAGCGTTCGGACAGCCATCCGGCAGCAGGAAGAATACTCGCCATCGAAAGCATGTATCCGGTCAGCACCCATTCGGCCACATTGATATCCGCACCGAGCGTACCCATAATCACAGGCAGCCCGGTATTGACGACTGTAGAATCGAGCACCGCCATAAAGGTGCCTATCATGATGTTGCCCAATACGATCCATTTATAAGAAGAACTTTCTTTCATTCTTTGACGATCTTCACGTTAGCAGACATCCCCGAAAGCAGTCGGAGATTGGCTTTCAGTTTCTCTTTACCTTCTACCCGGTCGATTGATATCTTCAGGGGAATCCGCTGGGCCACCTTTGTATAGTTGCCCGATGCGTTATCAGGGGGAATCAGAGAAAACTCGGATGCAGTATTGGCACCGATATAGAAGATTTTGCCGTAAAACGTCAGTCCGGGATAGGCGTCGAGGGTGAAAAGAGCCTGTTGTCCCATACGGACTTCATCAAACTTAGTCTCCTGCAAGTAGACAGTCACCCAAAGTTTCTTGCCCTCGTTCAAGGTAAAGATGTTCTCGCCCGGCTGCAACAGATCGCCGGGAACCACCCACTGCTTGGCTATCAAGCCATCGACAGGTGAAACAATCCGGTAATCCTCAGTCATCGTGCTGTCGAGCACAGCCAGCAGTTCACCTCTCTTCACGCTGTCACCCTCCTGCTTGAAGACAGCAGACAAAGGGGCCATCGCACGGACGGACACATTCACACGACTGCCATCCAGGTTTGCATCTATGGTAGATACGTATTTTCGATAGTTCCACCACCAGACAACGGCTACGACAATAGCGATGATAAGCAATATCACCAGCCAGATAAACTTTTTCTTATCAGAGGGATTCGATGTATTTGCAGCGTCCATAATTCTTGAGATTAGTTACAAGGGTGTAAACAAAATCCGCAAGAAAAGGTTTGATGGCTGTGGGAAAGGAATCGCTGCCGGCTATAGAAGACACGGAGGGCACAGAGCGCTATTCCTAAGAATAGTTATGCTCTGTGCCCTCCGCAGTATCTTTTTATGGTCAGCCGGCTTAGTACACCACTGTCGCAATCACCTGTATAAACAGGATCAGGAATACCATTGCAATCGGATATACCGTCGCATAGGCTACACTCGGGATATTGCTGTCTACCATCGAGTCGGCAGCCGCAAGTCCCGGCGTACTGGTCATACCGCCGGTAATGGTACCCAGCAAATCGAGCAAGCTGATCTTAAACACCAGACGTCCGACGAACGCAGCAATCAGCATCGGCACTAAAGTAATGGCGGCACCTACTCCGAACAGCAGCAGACCGCTCTCCTGGAAAGTAGCGACCAGATTCTTACCTGCCGACGTACCTACCTCGGCAAGGAAAAGCAACAGTCCCAACTGACGAAGCAATTGGTTGGCAGGTCCGGACATAGACCAAAGGATAGGCCCGGTCTTGCCTATCGCGCTCAGCAACAAAGCCACCATCAGCACACCACCTGTCAATCCCGGTGAAAAGGATAATCCGCCCGGGAACGAGATATTGAGTTTGCCGAACAGAACTCCCAGCACAATACCCATAGCAATGGGGAAGAAATCCGTGTCGGAAAGCTTCTTGGCATTATTACCCAGCAGACGGGCTACTCCCTTGATACCTTCTTTCTCACCAACGACCATCAGTTTATCGCCAAACTTCAATGCCAGGTCGGGTGACGGAGAGAGGTCGATACCGCTTCGACGGACACGTGTCACGGTACAACCGAAATTCTTCATCAGGTTCAGGTCGCCCAACTGCTTATTGATCATATCCTTCTTGGTCAACAGCAATGATTCGATTTCTTGCGTGTTTTCCAACGGAAGTTCACCTTCTTCACGTTCACCTACCAACACGGCAAGTTGTGTCAGAGCTTCTTCGCTACCCACTGCCTGAATGTAGTCCCCTTCATGGAGTACCGTATGGGCTGTCGGAATGGATATCTCTTCCTGATGCTTCAGGCGTGAGATAACGGCTCCTGTCATGGCACGTGCATTGATCTGCATCAGGCTACGGCCGAATACACTCGGATTCGTGATACGATAAATGCAGGTTCCCAGTTCCGGAAACTGTCCGCGACGCTCTATCTCAAGACGACGGGCCTCTTTGTCAAGGTCGATACGCATTATCTTCGGCAGCAACTTCACAAACAGGATGACACCAATCACGCCAAACGGATAGGCAATACCATAAGCGATAGAAGCCAACGGAGAGTTGGTGCTGTCGATGGCAACGGCCAAACCCGGTGTACTGGTCAGCGCTCCGGCTACCAGCCCCACCACACTCGGTGTATCGATGCCAAACGCATACTTTAACCCGACAGCAGTCAGACAGGCAGAACTGATGATAAGCATGGTAATAATGATCAGCGTCTTCCCCTTACTGCGGAAAGAATCGAAGAATCCCGGCCCCGCCTGGATACCGATGGTAAAGATAAAAAGTACCAATCCGAAGTTCCCCAGTTCCTTGGGAATAATCACACCGAAATGCCCGAAAAGAAGGGCAATGAAGATAACCGCCGACACGTCGAGCGATAGCCCCTTAATCTTGATTCTTCCCAACATGAAGCCCAACGCAACAATAAGGAAGAGAGAGAAATAAGAGGAGTGCAATAAATCAGTAAACATAAATAAAAAGGTTAATTTTAGTTGTTATGTGCGCAAAGGTACGTAAAAAACTGTTTTCGACTATAGCAAAAGAAGAAGTTATTTTCTTCGCCAAACCCCAAAGCCTTCACATAAGGAAAGCGGAACGGATATTTCACAATCAAAAAGACAGAAATTAAAAGATTCTGCTAACGCACCCTCTATTTAAAAACGGGCATATAGGGCAACCGGAAGACTTAGCAGCCAACTTCACCCCTTCCAGAAGTCCTGAAAACGGGGTTCTGTTTTTCACTTTTACGGAAAAACAATAAGGATAGACAAAAAAGGGAGTAACCATCCGGCCAGTATGCCGTAACCATACTTACCGGATGAAGTAATCATCCGGTCAAAATGGTATAACCTAACCGGAAAAAGGCTTTGAAAAAGACTGTTTTACTCTACTTCGTCCACGCTTCCGAACGGCGACCAAGTGTCAGAAAGCAACGATATAGGTAATAAGAGATCCATATTTCACATATTACAACCGAATCAGCGACAGATAGCAGTTCATGCGGCACATTAAGTATCCGAACACAAAATCGCCAACGGCATTTCCCGGTGTTTTTCCGAACAACTCCCAACGAGGGATACAAATACGGGATTCTACAAGATTTTAAATATCAATTTGACAAATTGCTCTTTTCTTCGAAAATATACTTTAAGAAATACAATCCTCCCCTTCGCAACATGCTCCTTTATACTCAAATTCTAAAGTGGCATGAGTGATCCCGACATGTTCCAGTTCATGCTTAACCTCGCGCTTTACCTCTTCCATACGGCGGAGATCGCCTATCACGATATGGGCAGTCAATGCTGTTTCGGTAGTGCTCAATGCCCAGATATGCAGATGGTGATAACTCTCCACACCGGGTTGCTCCAGGATAACCCGCCCGATCTTTTCACTATCTATTCCCACCGGGACTCCGTCGAGCGAAAGGCGGAGGCTGTCGTGCAGTAAGCTCCAGGTTGAGATGACAATGATGACGGCAATCACCAGGCCGATGATCGGATCGACAAGTGTCCAACCGGTGTACATGATGATAATACCCGAAATGACCACTCCCACCGATACCAACGTATCGGCAGCCATATGCAGATAAGCTCCTTTCACGTTGAGGTCTTTTTCCTTATCTTTCATAAAAAGCCAGGCTGTAACGGCATTGATAACCACTCCCACACCTGCCGTCCAGGCAATGGCAGCACCTTCAACCGGAACGGGATGGAACAACTTCTCTATACTCTCGGTGATGATAATGCCGACGGCAACCAGAAGAATAACGGCATTGAGCAGAGATACCAGTACCGTACTCTTTTTATAACCGTATGTATAACGACTGTTGGGATGCACCTTTGCCAACCGGAAAGCAAGCATGGCAAGCACAAGGCTTGCCACATCTCCCAAGTTGTGCCCGGCATCGGAAAGCAACCCCAAAGAATCATAATAGAAACCGATGCCGAACTCAACGAGGACAAACAGAATATTCAGCGTAATGCCAATTATAAAAGATTTATTGAGCGACGTCAGTTCGTGGACGTGCTCGTGATGATGTTCGTGAGAATGTGCCATGCTCGATTAAGATATTTATCTATTCTAAAAACAGACAAACCGGCAGATTAGTTCAATGAAATATCATGCATAAAAGGTATCAAGCCATCCGTTTCTTCAACGGCCGGCGACTGCAGCAAGACCAGAGACTTCAGTTCTTCAAGTTCGGCCGTACAGACACAGAAATAGACATTCTGGGCCGGCAATTTCAGAAAGATCTTCCGGTTGGCATTCATTTTCCTGTTCGACCTCTCACAGTAAGGTCCGTTAATCGATACAATATAATTGCGTAGACACTCAAATCCGGCTTCGGACAGACGAAAGAAAAGGTTGCCAAATTCCAGATGATACACTTTACAATGGGCACAGTAAGTGATCATTCCATTGCGGGTTCTGCTGATTAGTTCCATCATAACTTTAACGTTTTGGTGATGGCACAAAAGTACGCAGATCACCAAGTGAAGGCAATACCTACTAATATCTAATTATCAGACAACCGATAGCCACATATGGGGAGACAAGTCTGCCGTACGATCATAGTATGAAGAAATCTCAATGTTCAGAAACGGTCGGATACCCCATCAACCTTACTGCAGTCATCACCAAAACTCCCGCTACGACCATCCGCAATACTACTCCTAGGTCTTACAAGAGATATTATTGTCTTCAAAAACTGAATTGTTTTCGGACAATAGCATAACACTTGGATCACTTTTCAGAAAAGCCATAACTATCACATGCTATTTCAATTCTTTGCCACATATATGATAACAATATACAAAATGAATAGCTAAGTAAAGTTGTTTTTCCTTGCTTGTATATACCATATTTTTACAGATCATGGCACAGGCCACTCTTTCGTTCCCTATTCGCCAGCACATCTACTTATTAATAGGTACTGAGTTCAGTCTTTTTCATTCTGTTTAGGTATTGTAACACCTTTTTAGTCCACCTACCTTTGCAAACAGTTATAAATTAAACAATATAGGAATGAAAAGAGAAGAAATTTCATATAAGAATTATTCCAAACTATTGATCAAACTAAGTCTTTTGGGAATTAGTTTCATTATAGTATCATGCAATAAAACAGATCTGATCACAGATAATCCTAATAATGAATTGGGGCAATTACCACAAGAAAATGGAATCACAATTAAGACTATCACATATTCTCCTCAAATAACCCGTTCTTCGGGAGATGGAGCCAATGATTTAATAGGCTATGGATATAACTGTTTATATGCAACAGGAGATAATCCTAACGGAGCGGCTAATAAAGTTATCGATTTAAAAAGATTTGAGTCAGGCGTGGGAATAGATCCAATGACAGGTGAAAAAAAATATTTCCAAAAGGTATTATAGAAGAATCCATTATGCATGGAGATGTCACGGCGACTGAAATATTTGAAAAATCCAAAAAAGAGTTTAAGAAATCTATTTCCGCAAAAGGTAAACTAAAACTAGGTTTTCTTCCGTGGGGAGGAATACAGTTTTCTGCAGAGTACGACAGTAATTTTGAAACAAAAGATGAATATTCTTTTTATAAGATGGATATTATTCGAAATGTCCGTAGATTATACTTAAGTTCCTCAAGTATAGAACGTCTAAAATACTTCTTAACTGATGAATTTAGATACGCATTAAAACATGCCAGTGGAACAGAAATCATAAATGATTACGGTACGCATGTACTTGTAGACTTCGTTTTAGGAGGAAAATTAAGTGTAGTAACATCAGCTATAGATCATTCTGACAATAAAGATGAACTCTTTAAGTTTTCAACTAAAATTTTTAAAATAATCAGTGCATCTGCATCCTCTTCAATAAGCAAAAGTAACTATTTAAAGAACACATCATTAACTATTCTCCAAGCAGGAGGGTCAGAAATTCAGGCTGTAAAAAGATACATAGAAGAAGATGGAACAATCAACTCAGATATTTTCAATTACAAGGAATGGATAAAAAGCATCAATAAAGAGACATCTGTTTTAGTAGCTAGTGACACAAAAAAAATGATTGGCATTTGGGAACTTACAGATGATCCTAAAATAAAAACCAAAATACTTGCTGAATTAGAAAAGAGAGGAAATAATTTAGGTATCATAGGTAGTAAAAGTGGAGAGATAGTTACAGGCAAAAGTACACCTATGTATAAATTACAAAATGAAAAAACCGGAGAATTAGCAAAAGCTCCCAATGATCGAGGTTATAAATTTCCTCTCTATTGTCAAGGTGAATATGGAAAAGAAATGACAGGAATAGGATTTATGAATTATCTTCTATCATATCGTGATTTTCAACCATATCAATCTGCCCCAGCCAGTAATGATGAAAAGAGTTGGAGTATAAAATTCACTCCAGATGGTTATATAACAGTTTTGAACAAACATTTAAACAAATTTTTATGCACAGATTATAAGTTTAGAACAATATCAGAAGACGATACAAATTCAAGATTATGGATTCCACGATATACCTTAAATATGTGGGATGACGATACAATACAATAAGAAGGGCAAATACTATTAATTAACATTTATATTTTTAACAATGAAAAAGAAATTATTTACACCGAGCACACTTCTCCTTTTGGGAATGTTATCTCTTTTTAGCGCATGTAATAACGATGATGACGGTACGAATAAGGCTCAGGAGATAGCTGGAAAATACGAAGGCTACTCAATAGGTAATTGTGCCATGTTCACAGACTATGTAATGGGTGAAAAATCTGTAGCAACGATTGTTCCCAATGAAGATGGCACTATAAATGTAACCTATGATTCCGGATCCGGTGAGTTTAAATTGAATAATATTAAAGTTACTTCCAAAACATTCGAAGGATCGGGACAGGTAGAACTCTCCATGAACGATAAACCTGCAGGTGCTAAAGATTTTACACTCACAGGAAGCATAGATGAACAGCAAAAACTAACCCTTAAAGTGAATGTACCAAGTGTGATGGGAGGGCTTACTATTGAATTTATACAAGGGACATTGCCTATATCATATCACGTTTCGGGTACTTACAACAAAGAAGCCAATTTATCAGTCAGTGTCGGATCGACTACATATCCGGATATCACAGATTGTAAAGTCAGCATAAAACGTTCATCGGATGATACTGTAGAGCTTACTCTTAAAGGACTATCTAACTTGAACAGTTCTCAAACAGGCAGAGCTATGAATTTAGGAGACTTCACAGTAACTGATGTTAAAGTTACCAGCACTGACAATAGTATTTTCAAGATTGAAGGAAGCATTAATACTACTGATACCAACAACACCCCAATTACCGGAACTCTTTCAGGTACAGTGAGCAATAGTGAAACTAATATTACTTTCACTTTTAAACCCGGTGCCATGCCAATTGATATTACCGCAATGTTTAAAGGAAAGAAATAAAAAAGCATGAGAAAGGCGATTTTGTTTGTTTAGCCATTACTCTGCTGGGAACGATGCTTATATCGTTCTCAGCTTGTAATGGGATATTGAGCAGCCTATATGATGAACCGGAAACCGCAAAGGATTTCGGCTTCATTACGATAGATCATGCCAATCATAGCGGTACGGTACGGGTGGATGCTACCCAATATACAAAATGGAACTACATCAATCTGCACACCCTGCAGATTGACTCGGCCAAAGTTACCGCAGAAGGTGCGGATGATCCGGACACATGGGACCTTGCCATTCATCGATACGATGTAAAGACTAATGGCGGTGAGGTGCTTGAAACCGATTATCAAAGCCTGAGTGCACTGAAAAACGCAGGCAGCATGCCTCAAGGTATCTTTGTCGCCGACGAATGGACCACAAATAAAATAGCTGTCGACGTTTCACACATGATGGAGGATAACGGTTATCTGATTTATGCTCCGTCTGACTTCAATCCGGAACTTTCAAAATGGCTCAACGTCGATACCAGTGAAATGCCTCCCATTTACACTCCGTCCAACAAAGTCTATCTGCTCAGGATGAAAGACGACACAATGGCTGCCATCCGCCTGGTGAGTTACATGAATGCTGCGGGCATAAAGGGATACATGACTTTTGACTACATCTACCCATACGAACCATAATGCTTTGATAAAGACAAATAAAATAATATGCAAAGACTACTAAAATCGGCATATTGCTTCTTCGCAGCCCTCTTGTTGACGACAGCAGCTGCCGCACAACATAAAATATCCGGCAGGGTGATCGATACCACCCAGGAACCTCTGGTGGGTGCCACCATCACCCTGAAAGAAAAACCGTCTGTCGGCACCACCACCGATACGGAAGGACGCTACACCCTGACACTGCCGGACCAGAAAGAATATACCGTACAGGTCTCTTTTGTGGGATATGTGACCGCTACAAAAAAACAACAGCTGCCCGTCAAGGTCGTCTCGATTTCATTCTGAAAGAAGATCAGATGAATCTGAGTACCGTAGTTATCACCGGAACACGTACTCCGAAACTACTGAAAGATGCTCCGATCATCACCCGGGTAATCACAGCCGGCGATCTGAAGAAAGTGGACGCAACCCATATCGGACAATTGCTTCAGGTAGAGCTACCGGGTATCGAGTTCTCTTATTCAATGGATCAGCAGGTAAAGCTCAACATGCAGGGATTTGGCGGTAATGCCGTCCTCTTTCTGGTAGATGGCGAACGTCTGGCCGGAGAAACACTGGATAACATAGACTACAACCGCCTCAACCTGGACAATGTAGAACGAGTGGAAATAGTGAAAGGCGCGGCCTCTACGCTGTATGGTTCAAGTGCCATCGGGGGGGTAATCAATATCATTACCAAAGCTTCGGACGATCCGTGGAATCTGAACCTCAATACTCGTTTCGGAGTACATAATGATCAGCGGCATGGGGGTACGGTAGGATTCAATGCCGGCAAGTTCTACAGCCAGACCAACGTACAATATACCAACATAGACTCCATTCACGTAAAACAGGGGGATTATACGACCATCAACGGCAATAAAACCTGGAACGTGAAGGAACGCCTGATGTTCACCCCGAACGAGCAATTGCGACTGACGGCACGTGCTGGCTATTATTTCCGTGAACGGGATGCCTCCTCGGAAACCAAGAACCGTTATCGCGGATTCAGTGGCGGGCTGAAAGGAAACTACGACTTCAACACGAAAAGTAACCTGGAACTGGCCTACACATTCGACCAGTACGACAAAAGTGACTATCTGGTATCGTATAAGAATGATATCCGCGACTACAGTAATGTGCAACACAGTGTACGCGCGCTTTACAATTATACGTTCAACGATAAGAACACGCTCACCGTCGGAGGAGACTATCTACGAGATTATCTGATGTCGTATCAGTTCAAAGAAAACGCCGATTATACCATGCATTCCGCCGATGCTTTCGGACAGTTCGACTGGAATCCCACGGAACACTTCAACGTGATTGCCGGATTGAGGTTCGACTACTTCTCCGAATCGAACGTGCGCCATTTCTCACCGCATCTGGGATTGATGTACAAGATAGGAAACTGCTCGCTGAGGGGCTCTTATGCGCAGGGGTTCCGTTCGCCCACCTTGAAAGAGATGCACATGAACTTCTATATGGCAAACACCATGATGATTTATGGTAACCCGGATCTGGAGCCGGAAACCAGTCACAACTTCTCGCTCTCCGGAGAATATACCAAAAACCGTTATAATTTTACGCTGACAGGATATTATAACTTGGTGCACGACCGCATCGAGTATACCTCTTTCAGAGATACCGACGGAATGATCGCACAAAAATATATCAATACCCCACGGGTAGACATTGCCGGAATCGATGCCAATGCCTCTGCCAAATATCCTTGCGGTATAGGTGCACGTATCTCGTATACGTACATCCACGAGTTCATGCGTGACGGACAGACCAAACTCAGCTCTACCCGCCCCCATTCGGCTACGGTACGGTTGGAGTATGGCAAGACATGGGATCATTATGACTTCAATCTGTCACTCGACGGACGGGCCTTGTCACAGGTGAAAACCAATCAATATACTTCCAATGACCCGAATGCGGGAACGGAAAAGGTTACTTATCCGGGATATACCATGTGGAACCTGACGCTCACACAAAGAGTATGGAAGGGGATCAATGTGAATATGGCCGTCAATAACCTGTTCAACTACCGACCTGACTATTATTATGCCAATTCACCCTATACGACGGGAACCAACTTCTCCGTAGGGCTGTCGCTGGACATTGACCAAATGTTCAGAAAATAGCGGAAAAGGCTAAGCCAGCGGATATCTCCGATCGTCCGGCCGGCATTTAGTAAGAACGAAATAAACCAAAGAACAAAAAACAATATGAAAAAGAAACAAATCATCACCACTTGTTGTGTGGCTGCGGCAATACTCGTCGGGGTATTCGTCTGGCAAGCCTACTTCAGTGCCACGAAGATTGCCTTTGTCAATTTCCAGACCATCAACCTGGGAAATATTTCGAAGGCGAACGACAATTCATTTGTCAAACTAAGGGAGGTCTCTACCGATCACCTGGACGAACTGACGGGCTATGATATGGTGTTCGTCAACGGTATGGGATTGCGCATCGTCGAAGAACAACGCCAACAGATACAACGGGCGGCCGACAAAGGTATACCGGTGTACACCTCCATGGCTACCAATCCCGCAAACAATATCTGCAATCTCGATTCGGTACAGATGAGTCAAATACGTCAATACCTGACTAATGCGGGAAAAGTAAATTACCGGAATCTGCTTTCGTATGTCCGCAAAGAGATTGATGGTAAGCTGATCTCCGCCCCCGTACCGGAAGCACCGGTAGAAAAGCCGACCGACATTCTTTACCACGCCGGAGTGAAGAACCCGGATGATGAAATGGAATTTCTCAACGTAACCGATTATGAAAAGTTCCTTCGTGAAAACGGACTCTATCATGAAGGTGCCCGCAAGGTTGTGATCACCGGGCAGATGGCGGATGCCACAGGACTAATCCTGGCACTCGAAAAAGCCGGACACAATGTATATCCGATCTCTTCTTTCACCCGTTTCATGGAGTTCGTCCGTGAAATACGACCGGATGCTGTTATCAATATGGCACACGGACGCATGGGCGACGATATGGTGGAATATCTGAAAGAACGCAATATCCCTCTCTTTGCACCACTCACAGTCAACAGCCTGGTAGAAGAGTGGGAAAACGATCCGATGGGTATGTCGGGAGGATTTCTTTCGCAAAGCGTAGTGACACCGGAAATTGACGGTGCCATCCGTCCGTTCGCCCTCTTTGCCCAATACAAGGACGATGAAGGACTGCAACACTCTTTCGCCGTTCCGGAACGGTTGGAGACATTTGTCAACACAGTGAACAATTATCTCACCTTGAAAACAAAACCCAACAGCGAAAAGCATATAGCCATCGTCTACTACAAAGGCCCCGGACAAAATGCCCTCACAGCAAGCGGAATGGAAGTAGGCCCGTCACTCTACAACCTGCTGCTGAGAATGAAGAAAGAAGGCTACCGGGTAGAAAACCTTCCGGAGAGCGCCAAAGAGCTGGAAAAGATGATCCAGGCACAGGGAGCCGTATTCGGAATGTATGCAGAAGGCGCATTTGATGAATTTATGAAAACAGGGAATCCCGAACTGGTGACTAAAGAACAATACGAGAGCTGGGTAAAAGCATCGCTACGCCCCGGAAAATATGCTGAAGTGGTAGCCGCCAACGGTGAATTCCCCGGCCAATACATGACTACGCCGGACGGACGCCTGGGCATCGCACGATTGCAGTTTGGCAATGTGGTACTGATGCCGCAGATGGCAGCCGGTAGCGGAGACAACGCCTTTCAAGTGGTGCATGGAACCAACGCCGCACCTCCCCACACTTATATCGCTTCGTATCTTTGGTTGCAGCATGGTTTTAAGGCAGACGCAATGATCCACTTCGGTACGCACGGAAGCCTTGAGTTCACTCCGCGAAAACAGGTAGCGTTGTGTAGCGATGACTGGCCCGACCGCCTTGTAGGAGCTCTTCCACACCTTTATATATATTCTATCGGCAACGTGGGGGAAGGCATGATAGCCAAACGACGTTCGTATGCTACCTTGCAATCTTACCTTACACCTCCTTTCCTCGAAAGCAGTGTACGGGGCATCTACCGTGACCTGATGGAGAAAATCAAGATTTACAATAACACCACAGGAGCGAAAGAAAAGCAGTCGCTTGCCGTAAAAGCACTCACCGTGAAACTGGGCATCCATCGTGAACTGGGGCTGGACAGTTTGCCGACCCGCCCATACAGCGAGGACGAAGTGGCACGTGTAGAGAACTTCGCTGAAGAACTGGCCACGGAAAAAATCACCGGACAGCTTTATACCATGGGGGTTCCCTATGAACCGGAGCGTATCACCTCTTCCGTACTTGCCATGACAACCGAACCGATCGCTTACAGCCTCTTGTCACTCGACAAACAACGTGGCAAAGCAACAGCCGATGTAGAAAAGCATCGCTCTCTCTTCACCCAACGCTATCTGAATCCGGCCCGTGCCTTAGTAGAGAAACTGATAGCCAACCCTGCTTTGGCAACAGACGAACTGATCTGCCGCACTGCCGGTGTCAGTCCCGAAGAACTGGCAAAAGCACGAGAAATAGAGACCTCACGCAATGCTCCGAAAGGAATGATGGCGATGATGATGGCTGCCGCCGCCAAAAACAAGACCGGGGATAAAACCGGCAAAACAGCCGATAAGATGCCGGAAGCCATGAAGAAGAAAATGAAAGAAATGGGCGCACATATGGATTCATCCAAAGCCATGGAAATGGCAAAAAAAATGGGTGCCGATCCGGAAGCCCTGAAGAAAATGGAAGCAAAAATGAATGCCTCAAAGGGAGATAAGCCGGAAGCGGATAAAGCTAAAGGCATGTCGGACATGATGGCCGCCATGGGGAAAAAAACGGCTCAAAAGGAATACAGCAAAGAAGAAATCAACTTTGCCCTTGCACTGACGGAGGTGGAACGCACCATCCGCAACGTAGGCAACTACCAAACGGAACTGACTGCCAGCCCCGAGAAAGAACTTGCCAGCCTTGTCAATGCCCTCAATGGAGGATACACCGCACCTTCACCGGGTGGTGATCCGATTGCCAATCCCAACACCCTACCCACAGGACGCAACATGTATGCCATCAATGCAGAAGCCACTCCGTCAGAATCGGCTTGGGAAAAAGGAGTTGCACTTGCCAAGCAAACCATTGAAACTTACCAACGCCGCCATAATGACAGTATCCCGCGTAAGGTCAGTTACACGCTCTGGTCCGGCGAGTTTATTGAAACGGGAGGAGCTACCATCGCACAAGTATTGTATATGCTCGGTGTAGAGCCGGTTCGTGATGCATTCGGACGTGTCAGCGATCTGAAGCTGATTCCTTCTGCCGAATTAGGCCGCCCACGCATCGACGTAGTAGTACAGACATCGGGGCAACTACGCGACATTGCGGCCTCCCGCCTTTTTCTGATCAATCGTGCGGTAGAGATGGCTGCAGCTGCCAAAGACGACAAATATGAAAATCTGGTAGCGGCAAGCGTAGTAGAAGCCGAAAAGACACTGACCGAGAAAGGGGTAAGTCCGAAAGATGCCCGTGAAATGGCTGCATTCCGTGTGTTCGGCGGTGCCAACGGAATGTATGGTACGGGCATTCAGGAGATGGTTGAATCCGGTGACCGCTGGGAAGATGAATCAGAGATAGCTGCCACCTATCTTAATAACATGGGTGCTTACTATGGTAGTGAAAAGAACTGGGAAGCCTTCCGGAAATATGCCTTCGAAGCCGCACTGACCCGCACGGACGTAGTGGTTCAGCCTCGTCAAAGCAATACATGGGGCGCGTTGAGCCTCGACCATGTCTACGAGTTTATGGGAGGTATGAACCTGGCCGTACGCAACGTGACCGGCAAAGATCCCGATGCTTACCTGAGCGATTATCGCAACCGTAACCACATGCGCATGCAAGAAGTCAAAGAGGCTGTCGGTGTAGAAAGCCGTACCACCATCCTCAACCCCGCTTACATCAAAGAGAAGATGAAAGGCGGCTCTTCCTCTGCTGCGGAATTTGCCGAGACAGTCACCAATACATATGGCTGGAACGTAATGAAACCTGCCGCCATCGACAAAGAGCTTTGGGACAACATTTACAATGTATACGTAAAAGACGAATACAACCTGAACGTGAAAGAATTTTTCGAAACACAAAGTCCCGCAGCGCTTGAAGAAATGACTGCCATCATGCTCGAAAGTGCCCGTAAAGGTTTGTGGAAAGCAAGTGCCGAACAGGTTGCCGAACTGGCAAAACTGCATACGGAGACGGTAAATAAGTATCGTCCGTCGTGCTCGGGCTTTGTATGTGACAACGCCAAACTGCGCGAATACATCGCGTCCAAGTCAGACGCTCCGGCTGCCGCACAGTACAAAGAAAATATCTCTAAAATACGCGAAGCGAAAGTTTCGGGCGATGCCAAAGGAATGGTGATGAAGAAAGAAGAGATAAACCGGACACCGGAAGAGCAAAAGACAACCCTGAGCAACATTGCCGTGGGTGCAGCCGTTGTAGTGGTAATACTGGCACTCGTACTCTTTGTCCGTAAACGTCGTAAAACATCAGAATAATCAGAAGTATGGATACAGTCGTACTTGTATTAATGCTGTTAATAGCATTCAACTTTCTGCTGAAACAGACTTTCTGGAAAACGGTCGCAGTCGGCATCATAGCCACTGTTGCCGCCCTGTTTGCAGGACTGATGTGGCCGTATGCCATCGAGCAATCGAAAACACAGATTGCCGACTGGCTGGGTAACACAGCCCTGATGCTGGACACTTCCGTTTTGCTGACCATCGAAGTCAGCCTCCAGATGGCCTATGCCATGCTGGCGGTACATGTTGCCAGTGCCTATCCGGTAAAACCGCGTACACTGCTCACCTACCGCTTCCTGAGATGGTTTCCGGGACTGCTCATCTTTCCGGTACTATTCAGCGGGCTGGTCTATCTTATCTTTGCCTTCCCGGGGACACCATTCACCACCGTGGCATGGATGTATGCCGCTTGCGTGCTGATAGCCATTCCCGTAGGACGTTGGCTACTGCTTTACCTCCTTCCGGAGAAGGAGTTGCGGCTGGAACTCTTCTTCCTCACTAACGCATTGGTGGCCATTCTGGGAATTGTCGCTACCGTAAACGGACGGACCTCCGTAGCCGGAGTCAGTGAAGTAAATTGGGGAGCACTGGCCGGCGTCGGTGGAATAACCATCATCGGCAGTGCCATCGGACTCGTTTGGCGAAGGGTGAAGAAAAGAATCAATTAATCACAAAAATAATAAGTAAATCAACTCATTAAAACAGATCAACAATGAATATTATATCAGACATTTTATATTGGATTTCTACAGGACTACTCGTTCCTGACATCGTATTGCTTATCGTATTATTCGGCCGTGCACTTCTGCTGGTCGGCAGTTTCTACGGACAATATCTCTCAATACGCAAAACCGAGGCACTACTCCGTAACGAACTGAATGCACTCACTCCTGCCACCGTTATGGAACTGGCAGACAAGCTTCCGGAAAAATCATCATCATTAGTCATATCGTACATACGCCAGGTGCTCCAGGCACATGAAAGCCCGGCACAGATACAGAGACTGCTTGCCAACTTTGAGATAGCCGCCGATAAAGATCTGGCTATCTCTAAAACTCTGACAAAGCTCGGACCTATCCTCGGTTTGATGGGTACGCTTATCCCGATGGGACCTGCCCTTGCCGGACTGGCAAGCGGCGACATTGCTTCAATGGCCTATAACATGCAGATTGCTTTTGCCACGACCGTTGTCGGACTGGTAGCAGGCGCCGTAGGTTTCTTGACCCAGCAGGTGAAACAACGCTGGTATCTTCAGGACATGACCAACCTGGAATTCCTTTCTGAATTGTTGAACGAAAAACGTGCGGCCCGATGAAACGAAACCTACTCAGAAAAGAAGAAGATGCTGACCCGATCAGCGTTGTATCGAACCTGTTCGATGTAGCCATGGTTTTTGCCGTAGCCCTGATGGTAGCTCTTGTCAGCCGCTACAACATGACCGAAGTTTTCTCTCAGGAAGACTACACGATGGTGAAAAATCCGGGAAAAGAAAACATGGAAATTATTACCAAAGAGGGACAGAAAATCAACCGTTATACTCCTTCGGAAGACCAGCAGAAAAGCGGTAAAAAAGGAAAGAAAGTAGGTATCGCCTATGAACTCGATAATGGGGAAATCATCTACGTTCCGGAAGAATAATAAAGAATAGATTATCCTTAAAATGCAGACAAACGCATCTTTCATCCGCCCATCCGGCAACGAAAGATGTATTTGTCTGCATCTCTTTTACAAGTCAACAATACACCCGCTCTTTTATGAATAGTTGTTGTTTTTTAAAACACACTCTCTGCACAACCATTCCAAATTCTATTATCTTTGCTCCCTGATCGGTTCCGAATAGTCATTCCTCTATCCGGATTAAAAGGGAATCGGGTGTAAATCCCGGACAGTCCCGCTGCTGTGAAGCTCCGTCTGAATTTCCGATAACAACTGTTGCCACTGGGATACCTTTTTGTAAATAGATAAGGAGTCACCGGGAAGGCGTCGGAAACAAGGAGTCAGTCAGAAGACCTGCCGCTTATCAAAGGCTGTTTCCACTCGTGGGATTAGGGAAACGGTACGAAAAGATTCTATAAATATTTAGTTAGAACATAACTCATGGAAATAACCAAGAGGAACGGAACGACGGAACCCTATGACAGGGAGAAAATTGCCGTCGCCATACGAAAAAGTTTTGCCAGTACAGGGCAGGAAGTAAGTAACGAAATCATCTATTCGGTGGTAGAAGAGGTGGAGAATTTTGTCGGGAAAGATACCGCAAACCGTAGTGTCGAACAGATACAGGACAAAGTGGAGCAAAGCCTGATGGAACACGGCTTTTATGCCGAGGCCAAAAATTACATACTCTACCGCTGGCAACGGACTGAACGCAGAAAAGCACTCAACAGCATAATAAATGAATTGGGCGACGGAACTGTGATGGATGTCCTGAAAGAGATTCAGAAAGACTTCACCACCCACGAATACAGTCTCGTTGTACTCTATGAAAAATTTTCAGGGTTTTGCAAACAGGAAATGCCACATTCCGAACGTTTGGCAGCATTGATTAAGGCTGCCGTGGAACTGACCACTCAGGAAGCACCTGACTGGGAGTTTATCGCGGCCCGTCTACTCAATTTCCAACTATCGAAGAAACTGGAAAAGCAGGCGGCATCGGCAGGCATCCGTTCGTTTTACGACAAACTGCGCTATCTGACGGAAGAAGGACTATACGGTAGTTACATACTGGCGGCCTACTCGCAACAGGAGATTGAAGAAGCAGCCGGATTTATCTGCCCTGACAGGGACAAACTATTTAATTATTCCGGACTGGATCTGCTTGTCAAACGCTACTTGATCCGTACCCGACTCCATGAACCGGCAGAGTCCGTACAAGAAATGTATCTGGGTATCGCCCTCCATCTGGCTATGCCCGAACAGAAAGAACGGATGACTTGGGTGAAAAAATTCTACGACTTACTAAGTCGTTTGGAGGTGACAATGGCCACTCCTACCCTCTCGAATGCCCGGAAACCTTATCATCAACTTTCAAGTTGTTTCATCGATACGGTACCCGACAGTTTAGAAGGTATCTACCGCAGTATCGATAACTTTGCCATGGTAAGCAAATTTGGTGGCGGCATGGGAATGTACTTTGGCAAAGTACGTGCGGCAGGAGGAAATATACGGGGTTTTAAAGGTGTAGCAGGAGGAGTAATTCGATGGATGAAGCTTGTGAACGATACGGCTGTAGCTGTTGATCAGTTGGGTATGCGTCAAGGTGCCGTCGCTGTCTATCTGGATGTATGGCACAAAGACCTGCCGGAATTCTTACAATTGCGGACCAACAACGGAGATGACCGGATGAAAGCTCACGATATTTTTCCTTCGGTATGTTATCCGGACCTGTTTTGGAAAATGGCTAAGGAAGACCTTAACCAACCATGGTACTTATTCTGCCCTAACGAGATTATGACAATCAAAGGGTATTGCCTGGAAGATTATTACGGAGAAGAATGGGAAAAGAGATACCATGACTGTGTAAACGATACCCGACTTTCCAAAAGAAGTATAAGCATTAAAGACATTGTCAGATTGGTGTTGCGATCGGCAGTCGAAACAGGTACTCCCTTCACCTTCAACCGTGACACAGTGAACCGGGCCAACCCCAATGCTCACCGGGGCATCATTTACTGTTCGAATCTTTGTACGGAAATAGCACAAAATATGGCAGCTATCGAAACGGTATCCACCGAGATACGTACGGAAGAGGGTGACACAGTAGTGGTGAAGACGGTACGGCCCGGCGACTTTGTAGTTTGCAATCTTGCCAGCCTCTCGCTGGGGCATCTCCCATTGGAGGACGAAGAACAGATAAAGGAGAAAGTAAGCACCGTAGTGCGTGCTCTCGACAATGTTATCGACCTGAATTTCTATCCACTCCCTTTTGCGCAAATCACCAACCAGCGTTACCGCAGTATCGGACTGGGAGTAAGCGGTTATCACCACGCACTTGCCATACGCAATATCCGCTGGGAAAGCGAAGAACATCTCCGGTTTGTAGACCGAGTATTCGAACAGATTAATTATGCAGCCATCGAAGCCAGTGCCGACCTGGCAAAAGAAAAAGGACGCTATGAATACTTCGAAGGAAGCGACTGGCAAACGGGAGCATACTTTGGCAAACGGGGATATACTTCCCCCGAATGGAATCGGCTGGCAGCCAAAGTAGCGGAAAACGGTATGCGAAACGCCTATCTTCTCGCTATCGCACCGACCAGCAGTACCAGTATCATCGCGGGAACCACTGCCGGTACCGATCCTGTAATGAAACGTTTCTTCCTTGAAGAGAAAAAAGGGGCCATGCTGCCACGTGTGGCACCGGCACTGTCAGACAAAACCTTCTGGTTATATAAAGATGCCTATACACTCGACCAAAAATGGAGTATCCGTGCGGCAGGCACCCGGCAGTTGCACATCGACCAGTCTCAAAGCCTGAACCTGTATATCACCAATGAATTTACCATGCGACAAGTACTCGATCTCTACTTACTGGCATGGGAATGCGGAGTAAAAACGGTATATTACGTTCGCAGTAAATCATTGGAAGTGGAAGAATGCGAAAGCTGTGCATCTTAAATAAACGAATAAACAAGAAAACGATATGGAAACAAAAAATTAAAGAAAAATGCCCTCTTCAATCCCGAAGGTGATACAGAAACCCGTCTCAGAAAGATGATCGGAGGCAATACAACCAATCTGAATGATTTCAATAACATGCGATACAAATGGGTAAGCGACTGGTATCGTCAGGCCATGAATAACTTCTGGATACCTGAAGAAATCAATCTGACACAAGATACCAAGGACTATCCCCATCTGACCCCGGCCGAACGAACAGCGTATGATAAAATTCTGAGCTTCCTCGTCTTCCTGGATTCTTTGCAGAGTAACAATCTCCCGACACTCAGCGAATACATCACGGCAAACGAAGTCAACCTCTGCCTGCATATTCAAGCATTTCAAGAGTGTGTACACAGCCAGAGCTACAGCTATATGCTCGACTCTATCTGTAGTCCGGAGGAACGCAATGACATTTTGTATCAATGGAAAACAGACGAACATCTGCTAAGGAGAAATACGTTTATCGGCAATTGCTACAATGAATTCCAGGAAAATCGTGACGGATTTGCCTTGATGAAGACCCTAATTGCCAATTACATCCTTGAAGGTATTTACTTCTATAGTGGTTTTATGTTTTTCTACAATCTGAGCCGTAACGGAAAGATGTCCGGATCGGCTCAGGAAATCCGTTACATCAACCGGGATGAAAACACCCATCTCTGGCTATTTCGCAACATCATTCTGGAGTTGAAGAAGGAAGAACCGGAACTGTTTACGCCTGACAAGGTGAAAGTGTATGAAGAGATGATGCGTGAAGGAGTGAAACAGGAAATCGCATGGGGACAATATGTAATAGGTGACCAAATCCAGGGCCTCAACCGACAAATGATCTCTGACTATATCCACTTTCTGGGTAATCTCCGTTGGAGTAGCCTGGGTTACACTCCTCTGTACGAAGACAACCGAAAGGAACCGGAAAGCATGCATTGGGTATCGCAATATTCAAACGCCAACATGGTAAAAACGGACTTCTTCGAAGCGAAAAGTACGGCGTATGCCAAAAGCACTGCGCTGGAAGATGATTTATAAATAGTCTATGTTTCCGGGCAATCAACGATAAACAATGGATCATTCATGTGAATCAGTTCTTGAGAGACCTATGCGGTATGAAATTCAATTACTGATTCACATTATCAATGAATACCCGAACAATGGGATATATACATGACCACATTAAAAAAATATTCATCAGCAATGGTTCCTCGTCCATCATCAATCATTCAAATCCTTTCTTCATTCAAAAAACTTTTGACCCCTGATTTTTTTAATTACCTTTGTACCCCGAAAAGACGCAATTCAAGGGTGTGTCATTATTCACACATCCTCTTTCCCCACTCAAAACCTAAACCGAAATCGAAACACTGTACTGACACATTAACCACATTTCCTCCCATACGCCGGAAATGCGGAAAAGCAACATGTATGTATCACACAGATTTAAGAAAAAGTAAAAAGAAATGTTAGTAACCAACACCATGGAAGCTACAGCTCCCACTACCGACAGTTGCCAGGTCAGTGAACCTGTAACAGCAACACAGGAAACTCCCAGGACCATCGCCACTTACACCGCCACAACACCGGCCATGCACCGGAAATCATTTAAAGAGCAAGAACCGGCTATTTTTTCCATTATCGGATTCGCCGTTGCCTATATTGCTGCCCTGATTATCAACCGCATCATCAAGACGAGAAAAACTCACCATTAACCCAACCTTATGGACATCCACCAAGAACTAAAAGAACTATCTAAATTCCTGTCTGAATATTCGACCAGTCTGATGGCCGTAGGCGTACAAACATCACGAATCGTACGAAACACCTCACGAATCGCTGAATCTTTCGGCTTCTTCTGTGACATGACAATCTTTCAGAAAACCATCATCATGACATTACGCGATGCCGACAATTCGCATTCATACAGTACGGTAAACAAGATCAAGCCCATGGGACTGAACTTCGCCATTAATTCAGCACTCAGCACGCTGAGTTGGGAAGCATATGACGAACATTTGTCTCTCAGCGAGCTCCAACGTCGCTATCACGAAATTGTCAGCAAACCACGTGAAAGTAAATGGCTTGTATTGATTCTGGTTGCCTTTGCCAACGCATCTTTCTGCCGCCTGTTCCAAGGTGACTTTATTTCCATGGGAATCGTATTTGTAGCCACCTTGGCCGGATTCTTTGTCCGTACCGAACTGATGGGACGTCACTGGAATCATCTAGCAATATTCATCATTTCGTCGTTCATTGCTTCCATGATCGGTAGTACGGGCTATCTGATGCACTGGGGTGACACTCCGGATATGGCTTTAGGTACCAGCGTACTTTATCTGATTCCGGGTGTACCGCTGATCAACGCCATCATGGACATCATCGACGGACATGTATTGGCCGGAACATCGAGATTTATTAACGCCTGTCTGCTTATCATCTGTATAGCGATCGGCCTTTCAATGACCCTTTTAATCACCGGAATCAGCACTTTATGATGAATATAGATTTTATAACAGCCACCGTACTCGACGGTGCATTCGCTGCCGTAGCCGCTATCGGATTTGCTATTATATCGAATCCACCACGAAAAGCCATATTGATCTCTGCTTTCCTGGCGGCTGTAGGTCACGGATTACGTTACTTTCTGATGCATGCACATCTGTTTACGATGGACATTGCTACGGCTTCATTCTTTGCAGCTGTTTCCATTGGTTTATTAGCCATCCCTTTTGCCAAAGCGATTCACTGCCCGGCAGAGGTTTTCTCGTTTCCGTCTCTCTTGCCCATGATTCCGGGAATGTTTGCTTATAAAAGTATCCTTGCACTGACAAAGTTCATGCAGACTAAAGATGAAACCGATTCACTGCGATACCTGGTAGATTTTTGCCACAATGGCAGTACCACCATCTTCGTTTTATTTGCCTTGGTCGTAGGGGCAGCCGTACCGGTATTCATCTTCCACCGCCAATCATTCACAGCTACCCGTTTACTGAAAAAGTTGGTAAAAAAAGGATGACGGCATTCATATTATAGATAAATATCTAAAATGGCGAATAGGGATCTGTTTTTACAACGTCTCTATTCGCCATTTTAATTACTTTCTTGCCTCAGCAATGTATTCTAAGGCTTCGGTACATTTCTTGGTAACATATCCCCAATCTTCGGCTGCTACCTTATCTTTCGGAAATAATTTAGATCCCATACCGACACAGAATGCACCCGCTCCAAACCATCCTGTCAGGTTCTCCCGGGTAGGCTCTACCCCACCGGTCACCATTAATTTGGACCAAGGCATCGGAGCCATCAAGCCTTTCACAAAATTTGGTCCGTACACATCTCCGGGAAATATCTTACAAAGATCACAACCGGCTTCCTGTGCAAAGCCCACTTCCGAAACCGAGCCACACCCCGGTGTATAAGCGATCAGCCGGCGATTGCATATCTTAGCAATCTCCGGATTAAACAAGGGACCTACCACAAAGTCAGCCCCCGATTGTATATACAGAGCCGCAGTAGCCGGATCAACCACTGATCCGACTCCCATAGCCATCTCCGGGCATTCACGGACAGCAAATTTTACAAGCCCGGCAAATACTTCCTGGGCAAAGTCCCCCCGATTGGTAAACTCAAAAGCACGAACTCCACCTTCATAACAAGCTTTTACCACTTTCTTCGCTATTTCCACATCTTCGTGATAAAATACAGGAACCATACCTGTCGAACCTATTTTGTTCAAGACAGCTATTTTATCAAATTTAGCCATAAGAATATATACGATTTAAAGATTGACAACCCACTATCACCCACGATTATCTTTGTACACGTCCGCTCGCATCTCCTCCGACAAGCGCTTCGACCTCCGCCACAGAAACAAGATTGAAGTCACCATTAATGGTATGCTTCAATGCCGATGCTGCCACTGCAAATTCAAGAGCCTCACCCTGGGTTCGCTTTGTAAGCAGGCCGTGTATGACACCGCCGGAGAAAGAACTCCCCCCTCCCACACGGTCAATAATCGGATCAATATCGTAATGTCTGGAAACATAGAATTCCTCACCATTATAAATCATGGCTTTCCAACCATTATGTGATGCTGAGAAAGATTCTCGCAACGTCGAGATCACATAGCTGAACCCAAACTCATCCATCATCTGCCGAAAAATTCCCTTATAGCCCTCTGCATCTGTATGTCCGCCTTCCACATCCGCATCAGGTTTAAATCCCAGACAGAGTTCCGCATCCTCCTCATTACCAATACATACGTCTACATACTTCATCAAAGGTTTCATGATGGACTGCGCCTTCTCCTTCGTCCATAGTTTTTACGAAAGTTCAGGTCGACCGACACCGTCACTCCATGACGCTTGGCAGCCTCACAAGCAAGCCGGGTCAATTCGGCTGCTTTGTCTGAGATGGCAGGAGTAATACCAGACCAATGGAACCAGTCGGCCCCCTCCATGATCTTGTCAAAATCAAAGTCCGCTGCAGCGGCCTCGGCAATGGCAGAATGGGCACGATCGTAAATCACTTTACTGGGACGCATAGCTGCACCGGTTTCCAAATAATAGATCCCTACACGTTCGCCTCCCCGCGCAATATAGTCTGTCTTTACACCGTATTTACGGAGTGCATTTACTGCCGACTGCCCGATTTCATGTCCAGGCAGTTTGGTTATAAAATAAGCGTCGTGACCATAATTGGCACAGCTCACCGCCACGTTAGCCTCACCTCCACCATATACCACATCAAAAGAGTCCGACTGGACAAAGCGGGTATTTCCCGGAGGAGACAACCGAAGCATGATTTCGCCTAATGTAACGACTTTCTTTCCCATAATTTAATATTTTAATGAAACGAGCAATTTAGATTATTCAGTTATAATTTATCGTCACCCCCTATTTTTAGCGATAATAAACTGGTAATAGGAGAAATAACAACTCATAAAACTTACACCGAACAAGTTCCGTGTGCGGACACAAAGATACGTAAATTTTCAGGATTACAAAAATTGTTATATATTTGTGTCCATAGAAATAAAACTATTAGTGTGTCCGGGCACAAAACCTCACACAAATAAAGGTGAACGCATGAATAAATTGCCAGAAAGAATCAGAATTAAGGATATTGCCCGCTTGGCAAATGTATCTGTAGGAACTGTAGACCGGGTGCTCCATGGCCGTAGCGGAGTGTCGGAAGCAAGCCGTAAACGTGTAGAAGAAATCTTAAAGCAACTCGACTATCAGCCTAATATGTATGCCAGCGCGTTGGCTTCCAATAAGAAATATACTTTTGCCTGTCTGCTACCCAAACATCTGGAAGGCGAATATTGGACAGATGTGCAAAAAGGGATTCGGGAAGCGGTTACCACATACTCCGACTTCAATATTTCGGCAAATATCACCCATTATGACCCCTACGATTACAATTCGTTTGTGACAACCAGTCAGGCCGTTATCGAAGAACAACCGGACGGAGTAATGTTTGCTCCCACTGTACCACAATATACCAAAGGATTTACCGATGCACTAAATGAACTGGGTATACCATATATATATATTGATTCACAAATCAAAGATGCCCCTCCACTTGCCTTCTTCGGTCAAAACTCACATCAGAGCGGATACTTTGCAGCACGCATGCTGATGTTACTCGCCGTAAATGACCGGGAAATCGTAATTTTCCGCAAAATACACGAAGGAGTGATCGGCTCGAACCAGCAGGAAAGCCGCGAAATCGGATTTCGCCAATATATGCAAGAGCATCATCCCACCTGTAACATCCTTGAACTCAACCTGCACGCCGACCTGAATATTGAAGATAGCCGGATGCTGGATGACTTCTTCTGCGAACATCCGGATGTCAAGCATGGCATCACGTTCAATTCAAAAGTATACATCATCGGTGAATACCTGCAACAACGCAGGAAAAGTGATTTCAGCCTGATCGGTTACGACTTGCTCGAGCGAAACGTAACGTGCCTGAAGGAAGGCACTGTCTCTTTCCTGATTGCACAGCAACCGGAATTACAAGGATTCAATAGTATCAAAACTTTGTGTGATCATCTGATATTCAGGAAAGAAGTGACTTGTACCAACTATATGCCCATCGATCTCCTGACCAAAGAAAATATCGACTATTACCACAGTAAGTAATGTAAACACTGAAAAGAGTTCAGGCTGCAAATAAAAAACAACATTCTTGCAGTCTGGGCTCCTTATTTTTCCCTCTTCAAATAAACCATATCCCTGAGCCGGATGCCGTTCTCATAAATAGGATGATCATAATGGTCGGTGAAAAAATTCTTAATACGATGGGAAGGAACAAATCCGCAGGATTGATAGAATAAAAGCGTATGTGGAGTATCTCCTGTTCCCACAAACATGACCGAGCATCGGTCCGAATAATGGTGAAACAGATATTCAATCAGGCTTTTACCATATCCCTTACGCTGGCTATCCGGACAAGTTGCGATATTCTTTAATTCGTAAATTCCTTTCCCCTCGTTAGTAACCACACAAACCGCCCTGAGCTTGTCTTCATCATATAGAGCGAACATATCTCCACGTTCCAGATACCGGTCTATCATATCTTCCTGCTCATCTGCCAGCAAGAGCAAATCGAGGAAACGCTTCCTGTCTGAAAATACCTGTTCGACTTTCATAACCCTTTCTGTTGTTCTCTATGTTCAAAAATCATTGTCATATGATCCAGTGCCCATCCAACCAATGCTTCGACGTGTGGAATCAAACTATGTCCCATTTCCGTCAGGCAATATTCCACCCTCGGTGGTACTTCCGCATATGCTTTCCGTTCCACCAACCCGTCGGCCTCCAACGTACGGAGAGTAACAGTCAGCATCCGTTGCGAAATATCGTCTATTGTTTTATGAATGTCACCAAAGCGCATCGTTCCGTTCGCATTCAGCGTCACCAGCACCAGCATCGACCACTTGTCGCCCAGCCGGCATAATACGTCCCTGATGGGACAAGTTCCCGTAGGATGGAAGTTCTTCATTCTCTAATCGTTTCTGTCATATTAAAAACCTGCAAAGTTAATTTGATCCCCTGATATTAAGCCACATTCACATCTATCAGCACAGAATAATACACCTTTGCAGGCACAAAGATAATAAACTTACGAAAGAGAACTATTGTTTTATTTAATCAATTCACAGTCGATGTACTTGCAGAGGACGCAAAGATATTATTTGATTCATAAAAATAATCAAAGAGGGTATGTCATAACTCACCACAGATTTTACCGGATAAACTTTAAATTTAGTCTAAACAAGAGGTACAATCCATTTATTATTAATACTTTTGTACACGATCAAACAAACATAAATACTTTTTCATCAAAGATATGACCCTCTTCACAAACATCAAATCCTTCGACAAATCATTTTTGTTGAAGTTATGGCTATCTCTTATTCTCTACCAGTTGTCCGTATGCCCCGTATCTGCACAAAAAGACACGATGGATATCAAAGACTACATCTTAATCATTAATACATATACCGAATCATTCCCTTGGAGTAACCGCTTGATCTCAACAGCAACCAACTTCGTAAAAGACGACCCCAAACTGGCTGTATACACCGAACATATGAACATGATAATGATAGATAATGACAGCATTCTGGACCAATTCAAAGACAGTCTTTTCGACAGATACGGTTCCCACCGCCCACGTATGCTGCTGTTATTAGGCAACTCTTCTCTCATATTGAAAGATGATCTTAGAAAAATGTGGGGTGACATTCCAATGGTTCTCTGTGCCGGAAAAGACTATACCGGGCCTGAGCACTATTATCTGACGAAACAACCCATTCCTCTTTCCGAACGTGTACCATTGGCAGAATTGTCCCAATCCTGCAATCTCACCTACCTCTATGCCAATCTCTATATCCACGAGAATGTAGAAATGATGTTCCGTACACTCCCCCAGATGAAAAGATTCATCTACGTGGGCGACGAACGCTTTGTCAACCAAGTCAACAGTCAGGAGATTCAAGAAATTCTACGGACCAAACATCCGGATGTACACTATACCTTCCTGTCTTCCCGTGACATAAAGAAAACCAACCAACTGATCGATTCACTCAACTTTGTCGATCCCCGGACCACGGGTATTCTGTTTTCCAGCTGGTTCCACAAACGGCAGTTTGCCGGCAACATGATGTTGACAATGATCCTGCCTGAAATCGTTTCCACCGTATCCCCTCCAATATTCGCTCTCAATATGATTGAACTGAATGACAAAGAGAGTGGAATGGTGGGTGGTTACACCTACGACCAGAATCACTTCAATGAAAAGCTGTCCAACATGTTTTCGGAAATCCTCAGCGGGAAATCTCCACGGGATCTTCCACATTATCTGCCCACAGACGGTACACCACTCATCAACTATCAGGTATTGGTCCGCAAAGGTTTGTCTCCCGACGAGTGGCCCGCTCACACCCGTTTTCTGAACAAACCTATCACCTTTTGGGACAAATATAAATATTTCCTGCCGGGAACAACCGTTTGCATCGCCCTGCTCGTCTGGTTTTTCCTCTATCGTATCCGTACGCTCACGCATCTCAGACAGATCCAGTTGAAAGAAATCGAGGCTATGGCTAATTATAAAAATCTGATCGATAACATGCCTTTGCTCTACATGCAGGAGAAACTAATCGTAAACGAACAAGGTGTAGCCGACGACTTGATCTACCTGAACGTAAATCCCCATTTCGAAAAACATTTTTTCCGTAGAGAGGATGTCGTCGGTAAGCGGGCCAGTGAACTGTTTCCTGAATCTCTACCTGAATTTCTACACTTCATCCAGATCTCCCTGAAGGAGAACCGTGCCATCACATTCCCTTATTACTTCAAAAAGATAGACAGATTCTACGACATCGTATTAAAAGGTGCACATCAGGAGAATGTCATCGACATCTTCTGCGTAGACAGCACTGAACTTCATCGTGCACAGCAGAAGTTGAACGCCACAAACCATAAACTATCTATGGCGCTGGAAGTAGCCGACATCATTCCCTGGAAATGGGACTTACTCAGCAAAACCATTCTTTGCGACATCAATAAGCCCATTGAACTCAGTGCACAAGGTAATAACGTAAGCGAAGAACAGTTGGCTGTACCCGACTCACAATACTTCTCGAAAATATATAAGGAGGACCGCATACGAGTGGAACAAGCTTATAAAGACCTGATAGAAGGGCGCTTGGAAAAAGTAAAAGAAGAGTATCGGGTGATCAACATCCGGAATCACACTCACAAAATAGAGTGGGTAGAAGCCCAAGCTGCAGTGGAAACCCGCGACGAAAACGGAATTCCGGTGACACTGGTCGGTTCTTCACAGGTAATCACCGGACGTAAAAAGATGGAAATGGAACTGACTTCGGCCAAAGACCGGGCCGAAGAATCCAATCGTCTTAAATCTGCCTTTCTTGCCAACATGAGTCACGAAATCCGTACTCCGCTCAATGCCATCGTCGGATTTTCGGGAATACTGGCATCCACCGAGGAAGAAGAAGAGAAACAAGAATACGTCAGCATCATTGAGAACAACAATGCATTATTGTTACAACTCATCAGTGACATCCTAGACCTGTCGAAAATAGAAGCCGGTACACTCGAGTTCCAGTACTCCGACATCGAACTCAACACCGAGCTTAAAAAACTGGAAAGCACCCTAAAACTGAAATTAAAGTCGGACGACGTACAACTGGAATTTGTTCCCGGCCTCCCTGCGTGCCCGGTGTGTACCGAAAAGAACCGGCTCTCACAACTGATCATCAATTTGGTGACCAATGCCATCAAGTTCACTTCCCGGGGAAGTATCCGCTTCGGTTACGAACACCGTGGCAAAGAACTCTATTTCTATGTCACCGATACCGGATGTGGCATCCCTAAGGACAAACAGGAAAGCATCTTCGGACGTTTTGTCAAACTGAACAGTTTCGCACAGGGAACAGGCCTGGGACTCTCCATCTGCCGTACCCTCGTCGAGCACATGGGCGGACATATCGGTGTAGATTCGGAAGAAGGCAAAGGTTCCACGTTCTGGTTCTCCCTCCCTTATAAAGCGGCAAGCACTTCCGCCGGAACAATGCAAAAAACCGAGATTCAGCCCATCTCAGTAGAAAAAGACAAACTGACTATCCTAATCGCTGAAGACAATGAAAGCAACTACCGCCTCTTCGAATCGATCCTCGGGCACGACTATCATCTGATTCATGCCTGGGACGGACGCGAAGCCGTCGAAAGATTCAAAAGAGAAAATCCACAGATTATTTTGATGGATATCAATATGCCGGTTATGAACGGATACGAAGCCACGCAGGAAATCCGTAAATACTCAGCCAAAGTTCCTATCATAGCAGTTACGGCCTTTGCCTACGCTTCGGACGAGCAACGGGTGATGGAAAACGGATTCGACGGATATATGCCCAAACCGATCAATGCACGGCAATTAAAAGCACAAATCACGGAGATTATGCAAAAACGGATCATTTTGTTATGACAACAACGCGATATACCGCCCCATTATGACAGTTTCACTCCATATTCACCTTGATGCAAACCTCCTCAATTTGTTTGCGATCAACTTATACCACAAGGGGGCGAGGCGATCGATATACAATGACGAAAACCTGAGGATGGCATTCATGTCGGATATACAAGAGATTGTAGAGATTGAAGTGCATCGAACACGGATATTGCGTCCTGACTCATTTTATCAAAAGCTTCAAACGATTTACCGGAAAAGTACCGTTGCAATATTACAAACAGAATATAGGTAATGATCGAACATAACCGGTATGTATATATCCAAAAGTTCCACAGATTACACCGAATCACACAGATTAAAAGTAAATATCCAGCTATTTATCGAAGTTTCTGTGCAAACCCGGGTAATCTGCGGTGAACCATATCCGGTCGAGATACAAATTTTCCATTATTCCTCTACGACATAAACCATCTCGTGGGCTTCTGTCAACTGAGGAACTTCCAACCTACCTAACATCTTATCCAGAACCGTTTCCGGAACTTCATATTCGCGTGTACTGTTCTGTCGCCGCCAGACTGAATAAGGTTTCTCTATATAGACAATTTTAACCCGTGCCCCATACGTAATGAACAAGTCGATCAACTGAGTACGCCTTTGACGGCTCACGTTGGTAGCATTCCAAATGAAGTCCTGTCCCTTTCGAAGATAGATCCGGGCCTGTTCTTTAGCAGTTTGTGCCACCCAGCCATTGGCCGCCTTGTCAGTGGGACTAAACTTATGTTTACGCCGGATGGCATCCAAACTGACAACCGGCATATCGGCACATCGAGATTCGATATAATAGTCTTTTCCCATACCGGGCAGACCTACAAGCAATGTTACCTCACATTTAAAATCATCGTGGGGAACATAATCGATATAGGATCGGGGTGTATGAAAGTAGTGAAAACGGGCTGTGCCATTGGCAAATTCCCGTGCCTTTCCCCAACATTGCTGCTCCCGACAGAACATCTCAAAAAATTCGGTAGCCTCCAGCAACACTTCTTTGTCTGTACTGATACGTCCGCAAATATCGGCAACAGTCAATTGTTTCAGCAACGAGGTGTCCAGCCTCAGCGAAGCCTCACAAGCACGCTTTAAAGGATCTTCGCGTTCCATCAACCAAATAGGCAGACCATGATGGCGTACCAGTGAAGCTATATGCTCGCGTATATTGAAAGGAGCAGGTATATCTCTATAAAGAAGAGTACGGACAGTAGTCTCCCCACGTTTAGCATGGTTCTTAGAGGTAACCTGTCCATTCCCCTCATCGACTGAAGTCGAACGTTTTTCCACATCGTGAAGTAAAGCGGCTGCCCAAAGTATTTCCCGTTCCTGTTCCGGAAGCATCGGATAGGCAGGTTGTCGCAGCAATGCTTCGAGCACCATGCGAGTATGTACAGCCACACTTCCTTCGGCATGATGCACCGTATGCTGAGGAACTTGGTTCATATCCCGTACCCACCCAAACTGTTGTTCCAACGAGTTCCAGTCTTTCCGTTCGCTCAATTTCCAAATCATCGATTACCTCCTTTCTCTTGTTTCAACTCCCATACCAGACGGGCACGTTTCCAATGACGTGTCCAATGCTCCCCTGTTTGTACATGACCTTTACGGACATACTTAAACACATTGTGAGCAAAACCGGCAGTAGCATATTCACCGATATTCCGGGTAACCACTCCTTCCCGGGTACAGTCCAGACCGGTCTGTGCATCACAGGAGCCGAAGACACTCGGCTCCTGCGCCAAACAGACAACATGCTGTTCCAAAGATGCTACTGTTAATCCGTCCACGCACTCCGTACACAATTCGGGCACGGTTGGCAAATCGAACAGTGCAGCATAAAATTTCACTTCATCCCATGACAGCCATTTGTCCAGACAACGGACAGCAAATACATAAAAATGTGTTTCCAGCCGCTTATACTCAATGGAATGAACAGCATACAGATTTTCCCCGAACAGTTCAATATCTCCCAGATCGTTTTTCAGCAACTCCCAGCGTTGACGCAACTGGCTTGTCCATGGCGAAGTGGTAGGTGCGACATGCGAACGGGCAAAGACTCCATATCTGCTCAAACAATTATTCTCTCCATCCAGCTTCTCGGTATGCACCAAGGTGCTTATCTGCCGGATATCTTCCCAATATGTATGATTGATCCGGTCGTCACTCGTCGTCCCGGGAGAGAACGGATAGTGATAGGTACGACCATATTTTTCTGATAACATAGTTTTTCTTTTAATCGTTAATACTTAAAACCGGAGTTCTTCCTGAATGATCTTCACCGGGTTTCCCCTTTGAAGGCTGTTGTGATTGCTCCAATTGGTCTGTGCCTGAATCATCGCTTGCTCTATGTTCCAAGCGGTCAGCTTGACCAACAATCGTTCAGTAGCCAGTTTTTATTCTGCCATTGCGAACGCTGGTCGGATGCCACTACACTGATTCCGCTGGGGATATGAACAGCTCTTACGGCAGATTCTGTCTTGTTGACATGTTGCCCTCCGGGTCCGGACGCCCGTAAGGTTTCATACCGGATATCATCTTCGGTAGCCTCACGACTTTCGGACAGGAGGAAAGTCTGTACACCGACAAACCAGTTCTTCCGCCTGTGATGAATCCGATACGGGCTACGGGCAATCCATAGCACAGTCCCTTCCCATTCGTCAGCCAATACATCGCAACCTGCACCTTCGAGTGCAACGACTGCCGACAACAAAGTGCGATTGACAGGACCAGTCTCTTTTTCCAGGATTTCTACTCTCAAATTCCGTTTCTGTGCTTCTCTCAATATTTTTTCGAGTACCAAAGCCACTACACGACAACACTCTACAGGACCACGTCCTGAAGTGATTTGTAAATACGTCTTTTCCATTATCCTATTCTTTATTCATTCGTACGATGCAGGGCATGAAGGTACCTTGGACTTCAACCAGTTCCTCCTGGGTCTTCATCACCCGGTCAATATCCTTGTAAGCCAACGGCATTTCTTCGACACTGCCACCAATCAGCGTGACTCCGGCCTGAGAAAGATACTTTCTCAATGCCGACCGGGTAAAGTTGTCTTTTGCCTTTTGGCGGGACATAGCTCGTCCCGCTCCATGCGAGACAGAACAAAGGGCTTCACTTATCCCTTTACCACATACCAAATAACCGGGCGTTGCCATACTTCCGGGGATCAGTCCCGGTTGGCCTTTCTGTGCAGGTGTTGCTCCTTTACGATGCACAATGGCTGTCTGTCCGGGAGCGATTTCCTCTTTCCATGCAAAATTGTGGTGATTGTTCACATTGGCCAAAGGTTTCAGCCCCAAAGCTTTTGACAAATTCTTATGAATCCGCTCATGGCAGGCACGAGCATAATCACCCGCTAAATTCATACTAAGCCAGTATTCCTGTCCTTCTTCCGTATCCAACCCCAGCCAGGCAAAGTGCTGAGCCTCGCGAGGCAGGCGGCAGAGGTCGCGTGCCAGCAGACTATAGTGTTTGGCAATGGCAGCACCCAAACCACGCGAACCGGAATGGGACAGCAAAGCCACGTAGTTTCCTTCCGGAACGCCCAAGACATTACCGGCCTGTAAGCTCATCTTACCAAATTCCACAAAATGATTTCCACCACCGGAGCTACCTAATTGCCGTACCGCCTTGCCATGAAGTCCTCTCAACAATTCGGTCATTCGGAACTCTTCTCTGTCAAGCACCTCATACTCTTGTGCAAAAGGCAATCCGCCATCCATACCAAAATGAGTAAACTCCTTCAGCGCTTCTTTAATATGGTGCGAATAGCGTTTCAGAAAATCCTCCCCGGCATCAAACAGGGTGAGATTCATCCGACAACCGATATCAACCCCCACAGCATACGGGATAACCGCATGATCTGTAGCCAATACTCCCCCTATCGGTAACCCGTAACCGGCATGTGCATCGGGCATCAATGCTCCGGCAAGAGTAATCGGCAGCCGCATGGCGAGATTCATCTGCTGTTTGGCTAATGTTTCAATGTACTTGCTTCCATATGTTTTATAACCCAAGGGCTCATCAAGTAAATCATACGGCGTCAATCTTTTTTCGATAAATACAGGAGAAAGATGTTCGGCCAGTTTACTCCATATCTCACTGTTTTTATATACCTCGGGATTCTTGAGAATATCGCCCAAGGCGGCTAATATCTGCTCTTTTGTTTCGTATTTACAATATTTGCCTACGAGAACAACAGCCAGACTACGAGCTACATTATCTCTATATCCCAGTTTACTTAAATCTTTTAAACGTATTCCCATACAGTTTTTTCCATTCGCATACAAGACACCGGTTGCCTGCCATTGGACAGACAAAGGACAATATGCGAGATACCAATACTTTAGAAAAGGATATAACCACTCCTCTTCACAGCATTGAGGTGAATAATAAATAAATTAAATGTGATTGTGGAACTAACCAACTTGCATCGCCAGCAGCAGAATTGCGACGCATACTAAAAGATATAGTTGTAAAGACCCATCCTCCCGATGGGGCAACTTAGTTCCGATACTGAAGATATTATTTCTCTGACATAATTAAAAACCCTTTCCATCATTTAAAGGGTGAATACTCTGTTTATCGGCGGCAAAAGTAATGGTTCTTTTGATTTTCACAAAACGAAAAGACATTTTTTTTTCAGGCACAGTAGTGATATTTATAGAAAAACGGCACGAATCACTTCGCACCGCTCTTATTGCTAACTCGCGCCAAAGGTTCCCGCCTCACAGCGTCCGCCTCCGGAGATTTATTTTTAAATGCATGAAGCGGTTAGCGTTAATCTTTATATTGTCGATGCAAAATTACCGTTTTTCTCCCTATCATTCACTATCTTTGCACCTCAAAATTTTAAGAACTATTCAATGATAAACGAAGAAAAGATACATAAAAGCACTTCCGGATGGTGGGCACTCAGCCCTTTATTTGTATTCTTGTGTCTCTATTTGGTCACTTCTATCCTGGTGAACGATTTCTACAAAGTACCTATAACGGTAGCCTTCCTGATTTCATCATGCTACGCCATTGCCATCACGCGGGGACTGAATCTGGAACAACGGGTCTATCAATTTTCAGTAGGAGCTTCCAATAAAAACATCATGCTGATGGTGTGGATATTCATCCTGGCAGGAGCCTTTGCACAAAGTGCCAAGCAAATGGGAGCCATTGACGCTACGGTAAACCTGACACTCCATATTTTGCCGGATAACCTTTTATTGGCAGGCATCTTTTTGGCCTCTTGCTTCATTTCGCTATCCATCGGTACCAGTGTAGGCACTATCGTGGCTCTGACTCCTGTCGCTATCGGGTTGGCAGAGAAAACCGGAATCGATCTGCCCTTCATGGTAGCAGTGGTAGTGGGCGGCTCCTTTTTCGGTGACAATCTATCGTTTATCTCCGATACAACCATTGCTTCGACCAAGACTCAAGGATGCGTCATGCGCGATAAGTTTCGGGTCAACTCCATGATTGTGATACCTGCCGCACTGGTCGTATTGGGTATCTATATCTTCCAGGGGCTTTCAGTCTCTGCCCCGCCACTGGTGCAGGAGATTGAATGGGTCAAAGTGATCCCCTACCTTATCGTATTGGGAACGGCCATAGCCGGAATGAATGTTATGCTGGTTTTGATAATAGGTATCTTTACCAGCGGTGTTATCGGTATTGCTACAGGCAGCCTCGGATTCTTCGACTGGTTTGGTGCTATGGGGACGGGGATCACCGGAATGGGCGAACTGATTATTATTACCTTATTGGCAGGCGGAATGCTTGAGACGATCCGTTACAATGGAGGAATAGATTTCATTATCCGCAAATTGACCCGCCACGTAAACGGAAAGCGGGGAGCGGAACTCAGTATTGCCGCTTTGGTAAGCATCGCCAATCTTTGTACGGCTAATAATACGATTGCCATCATCACTACCGGACCGATTGCCAAAAATATTGCAAAAAAATTTCAATTGGACCGGAGAAAAACGGCAAGTATCCTCGACACATTCTCGTGCTTGATACAAGGCATCATCCCTTATGGAGCACAAATGCTGATTGCTGCCGGACTGGCACAGATTTCCCCGCTCAGCATCATCGGGAATCTGTATTATCCGTTTACAATGGGCGTTTGCGCACTATTGGCCATCCTATTCCGGTATCCGAGAAAGTATTCCTGAGTGAAGACCGGCCTGCTTTTTGATATTTCGCCCATAGGCTTCAGAAGATGCATAAAAACGCCAAACACCCCGATAATGGAGAAAAAAGAACCGGAAGTCTTTGTCAATCAAAACAAAACCCTTATCTTTGCACCCGCTATTACGAGTTAGTAGCATTAATTCAAATCATTCATTAAAAAACATTTATTTAAAATGGCAACAAGAATTAGATTGCAAAGACATGGACGTAAAAGCTACGCTTTCTACTCTATCGTTATTGCAGACAGCAGAGCACCACGTGATGGTAAATTTACAGAGAAGATTGGTACTTACAACCCTAACACCAATCCTGCTACAGTAGATTTGAATTTCGAACGTGCCTTGCACTGGGTGCTGGTAGGTGCACAACCTTCAGACACAGTTCGCAACATCCTTTCACGTGAAGGCGTTTACATGAAGAAACACCTCCTCGGCGGTGTAGCTAAAGGCGCATTTGGTGAAGCTGAAGCTGAAGCTAAATTCGAAGCTTGGAAGAACAACAAACAGTCAGGTCTGTCTGCTCTGAAAGCTAAAGAAGAGGAAGCTAAGAAAGCTGAAGCAAAAGCACGTCTGGAAGCTGAAAAGAAAGTAAACGAAGTAAAAGCAAAAGCATTGGCTGAAAAGAAAGCTGCTGAAGAAGCTGCTAAGGCTGCTGCTGAAGCTCCCGCAGAAGAAGCTGCTCCGGCAGAAGAAGCTGCAACTGAAGCTGCTGCTGAATAATCGGCAGTATCTATCATTCGTAAATAGGATTAAAACAATAAAATCCTCTCCGGTCCGCCGGGGAGGATTTTTTATTGGATCATCCCGGCTACGGAATGGCCCACAGAGAACGCTCTACTTCAGCACGACATAACGCAGAAAGACCACCTGATCGCCGACCTTAACTCTTCCATCTGCCAAAGCCTCCTTGTCTACCCTGAAAGTTTTCAAGTATTTTTTTAAACTTTTCGTTACCGTATAGGGCTGTTCTTTTTCATACCCGAGAATCTTTATACTACCATCCTCGTTGATCGTCACTTTACATTTTATATTGAAAGTCAACCCGCGCAATTTTTTGGCTTCCGTTTTGTTTATCCAAAAGATATAGGTTGCCTTCCCGATATTATTCTTTTTCTCTACCTTCTTCTCCTTAGAGTATTCATCGTACACTTTAAATGAAGGTTCACTTTTATCGCCACACGAAGTGCAAACGAATAAAACCAACAACAATATTCCAAATACTTTTTTCATTACTGAACTCCTTTCTGTTTAGCGTATATCACATAACTATTATCTTCCTCACCGATCGACTCACACAATTCCTGTAACTTTGTCCTATTCTTCCCCTTCCTACCATCTGTCGAGGAGAGATAAGACTCTATTTCCGCTTTCAGCACTCCCGGTTCCACCAGCCTTATATATTGTTTGTTACGGAGTGACCAAAGGGTCCACAACCGATCCGGCATCCCTCCCGCAAAGTCATTGATCACCCGGAAAAAAGTTCCGCGCAACGATGCCTTATCCACTATAAAGTTCGAAGGTGATTTCGTCTCCCACATTCCATCACCCACTTGTTCCTCTACCATCAATCTGCCGACATAGGCCTGAGGCAACTCATAGAATGTGGTTATCGAACGTTTCCTGTCTCCAATGTTGAGTGTGAAGCGGGGCTTCAGCCTGCTTTCCGAACGGATATAATGATAAAGCGTATCGGGACGCAGTTCAAAGAAGGTGCTGATATAAAAATCGAATACTTCCGTATTGGCACCGTACATCACCTCATTGCTATAATCGGGAAGAACAGACAGATGCCTGGCAGCAGGAACCGAATCGAGCAGATGTCCTTCAAAATCCTGTACCCATGCCACAAAAGGGTATCCGGTAAAGGGAAGTGCCCCCACCGTAAGTTCACGTTTATCGGCATCGACTTTGAATACAGCCTTGGAGACCGACTGATGTAACGGAATGGAACGCAACGGTTTCCCAGCCAGATCATAGACATAGATGGCATTGCTGTTAGCGAAAGGCATCAGATAGATACAATTATGTTTTTCGTCAATCTCCGCTTTGTATACGGCACGATACTCTCCCGGCCCTTGCCCGATAGCACCTATATTGGTAACAAACTCTCCTTTTTTAGTAAATAACCGGCAGGGATGGAGTTCATAAACAGAACCGTAGACAAGGATGTAATTTTCGGAAACACACAGATTGTTTTCTCCGACCATCGCTTCATCACGGTTATCGAGCTTGATGATTTGAAAGTCTTTCAAAAAGAAACTGAACGGTAAGTCAACCGTATCTTTCAGCAAGCTGAGGTCACATACCACAACCGAGTCTTGACCGGCCCATTGATAGGAAGCGACCACCGGCCATTGCTCCGAAAGATTTTTCTCTTCGGCCTTGGGAACGACCGAACAGGAAGAAAATAAAAATACTCCCCCCAGAATTGAACTTAGGAGATGAAATTGCCTGATATTCTTCATAAACTCTCCATTTCTATATCATGCAAAGATAAAAATAAAACGAATAATCTACGAATACTCCGTAGTTTTTTTGATTCGTTTCAGAATTTATCTATATACACGGAAAGGGAGTAGCGACAAAAATCATAAAAAAAAGATGCCCGGAACAAATCCCGAGCATCTCCTCTATAAGTCTGTTTTGACAAACAGGTAATCTTGTTCGATTAATATCTGTCACGACCGCCGCCATAGCCGCCGCCACGATTACCACCACCGTAACCACCACCACGGTTGTTACCATAGCCGCCACGATTACCACCACCGTAATTGCTGTTACGACGCGGGCCTTCTTCTCTCGGACGTGCAACTGATACGGCAAGTGTCTTTCCGTCTATTTCTTTTTCGTTCAGTGCTGCGATGGCAGCATTTCCCTCTTCGTCATTAGGCATTTCTACAAAACCGAATCCTTTAGAACGGCCAGTTTCTCTGTCCATAACGATTTTGGCTGAAATAACTTCTCCAAACTCTTCGAATAATTCTCCTAAATCAGCATTGCTAAGATTATAGCTGATACCTGCAATAAAAATGTTCATTGAAAAATAATTAATACAATTAATAAAATTTGTTATCTTAGAGAAGTCTTAATAAGGAGATAAATTACTCTACAAGTACCTTGGAAATAAAACACATCCTATCAGAAATCTTTAATACGCGGTAAATATAGACATTTACAACAGACTGAGAAACAAAATCATCATTTTCTTTTATTTTTTTATTAAAATTGAGATTTTGACGATGCTTTAGTCTCACCTCTGTTTCTTCCGCCTACGGCTCCGGCGCCTCTGCATCTTCTTGTGTTTATAGCGCTGTATCCGTTTATAAATCATCCAGCCGCTCATCACACCTACTACTACGAAGATCAGGATCGTAATGCCCACTCCCAGATTGTCTCCCTTAATGCGCGACCAGATTTCAAGAACATCTTTCGTCTTATCGCCGAAATCACGAATCATGGCACAACGTTCTACCACCTTACGGTCCGGGTACTGTATCTTGTCAATCTGCAGGCTGTCTGCTCCCGGTCCGAAGAAATAGCTCAAATCCGAATAATAAGTCAGGGTGGTGTCTGTCTTTGCCTCCATGATTTCAGGCGAAGCCACAGCACTCACATAACCGCTCGCTTCCATATTCCGCAAAGCAATGTCGGGACGGCACATGAAGTTGATGAAATAGCTGGCAGCTTCCGGATTGCCGGCATACTTAGGAATCACCCAGCCGTCATACCAGATGTTGCTTCCTTCCCGAGGCACTACATAGTCCAGGTCCACTCCTACCGCATCCGCTTCTTCGATGGCCCATTTGGCATCTCCGCTCCAGGTCATATTGAGCCATGCTTTATTTTTGGTCATCATCTCTTTACCGAAGTCTGCCTCCCAACCGGCTATATTGGGTTTCATCGCCTTGAGGTATTTTTCGGCAATCTCCATTGCACGGGGAGAATAGTCGTTCATCAGATCCTCTACTGTCACCTTGCCTCCGGCCAGATCACGGGCATGTGCGTAAATGATGGCCGTCCCGTACGCATCGCGGTAACTGTCTTTCATCAATATCTTGCCGGCATATTTCCGATCCCAAAGGCAACTCCAACTTTCGGCATCCGCATCGGGAACAAAAGCCTTGTTATACAGTATCCCGGCCGTTCCCCACATGTAACACACGGCATAATGACTGGCAACGCGTCCGGGTTGACTCAACTTATCGATCTGTTCCCGGATATAAGGAGACACGTCATTCATGTAGTCGGGCGAATGGGGAAAAACGGTGTCGATGGGCAACAGCAAGTCTTTCTTCAACATCCGCTCGATGATGTATTCCGAAGGGCATACCACATCAAAATCTTCGTACCCTTTTTCGATCTTGGTCAACATGATTTCGTTGATATCGAAAGTTTGATAGACAATACGAATATCCTCGCCTGTCTGCTCCTTATAATATGCCTGGAAATCTTCCAGCACTCCGTCGCCGATGTAATCGGCCCAGTTATAAATTTTCAATACCTTTTCGCGGGGCTCACCGGAATTGTAACAACCGGAAAGCATAAACGACGCTGCAAGGCAAAGAGTTATTAACAGCTTATTCATTAACACTTTATACTATTTCTTGATTCTCGTAAATTCTCTTCTATTTTGGTTTAAAACCCAAAGGACGTGGGTTTCAAACCAACGGACACTATCTTTAAAAGCAATGACAGTTGGGGTTTAAACCGGCGGTCTCTCGCTTTAAACGGCGAGGCCGACCAACGTCAGGTATCACTTTTTCTCTTTTCCGGCACGCCGGTTAATGACAATCAGCAAGGCCAGCACCACCACGAAAATAATGGTCGAAAGCGGACGCAGTTCCGGAGTCAGCCCTCCTTTGCGGGCATCGGCATAGATATAGGTGGAAAGTGTCTCGAGACCTTCGTTACCGATCGTAAATACCGTTACTGCAAAATCATCGATAGAAAGTGTCAGCGCAAGCATGAAACCGCTAATCATTCCCGGACGAATCTCCGGAACAATCACTTTGCGGAGTGCCTGCATCGGAGTCGCTCCCAGATCGAGGGCGGCTTCGTAAATATTAGGATTCATCTGCTTGAGACGGGGCAACACGCTGAGTACCACATAAGGAGTACAGAAAGTGATGTGTGCCAGTACAACGGTCGTGTATCCCTGCGATATCCCCAGCGACACAAACAACAGAAACAGTGAAATACCGGTAATAATATCCCCATTCAGGATAGGAATGCTGTTCACAAAGCTGATGGCCTTCCGCGAACGTGCCTTCAGGTTGAAGATGCCGATAGCAGTGATACTCCCCAGCAGGGTGGAAGCCGTAGCTGCAATCAAAGCAATGGTCACAGTATTGATCAGCGCATTCATCAGCGAATGGTGAGTGCCGGTAGTGAACAGTGACGAATACAGTTTTGTGGAGAATCCGGTCCAGTTGCCCAGCACTTTTGCCTCGGTAAAAGAGTAGATCATTATAATCACGATAGGCGAATAGAGCAGCAAAAGCAGAATCCACAAATAGGTCTGAGCGAAAATCTTCTTTACCATAGCCCACCTCCTTCGTTCGTATTATCTTTGTCGTCGGTGCTGAACAGAGAGGTCGCGGCAATCAGCAGCAACATAATCAGCGACAGGGCCGCGCCATAGTTCCACATACTGTTATTGATATTCTCCTGGATTGTGGTACCAAACAGTTTGATATTGTTCATCGTCAACAACTCGGCAATGGCAAAGGTTGAGATAGTAGGCATGAAAACCATCATGATGCCACTCATCACCCCCGGCATGGAAAGCGGAAGCACGGCCTTAAAAAGACCTGAACGGGATTGGCACCCAGATCCTGCGCAGCCTCAATATAACTGTGATCCATCTTTTGCAAAGTGTTGTAGATGGGGTAAATCATAAATGGTATGAAGTTATAGACCATACCGAATATCAGGGCACCCTCACCGAGCGGAACACTGAAGAAGTCGAACAAGGCTACCGTAGCCAACGTACGTACCAGAATGTTGACCCACATGGGAAGAATAAACAGTACGACCATTGTTTTCGACCGGTTCAGTTTTGCGTTGCTCAGTATCCATGCTGCCGGATAGCCCAGCAGGATACAGACAATGGTAGTAATAATGGCAATACCGATGGAATAGACAAAGGTATTGATAGCTTCGTGGTGCTGAAAAAACTTCGCAAAGTTTTCCAAAGTCAGATGTCCGCTGTCATCGGTGAAAGCATAGACCACGATAAGGAGTAGCGGAATAACGACGAAGATCGCCGAAAAGATAATGTAAGGGAGTGTCCAACTCTTACGTGATGAAAAAAAGACCGATAATCTTTTCACTCTTAACTCTTATTTTATTAGTTCTTAATTACTCTGATACCGTCCGGGGGGATGGTGATACCTACACGGTCGCCATCGTCCCATACGTCGTTCGTATCTACAAACACATTCTCGTCCCAATCCGAAAGCACAGTCAGATGATAATGGTCACCCTTATAAAGGATAAACTTCACCTCTCCGGTCAGTGCACCGTCTTCTTCGTTGTCCTGAAGAATCACGTTGTCGAAACCGACTTCCACCTTCACCTCGCTGCCTGCTTCGATCCCCGTGACAGGAGCACACTCGAAGTTGCATCCCAAAAACTCCACATGGGTTTCGTCGATCAGCTTGCCTTCAAAAGTATTGCACACACGCTCTTTCTTCATAATATGAATATCGAACGGTTTCACCAGCAACCCGACGAGAGCCCCGACTTCAAAATGATGATAGTCTTGTACCAGAAATTCATAGCCATTGCAGAGAACCGTCATTTCGTAATGTACGCCTTTAAAGACAGACGATTGCACCACACCGGTCAGTTGCGCCGCTTCCGAAACCGGAAAGATGTAAAGGTCTTCCGGACGGATCACTACGTCCACGGGCATGTTCTCGCCAAAACCTTCGTCTACACACTCGAATTCGGTATTACAGAAACGTACCAGTTTGTCGTGGATCATCACTCCGTTCAGGATATTACTTTCTCCGATGAAATCGGCTACAAACGAATTGATAGGCTCGTTATATATATCGATCGGAGTACCAATCTGCTGGATGCGTCCCTCGCTCATGACTACAATCGTATCGCTTAGCGTCAGTGCTTCTTCCTGATCGTGAGTGACATACACAAAAGTGATCCCCAGAGATTTGTGCATCTCCTTCAACTCCATCTGCATGTCTTTACGCATTTTCAGGTCGAGAGCTGCCAAGGGCCCGTCAAGCAGCAACACTTCCGGTTCGTTGACGATGGCACGGGCAATGGCCACACGCTGCTGCTGTCCGCCGGACAGCGAATCTACATCACGATATTCGTAATCGGTCATCCCCACCATCTTCAAAGCGGCTTTTACCTTCTTCTCAATGGTCTGCTTGGGCATTTTCTTCAGTTTCAGCCCAAAAGCGATATTATCATATACATTCAGATGCGGGAACAGAGCGTATTTCTGGAATACCGTGTTTACCGGACGTTTGTGTGGAGGAGTTTGTGTGATTTCTTTCCCCGATATTTTTATCTCGCCTTCCGAAGCTGTCTGGAAGCCGGCGATAAGGCGCAACAAAGTAGTCTTGCCACATCCCGAAGGCCCCAGAATGGTGACGAACTCACCTTTCTTTACATTCAGGGTCACATGATCCAAGGCAGTCTTCTCACCGAAGAATTTAGACACACCGTTCACCTCAATAATGGATTTGCTTTCTTGCATATTCATACTAATTTGGGGTGCAAAGGTACACATTTATCCGATTCGTACATACATGTTAATCTAATATAACAGAGAAATTCTATCCGGAATTAAAAAACACCTATCTTTGCATAAATATTTATTCACTAAACATACTAAAGCAATGAAAAAGTTAACTTATCTGGCTGTTGCAGCAATTGCTCTCGGAGTGGCATCTTGTAACACCAACAAACCCGGTTATGTAATAACAGGTACTGTGGAAGGCGCTGCCGACGGAGATACTGTATTTATCCAGGAACGTGTGAACAGACAGTTCAACAAACTGGACACAGCTATCATCGCTAACGGAACATTTACATTCGAAGGCGCACAGGATTCCGTAGTGAACCGCTACATCACTTATTCTAAAGACGGCGACGGAGTCTATGTGGATTTCTTCCTCGAAAACGGTAAAATCAAGGTAAACCTGTCTAAAGACGATAAATCGGCAACCGGTACTCCGAACAACGATGCTTATCAGGAGATACGGAACAAGATAAATGCAATCGACCAGAAACAAGCCGCTATCTATCAGGCTATGGGCGACAGCACATTGACCGATGACCAGAAGATGGCTAAACAAAAAGAATTTTCAGAACTGGAAGAGGCGTACAGCCAGGCTATCAAAGAAGGCGTACAGAAGAATATCACCAATCCGGTAGGTATCATGTTGTTCAAACAAAGCTTCTATGAAAACTCTACCGAGGATAACGACGCTCTGCTGAAACAAATTCCCGCCAACTATCAGAATGACGAAACGATTGTGAAAATCAAGGATATCACTGAAAAGCAGAAAGCTACTGCCGCCGGACAGAAATTCATCGACTTCGAAATGCTGACACCTGACGGAAAACCGGTGAAACTGTCTGACTATGTAGGCAAAGGCAAAGTGGTATTGGTTGACTTCTGGGCAAGCTGGTGTGGCCCATGCCGCCGCGAAATGCCTAACATTGTAGAAGCTTATGCTAAATATAAAGGCAAAAACTTCGAAATCGTAGGTGTATCTCTGGATCAGGATGCCGATAAATGGAAAGATGCCATCAAGAAGCTGAACATCACATGGCCTCAGATGTCCGACCTGAAAGGCTGGCAAAATGAAGGTGCACAGTTGTATGCTGTAAACAGTATCCCCCACACCATGTTGGTGGACGCCGACGGAACGATCCTGGCACGCGGCCTGCACGGCGAAAAGCTTCAGACCAAACTGGAAGAAGTGCTGAATAAGTAATCAGCGGAATACCATATCATAATTCACCACAGATTACACAGATTCACACAGAATAGCTTTAATCTACTGACAACCCATCCTATTTATCTGTGTAAATCTGTGTAATCTGTGGTGAATATGAATCAGGTACGGGCTTTCGATTTATTTCAGTGAATCGGCATAAGAACAGAGCTTCACAATCTGATCCACATCTTCAAAATTCACCTTATTATCTTCAATATACTTCTCCACCTCCGCACGATGTTTTGAGTAGATTTTGGCAAGTTGCTTAAAGTTACGGAACTGCTTCATTTTATCATCCTTCTCCACCCAATAGACATGGTGCCGATTGCTGACAATAATTTTTTCACCTTCCAGCTTGTAAGACTGTCCGTTGCTCGTTATGGTGCCATAGCTCTGAACTGCCGTTGTTTCCGAACGGGTACCATAAGCCCCCATGGGAGCTTCCTTACGGGCGGTAGCTTTATACTGAACGTAAACCACCGGTTTGGTCGGCAACATTTCTATACCGGCTCCGTTGGATTCGGGATAAAATGTACGTCCCGCTATCTTGATCAGCAGAATATCTCCCGGATTGGCAAGCTCTTTCACCTGCTTATCCTGAGGGTCTATAAAATAAAACTTATTGACTACTATACTGTAGTTCATTTTAGACTTCAATTCGCCTCCGGCTCTCAGGAGCACTTGGGCATCTTCATACTTATCAAACAGGAACGAAGCCGTATCAGCCTGAGCTCTCAATTGCCACAAACTGCACAGTGCAAAAGCAATAAAAATAAAAATCCTTCTCATAATACATCGACTTTAAGCAATAAAGGGCTGTCTTGACAGTATACACTTCAAAACAGCCCTTCAAAATAAATCTGGTAAATCTCTCTTTACTCTACATCAATCAGACGAACCAACGTACGTAGCAGAAGTCTTGACGGTGAGGCAGATCCTGATTTTTCGGGAACATACGGTATGCCACTTTAAAGCTTCCTGCATTCGACAAGCTGTGCTTAGCCTGGAATGTATACAGGTCGCCTTCTTTCTTGATCACACTGAATGGTTCTACCGAATATACATGCTGCTTGCCTTCCGGAGTCGTATAAGTTGTAACCAACTCCAGTCCCACTGCATCGTTCAATCCTTTCTCGTCAACGACAACTGTAATGGTATACTCTTTGCCGCTTTCGATATCGCCTTGTGCAATGTCTGCTTCCCTCTCTTTTGAAACGATCTCGATAGAGTCCCACTTAGCAACGACTTCTTCTTTCCAGGCTGCTATCTCTTTTGCCTTTGCATTGTCATTGGCAGACAGTTCTTTGAAACGTTTAGCTTCCTTGCAGTAGAACTTACTGTAGTAATCGTCGAGCTGACGCTTCATGGTATAGTGAGGAGCGATCTGGGCGATCGAGTTTTTCACACTCTTAATCCAGCCTTCAGAATATCCCTTCTTGTTGCGTGCATAATACAGCGGCAGGATTTCTGTTTCGAGGATACTGTAGATAGTAGCTGCGTCGAGCTGATCCTGATGTTCCTGGTTCTGATAAGTACGTTTTTCGGTCAATGCCCAACCTGCACCTTCGCGGTAACCTTCAAGCCACCATCCGTCGAGTACAGAGAAGTTCAATACACCATTCATCAACGCTTTCTCACCCGATGTACCGGATGCTTCGAGCGGACGGGTCGGAGTATTCAACCAGATATCAACTCCGGTCACCAGACGACGGGCCAACTGCATATCGTAGTTTTCAAGGAAGATGATCTTACCCAGGAATTCCGGACGCTGAGAGATCTCAACGATTCTCTTGATCAGTCCCTGGCCTGCACCATCGTGCGGGTGAGCCTTACCTGTGAAGAGGAACTGTACCGGATAATCGGGATTGTTAACGATCTTAGACAAGCGTTCCAGATCGGTGAACAACAAGTGAGCACGTTTGTAAGTGGCAAAACGGCGGCCGAAACCGATCAGCAATGCATTCGGATTGATCTTGTCCAACAGCGATACAATGCGTGAAGGATCTCCCTGGTTCTTCAACCACGTTTCACGGAACTGCTTACGGATATAATCCACCAGCTTGTTCTTCATCGTCACGCGAGTCTTCCAGATCTCTTCATCGGGCACATTATAGATAGCTTCCCAGATCTTCGGATTTGACTGATCGTACAAGAAGTTTTCGTTAAAGTATTTAGCATAAAGCTGTTTCCATTCGGTAGCGCTCCAGGTGGGGAAGTGTACACCATTGGTTACATAACCCACATGGCTCTCTTCGGGGAAGTATCCCTTCCAGATAGAAGAGAACATCTCCTGAGAAACTTTTCCGTGCAGCCAGCTTACACCGTTCACTTCCTGAGAAGTGTTGCAAGCAAATACAGACATACAGAAACGTTCGCCCTTATCACCCGGATTGTTACGTCCAAGATCCATCAGATCGTCCCAGCTGATACCCATCTTAACAGGATATCCGCCCATATATTTACCGAACAAGCCTTCGTCAAAGTAGTCGTGACCGGCAGGCACCGGAGTGTGAACCGTATACAGTGAAGATGCACGAACCAACTCGATAGCCTGGTTGAAAGTCAGGCCGGTAGCTACATAATCGCAGATACGCTGAACATTGATCAGGGCGGCGTGTCCTTCGTTACAGTGATAAATATCTTTTTTGATACCCAATGCCTTCAGTGTCAGCATACCGCCGATACCCAGCAGGATCTCTTGTTTCAAACGGTTTTCCCAGTCACCTCCGTACAGCTGGTGAGTGATAGGACGGTCAAACTCGCTGTTCATTTCATTGTCTGTATCGAGCAGATACAAAGAAACGCGTCCTACGTTCACTCTCCATACATTTGCATGTACGTAATAATCCATATAAGGCACATCTACTACCAACGGTTTGCCGTCTGCATCCGTCACGCGGTCAATAGGGAGTTGTCCGAAGTTCTGTGCCTCGTAATTGGCAATCTGCTGTCCGTCCATCGACAGGGTTTGTGTAAAGTAACCATAGCGATACAGGAAACCTACTGCACACAGATCTACATTACTGTCCGAAGCTTCTTTCAGATAGTCACCGGCCAATACACCCAGACCACCGGAATATATTTTAAGAACATGATTCAAACCATATTCCATGCTAAAGTAAGCCACTGACGGACGTTTGTTATCGGGCGTCACATCCATGTAGTCTCTAAATTTAGCATATACGTCGTTCATGCGTTTCAGGATTACTTTATCTTTTGATAAAGCTTCCAGTTTTTCGTAACTCATACGTTCAAGCAAAAGCACAGGATTCTGACCGGCTTCTTTCCAGAGAGTCGGATCCAAGTCTCTGAAGAGTTCAGTAGCTTCATAATTCCACGCCCACCAAATGTTGCGTGCCAGTTCAGATAGTTTCTCTAATTCCGCAGGAACACGTGACTTTACAGTTACCTCCTTCCAATTCGGAGTATTCACATTACTTACTTTAATTTTCATAATGTTATTGTTTACTTGTTGATGAATAAATACTTAGTTTAGTTGACGTTTCATGGCATTACGCAAGGCGATGTCATAAGCCTCGTAATAATATTTGATGAAATGCTTCCATAGAGCCTGTTCGGCCACAGCCGCAGCTTGTTTGCGGATCTCTTTCACCTCATTATCTGTTTTACCCGAGAACAGTGCGATCGTATCTTTGATACCGTCGGCTACCTCTGAGTAATTATAGTCCGAACGGTGTAACACCTCTACCCCATTATCGATGCCATGCTGATTTTTCAGGCTGTTCACCCAAAGGCCGAAGCCTGCCAGGTCTGTTGTAATAGTAGGTACGCGGAATGCCACACTCTCAAGCGGAGTGTATCCCCAAGGTTCGTAATAAGAAGGATAGACACTCAAGTCTTCTCCCAATATCAGATCATAATATTCTTTGTTCAGGATTCCATCTTTTCCATCCAGATAGCACGGAACGAAAATCACCTTCACTTTATCTTCCGGACGATTTCCCATACCAAGATATTTGAGCATATCCAGAACCTGGTCGTGGGTCATGTTATGCAGCCAATGGGTAATGAAAGGTACTTCGAGCGGAGTATCGAATTTTCTTTGCTTTTCAGCCGTGTCTGCAAATCCTCGCGGGGCTCTCCCACCCAACCCGGTACATTGACAAATGCCAGCACGTTCTTCTGCAGGTCCTTGTCCCGGTTCAAACGGTTCAATGATTCCAGAAACACGTCGATCCCTTTGTTCTTAAACTCGTAACGTCCACTGGTGCCGATAATTAATGTGTCATCGTCCATATGGGTACCCAGAAGCTTATTGGCCACATTCAACATCAATGCACGCGCACGTTTGCGCTTACCGGTGAAAGCGCTTCCCTGAGGAACGAAATCGTCCTCGAAACCGTTCATCAATACTACATCGGCGGCTTTATCAAGCAGTTCCTTACACTCGTTGTTGGTGATTTCGCTCACCGTCGTAAAGCAGTCAACGTGATGCGCAGTCTGCTTTTCAATCGAGTGCTTCGACTGCATATTCAGCTCCTGTGCCATCTGATCGCCGTTATAAGCAAACAGATAGTCATATAAAGGTTTATCGTTTCCGGCAATGCTACGGCCGATAGAAGTGGCATGGGTGGTGAAGATGGTTCCTATTTCGGGAACAGCCAATTGCAGATACAGTGCTCCCAGGCCGGTCATCCATTCATGTGCCTGATAAATGACCTTATCATTTTCAGTCAGGTTGTAGCGATAGAAGCTTTCCACCACTTTTCCGGCAGCATACGAAAACATGGATGCTTCGTCATAATCGCCGTAAGCATGCAATGAATCGACTTGAAAGTGATTCCACATTTCAGTATAGATTTCATTCTTTTTCTCAAAAAAAGGCTGAAAGTCAACGAGAATAACAATGGGTTCACCCGGAATATTCCAACGTCCGACACGGACAGAAAGGTCATCTTTCTTGAGGGCATGTTCTTTCCATGCCGCACAAAGATTGTCAGATTCTATAAACAAGGGATTGTCCTTTCCTTGCCATACATCCGGCCCTATAAAAAATAATTTGTCACGGAAGTTAGTTTGCAACGTATTTGCCCTTGTAGACAAAACAGTATAAATTCCTCCTACCTTGTTGCACACTTCCCAACTGGCTTCGAAGATATAATCGGGGGTTAATAAATCTTTTACCATATAAATGTTTAAAACTCTTTTTATTACGCAGGTGCAAAAGTACGCATTATTTATTGAAAAATAATGCTTTATGCAAAAAATATAAGCAAAATAGCACAAACAAGCGTTTACAACGAGATTTCAGAGCATAAAAAAAGACTTAAGTGTTTTCGGAAAACGCTTAAGTCTTTTCAGAAAACACTTAAACGTTCTGTCGAAAACGCTTAAGTGTTTTTTATAAATCATTAGTTTATGCAAGCGCACTACCGATAAGGAAGGTAGCAGCCAATGCCACGATAGCATAAAGTTCGGGGAACACAGCAAGAATCAATGTGTTGCTGAATACATTGTGGCCTTGTCCGATGGCTGCAATACCATTGGCGCAAACCTGTCCCTGACGGATAGCGGAAAACAGAGCCACCAATCCGAGAGCAATACCCGCACCCAAAACGGCAGAAGCCTGAATGGCGGTAATCTGCGGAGTAAGGATACCGAAAATAGTCTGGAACATAAAGTAACCTGCGAAACCATACAATCCCTGTGTACCCGGAAGAGCTGTCAGTACGAGGAAGTTACCGAATGCACTATCGTTTTTCTTCAATGCGCCGATAGCAGCGTTACCTGCAATAGTCACTCCGTAAGCACTTCCGATGCCTGACAAACCAACCATAACCGCGATGCCAATGTAAGCAATAAACAAATTCATTTCCATAATCTTAATTTTATTTTTAATTTATTATTCTATTAATTTCTTTTTATTTTCTGAATGGTTTGTACTCTTTGCCACCACCTTCGTAACCGGAATTCTTGAAAAACTCCACGAAGGTCAGACGCATAGGATGAACCATGGCTCCGAGCACATTCATAAAGATATTGATGGCATGGCCGATTACAAAAATCAATACCATCACAATGGGGCCGGCAATCACATTGTCCGGACTCATGCCCACTGCCAAACTATTGAATACGCCGGCAAGGATACCTCCCGACAATCCCAGAGCGAACAAACGGACGTATGACAGAACGTCGCCCAACAGACCTGTCGCCATGTTATAAGAATCCCATAAGCCCAGCCCGATATTCAGGAAGATGTTCTTCCCCGGACTGTTGAACAGGAAAATCATAACGCCGGCAATACCCATGATGATCAAATGAACCGTACTTCCCATCGGCATCACTTTCGGCAACAGTGCCGAGAAGGCTAACGATAGCAAGAGGATGATCCATCCGATTGTAGCAATGGCATACTTGAAGCCAAACTGGATAGTCTGATTGACAGCTTTCAGTACCATGCCGAACAAGATCTGTACCGCACCCAGAATCAGTGAGAGCTGGAACATGTCATTATTATCCATGAAAACGGCACTCTTCAGGCGCTGGATGAACGGCCAGGGCAGATCGTAAATATTGGCTCCGAAAAAAGTCCCGGTCAGCAATCCGCAGAAGAAAGTGGAAGTTGCCAGTATCTGAATCAGCGAAATGATCGATTTAGCCGACTGACTCAGTTTTTTCGCCAATAGACGATAAGCCGTAGCTCCTACAAACAGGAATAATCCATAACCGGAATCTCCCAGGCAGAGCCCGAAAAAGATCATAAAGAACGGGGCAAAGAACGGGGTCAGGTCCAGTTCATTATACTTGGGCAACATGTAGAGTTTGCAAATGGGCTCGAACCAGGCAAAGAAACCTTTGTTATTCAGTTCGATCGGCACGTTGTCTTCCGGTGTCGGATCTGTGATCTCATAATAAATGTGTGCATCGTTCAGATAAGCCTCTATCTCTACCTTGCTGGTAGCAGGGGCCCATCCTTCGAGCAACATCAATTTGTCACCCGCAGTCTGCTCTGTACTCAATACGACTTTTGAAAATTCTATTTCAGTCTGCACCTGTTTCAAAGCCTCCTTCAGCGAAGGGATATCGGTTTCGGACAAAGCGACCAACTTCTTTTCATTCTCTTCAAGTGCGGTCTCTGTATTCGCATATTGCGCCTCGAGCTGGGCCAGTGACTGCGATGGCAGTTTAGCTTGCTCTACATCCAGATCGACTTCCTCCCCGTCCTTGGTCACGGTGATGAAAAAGACTTTTGAGGATATGCGGCAGATGATCATAGCGTTGTATTCCGCTTCCCATTCTTCCTTGTAGTTACCTTCGGAGCAGGTATAGAAGCCGACTACATAACCGGCATCTTTCAAACGCTGTATGCCTTCCGGCTCAAAGTTGCCCCAAGCCTCCAAAGCGTCTTTCTCCTTGCCACAGGTTTGCTGCTGTTGCAACAGTTTACTGTGTTCGGTCTGCAAGGCATCTATTTCATCGAGCACCTGCAAACCACGTTCGGCACTACCGCCATTGGCAGCAATGACCGCATCCTTCTCGTGCTTCTGGTTCTGAAGCAACTTCAATGCGGCGGCCAAACGGGCAGAAAGACGAATATTATCTTGCAGTTCGGCATTCTCCGCCGCTCCCTGCTGCTTCTCTACAATATGGACCACTCCGAGTTCACGAAGACTGTTCAGGAAATCTTCGTACTCCTTATGATAAACCAGGAACGTGAGTTTCTTCATTTTCGTAATCATGCTTCTGCCTCCTTCCTTTTTTCCTGCTGTGACTTCAGAATCTTTTGCGACGACTTAGACAAATTTTCTTCATCTTCCATGAATCGTTTGATCTTGCGCAAAGCATCCTGATACCCCGGTATCTGAACCTTCTCAAAAAGATTCACTTTCTGAGTGGTCTTTTTCCTCGCATGTTCTAACAAGCCCAACTTGGCTAGCGTAAACTCACGCTCTATAGCGGTATGTGCCAACTCCTTAAGCAGGTGTATACCGTCGGCATACCACTTAGGAGCATTAAACAGACTGTACGGACGGATCTCGAAATCCACATTTTCGAGCAAAGGCACCCGTACACCGGCTATTTTCTTGACACCAAGATGAACATCATTTACTTTTATCAATGAGGTGTCAAACTCATTCCAAAGTGCGAACATGGCTTCATAAGCCTGGATTTGTTTTTCCAGCCTTTCCTCCAGATCGGCAGCTTCGCTTTTACAGCGCTTCACTTCCATGCGAAGGGCACTCTCCTTGTTTTTGATAATCGGGAGAGTACGTACCCGCACTTTCAGTTGCTTCTCAAGCTGCTGAAGGGAGGTTTTGTTATATTGAAACTTTATAGCCATCTCGTTTATTTACTATTTTTCCAATACTGATCTACCAGTTCCTTCTTGATATTTACTTCTTCCGGACGGAAGTATTTGCCGAACAGTCCCCAGGCTACATCGAGCATTTCGGTCGTATCCAGATTGACGTCGATGGCCAGCAACTGATTGGAGTAATCTTTGGCAAAAGCTAAAGTACGTTCGTCATAGTTGGTCAGGTCGAAACCATTTTCCAATTTAGTCTTGGCATTAGCGGCATCGGCATACAAACGCACGGCAGCATTCATCACCTGCGGATGGTCTTTACGGGTTTTCTTACCGGTTACCAACTGTTTCAGACGGGACAATGAACGGAACGGATCGACAATAACCTTACCGATGTCACTGTCACGGCGCAGGAACAACTGTCCTTCGGTGATGTAGCCTGTATTATCCGGCACAGCATGCGTAATATCACCACCGGACAATGTAGTCACGGCAATAATCGTGATGGAGCCGCCATCGGGGAACTGTACAGCTTTTTCGTAGATCTTGGCAAGATCCGAATAGAGCGAACCCGGCATAGAATCTTTCGAAGGAATCTGGTCCATACGGTTTGACACGATAGCCAAAGCATCGGCATACGAAGTCATATCGGTCAGCAGAACCAATACTTTCTGATTGTGCTGTACTGCGAAATATTCAGCCGCAGTCAAAGCCATATCCGGTACCAGCAAACGTTCTACCGGAGGGTTCTCCGTGGTATTTACGAAACTGACGATACGGTCGAGCGCACCGGCATTGGAAAATACATTCTTGAAATACAGGTAGTCATCGTTTGTCATACCCATACCGCCCAGAATAATCTTATCTGTTTCTGCACGTAACGCCACGTTAGCCATCACCTGGTTGAACGGTTGGTCGGGATCGGCGAAGAACGGAATCTTCTGACCGGAAACCAGTGTATTGTTCAAGTCGATACCTGCGATACCGGTTGCAATCAGCTCGGAAGGCTGTTTACGCCGTACCGGGTTTACAGACGGCCCTCCGATCGGTACCTCCTGCCCTTCGATCTCCGGTCCTCCGTCGATAGGATCACCGAAAGCGTTGAAAAAACGTCCGGCCAGTTGCTCGCTCACTTTCAGCGTAGGCGATTTACCCAGAAATACAACTTCGGCATTGGTCGGGATACCTTCCGTACCCTCAAACACCTGCAAAGTCACTTCGTCACCGGCAATCTTTACAACCTGAGCCAGTTTACCATTCACAGTGGCCAACTCATCATATCCTACCCCTGTAGCTTTCAGCGAACAGGTGGCCTTGGTAATCTGAGTAATCTTAGTATATATTTTTTGAAATGCTTTTGTAGCCATGTTATTATTTACAATTTAGTTTCAATCTACTATTTGACACTTCTCTCGGCAACCAACTCCTCCAATTGCTTCTGGAAACCTTCATATTGTTCCGACTTGAACTTCGAATAGTTCATTTGCTTGCAGATGTTAATCATCTTCTTGAAGTAATCCATAACCTCATTAAAGTTATCAAACTCAAATTCCGTATGACAGATGTCTATCACCATATTCAAGATAGCCTCCTGACGCTCCATCGGAGTCACGGCATCAATCTCGTCGAACGCATCCTGCTGCAAGATAACGAAGTCTATCAACTCGGACTTCCAGAAGATTACGTGATACTCTACCGGTACACCGTCATCACCCAGGATATTGATCTGCTCGGCAATCTCCTTACCGCGTTGCAAGCGAGTTTTGATTTCGTTCACCTTACCGATCCACTCATCATTGATATGCTCGGCAATGTATGCTTCAAATTCAGGATATTCGATATACTTGGAATAAGAATCGATCGGATTTACAGCCGGATAACGCTTCTTATCGGCACGATCCTGCTCCAGAGCATAGAAACAACGGGCTACCTTCTTGGTGTTCTCTGTCACCGGCTCCTTCAAGTTACCACCGGCAGGTGATACTGTACCGATAAAGGTAATAGAACCGCTCTCGCCGTTATTCAGTTTCACGTAGCCTGCACGGCCATAGAAGTTAGAAATGATTGAGGACAAGTCCATCGGGAATGCATCCGGTCCGGGCAACTCCTCCATACGGTTCGACATCTCACGCAATGCCTGCGCCCAACGGGAAGTGGAGTCTGCCATCAGCAGGACTTTCAATCCCATGGCACGATAGTATTCGGCAATCGTCATGGCCGTATACACAGAAGCTTCACGCGCTGCTACCGGCATGTTCGATGTATTTGCGATAATAATGGTACGCTCCATCAGCTTACGTCCCGTGTGCGGGTCCACCAATTCCGGAAATTCGGTAAAGATTTCCACAACTTCATTTGCACGCTCCCCACAAGCAGCGATAATCACGATATCGGCTTCGGCCTGTTTTGAAATGGCATGCTGAAGTACCGTCTTACCCGTACCGAACGGACCGGGAATAAATCCGGTACCGCCTTCCACTATCGGATTGACAGTATCGATCACACGCACACCGGTTTCAAGCAACTTGAACGGACGCGGTTTTTCTTTATAATTCGTCATAGCCCGCTTCACCGGCCATTTCTGGATCATATTCACTTCAACGGTATTTCCTTCTTCGTCCACCAAAACGGCAACCACATCTTCAATCTTGTAATCGCCTTCGGGAACAATCGACTTCACCGTGCAAACACCTTTCTGAGTGAAAGGCACCATAATCTTCAATGGCTGGAAGTTCTCGTCCACCTGTCCTAACCAGGCAGATGCTTCCACTTTATCCCCACACTGACAAGGGGAACAAAATGCCATACACTTCCTTTATCCAACGGATAAGTATATTGTCCTCTCTTCAGGAATACTCCATCCATCTTATCAAGGTCGTTTTGCAGACCATCATAATTCTTTGATAACATACCGGGACCTAAAGTCACTTCAAGCATGTGTCCGGTAAATTCGGCCTCGGCTCCCACTTTCAGTCCACGAGTACTTTCGAACACCTGGACATATACATGTGTACCTACGACCTTAATCACCTCCGCCATTAATTTGTCTCCGCCGGTTGAGATATAACAGATCTCATTCTGAGCTACCGGCCCATCAACGACGAGGGTCACCATGTTGGCAATAACGCCACTAACAGTTCCTTTTGTTGCCATATATTTTTTTAGTTTATTTATCCGAGTTTGGCAGTATTACCTGAATTCAGCAGGAATCTGCACTTCATTCTTCAGTGACTCTATGATACTTCGGAACAATTGATTGCCTCTTTCCTTATCCAGAGAGATCCAACGTTCAATCATTTCCAGTTTCAACAGAAAAGCAAAAATACGTTCGATTGTGAAATAATCGAAGAAGATAGCATCTTCCATCCAGTTCCACCGCAAAGCATCCAGCTTTTTCTCACGTTCCACCAGTTCTGTTATTTCGCTGATTTTCACCAACTGGTCAAGAAAGTCCACTTCGCCCGACAGTCCGAAATCTCTGGCTCCGGAAGTCCGCAATGCCTCACAGATCTCCGTATCACCCACAATATTGCAGGCAACATCCCATTTATATTTACGCGCAGTCAATGCTACGAGAATATTGTTAATAGTGAGATTAAATTCGAACCAGGAAGCCACAAACTTATTTCCACACTTCATCGCATAATCATAATAAAGTGCAGCCAGATGATCTTCCAATAAAACAGCATTCTCTGCCGGAGTATTAAAATAAGCGGAAATGAAAGTAGCAAGATAAGCGGGAAACTCCTTGGCACTGACTTCTCCTCCCTCTTTAAGGGTAGAAATATATTCCGCCAGTTCCTCCGCGGAAAAATTTCCCCGAGTATCAATAGCGGCTTCCTTATCTTTCAAGAGCTTCAGCACATTGGCATTGTCAAACTTTAAATAAAACAGATCAATCAATTTCTGATCTGAAACTGACAAGCCCGTGTAAATTTCCGTTTTAAAATCAGCTACTGTATAGCTCAGCTTGCTGTCCTCAAGTGTGAGTTCCGGCAAACCGGCTACCAAGTAATAATATTTACTCATAACGCATCCCTTTAGAATAACATTTCTACCAACTGAGGACGCAGGAATGCTTTAAAGTAATTCATAAATTCCTCTTCTCCGAAATTCACTTTATATGAACCGTCTGCAGGAGATACGGAAAACAATGCCTTTATGCCATTCACTTGTTCTATGGTAACACCTTTATCTAACAATGCTTTAGCATTGGCAGCAAAATACTTTTTCAAAGACTCCGCATCAGAAGTTGAGATGATAATCGGTTCGTCTACACTCCATTTAGAAGCCAGAGCTACGATAAATGCATTCAGAAAATCTTTATTTTGTGCAAACTCCTTTACCGGTGCAGTCACAATCTTGTCAGTCACCATAGTGGCTATTTCCGATTTTAAAGCATTCACAGCCTGACCGGCAAAAAGTTTCAGTTCTGATTTGGTGTTTTCTGTCAGTTCGTCGGCAGATTTACGAGAGGAGGCAATAATTGATTCAGCTTCTTTATGAGCATCTTCAACAATTTTTTTAGCTTCTTCCTGAGCATTCGCAATAAGACGGCGGGCCTCTTCATTACCTTTTTCCACGCCTTCACGATAAATCTTATCGGTCAACTCTTGAATTTTGTTTTCCATATTCACGGACTATTTAGAAGTTTATATTATAATATCTAAGTGTTTCTTATCAGATTCTCGCCAAAAGTACAAAATTCAATCTGATAATAAAAGAGAAAAGAGCAAGAAAACTGTTCATTATCAAGAAAAGAATCGTCAAAAAGTAAAGGATATGACGATACGGACACATTTATCTTCACGTTTCATCTTTTAAGGCAACGGCAAAGATAAGGAGCCTGATAATACATCAAAGACATAATTATGATAAAGCCGGAAAACTGAAGGTTGAATCTGGAATATATCGGATGAACCAAGAAAGAGGTGGTCGGGAATCCTTGTTAAACAGGGTATGGCATAAAACAAGTCATCCCCTCCGGTCTTTCGACCAAAGGGGATGAACCATCTGAAAAAAACGGCGACTACCTACTCTCCCACTGTTACGCAGTACCATCGGCGTGATCAGGCTTAACTTCTCTGTTCGGAATGGGAAGAGGTGGAACCCTGATGCTATAGTCACCTGAATAAGGCAGACATAATGTACAAAAGTAAATTCAGCGGTCTATTATATAAATAGTGAAGCTAAACGGATATATAAACCATTGAAGGCGGATAAAAGAAAGTCATCGGGCAATTAGTAACGCTCGGCTGTGATGTTACCACCTGTACACCTGCGTCCTATCAACGTTGTAGTCTACAACGACCCTGAAAGAAATCTAATCTTGTGGCTGGCTTCGTACTTAGATGCTTTCAGCACTTATCCAATCCCGACTTAGATACCCGGCAATGCACCTGGCGGCACAACCGGTAAACCAGAGGTCAGTCCAACACGGTCCTCTCGTACTAGTGTCAGAGCCACGCAAATTTCATACGCCCACGATAGATAGAGACCGAACTGTCTCACGACGTTCTGAACCCAGCTCGCGTGCCACTTTAATGGGCGAACAGCCCAACCCTTGGGACCTTCTCCAGCCCCAGGATGTGACGAGCCGACATCGAGGTGCCAAACCCCTCCGTCGATATGAGCTCTTGGGAGGGATCAGCCTGTTATCCCCGGAGTACCTTTTATCCTTTGAGCGATGTCCCTTCCATACGGAAACACCGGATCACTATGCTCTAGTTTCCTACCTGATCGACTTGTAAGTCTCCCAGTCAAGCGCCCTTATGCCATTACACTCTACCGCCGGTTACCAATCGGCGTGAGGGCACCTTTAGAAGCCTCCGTTACGCTTTTGGAGGCGACCACCCCAGTCAAACTACCCACCAAACAGTGTCCTCGCACCAGCGAGTTAGAACTCAAATAACCAAAGGGCCGTATTTCAACAGCGACTCCACAAACACTGGCGTGCCTGCTTCAAAGTCTCCGGCCTATCCTACACATCAATTACCCAAATTCAATGTTAAGCTATAGTAAAGGTTCACGGGGTCTTTTCGTCCCATCGCGGGTAATCGGCATCTTCACCGATACTACAATTTCACTGAGCTCACGGTTGAGACAGTGTCCAGATCATTACACCATTCGTGCAGGTCGGAACTTACCCGACAAGGAATTTCGCTACCTTAGGACCGTTATAGTTACGGCCGCCGTTTACTGGGGCTTCAATTCAATGCTTCTCTTGCGATGACATCTCCTCTTAACCTTCCAGCACCGGGCAGGTGTCAGGCTGTATACGTGATCTTTCAATTTTGCACAGCCCTGTGTTTTTGTTAAACAGTTGCCTGGACCTATTCTCTGCGCCCTCCCGTCACCGGGTAGGGACCCTTTATCCCGAAGTTACAGGGTCAATTTGCCTAGTTCCTTAACCGTGATTCACTCAAGCGCCTGAGTATATTCAACCCGACTACGTGTGTCCGTTTACGGTACGGGTACCTATAAGATTAAGTTTAGCGGATTTTCTTGGGAGTATGTTTACACGCACTATTACCGTTTTCCGGGGAAATTGGTATACTGTCAGGTTCGACTCTTATCCCGGATTTGCCTGGGATAATCAACATCTACACCCTTTAACGGACTATTCCGTCAGTCCGCGGCGTTGTCACTCCTCCGTCTCCACATCACTCCTATAGGTAGTACAGGAATATTAACCTGTTCTGCCATCGGCCTCACCGTTCGGCTGAGCCTTAGGACCCGACTAACCCTGATCCGATTAGCGTTGATCAGGAAACCTTAGTCTTGCGGCGAGGGGGTTTCTCACCCCCTTTATCGTTACTTATACCTACATTTGCTTTTCCACACGCTCCAGTAAAGCTCACGCTTCGCCTTCAACGCAGAGTGGAATGCTCCCCTACCGATCCATTAGGATCCCATAGCTTCGGTAAAACACTTATGCCCGATTATTATCCACGCCAAACTCCTCGACTAGTGAGCTGTTACGCACTCTTTAAATGAATGGCTGCTTCCAAGCCAACATCCTAGCTGTCTTAGCAATCTGACTTCGTTAGTTCAACTTAGTGTTTATTTGGGGACCTTAGCTGATGGTCTGGATTCTTCTCCTTTAGGACATGGACCTTAGCACCCATGCCCTCACTCCTGAGATAGAACTAATGCGCATTCGGAGTTTATCAAGACTTGATAGGCGGTGAAGCCCTCGCATCTTATCAGTCGCTCTACCTCACATTAGTAACTCTCAAGGCTGCACCTAAATGCATTTCGGGGAGTACGAGCTATCTCCAAGTTTGATTAGCCTTTCACCCCCACCCTCAGGTCATCCGGAAGCTTTTCAACGCTTATCGGTTCGGTCCTCCAGTTAGTGTTACCTAACCTTCAACCTGCCCAAGGGTAGATCACTTGGTTTCGCGTCTACTCCTTCCGACTATCCGCCCTGTTCAGACTCGCTTTCGCTTCGGATCCGCATCTCAAGATGCTTAACCTTGCCGGAAAAAGTAACTCGTAGGTTCATTATGCAAAAGGCACGCCGTCACAGCTGAAGCTGCTCCGACCGCTTGTAGGCGCATGGTTTCAGGGACTATTTCACTCTTCTATTCGAAGTGCTTTTCACCTTTCCTTCACAGTACTGGTTCGCTATCGGTCTCTCGGGAGTATTTAGCCTTACCGGATGGTCCCGGCTGATTCACGCAGAATTCCTCGTGCTCCGCGCTACTCAGGATACCACTACGCTTCGGTTACCTTAGAATACCGGGCTATCACCGTCTATGGCACGACTTTCCAGCCGTTTCTTCTCAATAACTGTCTTGCGAGAGCGTGGTCCTACAACCCCACACATGCCGTAACATGGGTGGTTTGGGCTAATCCCCGTTCGCTCGCCACTACTAGGGGAATCATTATTTATTTTCTTTTCCTGCAGGTACTAAGATGTTTCAGTTCCCTGCGTTAGCCTCCAACCTGGTTGGATGACATTCCTTCAGAATGCCGGGTTGTCCCATTCGGAAATCTTCGGATCAAAGGTCATTTGCACCTACCCGAAGCTTATCGCAGCTTATCACGTCCTTCATCGCCTCCGAGAGCCAAGGCATCCGCCATGCGCCCTTATTTACTTTCTTTTATCGCCAGATTCATCTCCTTTTCTTAAAAAGGATCTGAACCAAATGGTTCGATATATACTTTTAGCTCTTACTAAATTTACTTTTTTCTGTACATCATGTCAAAGATCGTTTGATTACACGCAAGCATGTTAGGTTGCGGTATCGGAGTGGAGAATAACGGATTCGAACCGTTGACCCTCTGCGTGCAAGGCAGATGCTCTAGCCAGCTGAGCTAATCCCCCAATCATACAAGATAAAATATCTATCTGTTGGTAGTCCCAGGCAGAGTTGAACTGCCGACCTCTACATTATCAGTGTAGCGCTCTAACCAACTGAGCTATAGGACTAGTTCAACCGTGTCCTGTTTTAGACTCGGCTTCTGTTTTTCTCTTGTTTATCTCTATCTATATTGCTATAGACGGTCGATCTATATTCTATAAATAAACAAGTACCAGTAGTACAATTTAGAACCTAGAAATGAACGTCGTTTCCAACATCACTCCAGAAAGGAGGTGTTCCAGCCGCACCTTCCGGTACGGCTACCTTGTTACGACTTAGCCCCAGTCACCAGTTTTACCCTAGGACGATCCTTGCGGTTACGTACTTCAGGTACCCCCGGCTCCCATGGCTTGACGGGCGGTGTGTACAAGGCCCGGGAACGTATTCACCGCGCCGTGGCTGATGCGCGATTACTAGCGAATCCAGCTTCACGAAGTCGGGTTGCAGACTTCGATCCGAACTGAGAGAGGATTTTGGGATTAGCATACGGTCACCCGCTAGCTGCCTTCTGTACCCCCCATTGTAACACGTGTGTAGCCCCGGACGTAAGGGCCGTGCTGATTTGACGTCATCCCCACCTTCCTCACATCTTACGACGGCAGTCTCTCCAGAGTCCTCAGCATGACCTGTTAGTAACTGAAGATAAGGGTTGCGCTCGTTATGGCACTTAAGCCGACACCTCACGGCACGAGCTGACGACAACCATGCAGCACCTTCACAGCGGTGATTGCTCACTGACATGTTTCCACATCATTCCACTGCAATTTAAGCCCGGGTAAGGTTCCTCGCGTATCATCGAATTAAACCACATGTTCCTCCGCTTGTGCGGGCCCCCGTCAATTCCTTTGAGTTTCACCGTTGCCGGCGTACTCCCCAGGTGGAATACTTAATGCTTTCGCTTGGCCGCTTACTGTATATCGCAAACAGCGAGTATTCATCGTTTACTGTGTGGACTACCAGGGTATCTAATCCTGTTTGATACCCACACTTTCGAGCATCAGTGTCAGTTGCAGTCCAGTGAGCTGCCTTCGCAATCGGAGTTCTTCGTGATATCTAAGCATTTCACCGCTACACCACGAATTCCGCCCACCTCTACTGTACTCAAGACTGACAGTATCAACTGCAATTTTACGGTTGAGCCGCAAACTTTCACAACTGACTTACCAGTCCACCTACGCTCCCTTTAAACCCAATAAATCCGGATAACGCTCGGATCCTCCGTATTACCGCGGCTGCTGGCACGGAGTTAGCCGATCCTTATTCATATAATACATACAAAACAGTATACATACTGCACTTTATTCTTATATAAAAGAAGTTTACGACCCATAGAGCCTTCATCCTTCACGCTACTTGGCTGGTTCAGGCTAGCGCCCATTGACCAATATTCCTCACTGCTGCCTCCCGTAGGAGTTT
>ENA-OQIF01000008-OQIF01000008.1-human-gut-metagenome-genome-assembly--contig:-NODE-8-length-141994-cov-8.408953_pt1 | contig 141994 bp, 124 predicted proteins | sample MGYA00242574_ERZ504738 | MGnify/ENA primary metagenome ERZ504738 (study PRJEB26092, sample SAMD00036437) | human gut metagenome | host: Homo sapiens | study: EMG produced TPA metagenomics assembly of...
GCTTTCCATTTGCTACCTCGATTCTATTTGAAAAACGGACGTCCTCACCCCAAAAGGAATGTCCCGCAAAAAATTAGTCAGCTAAAAACTCAAGATCATTTGAATCATAATGAGAAGTTTTTTGTTCCGGAACAGTGCTGGATGTTTCTTCTGTTTCAGAATTTTCTTCTACGTCATCAGTTGATTCTTCTGAAGGTGCAGAATTTCCGGTCGATGGTGAAACTGAATTTTTCAACTCAGGAGAATAAGTGCTCTGCAAAAACTTCCACATCTCTTCAAGATCTGGCTTTCCATTTTTGCTTGCAGACTTCAAATAAGCTAAAGTCTCTTCGTAACTTTCTGTCTGATACTGAACAGTCAAACGTTCCTCTTCTGCCATAAGTTTATTGAGTTTATCCTTTGTCTTTTTGATTTCGGTCTGAACCTTTTTTAACTTTGCTGTTGTTGCCTGAGTTTTTTTTCTTTCCATTTTAGTTACCTCACTTTTAATTTTTTATGAAACACAGAATAGTGATTCTGCATTTTTCTGATTATTTTGAAATGTGTGGTGTGAAAATAATTCATTATTTTTGTATAGGGACAGTCTGTGATGCACGATAATGGACTGTGCAGCGTGATGATAATTTGCTTTGCACTGCAATTTCTTCTTGCGAATGAAAAAAAGTAAACTGCTTAATAACTTTAATATATTTCTCTTTATTGAATGGCTGCAGTGCCTGCAGTACAATGGCAGAGCGTATTTTTTTTGAAAAGAGGCACGGAAGATCGAGCATCCTGGCCCTTAATATTTTTCCGGTTGATGTATCGAAAAGTGCTATGAATAAATTTATTCCGTACTTACAATTCGGAAAAATAAATTGTTTGCTCTGCCATGTGTCTAAGTATGGAGAATATGAGATGCTGCACCAGTCAGAAGATCCAAAGCGAAAAGAGATAAACATGATTTTTGAAAATTCTGTAATTCGAATTTCAAATTTTTTTCGAATCCATCCAATTCTTTCAAAGAAGGATTTGCTCGAAAAATAAAAAGCACTGCACCAACTTCATCAAAATGTATATACGCACTATCTGGATAGCCGATGTATTTTCTGATACTGCTGGATGGAAATTCGTCTGCGCATCTATTTTTCTTCTTCATAAAAATCGTATTTACAGTCTTGGTGTTTTCTTTTTCTTTGGTTTTCTCTTAGCAGTTTTATTTACAACTTTCTTTTTTTCTGAATTCACTTCTAGTTCTTGCGGAAGTAATTTTGTTGCAAGCTCTGGAAAAGCTTTGACTATTTTTTGATCCAGGACAGTTGAGTGTTCCCTAAATAAGTCAAACATTTTCCGCATACTTTTATCCGGATGAAAATTGTTCGGATCGGATTTTTTCCAATCTTTGTAATGACCAGAAAGATGACTCTTTCTTTCGTCGGTTATTTCAAGCCCATAGTGTTGACAAAACATAATACTCATAACATCAGCTTCAAATTCTTTTTGATGCAAATTTGTATTCAGAGATTCTTCGACAGATCCATGTGCAAGAGCGTGTCCGAATTCATGTGTTAATGTTGAGAAAGCAGCGGTATCCTGTAAAGTTGAAGCAATATGAATTTCGTGTTCTGACGGACTGTGATAGCCATAAAGGGAAACTCCTTTAATATTTTGTTCCTGGTCTTGCAGAAAAACTTTAAGCCCAAGATTCTCTTCACAGTATTCTTTTAATATATTTGTGCAGCTTCTGTGAAATTCAGATGGAATTCCACGGTCAAGAAGCTTTGGATATTTTTCCGGAGGAAAGTTTGTCTGCGTAATATCAAATGTATATCCTTTTTTGAAATACGAAAGTTTCTCTCCTTCTATTTCTCCAACATCATAAGCGGCCTGCTGTTCTTTGGATGCTTTACTATAAGGAATATCTCCATCATCTGTTTTTAAAATAGTGATCGGTGTATGGACGTACACTTCCATTCCATGCTCACCTTTTTTTACAGAGTAACCAAGTTCTTTCCAGGCTTTAAAGGATTTACAGAGTAAAGCTCCTCTTTGCTGTTGAGCAATGAGCATCATGTTGCGTGGTGAATAAGCGTAAGAAAATTTGCTGGAGAACTGTAAAAATTCAACAATCTCTTCCGGATTTTGATTCCATCCATTAATAATCTCATTGATTTTCTTATCCAGACTTTCTAGTTCCTCTGATCTGTTTTTTTTCTCTTCGGCCATAAGGTATACTTCCTCTCTAAGTTACTTTAGTTTGCTTGTTTCATATAAAACTGCAGCATAAGACATAATTTTTCCGGTGGAAGAGTTAAACAATCTTTGATCTTCTTTTCCGGGATATGCCGATTCATAGCTTCTGTGATGTTTGATACTTCATCTTCGGAAAGTTCGAGTATATATCTTCGGATAACATCTTCCAGATTCCCGGAAAGATCCCAAGATTGACGCACATCATAAACAGAAATGGTTTCTGCGGCAGATTCTTCATCTGCCTCCAAGGAGGATGTGTTGTCTGACGTATCATAAATTACAGAATTCATTTTTTCGTTGACAGCATTCTGTAATTTTAAAGTGTCACTATCATCTTCCAATTTCTTTAACTGTTGAAGCAAAAAAAGATTTCCTTGCGGGCCATTCAGTTTCGGATCATCCAGATCCAGAGAACAAAATTCATCTTCGCTGAGTTCGAATAACATGCCGGAAGATTTCCCTTCTTTTAGATCATCGCGTATTTTTGCTTGAAGACCTTCATCCGGAAAATAAAATTTCTCCTGGTGATTTACTGTATGCAGGTTTCCGTTTTTATCACGGAAAATTTCAACTGGATGGGTATAAGGTCCATATTTTTTTGCCTTCAAATAAGAGGGATCATGGAATGGCTTATATTTTTGTCGATGATTGGTTTACTTGCAAATGGAAGAATGATGCAACTGTCTTTATCCATTTGTGCAACTTCATTTGCATCCATAAGCGAACGCTGCAGGCGATCGTAGCTTGTGCTGCTGCTTCCGTTTTGACCGTATGAAACACTACCGGATGCCTTTTCGATTGTGGCAGCACCCAACATTTTACTGATAGTTTCCTGGGTGTCATACGCACCACGGCCGGAACCAAGAAATAAAAATACAGCACAGGAATCCATGAATACTTTCCATCCGTCACCCTTGTACATGGTTTGCAGCTGACTAATTGATTGCAGGAACAGCATGACAGCAATGTTACGAGATCGAAGGGTTGTGATTAAATGTTCAAAACCTTCCGGCCGTAACCCGTTGCCAAACTCGTCCATCCAACACTCAACACGAATAGGAAGAACACCATGGTAATTCTGATCTGCTTCTACCAAAAGTTCATCGAACAGCTGTTGATAAAGCATATTTCCCACAAAATTGTAGCTGCTATCGTTTTCTTTTAGGACTAGAAATAATGCTACTTTACTTTTTCCATCCCTGTGCCAACCGGTTCCAAGTTCCCATAAGTTCATATCATCTGCTTCAAAAATGCGCTGAATAGATTTCGAATAAAAGAACTTGAATTTTCCATTTAAAATTAAAAGAATGGAAGCAACTGTTTCGGGCGCACCTTCTTTTAATTTACGATAATCTCTGACAGCTGGATGATCTGGATACATATCTGCTAATGCATCCATTAATAAAGATAATTCTGTGGACTCTTCTTCATCCTCAGAGCGAGGTGGTACTTTTTTACTTTCCAGCTGCATGAGCTTTGTTACTTGATTTAAAGTTTGCGTAGCATATACAGGTTCCCATTTTAAACCGGCTTCTGCAAAAATCTTTTTTTATCTGGTACAGATACAGCCCACACGAAATAAAAGAGAGACTGCAGATAAAGAGCGCAACCATCATCCCAGAAAGGGTCGCCTTTTTGGGCATCCGGGGGTTCCACAGACTTGAAAATATTCATAATCAATCGTGGAATATCATCTTCTGTTCGGATATAAACAAAAGGATTGTATCGATCAGAAGATTCCATGTTTTTTAAGTTCAAAACACGGATCTGATAACCGTTCTTTTGCAAATAGTTTCCATATTTTTCCACAAGTTCACCTTTAGGGTCCATGAATAAATAGGAAGAAATACATTTTAAAATATTTGGAGCAATCACAAATAATGATTTACCGGTACCAGGAGCACCGACAACAATCATATTATTATTTGGAAAGGATTTCGAACCGGATAAAGCCTGATTTACGTGTTTGGAAAGAATGCGGTTATTTTCCGGATGCTCAAGATCGGCCATGCGTTTATTTGCAGTGTCCGGGTCATCCCATTCTGCAGAACCATGTTCAATGTCTGAATGTGTGTTGCGATGCGTATCCAAATAAAACGCAAGAAAAAATACCCATCCGGTCAGACCACATCCAAGACTAATCAATGTGTACTGATTAAAACAGCGCCATGGATGATTCATCCATGACGCTGTTTTAAGATTTATATCATTACCAGGTTCACCCAAAATACCTGCAAATACAAGGCAGATTAATTCGACCAAAATAAGAATAAGCACAAGACTTTTAATTGGAATCTTTTTTTCTTTATCATTTTTTCTCCTTATATTAAAGCTTTAAGTCTTTTTTCCTTATAGGGGAAGATTTAGGCTTGTGTTTAGAAGCAGGATTTTGAGAAAACTTTAAAATCTTATTTTGATTCTGGCCGAACTGTTTTGTTATGTTTTTGCGTCGAACTGGATCATAATAAGGTAGTATTTGCGCTCCTTTCATATTCAATAAAGGATTCGATGTTGGTGAATCATTTTTAAAAATTTCATATTCCTTTTGTGGATCAATTGCTGAAACAAGAGTTTTTCCGTCATCAGCAATGGAAAAAAGAGGAAGTTTGATATGCAATTTAGAACCAGGAATACGAGAAATAAAAGTCTTGTCATCCATAATATCATCAACAAGACTACGATTAATGGTAACGGGAAAAGCTGCTTCTTGAGTAGAAACATCTGGAGAGCTTTGTGAAACAGTTTTTTCCATAGATTTTGCTTTTGATGATTGCTTTTGAGGAGCTTCGGACGGAGTTTCAGTTTCTGCATACGGAATATAATCTAAACGATGTGTTTCGTCAGATTGTTCTGTATACTTGGAAAATTCTTTTCCAGACAGACTGCCGGAAGGAGTCTGAAGAATCCCTTTTTCATCCGGACGATAGACATTATAATTTTTTTCCGGATCAAGAAAAATAATAAAGCCCTTACCATTGTCAACGGAAAGAGCTTCCTGAATACGAACATATTCTCGGTCACCTGTCTGCAGCGCAATTTCATCTTCTCTTCTGGCAGCTACTCTTTGAGAAGGAATATATCGTTCGATTAACCCTGGTCGGTTCTTTAAGGTTTCATAACGATCGACTTCTTTCCCAGCCAGGGCTTGCTCAAAAGACTGTGCATTCAGATTTTTTCCTTCTGCCAATTTTTTGGATCGGTTTTTCCTTTATTTCCGGCGAAGCTGTTTTCATATAATCTTCCTCTGACATACGGCCAGAATCAAAATATTCTTGTTCAGTTATATCTTCTACCAAATCTTTAGCTGCATCCGGAAATTCTTCTAAATATGCTTTAATAGCTGCTGCGAATTGTTGCAGAGATTGATTCGCAACGGCAATCTGGATGTGATTATCTCCATATTTAAGATCCGGAAGAACAGAATAGTTCACGCCACGTTCGTCCAATATATCCAGAAATTGCTCTAGTTGCTCATTATCTTCCGAAGCATCTCCGAGTGCAAGACTTTTGATTTTATAATTTCCGGAAGTAAGAGCTTTCAACTCTTCAAAATCCAGTGGACCACCAAGATCGAGCTGGTTTGTTACATAAGATTCGTATAATGCCTGCCATTTTGCAACGTCTTTTCCACGTATGGCAATTTGCTGGCAGGAATCCTGAATATCCAGATCAGGAAGGAGACAGTAGGTAATTCCAACCTCTGTCATGGAATCCATGAGTTTATCCAACTGTTCCGGATCGCGTGTGGGGAGATTTGCGATAATATAATCTCCATCACAGGCTTTCATGAATTGTGTAAAACTTTTGAAGTCTGACGTGGAGATTATATGTTGCTTATGTAGTTTCATACAAAATTGAATCAGTCGGAAGGGAGAAAGCAGAGCTTTATTTACTACCTTTCCGGTTACACTACCTGCGGAAGCTGCTGCTTTAACAGCCCCTTTAAGAATAATCATTTCTGTGTTGACCAAGATAGCAAGGTCACCACTTCCACCTGCATCTTCAGCTGCCATTTTTAATACCTCCTTTAAATAACCTTTTTAGTTGTCTTTTTTACCTGCTTCTCGGGTTTCTGCTCAGGACGTTGCATTTTAGAAAGTAATGTATTTGTTCTTTCCTGCAAATTACCCAATGTACGCTCCATAGCGTAAATCTTACGCTGGACAGAAGCAATCTTACCCTTTTCTGGGTCCCACGGGACATATTCAAGAAGTTCTTTTCCGGTCAATGCCCGGCCAACGTTTTTTACACTATTGGAAACATCTTGTACGGCCTGCTTTGCATCGTTCAGCCGCTGGAATAGTACATCGAGAGAATCCTGCGTATGCTGCATTCCCTTTTGCAACGAAGCCAAAGCTTTTGGAACATGAATTTTTTCAGCAAACGATAAAAGCGCATTTTTTCCAGCAGTTTTTAATTTACTCTTAGTCTGCAGAACAACATTGGCAAGGCGGGACTTGTTAAGTGTTATGAGTTTTTCACTCTGATCAAGATTATTCTGTACAGTATCAACACTGTCAGAATCATTAAAAAATCTTTCGTCAATAGAATTTACCTGTTCTTTGAGTTCCCTGAATTCTACTTGCATTTTCTGATGCTCTTCTTGTAATTTATCCAGATGACTTCCGAGATATTGCAACAGATTAGCTGCTTGAGACATATCATTTTTCAGAAGAGCCTGTAGTATCTCTTGAAATGGTTCCTGATCAACCAATGGAAGAGATATATCCATAAGATTTTCCATTTTTGCTTGTTGATGTTCTGCCTCCGGACTTTCCGGAGTGGTGTTTTGATGCTGCATAACTTCTTCATTGTTGGATGAAGGGATACTAATTTCAGGTGCAGAATTAAGATCAGGGACAGCAGTTTCTTCTGGAGTTTGTTCGGAAAGCGGAACTGCAACTTCTTCGTTTGGCTTTTCAAGAGTAATAGAACTTCTGGTTGGCCGCTGTGGAAGTTGTTTTCCAGAATTTAAACATTCCCTTGCTTCTCTTACATAGGAAAGTAGAGCATTTGCATAAGATACATTTTTTGAATCACAATTTAACTTCTGCAATCGTTTGGCTCCAAGTTCTGTATCGTTTAATTGTTGATGCCGCTCAAGGTAATCCGATAAAGCAGGTGGAACGCTGTGCGTAACGCCATCCATTAACGTGTCGGCCACTTTAACTTTAGAAAGATCAAGGAATGCATTATACTCCTGCGGCGTACCATTCATCAAATAATGAAGTTCATAATTAAGAACACCGGATTCTTGGTGAATCAAAAAGCTATCTGCGTCTGATAATGGGATTTTGTCTCCGACGGACAACTTTTCTACTGTACTTTGCAATATAAAAATCATAGGCTCTTGTACATCTAATTTACTTTGAGAACCCCATGTTTCACGGCGTTGCTGCATAGTAGCCAAAGGGAGTTTGATTCCATTTTTAATCTCTTCATCTGGCATTCCAGAAGCTTTTTCCAAGTTGATTTCATTAAGCTCATCATTAGTCAGTTGATATATGTACCTTCGAATAACATCGCCCAAAAGCCCGGTCAAGTCCCAGTCTTTCTTTCGTTCTTCAAAATTATTTTCAATTTCTTGTGACATAAGAACCCTTCTTTCTTTTTAGTTCATGTGTTGTAACTGATCCTGAAAGGATGTTGAAGTGTTGGATAAACGATTGGCTGTACGTTTCATTCCATATAATTGCTGAGAGTATAAAGCGATCGCGTGTTCTCTTTGATTTAAAAGGTATAGATTGATTTCCTCTAATTCTTCGTTGGAAAGTTCGAGAGTATGACGATCCAGAAGAGTTTTTAATGTGGATGAAAAATCCCAATCCTTTTTCCGGTGGCCCAGTGACTCTGACATATGGTTTCCTCTTTTCTACAAGTCAAATTTTACTCATCGTTTTTTTGGGACGTTTCAGTGGATGCTGCGTAGGACGTGACTTCTGTTTGCGCTGCTCTTCATATTTGTGGTCAATATATGATAAGTCCTGATCGCGAAGCGCACGTACATTTTCAGCTCGTAATTCATAGTCAGATCCATTACTTGGCTTACCTTCTGCAGCGAGATCTGCCTCGATTTCATCAAGAGATTCATAGTATGATCGGTAAATACTCGCAACTTCTTCCACGTCTTCCGGGGTATAACCATTTTTCAAGGCAATAATTTTATGCTTTTGGACCCGAGGATCTTCTTCTTGCTCAACAGTCTTATTTGGTTCATCAAATGCTATTTCCTGATCTATTTCTTGACGTAATTTTTCTGCTTTCATTAGGTCAAGTGTAGACACCATCGCAGATAAAAGCTGTTTTTGATTTTCAACCAGTACTTCTTGTCGCTCAATTAATGTATCTATATCCATAGTTTCTTTCTCCTTTTTGTGTAATAAAAAGACTGCTTAGCAGTCTTAAATGATTGGGCGTTTTTGGGAACATTTTGTATGCTTGTTTACTGTTTTTTGCCTTTTGAAAATATTATTTGAAAAGATATTCTTTTTTGATATATTCTTCTAACGTCATTCCTGCGGCAGCAGATTCCTGATTAAGTTCTTCCTCTACAGGAATTAAATCCGGAACATAATCTGTAAATAGCAGCTCATCAGGCAAATCTAAACCAGAATTAAGGCAGTATCTACATTTGGATACATATTTATCAAAATCTGTCAAGTATTTTTGCTGCCATGATCCTTTCTTTACAGATTGCTCGTTAAAAATCTCGTGAATTTTCATGGATTTCTCAGAAAGTTCCGCTTGCATTTTGTCAATAGACTTATAGTATGATCGGCAAATACTAGCAATTTTCTCCGCTTCTTCTGGAGTATAACCCTTTTTCAAGGCATTAATTTTATGTTTTTGAATCCGAGGATCTTCTTCTTGCTCAATAGTTTTTTTCAGTTCAGCAGAAAGCTGTTTTTTATCTTTGATTGGTCTTTTTTGTTTTTGAATTAATGCATTAATATCAAATTTCATATTTCTTTCGCCTCTTTCATTTTTTCTCACTTTTATAATAACAGAAAATTAGGTATATGCAAGAAGCCGGGGATAGATTGCTGAACATAGGTTAAAGGGTTGGCTGTTTTTTTGTGGCTTTCTTATTCGTTGTTTGCTGCTTTGGAGAAATAAAATCATTTGCAGCATATTCCTCTACCGTCATTCCCGCAGCAGCAGCTTCCTGCTTAAGTTCTTCCTCTATTTTTTGCCTTTCTGCAATTAAAGCTGGATCGTAATCTTTTAACATCGGTTCATCGGGTAAATTCAAACCAGAATTAAGGCAGTATCTGCAGTCGGATACATAGTTATCGAAATCTATCAAGTATTTTTCCTTCCATGATTCTATCTCTACAGATGGCTTGTCAAACAGAACATGCACTGTTACTGATTTATCGGAAATTTCTTCATGTGCTCTCAAATACGGCACCAGCTTATTTAAAAGAAACAGTCCATTGGTACGGATTTTCTCTGCAAGTTCCGGTGTATTACTGGATGCCACCGAATCATAATACTCAGAATCATATGCATACATAAGTGCCATATTATGAAGGTGATCGATCAAGGAACCCTCATAATCACCGAAATCCTGGCGGCCTTCATAGGAAAAATTTTCTTTCCCCATATTATAATTCAACAGGAATTTTGTCTTTTCATAATAGTGGCCGCCATATTGTTCTCGAATATCGGCATCAATTAATTCAAACCTTTTATTTGCTTCTGCGAGCGGAATAACCTCGCCATCTTCAAAATCGTTACACTCTGACCAAGTTATTGTAACAGTAGGTTCTTTACAGCGATCCTGATAGTCCTTTGCAACACGTTCGATGCAATCATATTCGGAATAATTACCGCTGTCAGCATACATATCATATGCCTCTTTTGCGAGATCTTTCGAATATTTATGTGGTACATCATATGAATTTTCCAATTCGGCAGCCATAAAACTGGTAACAAATTCTTCGTGGGCTTCCATAACTTCTTCGGCCGTCAAGGTATATTCTTTCCCATCTCGTTGTATTTTCATGTTTTTACTTCTTCTTTTTTTTGATTTGTGGTTCAAAAAAGGCAGCCTCAAAATTAGGCTACCTTTTTCGGAAAATTTATAAGTATCAGTTTTCCTTGGAGACTATGAATTCCAGTTTTCGTTCTCCATATACGCTATTAAGATGTTATTGAGGCGCGAAATATTATGTTTATTTTGCTCGATTTGCTTTTGAATCCAGTTTTTCTGTGTCTGATTTGTAATGTCACTTAAATCATACTTAATAATAACGTAAGTATCATCATATTTTGAGGTTGCCGGTGAATCCATGGGAAGAAAAACCCACTCGCCAAATATGTCTCCGGTTTTGTATAAGTAATCATCTACAACCAGAACATATACGCCGGTATGTTTGATTTTATTGATTTTGTTCTGCATTTTTCTCCATTTCATTTAAGGCAGATTCAGAAAGTGGTGCATCACCGGCATCAGAAGTATTATTGGAATCATCCTGGTGCCCTGTGGTGTCTGATGTATTTGCATCCATTTTCTTCATTTCCAGTACCTCACTCTCTGTCATGCCGGCAAATTCAAAGGAAAAGTCCTGGGAATTTTTGTTGTATGTAACCAGAGTTACGGTTCGGTTACTGTCATTCAGTACGAGATAGAATGTTTCCTTACTTGGTTTATAGGTTCCATAGGCCAGATATTCACCTTCCGTTGCTGTGATATTGTTTTCCGTGATCCATTTATGCAGTCTGCAGGGAAGAAACCAGCTTTTATTGTAACCATAAGCGTCTGTACATATGGCTGTGATAGAGTGGGCGGAATCTTCTTTTACCGGTGTGCATTTCTTCAGCCAATCGTCTTTCTCTTCATCAGACATATAGATCCAGTTACTTTGATTGATAACTGGAAGATAGTCGTTATTTTCATAAATATAATCTTCCCCAAGGATATGGTATTTATCTTCTTCTGATACAGAGGAAGAAGTAACCTCCCTTTCACTGGAAGAAGATGTTTCCGTTGTCTGTGTTTCTTTTCGTTGCTCTTCTTTTTCACTCAAACTTCTTTGGTCGATGTAATCGAGTGTTTCCTGCAGCGTGCTTTCTATGGTACGTTCAGACTCAGCTTTTTGGATGTTTTCAATATTCTGTTTGATATAAGAGTCAATTTCGGATTGCTGGTCATCCGATAAGTCTTTTACGGTATCCTGAATCTGCTGGATTGCCTCTTCCTTTTTTTTACTGTAGTCTGATTGCTCCACGGTAATAGAATGTCCAGTATTTGAGTTGCTGGAATCTTTATGGATAGCGACCGCGCCTCCAACCGTTGCTATTGCAAGAGCGGCCGCCGCTATGCTTATGGCAACCTCTTTTTTTGAAAATTTTCTTTTACTCATAAATGCCTCCAACAAAAAAGGTCGTAAGAGAAAGATGAAATTTCCCTTAGCGACCTTTTTTTCTTTTTAACACCTTTTTTATTTCGAAACATCAATCATGTAGTCAACAACCTTCTTGTAAAGCTGCCGTTTTTGTTCCGAATAACCGAAATATTCAAATGCAAGATCTGGGGAATATTCGGCTTTTTCGACAAGCCGCTGCATAGCCACCAGTTGCATCAGAACATCCTCTCGTTTTTCTTCCGTATCAAGCTGCAGCTCACTTCCTAGCTGCATCCCAAGAATTAAAATAGCTCCGGCTTTTATCCGTAGGATTTTGCATTCTATTTCTGTTATTTCCATTGAAATCCTCCCCATTTTCTTATAAGCATAGTCCAACCACTTTTTTCTTTAGCATTGGTTTTGTTTTCACGGATGTGATTGGCGTAACTGCCATGTCGGAGTTTACTATTGCAGGTTGTTCATCATCTTCCAGTATAAGAGCATCTGTTCCTTTCTCATCCATGTTCAGGAGCGCATTCAGTTCTGCCAGTCGCTTTAGCTTTTCAGCGAGTTCTTCTTCCTGTTGGAATGGTTTCGTTACTTCTATTTTCGCTGATTCTAATTGATTAGTTAAGGTTTCAAGTCTGTCTTTGGCTTCGGCAAGCTTATCCGGCATGGTTTTCAAAACATTGTCCAATCGAATAATATTTCCAACTGGATCAGGACCAATTTCTTGTTTTTCTTCGGTATCTGGCGTCGTTTCGTCTGGAATAGAATTTTCAATGTCTCTTCCATCTGCAGCAAGTTCATCGGCCCATGCCATGGCATCTTCCAAAGATTCAAAAGTTTCCAATGGCGGATAACCTTCTGCATCATAAATGGAATATACGGCATTTCCTTTGTTGATCCACAAAAAGACATCCGAAAAAAGCCTTGCGCTCCATTTTGTTGGATTTCCAAACGCATCATCTGCCTCATGTACCACCTGCCAGGATAACCGTTGCAGTTCTTCCCCATCAAGTTTGGCACCAACTTCCGCTTCATGTCGATCAATGTCTTCTTCAGCAAGAATGTCGATATAATAGTCCTCTACTTCAACTTTATCTGGCTTATGGTCAAATTCAAAGACTCGATTTTCACACTGAACATAATAAAAGTCCGGATCATCAACACAATTTCCGATCAGATATTTAACGTTTCCAGATTCCCACTGGTCAATCAGAATGCAGAGATGGCCATCCAGTGTAAGCTGTTCCTGTACTACCTGTTCTTTTTCATGCTGCAGGTTTCTGACTTGGTTTGTAAATCCATCCAAAATAGTTGGGTGGGTGTTTAAGATCAGTGTATTGCTCCATTCTCCTTCTGTAAGGATGGAACTCGCCCATTCTTTGTTTCTTAGAGATAACCGACCTTCCTTCCATGCCTGCACAATGGTATTGGCCAAAACAAATTGTACACAGTCTATGCCGTATTTTTCTACAATTTCAGATACCGTATTTTGTGGAACGGAAAATCCATTGTATTTTTCGGCAATCTGTTTTTCGATCTCCTGTTTGCACTCTAACCGGATTCCGTTATTCAGCCGGGTAATTTCGGCTTCTTTGCCTTTTTTCCTGTTCTTTTTATTAATTCTTATACTCTTCTTTTTCCTGTGGTGAAAGTATTTGTCTGCATAAATCAGCTCGCAGATTCTTTCTTCTACGACATTCCAATTTAAAAGGACTTTTGTATATGGATTTAAAAGGCTTCCTTTCTCCAGGAGAATACCTTTCGCATCATGTTCACTGTTGGAACTACTATTGCCAGGTAACGCACCGGATTGGCCACCAATCCCATATTCTTTTTTCAGAAAGTCTGCATTTTCTTTCTGGTTATGCAGGTCCATGAAATATTCGTAGATTCGAAATTTTCCATCTGCAAAACCACTTCCAATGCAAAGGGCATAGTCGATTTCGTCCTGTGTGATGAAATCTTCCTGTCTGACATCTACCGTATCATGAAGTGGAAAATGAATTCTCTCCCTGTCAAGATCCGCGATTTCGGATAATAGATATCCTGGAGATTTCACAGTTTTCGGCTTTAATTCTCCATAGGAAATCCGTGCATCGACATCTTCCAAAAAGCTTTCCAGCTGTTCTCTTCCTTCATGCGTAGAAAGAAGAGTTTCTATTTTTTCTATACTGTTAAGTTCTTCCGGTACATCATCTATCCAATCACGGAGAAAATAGCCGATCTGATAAGATACCCTCTCCATCTCTGTTTTGTCTACGAGTGCTGCCTCGTTCGCATCCATATACAAGCCATACGTAATCATGGCGTGAATGTACTTTTCGATTTGATCCCAGCTTAATGTTGTAACTACAGATTCCGCTGCCCGCATACCATAACCGGCAGTCATTCCGTTTTCATCAAACCATACAGATATTGGATGACCGTGTAATTCAAAACCTTTGCCGACCTGACTATATTCTTTTTTCAGGAAAGCAATTATTTCATCGGTACTTTTTCCTTCGGTATATTTGGCGTAAATCCGTTTCCGGCTATCTTTTTGCCCGCCACCACTTCGGATGATTACTTCAAGATCGGTTTCCGGCAAATAGAAAGCAGCGGGCATAGTATATTTTTTACTTGCTTCCGCTGCTGTAATTGATCCTCTCTGTTCCTCTGCTGATGGAAACAGACTTAATTGTGTGTATGATTCCTCTGGTTTTACAAAATTGGTCGGCTGTAAATCAGTTCTTTCAGTACGACTTCCTCCGCCCGGCTCTGGATGCTGTTCATCTTCTTCACCCAAAGCATCTGATCCTGTGCTTTGAGCTGTTCGTTTACTCCTTCTTTCTCCGCCATCTGGGATGTCAGGACTTCCATCCTCTCTCTTGCCTGTTCCTGAATCTCGAGAAGATGTGCTTTCAACGTTCCTTCCAGAAACATTGCTGTTCTCGCCCCATCGTATCTCTCCCTCAGAAATTTGTCCCTCAGAAGTCCGTATTTCGTTACCATTCCCTCCGGTTCCGGATTTGCTTTCAGTTTCGGAATCAGATAATCTCCCATCTGTTCGTATTCCAGGTCCATTTTGTTTTCCTCCTTCAATATTATCTTTATCTTTGGAATTACCCTCTTGAAAACTTTCACGCTTTAAAGCATTATATCGCGGTTGTGGTGCATTTGCAAGTTCTTTTTTGGAGATTTCTTTTTCCTGTTCTTTCTCGCGAAGTTTATCATAAATGCGTACTGTTTTTCCGATTTCTGCAAGAACACCTCTGGCAGAATCATTAATTTTTGTTCCTAATACTGACAATGTTTTAATAGAAACAAACTGATTGATATAATCAAATGAAAATTCATGATCGGAAATTTCTATTCCACAGGCCGATAAAATTGTAAAAGAAACACTTTCCGATATAAGTTTTTTTAAGCAAAGAGCAAAGTCCTGTTCGCTCAGTTTATCAAATCCTATCCTATCCTGTAAATCCGGATAATCAATTTGAAGTTCTGTATAGGCATCCGCCGCGAGCTGATCTGAAATTTCAATAATTCTTTCTTCAAAGGGTTTTGTGCTGTCTGTACTGCCATATATTTGTTCGAGCCTATGCAGTACATCACTTTTATGTTCTTCCCGCAGTTTCCACGCCTTCGGATAACGTCCATTTGGCTTTACAGCATGAACATTCGAAACATCAAATACATATTTAAGCTTATGACCGTATGTTGCAGTATCATCCGGAAGTGCAATTCCTGAAGATCCTTTATTTACCCAGCAGTTCATACGTTTATTCCATATCTCGATGGAAGCACACGCTGTTGCATCCGGATTCTGTGCATAAATCAGAAGCTGTTCTTTAAACGGATATTTATAAATCCGTGCAGCGGAGGTCAGGAACTTCATCCAGGATTCCCGGTTCTGTGAAACCCTTTTAGCTGTTTTTTCTGCAAGATTCACTATGTATTCATATTTATCCATCTTATTTTCCTTCTACTATTGTGGCCGACAATATAATTGCGGCGAAAGATTTGATTGAGACATTGCCTGTTTACATACCCCTCTGGATTCATCTGCAGCATGAACCATTTCACCATTTCCAAGATATATGGCAACATGGGATATATTCCTGTATTTTCCGTTGGCCGAATAAGAATAAAAGATCAAGTCTCCCGGCTGCAGTTCACCATAGCCGACAGTCATTCCTTTGTTTACCAGGCATTCTGCTTCGCTTGCTGCATCCATTCCATTCAGATAAGTAATACCAGCTGCAGCATAACTCCGGTAAACCAGGGAAGAACAATCATACCATCCCGGATCATCTCTTCTGCTTTGGGAATAACCACTTCCTACAGCATTCAGAGCTGCCTGCACGGCAGCATTTCCGGACTCTCCGGCACCTATGCTTTTTTTCCAGGACCAGTCAATCCCACCGGCACCATTTTCGGATGGTGCATAAATGTCAAGCGTCCCATCAAGCTGCGCCAGGCAATCCGCTTTCTCATAGCTCCACCTGGATACGTTCGGTCTGCGGGCGATCATGGCATCATATGCCCTTTCAATAATTTCCCGGTCCGTTGATGCAGATGTTGTTCCATCAAAATATCTTTTCAGGCTTACAACATATTTTCCATCTCTGTTGCCAAAAGAAAGAACGCAGCCTTTCAAAGCATCAGACGCGTTTGTAAAATCAAAACCATAATATTCTGTCAGTGATGTAAGAAGTGGCTGCAGTGTTTGTGTATAGACGTATTCGCACTGGGCTGCCTCAAATGCAATCTTATGTTCTATGCAGATCGAATGCCATGCCCCGTAAAATCCGGCGTTATTTTTAGTTCTGTGGTCATGCCAAGATATGGTTCAAACGGACCATATGTAGTTGGATCTTTTTCATAGCACCACCGAACAAACGGCCCAAGCTCATAACGATTATCGAACTGAAATTCACCACATGCATTTCCGCCATCGCCACCAACCTGATCCGGGTTTCCGCCGGATTCATATTTTGCCGCCAGATAACAGGCTCCATCATAAGCGGAAGAAGCACTTTGACGTTCAGCCTTTACCCCAAGAAACAGAAGACTCAAAAGAAGAAAAAGCGAAATAATAGGAAGCAGCAACAAAACATTGGATGCTATAATTTTAATGATGCCTGCGGATATTTTCGCCGTATTAATGACTCCATGCCGAAGTAGCATCCGCTGTTGATAATCAGCCCTTTTTTTTATCTCTTCTTCGTTCCCGGATAACCGGAGGGATTGAACGGTTGTATGGAAGTTCTTTGTTCTCCGAAACCATTTTAAGGATGCTCTAATTTTTCCCTCTTTACGAGAACTTTTTTCATCCTTTTTTCTTTTGCGGTCATTAGAATCTTTTTCATTCTTTCCTGACTTTTCTGTATCACTTTCTTTCCGATTTTTCTTTTTGGCTTTCCGTTTTTTACTTCCGGAATCATCCTCTGAGTCCTCTTCCTCAGCATGATCCATTTCTTTATTCCATTCCTCTGCCGCCTGGGACGGTTTTATTTCCTGCCTATCTTTATCTTCTGCCGGATTTTTTTCAGATGTTTTTTCTGTATGTTCCTTATTTTTTATTTCCTTCTTCTGATTGGACGTTTTCTCCTCATCTTCACCAAGAGTTTCCTTTTCCTCTTCTGTTGAAGATTCTTCTGAAATTTCACTATCTTCCGAAGTATTTTTACTCGTGATTTTTCTTTTTTTCGATTCTTTTTTAATTTTGCCAGATATATAAGTGTTTTTGATTTTTTTAAATCATTCTGGGAATCCGGCTCATCATCTTCAACCTCTTTTTCTACATTCGCTGCTGTCATACCATGCAGCATGGATGCAGTATTCAAACTTTGATGCTGCTGTCTGAAAGTTTTACTCTGGTTGGATGATAATTCTTCCCCTTTAGAATCTTGTACTGTGGATGATTGTATCCTGTCAATCGTATATTTCCGGCTGAAATCCTTCTTTTTTTCTCTCTCATCCGTATTACTTTCTTCCTCTTCTTGTTGAAAAAGTGTCGGTTTTCCAGACAACGGATTTCCGTTTCGCTTCTCCTCTATTCCAATGCCCTGTGTGTTTTCTGTATCTTGCCGCCGCAGATATTTCCACATGGCCAGACGCATACTTTGTCGTTTTTCTTCTTTTATGTCATTATTTTCCGACATTTTCAGCTGTTCAGTATTCGGGATGGAAGCTCTCATCTTGGCTGCAGCATATTTTTTACCGTGATTTTCCTGAATCCGATTCTCTGATGCAGCCTCAATATTATCTTCCCGTTCTGAACCTGTACTTTTTAAAATAAAATGGGTTGTTTGTTGCTTCTCTTCTGCATGGGAACGTCCCGCTTCTGTTTGCACATATTTCTGTGTTGCCAGTCTTATACTTTTCAACTGCTGTTCCCGGGCAACTTGTCTGTCCGGTTTTTCTGGTATTTTATACGTCTCTGAAACAGGTGCATGGAACTGTGCAGCTTTCGCCTCATATTTTTCACTGGAGCCATTATATACAGGCTGTTCCGGTACATAATTTGATTCATTCTTATACCACAGGATTTCCGGTTGTACAGCAGCCTGTTCCGTATGTCCAGTGTTTTCCGGCAAGATACTTTGTGTATTTACTTGATTTTCCGGCTGCAAATATTTCTGCGTCGCCAGACGCATATTTTGCAGCTGTTGTTCCCGCGTAATATGGTTTCCTGTTATTTCCTGCGTTTCAGAGTGGCTCATAACAGATCGTATCTCTGACGCAGTATAGATTGCAGAAGTAGCACTGTGTACCGTCTTTTCCACAGATCCTGTTTTAACTTCCCGCTGTTTTGCCTGCCATGCAACTTCCGTGTGCTTGTCTTTTGGTGTCATGCGTTATCCTTCCTTTAGTTTTCCGGCATACGGTAACAACCTTGGATCTTTTCGATATATCCTTTTTTCACAAGAGATTCCAGTATCTCTTCTGCCTGTTTATTGGAAACACCGCATAAAATTCCGGCACCATAGCAATCCAGCCATTCATCACATTCGTCAGCTTCTTGTACTTTATGGTACATGAACAGCTCTTCTTCACTGATTGGCTCTTCTACTTCGCCATTTAAAAGCTCAACAGACTCTTTGTCTGGATCAGTGTCAAATGTTGACACCGAGTCTCTGTTTTCATCCGTGTCAATCTTTGACACGGATTCCAGATCATCTTCATGTTCATCTTGATCCGCTTCCTGGCTGTAAAATACGTTCCGATTTTCGGCAGCGGCTTCATGGAAGTTTGTACTGTAGAAATGATACAGCGGATTGTCCCGGCTAATCGTCGAATCACACTGCAAAATATGCCCGCCCCAGACAATCAAACTCTGGCCCGGTGTCGGATCAGAAAGCGCTTCAAACTCTTTCTGTGATAACTCCATAATCTGCAGCAATTCGTTCCGATCATCACCGGCCTGGTCAAGCAGCACCTTGAAATCGGAGTTTGATACAATCTCCATAATTTTCCGGTTGGCCGTTGCTGCTGAAACGTTCTGCAGACAGATCGTACAGATACCACCAAGTTTACGGTACGTCAGATACGCCTTTTCCAGCTCATTACAACTTGTCTCATGGCGGCAGACATATTGAGCCTCGTCAACGATAAAATGCGTTGCCCTTTGCTGTTCAACGTTGTAGGAAAAACGCTGCGTTAAAACATGCATGATTGTTATCATCAGCGGTTCCCACATCAATTCAGGGATATTTTTCATTCCAAATGCAACAAACCGGCTGCTGGTAGACAGTGTACTTTGTCCTTCCAATGTCAAAAAGCTATGCTTTGTATAAGCCTCCAGTGATCCATACAAATCACGCGCTTCCGGTTCCCGCTGTTTCTGGAAAATTGCTTCCAAATCAGAAAGCACCGGGGATATCGGTTTCTTTTTTGAAAACGTATTCTGATATAATTCCTCAACGCACCGGTAAATCAACGATTTATGGATACCGTTTGGACGTATACCGGTCATGATACTGTACAGAAATGCTTCCATATACTGCAGCTGGGAAAGGATATATTCTTCACGGCCCTTTGCATTCTTTTGCAGCAAAGATTCCGGAATCTCAAGAGGGTTCAGGCGCAGATCCGGATCAGAAAGATCAAAATACTGACCGCGGAATCTCTGGGTGATTCCCTTCATCTCATTCTGCGGATCAATCAGGAAAATATCATCTGTACTGTTAATCAATGTTTGTCCGATTTCCGTAATTTTCAGCAGCATGGACTTTCCAGAACCAGTGTGGCCAAAAATAACACCATTACTGTTTTTCAATGTCTTTCGGTTTCCAATGATCGGATTTCTGGTTTTTTATTTATACCATACCATGTTCCGCCAGGCTGGATCAGATCCCAGGAATAGAATGGCTGGAATGCCAGATAAGAACTTGTCAGGACGGAACGCATATTATTTACACGCCTCGCTCCGATCGGAAGCAACGTATTCAGTGCCTGAATTTGCTGATCGTAGTAAGGAACAATCTGTATAGAATGTTTCCGGCAGCGGCGTCTGACTTCTGCCGTGTTTGCATCCAGTTCCTCTTTATTTGCTCCACGCACTGCCAACAGGATTCCTACATAGAAGCCATTTTCATCATCTTCCTCGATCTGATCCATATATTTTTTCAGATTGGCCTGCTTCTTTTTCTTTGCATAGGACGGCTCACTATAGAAGTTACCCATACTTGCATTGGCCTGTACTTCCTGCCCGATCGCATTTTCATTGTAGAAATTCGTGTTGCTGATTTTTCCACGTAACACTTCCCGTGGGATATATGCCGTATCTATGGTAAGGCAGGTATAAAACGGAAAATCTGTCAGTTCAAAAATCAACTTTTCTTCATTCAATCTGGTTGGCAGAACCGCAGCAAAAAGAATCCGCATACACTCTTCATCAAATTCCATGTAGCTTTTGTGATTCCGCACAGAATGTGGAAGGATTGAATTGCGAAAATCTCTTCCGGCCTGTACCATATCCTGAAACGGAAGAATAAAACTTTCCTCTCCATCATCTGTGAAAAAGTAATTTCTGATTTTCTGAAACCGCTGCACAGCGTTTAAAGGAACCAATTCCGAACCCATTGCATGAAAGATTGGAAGTGCTGTATGCTCGAATGTATCAAACCATCCTTCCGCTTCTTCTATTGACCGGCAATTTGCACTCACAGTCAAATAACGCTGTTTTCGAACGTTTTCCTGTCCCTTTTCAAGAGATTTTTTAATCATTTCGTTATTGTAGCGGGCCAGCTCTGGATACTCACTTTTATTTTCATCCTGCAACAGAGATTTCTGGAAATTTGTTACGTCCCGTGGTTCACACTGTATTGTGATCTTGAAATCTGTGTCCATGGAATTTAGAAATTTCCGTAGTTGAAACAGGATGCCGTCTTTTTGCTGCTTGTCCTGATCCACATAGTTTAAGTCTGAAAAAGAATACACACGATCAAATTTTCTCCGCTTTTTCCCTGCCCCGTTATTCGGTTCTATTTCAAATATTCCATTTTCGTGTACACCTGCAATATCCAGCATTTGTTGAATACTGGCCGGTGTCTGGTAAACTGGCTGTGTACATTTTTTATATCGGATAAATTCCTCATTCGAAAAAAATCCCATTCTGTTCCATCCTTTCCAAGTATATAAAAAAGTCGGGATTTTTCCCGATCATTATTTTTCTTTTTTCAAATAATTTTTTCTTGCCTGGTTATATTCGTCACTTTTCCAAACAAGTTTGGCTGTGGACTTTCTGTATTTTCTTGCCCGGTAAAACTCTATTGCAGAAAGCCCGCTACGTGACTTCCATACCTGACTGAAAATGATAGCTGCAGCAACAGCAGTTCCAATCAAAAATGATATATATAAGTTCCATCCAAGTATAAAATACAACAAGATAATGATAATACCACAGGAGACAGCAGAAACGGCCATCACACCTAACTCTCTTGCTGTAAGTCCTTTCCAGATGCTATCCTTATATGCACCAAAATCTTCATTCATGTTTACCATAAGCTATGTCCTTCCTACTATTAAAATCCAAATGCTCTTCGAACCATCGCATCCGTACCAGATACTGATCCCGTTATAATAAGGATACCAAGAATAGCTTGAAGTCCTTCCCATCCTTGTGATCCCAACATTCCGCCCAATATATCTTCTGATGCAGTAGGGAACAGCCCACCGGCATTTATTAAAATTGTTCCAAGTCGCATCATTAGCATGATTCCTGTCATTTCAAACAATGCACAAAGAAATGTACGGACCCAGCTTGATCCGGTATGTCCAATTTCATGTGGGCCTGCATAAGTGGAAAGTGCAAGTGGTGCAACAGCCATATAAAAAAACAATTTAAGGAAAACCCTATAAACCGTCCATAATGTAATAACTGCGCCACCCAGGCAGATAAACAAAAACACAAGGCCAAACAGATTTCCAAAAATAAGTCCGGATCCACTCATTTCCCAGTCATCCCCTACTCTTATAACCAGTGAAGCGGCATCTTCCGGAACAATAATACCAAAAAATGCTTGTTCAATTTCAATCAAAAAAACGAGTATATTCGTGAGATTTAAAAAAACAGCATCCACAAGTGCCAGCTTGATAAAAAACTGGATGCTTGCTTCCATGGTCATTCCGTGTTTAATATCCGTTGTTTCTTTGAAAAAATTAATCATAAAGAAAACACTTACAAGTGTCGCACCTAGAATCTGTAGTGCCAGGAAAATCCGGTATCCTTCATCCCAAAGTTCACCATCTGCCAAACTTTGTGGACTCGTTTGCAGCATATCAAACGCATATGCAATTAATGAATTCCAAACATTGCACCCAAGGGAAAAGAAACCACTTCCCGAAAAAACCGTTTTGAAAAAATCTAATATCTCATTTATCATATTTTCTCCATGAGAAAAAGGAGGATAGCTCCTCCCTTTTCATTATCCCTTCAGAGCAGTTGTAATTACCGGAGCAACCAGCATAACTAACGCACCGCCAATCCCTTTTAAAGATCTTGTAATAGCACCTCCGCCTTCCTGTGCCTGCATGGAAGCTCCAAATTCAAATGCGTGCCATAATAAAATAACACCACCCACAGATTGTACCACAGCGCTGATCAGATTCCATAAAATTTCAAATTTCGCATTTATTGCGGTCGTTGCATCTGCAAAAACCATTGGCGCACCTACTCCCTGCAGGAACATCAAAAACGCAAAGCAAGCCGTATATTCCGTGACTTTTTTCAGTTTCTTTTTTACTTCGATTGGCTTTTTCATATCTTTTACCTCTTTTTGATCTAAAAATAGCCCGCACCAAATTTTGGTGCAGGCCTTATTTTCGTTTGTTCTTTCGTGTCAATCCTTCACACGACATTTTTTAATCGTCATCATCATCATGTTTGTGAAATCTTCCAATTAAAAATGCAATAACACATCCTACCATCGCTATAATCGGGATAATATACTGAATCGGCATTCTCTATTTTCCTCCTTTTTCTTCCTGTTTCAGAACCGGAAACTGGGGCAATCCAGTACACAATTCCAGTCCATTAAATTCTTGTTTTTCAATTATCTGCTGATAATCTACTGTCACAGTGACGAAATATACTTTTTGATTGTTGGCATCCCGGCCTTCCTCTGTATGAAGATGTCCCTGGACAAACACTGTCGTTCCTTTTTTATTCTCTGAAATGTTATCATTGCCCGTTCTCCAAAGGCGACACAGTACATGTAATCGGAATAAGAACTTTTCGGTCGCTGCACGGCCAAGATGTACCGGCATGTTGGAACTGATCTCCCTCTCCTGTCTTTTTCATAGGAAAATTGTGGGACGCAGGTGCAAACACCCTGGATTTTAATCTGATTCATGTTTGCCCTCCTTATACCAGATTGCCAGTTGTATTTTCTCGACGGTAAGGCAGCCTCCGGTATCGCAGAACTTCCATCCGCAGTAAATCATCCCGCAGGGTTTCTGCATCCATGCCCTCAAATAAAATGTCAAGGGTTGTCTCAAAATCCCGGTAACGGCTGCGCTGGCTGTACGTAAGTGCCTTTTCAATCCTTTCCAGAATCGGACCATTTTCATAAAGTTCCTGCAATTCTAAAAGGGATTGCTGCAGTGTGTCTTTTCGCCGGAAATGTTCTATCATCCGGCTTTTAAATTCTGCCACATCAGCCGGGTTTAACACTTCCGGTTCCGTGTCAATGTTTGACACGGGAACTTCTTCTTTATCATTCGAAAGTTCTTCCGGCGCATTTTCCGTTTTTTCCTCTTCTATGACAGGTATATTCTTTTTCGTTTTAAATCTGGAACATTTAAAACATTTTTCAGCTTTTTGGTATCAACCCCAAGCTTTTTTTCCAACGGCTCTTCTTGAGTTTCTTCCTTTTTCTGTTTTCGCTCTTGTATTAAACTGATTCCAGCTGTTGCTGCAAAACCAAACGCTGCGATCGCAAGCACCGCGGTCATCAAGTAATATGGATTTCCCAAAAATGACTTTATACTTTCCATGACCGATCTCCTTTACTTGAAATTCCGTGATGCATCTACCGTAAGTTCTACCAGCTCCTCTGCCGAAATTCTTCTGTCATACCATCCGGTCAGAACTGCCGCTTTTTCGTATTCATCATAAGATGCCTTATATTCCGGCATTTCTGCGTTCATCTGGTAGATGACTTCTTTTAAGTTCTTGGTTTCGCGGCGTGGAACACTGATTTCATAGCATGGAAGGGAATCAAAGCGGAAATGATAATTCTTTTCGCCACATACCGCATCTACAATAATTCCATCCGTATTATGGCGGGTTGTCACATTTTCGAACTCTGGCAGTGTCAGCAAGTAATTCTGCAGTTCTTCTGCACTTAAATCGTGGCTTTCCGGCTGATTACTGTTTTCTTCCAGCTGTCTCTGTAATTCTTCCTTGTCTTTTGCCTGATCATCCAGATCTCTCTGCAAAGATTTTACCTGCTTATTTAGTTCAATGACTTTTCCTTGGAGTTCTCCATTCCGTTTTCGCAACTTTTCTTCTACTTCCGGATCAGTGCTGCTATCCTCTGCTTTTAACTGCAGGTTCGCAAGTTCAGCTTCCTTTGCATCAAAATCTTTCTGTAATTTTTCCATCTGTTCCGTTTTGGAATCACGTTCTTTCTCTGCCATGGAAAGACGGCTCTGCAATGTTTCAATTTTCGCCTGCAGTTCTGTTTCCTTATCCGTTGGAAGTGACATATCCGGATACAGTTTTAAATTTTCCTGCATCATCTTGAGGTTATCCCTCTCTGCCTGCAGCTCAATACTTAAGTTCTGTGCCTGCAGCTTTTCCATTTGCAGTTCCTGCTGTTTCTTAAGCAGCTCATTTTCCTGTTCCTGCTTTGCTTTCGCCAGGGATTCTTTTGTTTCCTGTTCCCAGGTTTTTAAAGCAGTTTCCTGTTTTTCCATGTCCTCTACTTTAGCTGCAAGAGCATCCTGGATCTGGTCCAGTTCTTTTTCCCGGTTATCCAGATCTGTTGCTTTCTGTTCCTGGCTATTTTTCTGCTTTTCCAATGCATTTGCAAGAGACTGCAGCTGCTTGGAACGGTCATCGAACAGCTTTTCACGTTTTTTATATTGCTCTTCTCGTTCCTGATACAGCTGATTCATTTTTTGGGCCATACTTAATGTATTTTCATCCATGACGTATCCTTTCTTCGGGCGCTTAGCCCAATATCTTTCTTACTCTTTTTTCGTATTGCAGTAAGAAACATCAATACACTCCAACTGCCGATAAAAAAACGGCAAAAAACAGATATGATTCCTATCTGCCGTATCCACCGGATCAGCCTTTAAAATCATACCTTCTGTATCTGTGTCAATGTTTGACACCTGTTTTGTGGTTTCCATATCGGTGTCAACGTTTGACACCGCTTGTGGCTTTTCCGTACTCGTGTCAACGTTTGACACCGCTTGTGGCTTTTCCGTACTCGTGTCAACGTTTGACACCGCTTTGGGATTTTCCGTATCCGTGTCAACGTTTGACACCGCCTGGTGGTTTTCCGTACCCGTGTCAATGTTTGACACCGTTTTGCTGCTTTTCTGTCCCGTGTCAATGTTTGACACGGATTTTTCAGCCCGTTTTCCATTCCATAAGGAAACTCCGGTTCCGCAGAGCAGCAGGCAAGCCAAAATCATACAAATTCTGGCTCTTACTTTTGCTTTAAGACGCTTCCTTTTCCGCATTCGCGACCTCTTTCTGGGCAACCGTAACGGCGTGTATAACCAATCTGTAAGGACTGGAGCCATCACCTACGCAGGTGGATAAAGTAAAAACTTTCTCCTTTCCGGTCGGGGCAATATTACAGTCATATTCCGCATTCTGTACGGTTTCTGCAATCCATTGTTTCCATTCCTCGCTGTCACCTTTATATCCCAGTGTAAAAACATCACTGTCATACCGGGTGCTGTATACGCTGTATATCGCACAGGTATAAGTAGTTTCCGGTGTATAAACATATACATAAGGATAAGTGTTCCGGAAGTCCTTATCATGGTACTTTTTCAGGCTTCCAAACATTTTCCCGGATGCCATGTTATGCCCATATAAAATAATGTGGCTTTCTTCGAAATCTGTTCCGGCAGTTGCAAAAATGGAACCAAGAATATTGCTTTCTCCTGTTACGGTATGGTTCAGGTAATAACTGTTGTCCTCTCCTAAAGCAACCGGATAATCAATGGGTGTTCCGGGAACTGTGATCCATGCCAAAATCTCAGGATTGATCTGCTGTAAATTCTGAAAATCAACTATTCTTTCCATATTCGGATCTGTTTCCTCTTCCGGTTCATCTGTAGTTGATTCTGTGTTTTCTTCATCTGTTGTATCCGGGTTTTGGATATAGCCACTGATAAGGTTCTGCTGTTCCCGGTCGGTTTGTGCTTCCTGCAAAATCCGTGGAAGATAAGACGCACCCAGCAGACATAAAATTGCCAGCAGGACACACCCAGCAGCTTTTCGCATTTTCACGCCTCCCTGTTCTTTAATGAAATACCCGTGTCAAACATTGACACGGGTATAAATCCGGTTTTGCTGGCTACTTTAACGGAATGATATTCTTAACAGAAGTATCATGCGTTGTAGTTCCCCAGTCATCTTTCTGGTTTTCAAATGTGATGGATGTACCGGTTGGTTTTGCCTTTAAGTTTGCATGTACGGAGAAAATTTTATCCGGAGCAACGCCCTTCGTCGGTTCCTGTAATTTTGAAATCGTTACATTCTCTGTTCCGGTAACGTTCACCAGATGATACCGCAGCACATCCTGTTCTGTTACTGTGTAGTCCTCTCCTACCGGGATTTTGTTCCAGGTGACAGAAAGTTCTACATATCCCTGTCCATCGGTATGTGAATTTACGTAATTTTCCGTGAACTCTACATAATTCTGGAAGGTACGGTCTTTTCCATTAATATCTTTTCCTTTTACGGTGAAGATAAAGGTTGGGTTTCCATGCGCCCAGGTAATATCGCTTGCTTTAATTTTCTTTACTATGGTAAGGTCTGCATAGCGCATATCCTTCATGGTGATGGTCTGCGTATCTGCTTTGCTTTCCAGCGTAAAGGTAATTGGATCAGCAAGTTTATAATGATCCGGGGCCTGATCCTCACGTAAAGTATACTGGCCCGGTTTCAGTTTTTCGATTCGGTGCGGTGTGCTTCCGGATGTCCAGCTTTCTACCAGACGGCCATTGCTATCCAGAAGAGAAAGTTTCGCTCCGGAAATATTTTCTCCGGTACCGGAATCTACTTTTGCAAGATCCAGTTTTGTATAATCATTTTCTACTGTGATTGTCAGGTTTGACTGTCCATTGACTTTTCCGCTGGATACTGTGAAATCTTTCACCGCATTATCCAGTACGTATCCATCTTTGGTTGCAGTTTCCTGGTAATGCCAGGTTCCATCCTTCACACCATCAATCGTGATCCGTCCATTGTTATCTGTTTTCTGCGTTTTATCATAGCTCTTGTCATCATTCCAGATATGGAACGTAACGCCTTCCATGACTGTACCATCGTTTTTGCTTACTTTCTGCAGTACAATCGCATTTTTCTGGTTCTGTACGGCCACATTGACGCTGGTATGACTATCATCCAGTGTAACCGCATGTTCTGTAGTATCCAGGACGTATCCATCCGGGGCTGTTATTTCTTTGACAATGTACTGACCAAGTTCCAGCTGTTTGCTGGCTGCTGATCCATTGCCATCTGTAGTTACGGTATCAACTACTGTATCAGCAGCAACCAGGGTTGTACCTCCGGCTGTCTTAATATCCTTTGCAGCTTTGATTTCAAATACCGCACCGGAAAGTTTTTTATTATTCTCACCGGTTTTTGTGATTGTGATCTGACCGGTTTTTCTGGCATTTGTCGCATCCAGTGTTAAAGTAACAACACCTTCTTTTTCTGCTGTAAACTCATGTTCCCAAGTTCCGGTATATCCTGCAGGATTTTTTGTTTCCACTACTTTGAAACTACGATTCTCTGTATCCGTTTCTTTAAGATTCAGTGCCATATATTCTTTATACTGATCGTTCCATGTTGCCTTTGTATATGTAACCCATTGGCCACCTTGCATCTTATAAACAGTGAACTCTGCACCTTTCAAAGCTTCTCCTGTTGTTTCATCTTTCTTTTTGATAACAAGATCTACATTTCTAGTCTGTCCCATAACCATTTCTGATGTATAACCAAACTCAGAAGTATTCCATACGTGCCAATCTGTTGCCTCGGTCCGGCTTGATCCTTTCCATCCATTAAATATGGCATCCTTACCAGTAAATGTAAAGTCTTTTGGATATGATTGCACTGTGGTAAGTCCCTTACCTGGACCGTCCACATTTTGTATGGTTCCTCCATTATAAAAGACCATAGTCTGAGAATCGCCTTCATATGTGTAAGTAACCCATCCTTCCGGGTTATCCGGTGAAGTACCATCATCTGCATTTGAACCCTTTTTTGCTGACCAGATTGCATCCGTTCTTGCATCATAGATTAGACGATCATCAGCTTCCTTCGTGACATAAATGCCATCGACTTTTCCATCAATATAAAATCCCTGGGAATAGTCCAGATCAGATAAAGTGAAATGTCCCTTAACCTTAAGTGGATTTCCATTTTCATCGTAATATGAAAATCTTACCTTAATCCATTTTAAGCCTTTAATATCAATGACAGGAGTTGCACCGCCTTTTGTATTGTCTACAGAAACAACAACATTGTCTACATCTTCATATCCCGGATACCCGCTGATATCAGTATTCTGCCAGTCCAAAAACCAGATCCGCATGGTAACAGGTAAACCATTCGCATTACCTACATTGGTATACTCTGCATACATCTTTCCTTTTAATCTTTCATACGGAATAAAAGATCTTGTATTTCCACCATCGTTAATATTGGATAATGGCCACCATTGTGAACACGCATGAGCATGTTGTTCTGCATTTAAGCAAAATTTGTTATCCCATGATCCACTTCCATCGCTACATCCAAATCTAATCTTTGTATTTGCTCCGATGACCGGCGTAAAATTGTAGGTTCCGTCAATCGTGCTGCTTTTATCTACCATTTTTCCAATACCAGAATTAACTACAGATGGTAACCCATCCATGCCTGCGCTGACAGCAAAAACATTTTCCGGGAAAGAAATTCCAGTTACCATCAAGGCTGCCATAAGCAGCCCTGACAGTGCCTTTTTCCATCGTTTCACAGTTTCTTCCTCCTCTCTTTCTTTTCTTTACGGGACAGTTTCACGGTTCCAAGAGCCGTTACCGCCGCAATTCCAAGAGGAACAAAAACGTATGGATCTGCAAGACCGGTTTTTGGTGCCGTAGTCTGCGAAATGGCAGGAGACGGTTCGTTTTTGCCCGGTTCTTCAGCACCCTGTACACGGAAAATCCAGTTTACCATGCTTTCCCGTTTTGCATATGCATTTTTCAGTTCTGCCGGTAACTGCAGCGTAAACTGTACCCGCGAATTTTTCCTTGTTTCCAGTGTTCCAAGACTGATTTCCTGGTTCAGGGATGCAGCCTGCAAATCACCGTTATACAGGGTTTTTCCGTTTTGCGTGATCGTCAATTTAAACTGTTTTAAAAGGTCAAGTTCTTCATCCGTTAAATTTCCAGGCGTTTCCGTATGGAAGAAAAATTCGGCACTGGTTGCTGTCGTATTGGAAAGCTGAAAACTATCACTGATCGTATCGCCAGGCATTGCCGTCTGTAAATTTCTAAAGAAATCTTCCGGCGCAGCCACCAGCTTTCTGGCAGCCCCTTCATAAGTGACGGACATAGCGGTATACTGTTTTGTCACTTCTGTGATGCTGTTATCCGTCTCATGTACGCACTGTTCAATTTCCGTATCGCCCCATGGGGATTCCGAACTAAAATCCGGTGTAAAGTTTGCTGCCTGCACCGCTTCTGCGGTCACAGTAAGTCCAAGAACCCTGTCCTGTGCTTTTGATGTCCACGCTGCAGGAATCGTTACGTTCTGGAAAAAGTCTGCGGATTCTCCGTTTTTCAACGGCTGCGCATAGTAATAATACTCACCCTGTTTTACCCATTCACCGGAAATTCCATCCAGTTCTTCATCACTCAGAACATACTCCGCAGGCGTTTCCTTATCCTGATCCACCGAAGGTGTTTCTGTAGGTTCAGGCGTTGGTTCCGGTTTTTCTGGCTCTTCTGGTGCTGGTGTTACTTCCGTTTCGGCATTTTCTGTCGTTTCCTGTGCTGTCTCTTCTGTTGCTTCCGGCGTTTCATTCGGGTCTGCATCCGTTTTGGAATCTTCCTCTGGCTTTTCCGTGTCAACGTTTGACACGGAATCCGATGCCTCTCCGGAATAAGTGGTTTTCACCCGGATGTAGCAGGTTTCCGCATAATTCGTGATACGAGGAATCTTTGAAATGCTCTGGGATGGAAGCACAATTCCATCTGCAGGTCCTTCGTAAACTTTTCCGTATCACCATCTTTTTCGTATTCCTGGATTCCAATGTTTACATCACCGGTGCTGATGTGGTTTGTAACGGTAACGCTGTCCTGATAGTAAGCATATGATCCACTGATGGTACTTACTGCCGTGACCAGAATTCCGGCTGCTATTGCAATTTTCCTTTTCATTACTGGCCACCTCCTCCAAACCGTTTCCATGCTTCCTGATAAGAAGTGTATTCCTTCTGACCATCTGTTGTCTGAACGGATTCCTCGTAAACTGTTACTTCCAGGTTATCCTGCTCATATTCATCTGCAACAGTAACCCCCGTAAACAGATAAGTTGTTGTTCCTCCAACCGGAACAGCTTTTTTATAATAGTAATAGCCATCATTTCCCTTGACCCAGTTTGTGGTATCAAGTCCCGTGAACTCTTTTACAGGTTCACTGCATGTAATATATGCCCGGACATAGCAAGGTACATCTCCTGTATTTTTTGCCCTGACTTTTTTTACTACTGATCCGCTGGATGGAACCGGTGTCGGTGTCGGAAAATCCTCATCCGGAATAATGGTGTTATTTCCGGTTCTGATAATGTTTACTACTTCATCATGGTCCGTCTGGTAAGCAGAAGATCCCGATATTGCGGTGGCTGCTGCAAGAAAACCGCAGCAGCACATTCCGGCAATGGACAGCATTCGTTTTTCTTTTTTTCATGCTGTTTTCCCTTCTTTTTCAGAATAGTCCGGATGGCTTTCCGGACTGTTCTGAAAAGTATTCTTATGATAAAGTGTTGTTTCCATCCTGTTCCGGCTCAACCTGAACATCATCTGGGGTATTGTTTTGTTTTCATCCGATGCTGCATTTCCGTTTCCATCAACGGTTGTAACCCCATTATTTCCGCTTTCGTCAGACTGCGGAGTCGTGATCTGTCCTGCCTGGCCCTGGTTCTGCAGTTCATATTTTTTCCATGCGGAAGCTGCTTTCTGTGGAATCGTGGTTCCTTCTCCGGTGTTGAGTTCCTGGATTGCATAGTAATGTACCGGCACATTCAGATCTTTTCCATCCAGCTGTCCCTCTACAATATTGGCAGCTGTCAGGCTTGTAAAGATCGGATCTGTTGTTTTTCCCGGTGCAAGTATTTCGTTATAGCTGTAGGTGTAAACCATATTATCTCCTACACGCTTGTTGTACATCAGAGTCCATTTCTTAGAAACATTGTTCATGGAGAACAGCTCTGTATCTTTTGCAACGCCTCCATTCAAACGGTTACCTGCAGCATTAACAGTAATCACCTTTGCAATCGGGATAGAAACATCCAGATATACATAAGCATCATTTTTTCCAACATTTTCGATCTGCGGGTCTTTTTTGATCACCTGGGTCGGAACGATATTGTTGGTTTTTCCATCATTATCCGGTGTGTAGTTCGGCTCATGGCCAACGATGTCTACTTTACCTACAGAAAATTTGTTGGTTACAGAATCATGATCTGTCAGATATGCCATGGATGATCCAACGGCCAGTGCGCCGCATAGTGCTGCTGCTGTAAAAAATGCTGCTACTTTTTTCTTTGTCATAATCGTAATTCTCCTTTTTTCTTTTGTTTTTTTTACCTGTTCCCGTTCCTTTGGTTCAGGTCTTTTCTCCGGAAAACAGAAAACCAGAAGCATGAACAGCGCCAGAAAACCTACGGTAAGAAACATGTGATTTTTCGCCCACATAAATCCGTATCCAAGATGTGGAATGCAGAACAGGTATGTTCCACGTATATTTTCTGCCGGAATGGTTCCGGAATCCGGATCTGTGTTTGCATCCCCTTTTGTCTGGTATCCCTCTTCTGTTTTTGACAGAATCCGGTGAGTCACCAGATCCCCGTGCCTCTCAAACGTAGCAATATTTCCTGGACGTACATCCCTCTTCGATGAATCCACAACTGCCACTGATCCTGTGGGAATCACAGGTTCCATAGAACCTGACAGAATCACATAACCCCTTAAATCACGGCACTGATAACAGGTAATACCAAGCACCATACAAACCAGAATCCATAGGAATGCGTGTATTACTTTTGTTTTCATTTTTCCTCTCTCTCCTTTTTTACTTTTTGTTGCCACTTCTTCCGGGCAACGGCGTCACCCCCTAAAAATGGGCATAAAAAATGCACCAGCCCATGAAAACCATGTTCTGATGCATGAAAGCCCATATTCCTTTTTTTCGTGTCAATCATTGACACGAGCAATTGAAAGATTTTTTTTGTCCTACCTGCTGTCCCTTCTGTTTTCCTTCTTTTGCAAGTATAACATAGCATACCTTTTGATGACGTGCAAGGGTACATTTTTTCAGAAAAGGGTACATTTCTTTGAAAAAGGGTACATTTTCATCTAAAAAGGGTACATTTTCTCGAAAAATTTTATAAAAAAATTAGCGAATCTGAAATATCGTTTCAAAAACGCTGCCTTGGCTTCTTATTTTCTACAGATCATATGTATTAATGCCTATGGCAATCATAGCTCCACACACTACAATCCTGTTTATTATTTTTTTCGTAGTATTCATTTTTTCACCTTTCTTTCGAAAAAGGGATGCGCAAAGTTCTGCGCATCCCCCATGCTGCTTGACTTTTTCCGTCTGGCAGCTTATAATCAAATCAGAAGCAATCAAGGATATACCAGTGTCGGTGGTTGCCTTTCTGAAATAATCTAAATTATTACAAAGAGCAACAAGAGACATAGGCTATCCCCTATTTGCGGTAGGGAATAGCCTTCTTTCTACTTGCGATGGTTATCTATGTGGGACAATGCCTCTAAGACAACCAATAAAAGCGTCAACACTTCCATTGTATTCATTGGCATTACCCCCTTTCTGTTTCCAGAAAAGACAACCACCTGACTATCCCTATCACGTTCTGACCTGATTAGATTCAGTATAACATACCATCGACTATTTTACTACCTCTTCGACATACAAATCCCCTCTCGTAATTCGTCTACGAGAGGGGATTCTTTTTTTATCGGATAAAGTAGTTTGTGATCAAATTATAATCGTTCTCTGTCATACCAAGGACTTCGCCCATTCCCATATCTTGATTCTCCCCAAGTAGCTGGAAAGTCAAGATCCTGATTTGCAAATGAGAATACAGCTGAGAAATTCACAATTTTCTTCCGTTATACTCCTGCGGTTGTCCATACATTACAGCGATTGCTCCATATGCATTATAATCATCCATCTGGTTTGCTTTATGGCCTGGAGAGGACATCCAAAGGTTGAAGATCTGGCGGGCAAGATCATCGGAATCTGTATATGACAGACCACCGCCGCAGCCGTTCTGTCTGCCACCATGCAGGGCCAGATTATCGGAAGTTCCATATCCTGGCTGTGTGATTGATCTCATGATATGGTATCCGGCAGCGGCAACGCTTCTCGGATAACAATGTTTTTCATCCCAAATCATAGCTGCATGTCCTTCTTTGACACGTTCTTCATTTACCAGGTCGAAAATCTTTCTGGAAACTTCCTGATCGTAAACGGTCATTCCAAGAGCCTCTTCGTTGGTATATGGGATATTAATTTTTACTTCAACATATCTACTTACAGATCCTTGATTCGGTTCTACACCTTCTGCAGATGCATAAATTGTAACTTTTTGCATACCATTTTTTTTATGAACCGTTACAAGTCCATTTTCATCTACGCTTGCTACTTCTGGATCATCCGAAGTCCATTTTACCGCTTTGTTGGTTGCATTTTCCGGATATACGGTTGCGGCCAGCTGCAGTGTCTGTCCAACTTCAGTTAATTCCAGATTACTGTTCGGTGTAATTGTTACGCTTGTTGCATAAACGGTTTCTGCTGGTGTCTCTGTTGGCTTCGGTGTCTCTGTCGGCTTTGGCGTTTCCGTCGGTTTTGGTGTCTCCGTTGGTTTTGGTGTCTCCGTTGGTTTTGGCGTTTCTGTCGGTTTCGGTGTTTCTGTCGGTTTTGCTGCTGGTTTTGTTGTAAGCGCACCGTCTTTTCCGTAGTAATTTCCGTTTACCGTCTGATCCGTTACCATCTTACAGTCTGATCGGAAATAATATGTCTTTCCGGAAATTTTCATCTGCATATCCTTGCAGGCTCCGCCCCAGCTCCGGATATAGTATTTTGCTCCGTTTTCTTCTTTCCAGCATCCGGAAAGCATAACTCCGTTTCCGTCCACAAAATACAGGTTATCTTTGTATGTAAAGCTTGTGTTCACTGCCATGGTGCTGTCTGCCTGGAACCAGTACCATTTTCCTCCGGTTTTCAGCCACTCATTCTGATAGGCTGCACCGTTATCATGCAGGTAATATTTTTTCCCGTTCCAAGTCTGCCAGCAGTTTTTATAAGCTCCGCCCCAGCTGCAGAAGAAATAGGTTTTTCCCCCGTCCGTGAAAGATTCATTTGCTTTCATAGTTCCGTCTGCGTTCAGATAGTAACGGTTATTGTCCCAGGTCTGCCAACCCGTTGCAATTTTTCCATCTTTTGCCAGTTTCCACTGTCCATCCATCACGATCCACTGCATGTTGGTTACTTCTGCAGCACTATTGAAGGTATACGAACGTCCATTGATCTTTGCAGACCGGCTTTTATAGGCTCCACCCCAGCTGCAGAGATAGCGGATTTTTCCGGTATCATCCAGTCTCCACTCATTGGAGCGCATACTTCCATCACTATTCATGTAGTATTTATTTCCATCCCAGGTCTGCCAGCCCGTTGCAATTTTTCCGTCTTTCACCAGATACCATTTTCCGCCTTTTACAACCCACTGAGAACCCTGTACCTTACTGTCTGCACCGAATGTATAACTTCTGCCGTTGATTCTTGCCTTGCAGTTCAGGTAAGCACCACCCCAGCTGCGGAAGTAGTAAACCGATCCATCCGTATCAATCATCCACTCATTGGCTTTCATGGTTCCGTCTGCATTCAGATAATATTTTTTTCCATCCCAGGTCTGCCAGCCGGTCTGTTTTACACCGTCTTTGTAAAAATACCAGGTTCCGGACTCCTGCGTCCATCCGGTTTTTCCAGCTGCCTGTACTGTCTGGGCAGAAACGGTTGGGAACATATTTGTTGCGGCCGGTGTGCCTACTGCCAGGCTCAGGCCAAGAAGTACCATTGCGATTCTTTTTCTCATACTTTTTTCCTCCGTCCGTGTCAAACATTGACACCGATTTTTCTGTTTGAATTCCGTGTCAACGTTTGACACGGGATTCCTTGTTTTGTTATTTCACTTTTTATTCCGGAATTTCTTCCAGAAGTTCCCCGGTATAATCTTCCCGTTTTCCGAGTTTTACGGCATCGTCCAGTTCGGACTGTTCCATGCATACACTTCCGATCGGGTGGATTCCTGGATCACAAAGAATCAGATACAGATTTCCCTGGTAATCTTCCGCTACATCACCATCCTGCCGGTAGCCAACAAACTCATGCTCAATCGGTATTTCTTCCGGATGCTCCAGATAGAATGGATCAAGCTCTCCCCAGTCCAGTGTGGAAAAATTGAAGTCCGGAAAACGTTCTGCTATTACTTTTTCTGCATTTTTTCGAAACTCTTTCATGTCCATATGGTTTCTCCCCATTTTTCATTTTTTGGAATCATATTATCATATTACCTTTCCAATTCCGTAATTACAAGAGTCTTTTGCTATTTTTCATATTGCATTTTTATTACATTCTAATCACCCCTCTGTTTTATCTGCATTTGTTGTTATTGTAATATGGCTTCCGCTGCTGAATGTGGCTTCCATAGATGCCTTTAATGCGTTCAGGATTTCATCTGCACTTTTTGTTCCCCCGTAGAAGCCCGTATTGGCCGTTTCCTGCGATTTTTCTGCATCGTACCGTAAAATGATCGTAAGTCCTGTTCCAGCCGTTGCAGCGTCCGAAAACGAGCTTGAAAGGGTTGTCCTGGATGTACAGGAAACGGTAAGTGTTCCACTCAGGAACTTACAGCCGGAAAACAGGTTCCCGCTATCCGTACAGGAAGATGGGATTTCACCGGTTATGGATTCCAGTGCGGTACATCCGAAAAAACTGCTGTTCATTTTCTGTGCAGCTGATGGGATATGCACTTCTTTCAGGTTGACGCAGCCATTGCAGATATTCGAGAGTTCCTTCGCACTGTCCGGAATCTGGACAGATGCCAGGGCCACACAGCCGTAATACATAGAATCCATGTTCTCCAGCTGCATACAGGCTGTTGTATCGGCTCCATCGATCAGCGCCGTATCACCGTAAAATGCTTTTTTTGCCTGTTTTATATTCCCTGGAAGTTCCATGGCCTTTTCCAGTGCAATACACCCTTCTGCGCAGGATGTAATATCTTCCAGCCGGACCGCACCAGACATATCCGGCATACTGGTCATCGCTGTGGCATTTTTGAATGTTTCCACCATGCTTCTCACTGTGTCCGGAATGCGGCACAATGTTTCCAGGTATTCGTCATTTCCTGTAAACCAGTAGTCCATGCTTTCCACTTCTGCCTCCGGATCAATCCAGGTCAGCCGTTTAACAGAATCTTTCTTCCATGGCGCAGAATCTGATTTGAAATTCCGGACGCTTCCTTTTCCGGATATTTCTAGATCCCCGTTGGAATACAGGATAGCCTCCACATCATCTGGATTTTCTCTGCCGATTTTATACCTAACACTTTCATCACGGTCAATAAGCACTGTTATCTCTGCCTTGATATCCGGATATGCCTTGGAGGAAACCTCTACGGTAACACTGTGGCCATGTGCCGGCACTTTAGTCGGTGACACGCTGTATGTATCTGCATCCAGAAGCTGTTTCTTTTTCCCGGATATTCCGTATACGCGGAAATTTTTTTCTGAAAGCCTACTTCCGGCAGCATAGCTTTTCTCTGCAGCTTCCACCTTGATCGTTTCCGGTTTTTCCGGTGCAGCTTCTTTTCGAAATTTTGGCAGTACCAAAAATACGACTCCAACAAGAATCAGCAAAATAACAGCAATCAACGCTATGATCCACAAGCTGCTTTTCTTTTTCTGCCTTTTTTCTCTGGCTGTTTTTTTGATACGGCCATTTTTACTCTTTTTTCTTTTCCGTATTGTGCAGGCACTTCAGGATATAACAGATATGATCTTTATCCAGCTTCAGGAACATGCTTTTTACAATCGGAACAGGACGTTCCTTTCCTCCAATCCGAATTGTTCCTGCATCCGGCGGCAGCATTAGGGTTTCTACAATCAGCTCGATCAGTTCATCCACTTCCTGCTTGTTATAGATCGGCGGGTAGTTCTCGTAATCAATATTTTTCCGAATCAGTTCCCGGTAGGCAGATATCCGATCCATCATATCCATCCCACCTCTTTTTGTTCCCCGCTTTATATTATGATGTTAGGGTCAAAACCATAAATAACTTTGTCCTCTATTTCTATAGCACCTTGAAAAATTCATATTTTGTAGTGTAATACCGGATTTCTTCGGATATACGCTGGTATTCCCTTCCTTGATTTTATACAAGTACCGGATTTTGAGCGTAATGTCCTAAACCCTTCACATAGTTGAAGAGTTTTCTGAAATTCAATGCTACTATCTTGGAACCGAAAAAGAACTTGCCCCGCTGTTTCCCACGATGTATCTTTTCCAAGTGGTAATTCTTGCGTATATTCGATGGAACAGTTTCCACTCCATTACGCAGCCTTGCATAATTTTTGAATTCTTTGCTATTCATGTTCCGTTGGATTTTCGCACGTTCATGCGCTGCTTTGGATGTTACTATTTTTGCAACCTTCTTAAAGATCTTCGGTTTGCATTGATCCTGCTACGGACAGTTGGCACACTGCTCATGCAGAGAGGAAACGGCACACTGATTGCTTGGTTTCATATAAGAACAGCTTTTCGGTGCATGGCCGGCTGGACATCGGAGGACTTTTGTTCCCTCTTCGTTGAATTCAAAATCAGCAAGGATATCCGGAGCCGGTTTCCCCGTCAGACTTGTGGTAATCAGTTCTACGTTTTTATGAGCTGCAAGTTGTGTGTTTTCTGTTCCACTATATGCTCCATCCGTGACTATAACAGTCCGTTCTTCCTGGTTATCCATCTGCGCAAGGTGCTCCTGGATAAACTGACTGTCACTATGGTTGTTTTGCTCATACTGGTACTCTGTTACAACAGAACCATCGGCTCCAACGGATTCTTCAAGATTAGCAGCATATCCTCGATGCTCTTTTCCTGCTTTATTCCGGAATGTCGCTTCAGGGTCAGAAGGATTCTGCAGCATGGTTGATTTCATGCCGCCGTCTTCTTTCGTGCGGAGTCTTCGGTTTTCATTTTCAACAATGGTCTGTTCTGACAGGCATCTGACAAACAGATCATACTCTGTTGAATCATTGTAATCAGACTCACACAGGGCAAGAAGTTTATCCGCATCCGTTAAGAGCTGCTTCATGCGCTCATCTGCATCGGTACTGCGCTGATGATAAATCACTCTGTTAAAATCGTTAGGATCGATATAATGTTTTAAATCGTCAGACAGAGCGGAACCATTGATTTTATTCACATACATCACCAGCTTTGCAATGCAGGTGTATATCAGTTCCATTCGGCTGAGCCTGCGGACGTTGGATTCGATCATCATGGAATCCATACGCCTGACTTTACCGCTGATTCCCACCAGTTTTGCAATGGAAGCACTTAAATCTTTCACACAATCATGATAAAGATCCTTGTTGTGAAGTGTTTCATAATCATAGCACCTCTTGGGGAAACGGCTTAAGGTCTTGTCACTCAAAGACTGTTCTTCAAAACTTGTTGTGTGCAGTGCGTACTGAATTCGAAAATCCAGCATAAGATTTTCGACCATCTCGTCATCGGAATAATCAAAAAGCTCTTTGATAATGAGCGCACCAACAATCACGTTGACCGGAGTATTCGGTCTGGATGCCTTATCGCTGTATAAGACAGAAAAACGCTTTTCATCAATGGCAGGAAATATTTCATCGGCAAAGACTTTTGCCCAGGATTTTTCCAATGCTTTTTGTTCTCTGGCAGTTAATCCAGAAAAACTATCTGTAAATGACATTTGCTGGTAAGTATTTTCTTTGAATGACATAGAGATTGCCTTCTTTCCTACTAAGATATCTCTATTATACAGCAAGTAAACCATTTAGGCTTGTATTTACTACAAAATATATGAACTTTTCAAGGTACTATAGAGGGGCTTTTGACCCCAACATCATAGTTTTAAAATAATATAAAGCAAACGGATAAAAATATTTTCTCCGTCATAAACTTCAAAAAGAGAGGGAAAAACTTATGATTTTTTATTTTACCGGAACTGGTAATTCGCTTTGGGCTGCAAAAGAAATTGGAAAAGAGCTGAATCAGCCTGTTGAGAATATTATAAAACAGAAAGCAATTTTTTCTGCAAAAACGATATAATCGGTTTTGTCTTTCCTACCTACATGAGCGATCTGCCATGGATTGTAAAAGAATTTTTATTGAAGTTAACGGTCAATCCTGACTGCTATACTTTTGTCGTCATGACTTCTAACAATGGAAAAAGCGGAAATTCTTTTGTCAGCCTAAGTCAGGCACTTTCCCGCAGCGGTGCAAACCTGTCGGCTGTCTTTGATCTGCAGATGCCAGGCAACTGTTTAATCAGCTCAGAGCAGGAAAATCTGGAACGACTGAAAAAAGCACCGGAACGGTTAAAATCTATCATATCTTTTATAAAAGAACAAAAAACAAACTTTACATCTGACGGAAGTCTGCCAAAAGAAGATTTTGTTACTGCATCGTATTTTTATGGAGGACATTCCTGTGCAGCCTGTTATGCCTGTCTTCACTGGTGTCCCAAGAATGCTACCCTGCTTAAAGTTCCATTTTTGAAACATCGTCCGCAGTATCATCATCCAGATGTAACGCTGGCGGAAATCAAAGAATAAGTCTGTAAACGGCGCCCCGGTCCTGCATCCAAATGATCTGCAGGGCCGGGGCGCTTTGCAATTTATGTGCGTGTAAGATGTTGGCTTTTTATTTTCGCTCCGTCTCGCATACGATGATATGTTTGCTCTTCTCATACCCGGGAACTTTCCGGTCCGTGATAAAAATCGGTTTTTCAAAGTCTGCGAAGGTAACGGAACTGATGCTGTTAAATTTGCTTGCGTCACAGAGGACGTAGCACTGGCGGCACTGCTCCATGGCGGTCTTTTTGATTACTGCTTCATTGACATCCGGCGTTGTGCAGCCGCTTCTTCTTGTGACACCGTTGGTGCCGAAAAAGCCTTTGGTGAAGTGGTATTCCTGAATCGTGCGGATTGCCTGGTTTCCGACGACGGCTTCTGTGGAGCTTTTGAGCTCGCCGCCTACCAGAATGACCTTAAACCCGCGTGATGCCAGCCGCCGTGCGTGGTCAACGGCGTTTGTCACGAAAACGGCGGAGGTTGCCCGGATGAAATCGATCATATGCGCCGTTGTCGTTCCCGCGTCGAGAAAGACGAAATCGTCCGGCTCGATGAGGGATGCCGCATATTCTGCGATTTTCCGTTTGGCATCGCAGTTCAGCTCATTTTTCTGTGCAACGGTGTACTCGTGTGCCGTCACCTTCTGGCCGGCTTCCACGGCGCCGCCGAATACCTTTTCCAGCTTGCCCTCCTTGTCGAGCGCTGTGATATCGCGGCGTACCGTGGACTCCGATGTATCGAGAAGATCCCGGACTTCCGTCACGGTGATGCTTCCCTTTTCTTTTAACAGTTTCAAAATTATCTCATGTCTCTGCTGTGTTAACATTTCTTTCCTGCCTTATATTCTGCCACGTTTGTTTCCAGAATGATCTTGCGGAGCGGAAGGATGCTTCCCGGAGAAACGGAAAGTTCATCTACGCCCATCGCAAGGAACTCTTTTGTCAGCTCCTGGTCAGCGCCGAGTTCGCCGCAGATACCGGCCCAGATGCCGGCTTTGTGTGCATTCTCCACAACCATCTGAATCATGCGCAGGATCGCCGGGTGATGCGGATCAAAGAACGGATCCAGCTTTGTGTTCTGGCGGTCGATCGCGAGGGTGTACTGACTGAGGTCGTTCGTTCCGATACTGAAGAAATCAACCTCTTTTGCCAGCTCATCGCTGATGATGGCAGCCGCCGGGGTCTCGATCATGATACCCTGCTCTGGATTTCCGTACTCAATGCCCTGCTCAGCGAGAGAAGCTTTTACTTCCTCCACAATCGCTTTGATCTGGCGAACCTCGCCGACACTTGTGATCATTGGATACATAATGGCAATTTTTCCATATGCGCTTGCGCGGAACAGCGCGCGAAGCTGTGTCTTGAAGATCTCCGGCCGCGTCAGGCAGATGCGGATCGCACGGCAGCCAAGTGCCGGGTTCTCCTCTTTTTCCATCTCGAAATAATCGCACTGTTTATCGGCACCGATATCGAGGGTACGGATGATGACGCGTTTTCCCGCCATCGTCTCTGCTGCCTGTTTGTAGATACGGAACTGCTCCTCCTCTGTTGGATAGTGATCCTGCTCAAGATAGATAAACTCGCTTCGGAACAGGCCGATGCCGCCCGCGTCGTTCTGCATGACAGCCGCAAGGTCTTTGATGTTTCCAATATTAGCATACAGCAGAATTTTCTGTCCGTCCAGTGTAATATTTTCTTTTCCCTTTAAGGTGAGGAGCAGTTTTTTCTTTTCCTCCTCCTCGGTGCGACGCTTCTGCATGGCAGCAAGAGTCTCCTCGTCCGGATCAACATAGATGGTTCCATCGGATCCGTCCACGATGCCGAGCTTTCCGTCTACGCTCTCATCCAGCGGAAGCGGTGTTCCGACCAGTGCCGGAATCGCCATGGTTCTTGCAAGGATAGCGGTGTGGGAATTTAAAGAACCGTGTACGGTAACAAAAGAAAGAACTTTGTCCTTATCCATCTGTACCGTCTCAGACGGCGCAAGGTCATCTGCCACGATGATCGCCGGTTCGTCGTTTAAGGATGCGTCGGTGTCGTCTCCGTTTAAGATGGAGATCAGACGCTCGGAAATATCCTTTACGTCTGCCGCGCGCTCTCTCATGTAATCATCGTCCATGGCAGAAAACATCTGCGCAAAGTTGTCGCCTGTCGTTGCAACGGCATACTCAGCGTTGACGCCCTGGCTCTTGATAATATTCTCGACGGACTCGTTGTAGCCGTCGTCCTCCATCATCATCTGATGTACCTCGAAGATCGCTGCATTGGCCTCGCCAACCTCTTTGCATGCTTTTTCATACAGAACGCCAAGCTGTGCGATTCCTTTTGCCTTTGCTTCCTCAAACCGTGCCATCTCCGCATCCGGATTTTCTACTTTCACACGTTTTACCTGACGCTCATTCTTTTTGTATACGCGGATCTTTCCGATCGCAATGCCGGAAAATACGCTTTTTCCCTGATAAATCTGCATAAGTTTTCTCCACCTTTGTTCTCGATATCCGAATTTTCTGTCCAGACAGCCGGAGCGTGTTTAAAAAGGATTTCTTAGTTTCAGAAAGTTTTTCAAACACGCTCCTGCCGATTACTATATTGTAATTCTCCAGAGCCCCATCTCAATTCCGCTTACGCTCCATTTCGATGTGGCTTCTCGCCATATGGAATTCCAGAAAAAAGCACTCATTCATGCAAGCATGATTCGCACTTTTTTCTTCCATTCCGCATGGCTCTGTAGAATTACAAGTTCTCTTTCATGAAATTGCTGATTGCTTCGTATGCAGCATCTTCATCTGCTCCATCGAAGGTCAGGGTAACTTCTTCGCCCTGTTTTACAGCCAGTCCCATGATGCCGAAGATGGCTTTGCAGTTCATGGCTTTTCCGTCTTTTGCGATCTTGATATCACAGGAAAATTCTTTGACTGCTTTTACCAGCATTCCTGCCGGACGAGCGTGGATTCCTTCTGGATCTGTTACAACATACTTAAATTCTTTCATGATTTTTTCCTCCCATAGGATCTTTGATATTTTTATTTTACTTTGTTTTCTGCCTTTTTTCTACTCTTTTATGCAACTTTTTTCTTTAAAACTCCAAGCAGAACTGCGGATACCACTGTTCCGATGACAACTGCCACCAGATAAAGCAGCGCATTTCCCATAACCGGTACAACGAAGATGCCGCCGTGCGGTGCCATTAAGGTACAGCCAAATGCCATGGAGAGCGCACCTGCGAGGCCAGAGCCGATGATGCAGGCCGGAAGAACGTGGATCGGGTCTGCTGCTGCGAATGGAATCGCACCCTCAGTGATGAAGGCGAGTCCCATGATGAAGTTGGTCGGACCGGATTCTCTTTCTTCTTTTGTAAATTTATCTTTGAACAGCAGGGTTGCAAGTGCAATCGCACACGGAGGAACCATACCGCCGATCATAACGGATGCCATAATGTCGTAGTTTCCTGCTGCGATGGCTGCTGTTCCGAATACGTAAGCTGCTTTGTTGAACGGGCCGCCCATGTCGATGGCCATCATGCCGCCGAGGATCATGCCAAGGATCAGCTTGCTGGATCCGCCCATGGAAGCAAGACCATTGTTCAGTACCGTGTTGACGGTTCCCATGATCGGCTCTACAATGAAGAGCATCAGAAGTCCCATCGCAAGGATGCCGACTACCGGGTAAATCAGAACCGGCGCAATCTTTTCGAGTGCTTCCGGAAGTTTCTCACATGCTTTGCGGAGGCCAAGGATAATGTAGCCTGCTGCAAAACCGGCAACGAGTGCTCCAAGGAAACCGGAGGTTCCGCTCGATGCCATCATACCGCCGACAAAACCAAGGGCAAGTGCCGGCCGGTCGCCGATTGCCATGGCGATGTAGCCTGCAAGAACCGGGAGCATGAAGCCGAATGCCACGCCGCCGATCTGTTTGAACATCGCTGCAGCCGGGGTAATCGTACCGAAGTTTGATCTGGCTGCGGCATCAAGGGAGTTCATATCAACAAGAAGTCCGTCGATCAGGAATGCGATTGCGATCAGAATACCGCCGCCGACAACGAACGGAAGCATATGGGAAACACCATTCATCAGCTGGGTGTACAGCTGGTGGCCGATACCGCCGCTGTTCTTCTTCGTGCTTGCTGCGGCTGTCTGCGCATTGCCGCTCTTGTAAACCGGTGCGTTTCCGGACATCGCAAGCTCGATCAGCTCATCTGCTTTGCTGATACCGTCGGATACCTGGCGCTGAATGACTTTCTTTCCGTCGAAACGATCCATCGGAACCTGTGCGTCGGCTGCAACGATGATGCAGTCCGCATCGGCGATTTCCTGTGCAGTCAGCACGTTTTTCGCTCCGCCGGAGCCTCGTGTCTCGACTTTTACGAAGCATCCTTTTGCTTTCGCTGCTTTCTCGATTCCCTCGGCTGCCATGTAAGTGTGGGCAATACCGGTCGGGCAGGAAGTAACGGCGAGAATCTTCACCTGATTTTCTTTTGCTTCCACCGGCTCTGCAAGACGCTCATCTACGCTCTTTTTCTCTTCATCGGCGCGGTCGATAATGGCAAGGAACTCTTCCGGTGTCCTTGCGTTTCGAAGGCTCTTGGTGAACTCTTCATCCATCAGCATCATGGAAAGTTTACTTAAGACATCGAGGTGAACGTTGTCTTTTGTGTTCGGCGCTGCGATGAGGAACAGCAGGGTGACCGGCTCTCCATCGAGAGAATCAAAATCAACGCCGTTCGGGATCACCATGGCTGCAAGGCCCGGTTTGTTTACTGCATCACATTTTCCGTGCGGAATCGCAATTCCCTCTCCGATTCCTGTGGTGCTCTCTTCTTCTCTTGCGTAAACCTGTGCACGGTACGCATCTTCGTCTGTGATCTTTCCGCTTTTGACCATCAGCGCTACGGCTGCATCAAGCGTTTCCTGTTTGCTTTTCGGTGCGGCATCCAGCGCAATACTGCGGATGTCCAGCAACTCTGTGATTCTCATGAGACGTCCTCCCTTTTATTTTGTAATCTGTTCGTAGACAGATGCAATTTCCTCCCGGGTTGCAAGGTTTTCAGAAAAAGCACTTGCACTTCCCGCTGCGATTCCCATATGGAACGCATGGAGGTAATCTTCTTTTTCCATGTAGCCTGCCATGAATCCGGCTACCATCGAGTCTCCTGCGCCGACGCCGTTGATAAGCTTTCCTTTCGGGGCCGGAGCTTCAAAGACCTCACCGGATGCGGCAACGAGAACGGCTCCTTCGCCTGCCATGGAAACCAGAACGTTCTGTGCGCCCTTTTTCTGCAGCTGTTTTGCATACGGAACAACCGACTCTCTTGTCTTTAATTCCACACCGAAAATCTCGCCGAGTTCGTGATTGTTCGGTTTGATGAGGAACGGGTGGTACGGCAGAACCTTCATCAGCAGATCACGGGTCGCGTCTACGACGATGCGGATGCCCTTGCTGTCGAGCATTTCCATAATTTTCTGATAGGCATCATCTGCCATGGATGACGGGATGCTGCCTGCGAGGAAGAGAACGTCGCCCTCGCCGAGTGCGGAAAGCTGTTTCATCAGCTCTTCCACTTTTTTCTCCGGGATTTCGGGTCCCTGTCCGTTGATCTCAGTTCCGTCAATGCTCTTTAATTTGACGTTGATGCGGGAATATCCTTCTTCCAGCCAGATGCAGCCGTTTTTAATTCCCATCTGGTCGAGCCGTCCCGCGATTTCTTTTCCGGTAAAGCCTGCCAGAAATCCGAGCGCTGTGCTCTCAATTCCAAGGTTTCCAAGTACGGTCGATACGTTGATTCCTTTTCCGCCCGGAAGCATCAGCTCGGAGCTTGTGCGGTTGGTAAGGCCGAGCTTGAAGTCTTCCACCGATACAATGTAGTCCAGAGACGGATTGAATGTCACTGTGTAAATCATATTTCCCTCCTGCTTTATTTTGATCGTGTTTGCTTTGATAAGATTATCATATCGTCATATTCATTCAAAATCAATCATTAATATTTCATGAATTTTCCCTTCTCTTTTTATCACATTTGCATAAGTTTAGAGTTTTGTGACGGATTTTCCCGGTTTATCGCCCTGTTTTGACCGACTTTGACTGATCGTCATCTTTTCTTCCCTGTCACGCATTGATCACTTTATTCTCTCCATTTCGGTCATTTTTTATCAGACACTTTCTTTCTGTTCTCATTTTTGTACTTTACTTTTTCCGGATTTGGTACTAAAGTGAAGAGAAATCAAAAAAAGAATTTCCAGAAGAGGTGATTTTATTTGAAACGATACTATATTCTTCACTATTTTGATCCCGCCAATGTGGGCAGTTTTCTGCTTGTCTCACTGCTCGGCCTGATTCTGGTGCTTGCCCTTGTGCTTCTGATTGCAAAATTGCAGATTCAGCGGCAGCTAAAAGAGGAGACAGAGGAAAAAGCGAAAAAAATACGCCGGAAGAAACACCAGCGCAGGCAGTATCAGATTGTGGAAAGCTTTTATGAGCTGGTTTTCTCCGGCACTTCGATTCTTCTCTTCCTCTCCCTCTACTACATTATCGACGAGCGTCTGCCGCAGATTTCGATGTACTGGGAGAAGTATCAGGATGTGGTGCTTCTTGTCTTTATCGTGCTCTCCGTCTTTCTGACAAGCTGGCTCGATGTGGTTCTCGTAAAGCTCACGCATCTTGAGCCGGAGCAGAAAGCATCGGTGCGGCTGATTTCGGTCTTCTATATTGTACTGATTCTCCTGTACATCCGCTTTATCTACGAGGACACGAATTATGACGGGCTGATTCTCTATTTCCTGACGCTGACGGTCGGCCGCTTCCTGTATTTCGACTTTACGGTCAAGAGTTTTCTTGAAACGATGCGGGGCGTGTTGGAAAATCTACCGCTTCTTGTCATCATGAGCGCCTACTCCGGTTTCGTGTGCTGGTATGGGTTCCATGTTGGCTTTCTGCTGAAATCAAATGGCGTCATTTTGAGCACCTTTCTTGCCCATCTGTTTATGGACTGCTCGATCTTTCTGCTCCACAAGACAGGAATTTTAAAGCATGTGATACGAAAAATTTAAAACCGGCATTTTTTTACCAGCCATATATCAAAAGCTCTGCAGATCAGAATTTTGCATTTTCTGTTCTGCAGAGCTTTTCTTATTTAATGTTCTTTTTTACATGCCAAACAGCAGTGCAAAGCCATGTACGACAAAAGCTGCCAGCCAGGCGATCACACACTGGGAAACGACAACACCGGCTGCCCATCTGCCGCCAAGCTCCCGCTTGATGGAAGCGACTGCCGCCACACACGGCGTATAGAGGAGGCAGAAAACCAGAAGGCTTAATGCGGAAACCGGTGTCAGAATTTCGGTCAGCTGCGCGGTCGTGCCGAACAGTACGGAAAGTGTGGAGACGACACTCTCCTTTGCCATAAATCCGGTTAGAAGGGCGGTCGATACTCTCCAGTCTCCAAATCCAAGCGGCCGAAAAACCGGGGCGAGACGGCCGGAGACAACGGCGAGAATGCTGTCCTTGGAGTCCTCCACGACATTGAGATGCGTTCCAAAGGTCTGTAAAAACCAGATCACAATCGTGGCAACAAAAATGACGGTGAATGCCCGCTGCAGGAAGTCTTTTGCCTTATCCCACAAAAGCTGTCCGACATTTTTTGCCCCCGGCATGCGGTAGTTTGGAAGCTCCATGACAAACGGAACGGCTTCCCCCTGGAATAAAGTTCCCTGCATCAGCATCGCCATCAGGACAGCCATGAAGATACCACCGAAATACAGAAGAACCATCACAAGGGCACTGTATTTCGGGAAGAATGCGGCGGTAAAGAACGCGTAAATCGGAAGTTTTGCCGAACAGCTCATAAACGGAGTTAATAGGATCGTCATTTTCCGGTCACGCTCGGAAGGCAGGGTGCGGCTCGCCATGACGCCCGGCACGGTACAGCCAAAACCGACCAGCATCGGCACGATACTGCGGCCGGAGAGGCCGATTTTCCGGAGCAGCTTATCCATCACAAATGCCACGCGCGCCATATAGCCGCTGTCTTCCAGAATGGACAGGAAGAAAAACAGGGTGACGATGATCGGAAGGAAGCTTAAGACACTTCCGACGCCGTTAAAAATACCGTCAATCACAAGGGAATGAAGCACCGGATTGACGCCCCATGCTGTCATGGCGCTGTCCACGAGCTCGGTCAGTTTTCCGATCAGAACCTCCAGCACACTCTGCAGCGATGCTCCGATCACATGGAAGGTCAGGAAAAAGACAGCCGCCATAATCCCGGCAAAACATGGCAGAGCCGTATATTTTCCGGTCAGCACACGGTCAATTTTTGTGCTCCGCACATGCTCGCGGCTCTCTTTTGGTTTTACCACGGTCTCACGGCAGACTTTTTCAATAAAATTAAAACGCATATCCGCAATCGCCGCCGCGCGGTCCAGGCCGCGCTCCGTCTCCATCTGACAGACGATATGCTCGAGCATCTCTTTCTCGTTTTCATCGAGGGCCAGCTGCTCCAGGATCAGCGCATCGCCCTCTGCCAGCTTGCTCGCCGCAAACCGCACCGGAATATCCGCCCTTGCGGCGTGATCCTCGATCAGATGCATGATCGCATGCAACGCACGGTGGACGGCACCGCCGTGGTCATTCGCCTCACAGAAGTCCTTTCTGCCCGGTTTTTCCTGGTATTTGGCCACATGGACAGCATGGGCAACCAGTTCATCGATTCCCTCGTTTTTTGCAGCGGAAATCGGGATAACCGGGATGCCAAGTCTCTCTTCCATCTGGTTCACGAGCACAGAACCGCCGTTTTCGCGTACCTCATCCATCATGTTGAGGGCCAGTACCATCGGAACGTCGAGTTCCATCAGCTGCATCGTCAGATACAGGTTTCGTTCGATATTTGTCGCATCTACAATATTGATGATGCCGCGCGGATGCTCGTTCAGAACGAAATTCCGGGTGACGATCTCTTCGCTTGAATACGGCGACATCGAATAAATGCCGGGAAGATCGGTGACCAGCGTGTTTTTCTGGCCGCGGATTTCACCGTCCTTCCGGTCTACGGTCACGCCGGGGAAGTTTCCGACGTGCTGGTTGGATCCCGTTAATTGGTTGAACAGGGTGGTCTTGCCGCAGTTCTGGTTTCCGGCCAGCGCAAAGGACAACAGCTCTCCTTCCGGCAGCGGATGCTCCTCTGCCTTATTGTGGTACTTTCCGCCCTCTCCAAAGCCGGGATGCGGAATTGCTTTCGCATCCGGCTGCTCTTTTTCTTTTACAGCGTCCCGCATCTCATCAATGGCAATCCGTCCGGCATCGGCGAGGCGGAGTGTCAGTTCATAGCTGTGAATCCGCACTTCCACAGGGTCTCCCATCGGTGCATACTTTACCATCGTCACTTCCGCCCCCGGAATGATTCCCATATCTAGGAAGTGCTGCCGCAGCGCGCCCTCTCCTCCTACCGTGCGGACGGTCGCTGTTTTGCCGATCGGCAGTTCTTTCAGTGTCATATATTTCACTCCTTATTGATTCTCATTATCAATAGTAAGTATATGACACAATTCGACTGCGGTCAAGCAATTGCCATTATTTCTCTTTTTGTTTTTCTTCGAGCTTCTTCTGTACACTCGGAAACAGCTCCAGATCCGTGTGTGGGATTGCCTGGGCCGCTTTCATCATAGAGATGAAAGCGGCGACCTGGCCGAACTGGATGTAGACCATCTCGTCCAGAATGCGGTCAATATCGTCGATGCAGGTCCGATCCAGCAGGATTTTTTCTGCTCCCGCAAGCGACGTATTTCCGGCGCAGATCAGGCGGCTGCGGTCCATATCCGGGTACATGCCGATCGTGATGGCGGATTCCTTTGAAACGTGCTTTCCAAATGCACCAGCCGCGTAAAACCGGTCAATTTCTTCCATGGAAATGCCGGATTCACGCATCATGTACTCAACCATCGTGTAGGCCGCTGACTTTGTACGAAGGAATTCGGCGATATCACTCTGATAGAAGCACAGCCCTTCACTATATTCAACGCACCACTCTCCCGTCTCCGGGTCTTCCTTGATCTTTTCGGACCGCTCCGGCTGCAGGGTACCGAACAGGTTGATCCAGCCATTTAGGAATAATTCCGCGAGCAGATCGATAATGCCGGAACCGCAGATGCCCTTTGGCTTACCCTCTCCGATTACATGGCACTGGATTTTCCCGTCTTCTATTTTTACCGTATCAACAGCGCCTTCTGCAGCTCGCATGCCGGTTTTGACCACGCCGCCCTCGAGCGCCGGACCGGCAGCGCCTGCGCCGCAGAGCAGAAATTCCCGGTTTCCGACGACAAGCTCGCCGTTCGTTCCGATATCAAAAAAAACGCTGATCGTTTCTTTTTTATAGAGTTCCGTTGCGATCATACCGCTTAATATATCACCGCCCAGGTAATTGGATTTTCCCGGCACGCAGTAGACACATCCCTTCATGGGAAATCCCATCTCTTTCGCCGGAAGGAATCCGACGCGGTCTGCGCGCACGGCGTACGGGGATGAAAAGACGCAGAACGGATCCAGTCCCAGCAGGAAATGGATCATCGTTGTGTTGCCGGATACGACCATTGAGAGAACATCCGACGGCGCAATTCCTGTCTTTTGGCGAAGTTTTTCAAAGAGCAGTGTAAATGTCTCCATCGTACACGCACGGATGTCCTGCAGTACCTCCGGTTTATCCTTACAGGCAAAGATTCTCGTCAGAATATCGGTTCCATAGGCAGTCTGGCGGTTGTATTCGCTCTCCTCGGCAAGCACAGTACCGTCGCTGCAGTTTACCAGGCGCACAACGACGGTCGTACTTCCAAGATCAGCGGCATAGCCGTAATGCTCTGCTGCTGTATCGCCCGCTTCCAGATCAACCACCTGCCAGATGCTTCCATTCCATGCGAGGGAAACCGTTATGTTATAGTCTGCCTCATCGCAGATGGGATACAGTTTCTGCAGCGCTGGAAGGGTAAATGATGCGGTGATTCCTTTCTCTTTTAATGCATCCAGTATCCGCATCTGGCTGGAGCGGGCGTCCTCCTCCGTCGGCGGGACCAACCCCAGATACTGTTTCTGTGTTATTCCTCTATTCATTATTACTTCCTCATTTCCTGATCATTTTTCTGTTTCTTATTGTAGCACTTTTCTCTTTTCCAGAGAACTTATTTTTTTCACATTTTTACTACATTTCCATCACAGATTCCCATTATACTGCAAAGCATAGAAACAAAAAAGGAAGCAAACAAAACCGGAAGCCGATTCCGGAACACAGTTTAAAATACAGATACCAGAAAGGAAGCATTTATTATGATGGACTACAGAAACAACTACAATAACGAAAACGAAACCAATAATGAGAACATGATGGCAGCAGAGCAGAACAGCTTCAACGGAAAGAAACCTTCTTCCAAAAATAAAAAAGCTGCTAAGCTTGCAAAAAAAATCGGAGCCATCGCCTTAAGCGCAGTTCTGTTCGGCGGTGTTGCCGGCGGTACCTTCCAGGCAGTCAACCACTTTGCCGGAAGCACGACAGCCACTGCAACAACAACCACTGCACAGCAGACGACTTCCAACAGCAGCCTCTTAAAAGCCGCTGCCACATCCTCAAGCTCCACTTCCACCGGAACGATGGATGTTTCCACGATTGCGAAAAACGCAATGCCGTCGATCGTCTCCATCACAAACCAGTCCGTACAGGAAGTACAGAACTACTTCAGCATGTTCGGTTACGGTGCCCAGACTCCGCAGACCGAGGAGACCACAAGCTGCGGTTCCGGTATCATCATCGGAAAGAATGACACCGAGCTTCTGATCGTCACCAATAACCATGTAGTAGAAGATGCCGATACTCTTTCTGTTAGTTTTGTAAACAATCAGGTCTGCAAGGCAAATATCAAAGGTACCGATGCCGATAACGATCTTGCCGTCATCGCCGTTCCGCTCTCCGAGATCCCGGATGACACGATGAGCAGCATCGCTGTTGCCACGATGGGCGATTCTGATTCCGTTGAGGTCGGCGAGCAGGTCGTTGCGATCGGCAACGCACTCGGCTACGGCCAGTCCGTTACGACCGGTATCATCAGTGCTGCAAACCGTGTGATCGACAGCGATTCCTCTTCTGACGGAAGCTCCGATGGAACAACGGCAGATACTTCTTCCACTGATACAACCGGAAAGACCTACTTACAGACCGATGCAGCCATCAACCCTGGCAACAGCGGCGGCGCTCTTCTGAACATGAACGGAGAGGTCATCGGTATCAACTCCGCAAAACTTGCTTCTACAGAGGTAGAGGGCATGGGCTATGCAATCCCGGTCTCCCGTGTTTCCGATATCATTGAAAATCTGATGAATGAGCAGACCAGAACAAAGGTTGCCGCAGAAGATCAGGGAACGATCGGCATCAAATGCCTCGATGTCAGCAGCCAGATCCAGCAGGCATACAATATGCCGGCCGGCATCTATATCTCCGAAGTAACCTCCGGCAGTGCCGCTGAAAATGCAGGTCTGAAATCCGGATACGTTCTGACCAGCTTTGACGGACATTCCATCACCTCCACCAGCGAGCTGAAATCCCTGCTGCAGTATTACTCTGCCGGCGAAACCGTCGAGGTGGAAGTACAGGTTCCAGACAACGGATCCTATGAGACAAAGACCTTCTCCCTGACCCTCGGAACGAGCACCAGCTCTTCAGATGATCAGCAGAGCGATTCCCAGCAGAATGCGGGTTCATCCCGCTCTGCAGAGGGTGGAAATACCTTGACCTCCGCTACTCCTTCGATCTGACTGCCCGCTCTCCCGTGAAAGAAATCCATAAATAAAAAACATCATAAGCATGAAAGAAAGGCCCCGAAACATAACTCCAATGTTTCGGGGCCTTTCTCCTATTCTCTTAATCCATTTCTTATTTTTCTGCTCCTGCAACTGCCTCGCGGGCTGCTTTCTCTTCCGGATCTTCATCCAGAATGGAGAATGCAATATTGGTTGCATGGTCCGCGACACGCTCGAGTCCGGATACAAGATCGGAGAAGATCATGCCGGCTTCCGGCGTACATTCGTTGCGGGTCAGACGCTCTACATGCTTCTGCTGCAGATCCCGCTCCTCCTGATCAATGGAATTTTCAATATCAATGATCTCCTGCAGGTGCTGCAGATCATTCTTTGCAAACATTTCGATCGACTCATCGAGAATTTTTAATACCATATCCAGCATCTCGGAAAGATCCAGTTCGCCCTGTTTGCTGAAGGTCACATTGTCATTCGTCATCTGCACAGCAGAATCTGCGACATTCTCGGCATGATCACCAATCCGCTCGATATCGTTGACCACATGGAACAGCGCACCGATGCGCATAACGTCTGATGTCGGCAGCGATGCCTGATTTAAGTGAACCAGATAGTTCGTAATCTCTTTGTTCAGGAAATTAATATTTTCCTCGACACGGTAGACCTCGTCGATTTCTTTCTGATCGCGGGTCACCAGCGTATTCATCGCGCGAATCAGGTTGGTCTCTGCCATCTGTGCCATACGCTCCATCTCACGGACAGCCTGCAGAACTGCAGTCGTCGGGGACATCGCATGTTTCGAGCTGATGTAGGCAAGCTCGAACTTTTTGTCTTCCTCGTCATTTCCGCGGATGATAAAGTACGTTGCCTTCACCAGAAGCGGGGTAAACGGCAGCATCAGGAGTACCTGGCATACTTTGATGATCGAGTTTGCATTTGCGATCATACGGCCTGCTTCGTTTCCAGAAATACCCATAAAGAAGTCAACTACCTGATTTCCAAACAGCAGGAAAATAATGGAGCAGACAATCGTTCCGGAGATGTTGAACAGCAGGTGGACACATGCCGCACGTTTTGCATCTTTTTTGCAGCCGAAGCTGGCAAGAATAGCGGACATCGTACATCCGATGTTGCATCCAAGCATCATAAACAGACAGATCGGAAGTCCCATCAAGCCCTCTCTTGCAAGAAGCATGATGATTCCGACCGTTGCAGAGTTACTCTGCAGAATCGCGGTAGCCACCCAGCCGACTAAGAACGCAAGAAACGGATTCGTCAGGGATCCGAGGGCGTTGACGACTGCCGGGATCTCTTTTGCTTCGTTCAGGGCTCCTGAGATACCGGAGATACCCATAAACAGAATACCAAATCCCAAGATAACCTCGCCGAGACGGCTGATCGTCAGATTGTTCTTTACGAACATAACCATCAGAACACCGATGATGACAAACAGCGGCGCGATATCCGCAAGGTCAAACGCAATCAGCTGTCCGGTAACTGTCGTACCGATGTTTGCTCCGAGGATAATTCCAGGAGCCTGTGCCAGTTTCATCAGACCGGAGTTTACGAAGCTGACCACCATAACGGTTGTAGCGTTGGAGGACTGAATCAGCGCGGTAAAGAAAATACCGACCAGAAGACCGATCACACGGTTCTTCGTAAATACCTCCAAAATGCTTCTCATCTTGGATCCGGCAACCTTCTGCAGTCCTTCACTCATCAGCTTCATTCCATATAAGAAGAAGCCCAGACCGCCCATCAAAGACACTATTACACTCATATTCTTTTTTCTTCCTTGTCTTTTTCTGATGTCTTTTCAAAATCCCTGTCAAAGTATTTTCGTGTTTTGGCCTCAATATTTTACATTTACTTAACGCAGATTTTACAAGACACCTTTTTTATCATAAAAGAAATCATGACATTTGTCTATAGAAAAATTAAAAATTTCGACAAGAAATTTTCAGATTCTTTTCGTTTCTTTCTTGCATTCTACTTGATAATATTGTAACATTTAGGATGTTTCCATATTATGAGGCGACATTTCCGCCTACAAAATTCAAAAGGAGAGAAAACTATGGAAAAGTTTAGCAAGCTGATGGAAAACACATTCAAGCTGCGGGAAAATGGAACAACGGTCAAAACCGAGATCATCGCCGGTGTCACCACGTTCATGACGATGGCGTACATTCTTGCCGTCAACCCGAACATCCTTTCCTCCACCGGCATGGACCACGGCGCTGTCTTTACCGCAACGGCTCTGGCAGCCTTCCTTGGCACCCTGCTCATGGCACTTTTCGCCAATTATCCATTCGCTCTGGCACCAGGAATGGGCCTCAACGCCTATTTCGCCTACACCGTTGTTCTCGGCTACGGATATAGCTGGCAGGCAGCCCTGACCGCCGTTTTTGCAGAAGGTATCATCTTTATTGTACTTTCTCTGACCAACGTCCGTGAGGCGATCTTCAACTCCATTCCGGTCAGCCTCAAATCTGCAGTCAGCGTCGGCATCGGTCTGTTCATCGCATTCATCGGACTTCAGAATGCAAAAATTGTACTGCCGAACTCTTCAACCGTGGCAGGCCTCTATTCCCTGTCTTCCTACAATGCCAACCTGCAGTCTGCAGCCACATTAAACGGAACAGAGTATGTGGCAGGAACGTTTAACGATGTCGGAATCACCGTTCTGCTCGCAGTCATCGGTGTTATCCTCACCGCCGTTCTTGTCATACGCAATGTAAAAGGAAACATCCTCTGGGGAATTCTTGCAACCTGGATCCTCGGCATGATCTGCCAGGCATGCGGTCTCTACGTTCCGAACCCGGCAAACGGCTTCTACAGCCTGTTCCCGGATTTTTCCAACGGACTTTCCATTCCAAGCCTTGCCCCGATTTTCGGAAAACTGGATTTCTCCATTCTGAAAACAGGCGAGTTCTTCGTGATCATGTTTGCATTCCTGTTTGTCGATATGTTTGATACCATCGGAACTCTGATCGGTGTATCTTCCAAGGCAAACATGCTCGACAAAAACGGAAAACTTCCGCGCATCAAGGGCGCGCTGATGGCAGATGCTGTTGCTACCTGCGCAGGTGCTGTTCTTGGTACTTCTACCACAACGACTTTCGTTGAGAGTGCTTCCGGCGTTTCCGAAGGCGGCCGTACCGGTCTTACCGCTGTTACCACTGCAATCCTCTTCGGCCTCGCTCTGTTCCTCTCCCCGATCTTCCTTGCCATCCCGTCCTTTGCAACGGCTCCGGCACTGATCGTGGTAGGCTTCTACATGCTGACCAACGTAGTCAACATTGATTTCAGCGATCTTTCCGAAGCGATTCCGTGCTATATCTGCATCGGAGCTATGCCGTTCTTCTACAGCATTTCCGAAGGTATTGCCATGGGAGTTATCTCCTACGTTGCAATCCAGATCCTGAGCGGAAAAGCAAAAGAAAAAAGATCAGCGTGATCATGTACATCCTGGCTGTTCTGTTTATCTTAAAATACCTTCTTCTGTAATGGCTTTTTAACGATACAGAACCGCATAAAAAGGCTCCTGTCCCACAGATTTTATTCTGTGAAACAGGAGCTCTTTTTATGCTCTGGATCAAAAATTTTTATTCTGCCAGGGTCCTGTAAAAGCAGGTGCGGTTTCCGGTGTGGCACGCTGCGCCGACCTGTTCTACTTTGGCAAGGATTGTATCGTTGTCGCAGTCGATCAGAAGCTGTTTTACATACTGCACATGGCCGGAGCTCAGTCCCTTCGTCCAGAGCTCATTGCGGCTTCTGCTCCAGTACGTCATTTTTCCAAGGCGCAGTGTCGTCTCAAACGCTTCTTCATTCATGTAGGCGAGCATCAGCACTTCGTCATTTTCCGCATCCTGTACAACAACCGGAACCATGCCGTCGCTGTTTGTCTTAAAATCCGCCCAGGTAAAATCACATTTTAATGCTTGTTTCATCTCTTGTTCTCCTCTTTTTCTGCTCTTACAGGCTGCCCTTGGTCGAGAGCACGCCGGCAATTCTCGGATCGAAGGAAGTTGCCTCATCGAGTGCCTTCGCAAATGCTTTGAACATCGCCTCGATGATGTGGTGGTTATTTCCGCCGTCAAGCACTTTGATATGCAGATTCATCTGCGCCGCATAGGAAACGGCGTAGAAGAATTCTTTTACCATCTCGGTCTCCATCTCTCCTACTTTCTCCCGCGTAAATTCTGCCTGGAAAGAGAGATACGGTCTGCCGCAGAGGTCAACGGCCGAGAGCACCAGTGTCTCGTCCATCGGAAGGATTCTGTCACCGTAGCGGCGGATGCCCTGTTTGTCGCCGACTGCCTCGCGGATTGCAGTTCCGAGCACGATACCGGTGTCCTCGATCGTGTGGTGGCCGTCTACATCAAGATCTCCGTCTACAGAAACGGAAAGGTCGAAAAGACCGTGGCGGGCAAAGCCGTCGAGCATATGGTCAAAAAAGCCGATGCCGGTGTGGATGTCGCTCTTTCCCGTTCCATCCAGATTTAATGTCATGCGGATCTTTGTTTCTTTTGTCACGCGTTCTACGCTGGCTGTTCTGTTCTCCACTTACTCTTCCCCCTCAAAACGGACGGCAATCGAATTGGCGTGTGCCGTCAAGCTCTCTGATTTTGCAAAGCTCTCGATATCCTCGTGGATCTCGGAAAGGGCTTCTCTGGAATAATAGATGATGCTGGATTTCTTCACGAAATCGTCTACGGACAGCGGTGAGAAGAATTTTGCGGTTCCGTTCGTCGGCAGGATATGGTTCGGGCCGGCAAAATAGTCACCGAGAGGCTCGCTGGAGTTCTCGCCGAGGAAAATAGCACCGGCGTTATGTACCTTCATCATATCCTCAAACGGGTTCTTCGTCACGATCTCGAGGTGCTCCGGTGCGATGGCATCTACGGTGTCGATCGCTTCCTGATGCGAATCGGTGACAAGGATGTAGCCGAAGTTGTCCAGTGATTTGGAGATGATGTCGCTTCTGGAGAGGACTTTTAAGAAACCGTCTACCTCTTCACTTACCTTCTCTGCCAGTTCCTGGGAGGTGGTAATGAGGATCGCACTTGCAAGCTCATCATGCTCAGCCTGGCTTAAGAGATCGGCTGCCACGAACCGCGGATTTGCAGTCTCATCAGCAAGGACAAGAATCTCACTTGGGCCTGCGATGGAGTCGATGCTGACATTTCCGTATACGGCTTTCTTTGCAAGGGCAACGTAGATGTTTCCAGGTCCTACGATTTTATCGACTTTCGGAATGCTCTCGGTTCCGTAAGCAAGGGCTGCAATTGCCTGTGCACCGCCGATTTTAAAGACGCGGTCCGCACCGGCTTCTTTTGCTGCCGCAAGGACAACCGGGTTGACTTTTCCGTCTCTGCCGCACGGCGTTGTCATGCAGATTTCTTTGACTCCTGCCACTTTTGCCGGAAGAATGTTCATCAGAACGGAGGACGGATACGCTGCCTTTCCTCCCGGAACGTATACGCCGACACGGTTCAGGGCGGTCAGCTTCTGGCCAAGCATCGTTCCGTTCTCGGTAGAGGTGAACCAGCTGTTCTGTTTCTGTTTTTCGTGGAATTCACGGATATTTTTCATGGATCTGCGGATGACACCGATCAGCTCTGGATCTACGATGTTGTACGCTTCATCAATCTCTTCCTGTGTTACTTCTACGGTAGAAGCATCGAGTACCGCGTGGTCGAATTTCTCGGTATATTCGAAAACGGCTGCGTCTTTTCTTGTTTTTACATTCTCAATGATCTCCTGCACGGAAGCCTCGTACGTTCCGTACTGTGTCGGGCTTCGTTTCAGCATATTCTCCAGAATATTTTCTGTGGTCTCTTTTGTCAGTTTTACGATTCTCATACCAGTGCTCCTTTCAGATCCTGAATTAATTTGGTAATTCTCTCATTTTCCATCCGCATGCTCACCTGGTTGACAACCATGCGCGCAGACAGCGGGCAGACCTCCTCGAGAACGGTCAGGCCGTTTTCCCGTAAAGTGCTTCCTGTCTCTACAATATCCACAATCACTTCGGAAAGTCCGACAATCGGTGCCAGCTCGATCGAGCCGTTCAGCTTGATCATCTCAACGGTCTGGTGCTTGCGGTTGTAGAAGTAATCCTTGGCAATGTTTGGGTACTTCGTTGCCACACGGATCTGCTGGTTGTGCTGCAGCAGCTCACGCGCGGATTCCGGTCCGCAGACACACATGCGGCACTTGCCGTAGCCAAGGTCCAATACCTCGTAGAGGCGTCTTCCTTCCTCCAGAATCGTGTCCTTTCCGACGATTCCGATATCCGCTGCGCCGTACTCCACATAGGTCGGCACATCCGGACCTTTGGCGAGGAAGAAACGGAGCTTATGCTCTTCGTCCGTGAAAATCAGCTTTCTCGTATCTTTATTTTTCATTTCATCGCAGGTGATGCCGACTTTTTCCAGCAGCTCCAGCGTCTGGTACGCCAGGCGTCCTTTTGTCAGTGCAATGGTCAAATATCTCATCTTTTTCGTACCCTTCCTCTCCTACAGCTCCACCGGCTGTACTTCTCCTGTCGACAAATCGATGGCAAGCACCGAATCGCTCTTCTGAATATAGACAATGCCGCCGAACTGGTTCTTTCTGCCGTATTCTTCATAATCTGCAAGAACCTTGTCCCTTGCAAAGCAGACCAGCGCGACATCCATGCCCTTGCTTCTGTGCTCGTTAGCAAGTTTTACGGCCAGCGGCTGAAGAAAATCCGGGTAGAGCAGCATCGTTTTCGTATTGGCAATCGGAAGAGAAATTTTCTGGCGCTCCAGTGCATTCATCAGAGATTCCATGACAGTACAGAATCCGATCGCCGGCGCTTTCTTTCCGAAGTGCTGCAGCAGTGCATCGTAGCGGCCGCCTTTTACGATCGGCTCGCCGGTGCCGTAGGTGTAGGCCTGGAAAATAATACCAGTGTAGTAATGGAATTTGCTTAAAAGGCCGAGATCGAAGAAGACGTATTTTTCATAGCCGTAATCTTTAACGATCTCATAGATCGTAGCCAGACGATCGAGTGCCTCTCTTGCCGCCGAATTTCTTGTAAGGCCTTTTGCCTTTTCGAGAATCTCTGCATTTCCGAACAGCTGCGGAACATCACGGAGTGCTTCAAACAGATCACTTCGAAGGTTCTGTTTTGCCAGCAGCTCCTCGGCGCCAAAATGATTTTTAATGGAAATCAGTTCTTTTAATTCGTTCAGAACATCCTCGGCGAGAGCAGCTTCCTCGGCGAGCGCCTGGAAGAAACCTACGTGGCCGATGCTGATCTGGAAATCGGTAAGACCGGCATCCAGCATAACTTTTACGGTCATCGCAATGATCTCTGCGTCTGCCATTGCGGAATCATCGTTTAAGAGCTCGACACCCATCTGGGTGGACTCTTTTAAGCGGCCCTGATAGCTGCTGCTGTTGACGAAGCTGCTTCCTCTGTAGCAAAGGCGGATCGGCATCGTCTCTTCCATGAAATACATGGAGGCTGCGCGTGCAATCGACGGGGTAAAGTCCGGACGGAGCACAAGGGTGTTGCCGTCGCGGTCAAAGAATTTGTAGAGCTCGCGGGACGGTGTTGTTCCCACTTCTCTTCCGAATACATCAAAAAACTCGAACGTCGGTGTTTCAATATCCTGATATCCAAACGCATGAAATACCTGCTCAATCTGATTCTCCAGGTATAATTTTTTCGTACATTCCTGATTGTAGACATCCCGGACGCCTTCCGGGGTATGAATTAATCGATCCATGTTTTGTTGTCCTCACTTTTTCGCTTTAGTTCGCTACCATATTACCATATTAAATTTAAAACTATGGTTAGTATATCGGAAAACATTTTCCCTGTCAACCCAAAATTTTAATCCGCTTTCGAATCCCGTATCTCCAGATCCTTCTGGATTCCGTTCAGGTACGGGACGAGAACGCTGCTTCCCGTTCTGGGAAGGAAGAATGACGTTTCAAGCTCGGTGTAGGAAAAATGCTTCTTTCCGCCGTTCTGTCCGCGGTCCCAGAAGGTTTTCATCGTCTCATACCGCAGGTAATAATATTCGTCCCGCGCCGTAAAATACAGCAGCAGGAAGGAAATCCCCCCCTGCTGCTCGAAATCTTTCATAAACGTGACCTGGTGCTCGTGGATGTTTGCGAGCGGAAAGGAATCCGTTTTGCACTCTTTGGCATCGAAGCAGACGGGAATGCCCTGTACAGCGCCGATGTAATCAACGGTACTCTTCTTTTCAAAATAAGCCAGCGTGATGTGTCTGCTCTCCTTATCTATTTTGATCGGGGTGATCGGCGTCGGCACCTTCTGGATCAGTGCCAGATGCTTGTCACGGTACTGCTCGTTTGTGCGGTTGATCATTTCCTCCAGCGTTGATCCGCGGAGTCCCCTCGATGTCCATGCCATAATTCCTGTCCTCGTCTTCGTTCTGTTCTTATTCAATCAGAGAAATTTTGTTCAGCGGCCAGTAGCGCAGAAAGGCCTTGCCGATGATCTTGTCTTTCTCTACGTACGGATTCAGCCAGTAGCGGGAATCCTTTGATACATTCCGGTTGTCGCCGAGCATAAAGTAGCAGCCCTCCGGCACCTCATACGGTCCGAAATCGCCGACCGGTGTTTCCGGGCAGAAATCATCGCGCAGCGGCTCGGTGGAATCGTTGATATACACCTTTCCGTCGCGGATCGTAACCGTCTCTCCCGGCAGTCCGATGACGCGCTTGATAAACTTCTGCTTCTCGTCGTCCGGATAATAGAAAATAACGATGTCATACCGCTGCGGATCGCTCTTTACATAAGCAAGGCGGTTACCGAAGATCTGGTCTCCGGTCATAATCGTGTTTTCCATGGAAGGAGATGGGATTCTTGCGTTGATGACAATGACCTGCTCCACAAAAACAACGACTGCCACGACAATGGCGATCATTTTTACATATTCCCAGATTTCCCGTCCGATGCTCGTCTCCTCCGTTTTTCTTGGTTTTGTTTCTTTCTTTTCGTTGTCTTTTCGGCTCATAATCCTTCTCCCGTCAAATGTTCTCCCTGTAAAATCCAGCGCACGGATGATGGCAGGGGCGCTGTAAAGGTTTTTCCGGACAGATCCGATAAGGTGCCCGTAAGCTCTGGAAATACCGCCTTCCACGAATGGAGAAGTTGGTATTTCAGTCCGTATTTTTCCCGGAAGCGGCGGTTAAACTCCGCATCCCCGTATTTCGTATCTCCCGCAAGCGGATGACCGATGCTCGCGAGCTGGCTGCGGATCTGATGGCTCTTTCCGGTCACCAGCTCAACCTCCAGCAGCGTACAGCCTCTTCCGGCACAGAGCGGCCGGTATGCGGTTTCTATGTAAACAGCATCTCCCTGCTGCTCTCTCTGAATCGAAACACGGTTTGTCCTCTCATTTTTTGTGAGATATCCGCGTATCCGCTCTGTCTCTGTCACGGTTCCTTTTACAACCGTCAGATAGTATTTTCCAACAGCCCGCTCTGCGATCAGTTCTGAAAGCTGCTGCGTCGCCGCAACGGTTTTTCCGGCAAGAATCAGACCGCTGGTGTTCCGGTCCAGACGATTGCAGAGTCCGGCGCGGAACATGGTCTCCTCCCCGGCATTTTTTTCCGAAAGATAGGCGCCGAGCGCTTCGGTAAGGCTCACATCCGTCTCTTTCGCCTTCTGTGAGAGGACACCTGCCGGCTTGTTCAGGAAAATTACTTTTTCGTCTTCATAGACGATATCCAGCTTCGGATACTTTACCTGTTTTCCAGCCGCCGGTTTTTCCGGTGTTTTCCGAAATTTTTCGATGGTCTCTTCCGCCAGATACAGCCGGATCGTATCGCCTGTTTTCAGCTTTTCACTGCCGTCCGCCTTTTTCTGGTTCAGCACAATGTTTTTCTTTCGCAGCATTTTATAGAAGAAACTCTTTGGCGCCTCCTCCATATATTTGGACAGATATTTGATGAGCTGCTGCGCGCAGTCTTTTTCTGTCACGGTCAGTTCTCTCATAGCAATGGTCTCCTACAGTGCCAGCGCCAGCATCGTGTGTTTCACCAGTTCCGTGCGGGACAGATCCGGGTACCGCTCATCCGGTTTGAAGTTTTCACTGGCGCTCTTTTCCAGCTCATCGTAGTTGCGGTTCAGGGAATCGAGGCGCTCCAGAAATGCTTTTTCCCGATCAAAAATCTTCACATGGCATTTGTAGCCGTTGGCACGGATGATCTTGTTCAGATACGTAGTGCAGTCCTCGATCTGTTTCTGGTCTTTGGCGCGCGTGGTGTAGCAGGCGATCTCCTCACCGCAGAACGCCGCTGCTTCGATCATCAGACTCGATTTTTCCTGTGTGATATACATTTCATATCCCATCAGCAGTTTTCCTTTTTTTGCCTCAATGGCATCGTACACTGCTTTGTCCACTGGCTTTTGCATAACCATCATGATAAAACCGACGGCGGCGCGGCAGCCCGGCAGACAGCCTACTACGGCGACAACCGTAAAAATGTTGCTCTTGTTTCCGTCTGCAAGCACAAGTCCGACAATAAAAACGATGGCCGGAAGGACGAACAGTCCCAGTGTCACAAGCAGTCTTTTTTTCTTTTCCCGGCGGATATAGCCGTAATCCCCTTTTCTGATCTTCATTCTTCTGTCATTTCCCTTCTTCGATAAGATCCCCGCTCATCTTCTGCGTGTTTATTTCTTTTTGTGCACGTTGCGGAGCGTCTTTTTCGGCCGTCCGCCTGTTTTGGCTTTTCCCTGTCCGGAACGGTCATTCGCCGTCTTCTGGCCAAAGCCTTTTCCGTTGGACCCTTTTCCTCTTGACAGTTTTCCTGCCTCCCCGGCCATCTTTCTCGGCCGTACGAGACATTTCGGTCCGAATCCGATCAGATCCTCCCGGTGTGTCCGGCGCAGTGCCTCGCAGACGAGCTCATAGTTCTCCGGATTCCGGTACTGAATCAGCGCACGCTGCATCGCCTTCTCATGCGGCGATTTCGGCACGTAAACCGGATCCATCGTCCGCGGGTCAAGACCGGTATAGTACATACAGGTGGAAAGTGTGGAAGGCGTCGGATAGAAGTCCTGTGCCTGCTCCGGGATAAATCCCATATCGCGGATGTACTCGGCAAGCTCCACCGCATCCTCCAAGTCACACCCCGGATGGGACGACATAAAATACGGAAGTGCGTACTGCTGCTTCCCCGTCTTTTTGTTGCACGCATCGAAGCGGCGGATAAATTCCTGATATACTTCGTGGCGCGGTTTTCCCATATAGGAAAGCACACGGTTCGAAACGTGCTCCGGCGCAACGCGGAGCTGACCGCTGACGTGATCCTTTACCAGCTCGGAAAGGAACGTCTGGTCTTTATCGGCCAGGACATAGTCAAAACGGATGCCGGAGCGGATAAAGACTTTCTTCACGCCCGGAATGTCTTTTAATTCCCGCAGCAGCTTCACATAATCTCTGTGATCTGCCACCATATTTTTACACGGCTCCGGGAAGAGACAGTTCCGGTTCGGGCAGGCGCCTTTGGTGAGCTGCTTTTTGCATGCCGGACCGCGGAAATCCGCCGTCGGGCCGCCGACATCGTGAATATAGCCTTTAAATTCTTTTTCCTGAACCATCTGCCGCGCTTCCGCCAGAATGGATTCGTGGCTTCTTGTCTGCACAACGCGTCCCTCGTGGAACGTCAGCGCGCAGAAACTGCAGGACCCAAAGCAGCCGCGGTTGCTCGTCAGACTGTATTTGATTTCCCCAAGCGCCGGCACACCGCCGTCTTTTTCATAGCTTGGGTGATAGGCGCGCATGTATGGAAGCGCATAGACATCATCCATCTCCTGCTCTGTCAAAGGACGGGAAGGCGGATTCTGTACAATGTAGCCCTGGCCCTCATACGGCTCTGCCATCGGCTTCGCATTGATGGCATCGGTATTTTTATACTGAATCGCAAAGCTCTCCGCATACGTCCGCTTGCTCTCCCGCACCTCCTCGAATGACGGCAGCACCACCGGGTCAATCAGGTGATCCAGCGTTTTGCTCCGATAAACGGTTCCCGGAATAAAGGTGACATCATGAACGTCAATGCCAGCCGCAAGTGCATCTGCAATCGCTACGATCGAAAGTTCTCCCATTCCGTACGAAATCAGATCCGCACCGGAATCGAGAAGGACGGAGCGGCGCACCTGGTCAGACCAGTAATCGTAATGCGAAAGGCGCCGGAGCGATGCCTCGATGCCGCCGAGGATCATCGGTGTATGTTTATACGTTCTCCGGATCAGATTGCCGTACACGGTAACCGCGCGGTCCGGCCGTTTTCCCATGACACCGCCCGGCGTAAAGGCATCTGTTTTTCGGTGCTTTTTCGCCACGGTATAATGGTTGACCATGGAATCCATATTTCCGGAAGAGACAAGAAAGCCAAGACGCGGTTCACCGAAAATCGAAATGCTGTTCTCGTCCTTCCAGTCCGGCTGTGAGATGATGCCGACGGAATAGCCGTTCGCCTCGAGCACACGGCTGATGATTGCCGGGCCGAACGAGGAATGGTCCACGTAGGCATCTCCGATGACATAGACAAAGTCAAACTGTTCGATTCCCCGTTCCTTCATCTCTTCTCTTGTAATTGGTAAAAAAGGCATGCTTTACTTTCCTTTCTGTGTTTCGGCGTCCGCTATGCCAAGCGCCGCTTTTTCTTCCTGCGTCAGGAGACGGGCACTGCCCTTTGGCAGCGCCGGATCAAGTTCCAGGCTCCCCATCGACAGCCGTTTCAAATAGACGACCGTTTTTCCGACCTTCTCAAACATGCGCTTGATCTGGTGGAAGCGGCCCTCACAGATGGTAATGCGGATCCGGCTTTCAAAAATGCCAGGCTCTTTTTCAGTCGTTTCCAGAATGGTAAGCTCGGCCGGAAGTGTCGGTTTGTCGTCCCCAATGTCGAGCCCTTCGGCAAATGCCTGCCGATCTTCTTCTGTCACTTTTCCGTCAATCACGGCTTCATACACTTTCGAGACATGCGATTTCGGAGAGAGCAGCCGGTGGGAAAGAGCTCCGTCGTTCGTAATCAGCAGCAGCCCTTCGGTGTCCTTGTCGAGCCGTCCGACCGGAAAGAGGTCTTTTCTTGCCGCATCACTTAAAAGATCGAGTACGGTACGGTCACGGCGGTCCTCCGTCGCAGAGACGACACCCGCCGGTTTGTGGAGCATCCAGTATTCCATTTTCACATAGGAAATGCTGTTTCCGTCCACAGTCACCTGCGCTTCATCCGGGTCGACTTTCAGTTCCGGGGCTTTTGCCGTAATTCCGTCTACGGCCACCCGTCCCTTCCGGATCAGGGCCTTTACTTCCTGGCGTGTTCCCACACCCATGTCCGCCAGATATTTATCGAGTCGTAATTTACTCATACCATCCGCCATCCTGCATAATATTTATTCTTTAACGTTCCGTTGTTTATTTTTCCCCAGCCAAGTGGGAAATCATCCAGGCACACAAGCACCCAGCCCTTTTTCCCCTGACACTCTTCCTCGGAAAACGAGAGTGTCTCACCCTTTAAGTAGCGCATGACACGGTCATCTCCCTTGGGAATGGTCAAACACGAAACGTATTCTTCTTTTTTCAGATACGCCGCCAGCGCCTGGGACGGCTCGAAGCGGTTTTTCTTAACGGTGCCAAGCGAAAGTCCGGTCCGCAGATAGCGCAGACCCTTTGCCGCACAGACACCTTCCGGCAGAAAATAGAGCTGGTCTTTCACAAGGGCAAACGAACCATTCTTCCAGTCCATGCGCACGCCAGCAAGAAACTCTTCCGCCTCTTTCGGCAGCTTCTTTGTCGTTTCCAAAAGTCGGGACGGCTGCCGTTTCCGGCTCTCTCCCTGCTTTTTCAGGAGCGCCACGAAATGGCCTTCTCCCTCCATCCGCTGCGGGAAAATATGAACGCACCGGGAAAGATCGCGGCCATTCACGGATACTCCCGGCGCAAACCCTTCGTAACCCGGGGTAATTTCCTGCACTTCCATATCCGGATGCGCATCCAGCAGCCCTGCGATGACCTCTTCGTTCTCCTTTACAGAAAATGTACAGGTAGAGTACAGCAGCTCTCCGCCCTCTGCAAGCATCTGATACGCCTGCTCGATCAGTTTTTTCTGGATCGGCACATAATGCTCCGGCCCATTTTCACTGTAGTAGCGCAGCATTGAGCTCTCTTTTCGGAACATGCCCTCCCCAGAGCACGGCGCGTCAAGAAGGATCTTGTCAAAAAAGGCCGGATACAAGGTTACTAATTTTTCCGGATCCTCGCTCGTCACGAGAAGACGTCCCACTCCCTGGATTTCCAGGTTGCGCAGCAGCGCCTTCGCCCGCGAATTGCTGATATCGTTTGCCAGCAGCATGCCGCCCTCACCGATCCGGCTTCCCAGCTCCGTTGCCTTTCCGCCCGGTGCCGCACAGAGATCGAGCACACGGTCATCCGGCTCAATTGGAAGGCGGGATGCCGGTGTCATCGCACTCGGCTCCTGCAGATAATACAGGCCCGCATAGTAATCGGCATCCTTTGCCGGATTGCAGCTCTCTTCATCGTAATAAAATCCATTTGGGATCCACGGAACCTTCTTAAGCGGAATATCGGTCCGCCTAAGAAACTCTTCTGTCGAAATTTTTCCGTTGTTTACCCGCAGTCCTCTATGTACCGCCTCGTCAAATGTCTTGCAGTATGCCTCATATTCTTCCTCACCGAGCAGCTGTTTCATCTCCTGCTCAAAAGCTTCCGGCAGTGTGATCATATCCGTTTATCCCCTTTTGTTCTAAAGTTCGTCTGTAATTGCCTGTGCGCGGTATCCCTCTGCAATCAGATCCAGTTCTTTGTGGAACCGTTTTAACTCCTGCAGATCGTTCTGCGCATAGATGTGATAAAACTCATCCTGAATTTTTTCTACTTCGCGTTTGTTCGTCACCTTGTAAAGATTCTCGATATTATTCAGGATATCCGTGATCAGATTCCGCTGTATCTGGGAGGAATTCTGTGCATCCATAATCTCACTCCGCACAGAGGACATCTCATTATCCAGCACAATAATCGCCTTTGCAGCTGCACTTAAGCGCTCCCGGATGTGATCCGGAATGTTTGCCTTATATTTGTACTGCAGCGAGTGCTCAATCGTCGCCCAGAAATCCATCGCCATCGTGCGGATCTGGATTTCCACCTGGATGCGCTTCGGGCCGTTCATCGTCTCCACGGTATAGTAAACAATGAGGTGATAGCTCCGGTAACCGCTGTCCTTCATGTGGCGGATGTAGTCTTTCTCGCTCTTAATCTCAATATCCGACCGCTTCTGGATCAGGTCGGCAACCTTTTCGATATCTTCAACGAACTGGCAGATGATGCGGATGCCCGCGATATCCTCCACCTGCTCCTCCATCTCTTCGGGCACAATGCCCTTTCTCTGCATTTTTTCCAGAATACTGGAAACACTCTTCACACGGCCGCTCACGCTCTCGATCGGTGAGTACAGCCCTTTTCCGTGGTGCTCCTTGATCAGATGCCGGAATTTCACCTGTAATTCCTTGACAGCCAGCTCGTATGGTTCCAGAATCTCATGCCATAACAGTATATCCATGTCCCCTAATCTCCTTTTTTGCTCCTGCTTTCAGCCATTTTTCTTATCGGATGGTAAACGTTTTGGAAATTCAATCCCCACCCTGTTACTTTATGCCTGTCTTTTCTGTTTTATGACTGTTTTTCAGAAACTTTTTTGAAATAGACACGGGCAGTTTTTTATGCCTGCCGTTTCGAAAGCTGCTCCAGAACGCGGCACAGGTACTGATACGTTCTCTTCACGGAGGAAATCGAAAGCCGCTCCTCGGTCGTGTGGATTGCTTTCATGTTCGGACCGAAAGATACACAGTCAAGACCGGAAAGCTTTTCATAGAACAGACCGCATTCCAGTCCGGCATGAATCGCTTCCACTGCCGGTTTCTGTCCATACATGGCTTCATATTCCGCCACCATCAGATCGCGGAGGGCAGAATCCTCTTTATACTCCCATGCCGGGTACGCGCCCTCTACGTGGAACTCACCGCCCAGGAAACCGATCAGATACTCCAGCTTGTCGGAAAGGGCTTCTTTTGCACTTCCCACGGAGCTCCGCACACTTGCACACGCATGCAGGTGATCCGGCTCTAATTTCAGAATACCGAGGTTCAGGGATGTTTCCACCAGTCCCGGGATCTGGCCGCTCATCTTCTGTACCCCGTTCGGAAGATTCATCAGGAAAAAGACGGTTTTCTGCAGGCTGACCGGATGAAGCGCCGGTGTAGCGCCCTCGCCTGTTTTCTCTACCGTAACGGTAATACCGTCATCTGTTCCGCTGTACTCTCTGCAAAGATTTTCGGTGAAGCGTGATGCTTCCTCTTTTAAGATCTCTTTCTCTCCGCCATCGATGGCAAGAAGCATGCGGGTTGTCCGCGGAATGGCGTTGTCTTTTAAACCGCCCTCCAGCTCGATCAGGGCATAATCCATCTTTCCTGCCAGTTCGTACAGGAAACGGCCCGCCAGAATGTTGGAGTTGGCACGGTTTTTGTGGATTTCCGTACCGGAATGGCCACCGGCAAGACCGGAAATCGTCACTTCCATCTGCTCACCCATCACTTCGCTTCTGCGCACCGGCAGATCCATCATGGCTGTCATACCGCCTGCGCACGATACGGTGAGAATGCCTTCCTCTTCAGAATCCATATTTAACAGTGTTCTTCCCTTTAATTCATTCCCGTTTAATGCTGCTGCGCCGAGCAGTCCGATCTCTTCATCCGTCGTAATCAGTGCCTCGATGGCCGGAAGCTGCAGATCATCCGATTCCAGCACAGCCAGCATATAGGCAACGGCAATTCCGTCGTCTCCGCCAAGCGTCGTGTCCCTGGCATAAATCTCATCGCCGTCGATGTGAAGCTCAAGGCCGTCCTTCGTAAAATCGTGGCTGCTGCCCGGCTTCTTCTCGCAGACCATATCGCAGTGGCCCTGCAGAATCACGGTCGGAGCCAATTCACATCCCTTCGATGCCGGGCGGCGGATGATCACGTTGTTGGACGCATCCTGATACCAGGATAATTCATGGTCCCTTGCAAACTGAACCAGATAGTCGCTCACTTCTTTTGTGTTTCCGGAGCCGTGCGGAATGCGGCAGAGCTCTTCAAAATAATAAAATACCCGTTCCGGTTTTAATCCTGCTAATACGCTCATTTTTTCTTCTCCCATCTTCTTTTTTTCAAAGCTTCGTCATACTCTATTTTAGAAAGCGGGAGGAGGTTCGAACGTCATGAAAAAATCACTTTTATTTCTCTCTTCCCTGCTTCTTTTTTTCTGTCTTCTTATCTTTCCCGCGCGGACTTTTTTCTATGCCTGCGAGGGTGTCAATCTCTGGTTTCATACCATTCTTCCGTCACTTCTGCCGTTTCTGATTCTGACATCTCTTCTTCTGGAAACAGGAGCCGCGCGGCGGATCTCTGCCCGTGCAGAAGTTTTTTTTCAAACGGTTTTCGGTCTTTCCCCGGCTGGGTTTTATGCACTTTTTCTCGGTCTTTTCTGCGGTTTTCCCATGGGAGCGCGCATCACTGCCCAGCTCTATGAGGCAGAAGAAATTGACCGGAACGAAGCGTGCTATCTTTTAACCTTCTGCAGCAGTCCGAGTCCTGCTTTTCTGTCTTCCTATGTTATCTTAACTGCGTTTTCCGGACAGATCCATCCCGGGTTCGTCTTCGGCGTGCTCTACGGTTCCAATTTTCTAACTGGTTTTCTGTTCCGGCTTGTTTTCCGCCGCTTCCGCCTGCACCGGCACACCGCCCATCGGACACATTCCGTGGAAAAAAAAAGAGATGTCAAAACAGACTTCCAAAGGAAACCTGCTGGACACCTCTATCATGAACGGATTTGAAATCATTACACAGCTTGGCGGATACATCATCCTGTTTTCCATTCTGTCCGGACTTCTGATGGATCTGCATCCGTTTGGTTCCGCCTCGCCCCTGCTCTGCGGCGTGCTGGAAATCACGACGGGAATCGCACAGCTTGCCGCGTCCTCTCTTCCTTACGCCGGAAAAGTCTCTGCTATCCTTACCTGCGCCGCCTTCGGCGGTCTCTCTGTCGCTGCCCAGACAAACTGTATGATCCATAACAGCGGTCTGCCCCTCTGGCCTTATCTTGCCGGGAAGCTCTGCTGTGCTGCTTTCGCAGGAACGCTTGGTTTATTCCTCTTCGCTTTCCTCTTCTGATGCCGGATCATATTCCGGTACGACAACTTCTTCCTCTGGCTGCTCTTCTTCCGGAGCACCCTGCGGGGAGAGCTCACTTCTGTTCTGAACAACGGTATTGTAGCAGCTTGTCAGGGATTCTACAAAGCTGTTGTATTTCTCTCCTGCATCGTTTAATGCAGTCGTCATAATATTGCTTAAGTTGGCAAGCATATCATCGGTATATCCGATGGCACCGAGACGGATGCTGTTGGCATCGTTGGTTGCAGCATCCAGGATTTCCTGTGCCTGCTGGTTTGCATTGTTGACGGTCTCATTTGCCTGTGCGTATGCTGACTGCATCACTTCACTCTGCTCTACCATCTCTCTTGCCTTTGCCTGTGCCTCTGCAATGATGGCATCTGCCTTGTTCTGTGCATCTGCCAGAATCGCATCTTTGTTGCTGATGATCTTCTGGTACCGTTTGATCTCGTCCGGTGTTTTCAGACGGAGCTCACGGAGAAGCTCTTCTAATTCTTCTTTATTTACAACGATTTTGGTGGTAGACAGCGGCTGATATTTACAGCTCTCTACATACTCCTCAATTTCTTCGATGATCTGTTCAATTCTGCTGCTCATTTTAATTCTCCTTATCTTTTATCCTGCGGCATTCCTTCTGAATTTCGGGCGGCATACTTTGCGCGGATTTCTTTTTCCACAAAATCCGGAACAAATTTGTGAATGTCGCCGCCAAAAGCAGCTACTTCTTTTACTACCGTGGAGCTGAGGTACGCATACTCCAGCGAGGTAATCAGAAACGTGGTATCTACTTCCGGTTCCAGAACGCGGTTCGTCTGTGCCATCTGCAGTTCATATTCAAAGTCTGTGATCGCGCGGAGTCCGCGGACGATCGTATGCGCCTGGCATTCCTTCGCAAAATCAACAGCGAGCCCGCTGAAAGAACGGACTTCGACATTTGGAATGTCCTGGGTCGCTTTCTTTAGTATATTAACACGTTCTTCCACAGAAAACAACGGAGATTTTGAGGAATTATGTAAAACTCCCACGATTACGCAGTCAAAAAGCTTGGATGCACGCAGAATGACATCCAGATGACCATACGTTACAGGGTCAAAAGTTCCCGGGTATACGGCTGTCTTCATGATTCTTTTACTCCTTCGTGTTTGCTTTTCGGGGTAAGGAATACATGGACATTTGTCTTATAGATTTTTTTCTTCAGAATTTCGTATCCGGCATCCTCCGCCCAGTCGAAATCAGTATTCAGCGATGCTTCTACAATAATTAAGGTATCCTCACCGATAAAAGAGGCGTCGCGGAACGCATACAGCACGTCCTTCTCCAGTCCCTTATCGTATGGCGGGTCCATAAAAATGCAGTCAAAAGGCTCCTGTCCCTGAAGCGACTGCAGAGCTGCATGCGCTTCCATGGGCAGGAGCACTGCCTGCTGTTCCAGCTTCGTAAATTTTAAATTCTGCCGGATACAGTCTGCTGCAGCTTTGTTCTGCTCTACGAACCACGCGCGCTCGGCGCCGCGGCTCAACGCCTCGATTCCGATCGCCCCGCTTCCGGCGAACAGATCGAGAAAACGCGCATCCGGCAGATACGGCTGAAGCATGTTAAATAAGGTTTCTTTGATCCGGTCCGTCGTCGGCCGGGTCTGTCTGCCGGGAACCGTCTTTAATGGAAGACTCCGGCATTTTCCTGCTATTACTCTCATGTTGGTCTTATTTTCGTCCTTACTGTTTTTGTTTGATGGATCAGTCGGCTTTCAACTGCTCTCTCCAGTCCAGATCTCCTCTTGCAAGTCCCAAAATCAGAGACTCCGCGGTTCCGATATTTGTTGCAATCGGGATATTGTACTGGTCGCAGGTACGGATAATTTTGTAGACATCCGGCTCTTTCGGATTGATCATCGTCGGATTGTAAAAGAAAATTACCATATCCATATCGCCGCGTTCAATCATTTCGGTAAACTGTTTGTCTCCGCCTACGCTTCCAGGCAGAAACTTGTGTACATGAAGGTTCGTCACCTCTTCAATCCGCCGTCCGGTGGTTCCGGTGGCGTACACCTCATGTTTCATGAGGATTCCCTTGTATGCAATACAGAAATCCTCGATCAGACTCTTCTTGCTGTTGTGTGCTATGATTCCAATATTCATTACTGCAAACCGCCCCTTCTCCTGTTTTTACTACCATGTACAGCAATTATAACAAATTTATTTTCAATACGCAATTCTTTTTGTGAATTTTTTACACAGTTTTTATATTTTTTTCTGCCGTTCCATTTTTCCTTCTTCTTTTACTTTCTCCGCTTTTCCGGAAAAAATACAGAATCTGGAAGTTTATTTTTGTTTTCTTTCCACATACTATGACCGTAGCAGAACAGATGAGAAACACATCCGGATCTGCTTCACAGCAGCTTTTAACAAGCACAAAGATAAAGGAGGGAATGAACATGGCGAATCGTTCATCGAATACCGCAGCAGTACCAGAAGCAAAAGGCGCTCTGGACAAATTCAAATTTGAGGTGGCAAGCGAACTCGGCGTGCCGCTCAGTGATGGCTACAACGGTAACCTGACTTCCAAACAGAATGGTTCTGTCGGAGGTTATATGGTCAAAAAGATGATTGAGCAGCAGGAACGCCAGATGTCCGGCGGTTCTTCTGGCCAGTACTAATCATCCCGGTATAACATCCTGATGCCGGAACAGGCATCAAAAAGCGTGAGCTCTTTTCTTTTCGGAAAAGCTCACGCTTTTTTCTTGCTCCTGCAGAGCTGGTACATAATACTTACAGATCAATGCTTCCGGTTACATCATCATTGATTACGTAGTAAGCAGTAAATTCCTCCGGTTTTACATAAACCTTCAGGCTCTTTAATTCCTCTGCTTTCTTGCCATATCCTTCGATCCAGATCTGCTGGATTCTCTCGTACAGATCTTTCTCCTTGATTTCTCTTCCGCCGAACTGCAGAATCATCTCCTGCTCCGCTTCTTTCTTTGCTGCTTTTGCAGGTGCTTTTTTTTCTGCCGGCTTTTTCGCTGCTGCTGGTTTTTTCGGTGCAGCCGCTTTCTTTGTCGTTGTTTTCTTTGCTGTTGTGCGGGTTGTTTTTGCAGCTTTTGCTGCCGGTTTTTCTTCTGCTTTTGCAGGTGCTTCCTCTGCTGCTGCAGTTTCCTTTACAACTTCTTTTGCAACTTCTTTTACAGCTTCTTTCTCTGCTGCGGTTGTTTTTTCTGCTGCTTTGGTCTCTACTTTTACTGTCTCGTTCTCTGCTGTCTTAGCCTGGGCAGCTGGTTTTTTCTTTACCATATCTGTTTCCTCCCATTTGGACCGGCCCTGTATATTTTGGAAGAGCCGTCCTGCAAACTATCATTCAGGCGAACGCTTGACACTCATGGTCCGCACATTTTTTGATTCCTTGTTTATGATACATGAATTTTTTTGGCATTTCAAGTAATATCTGATTTCGCACGAATTTTCCACGAAATTGTACAGTCATTTTCCATACTATCCAATCAGGCTGTTACTTTTATCCGATTTTGCATTTTAAAGCCGGATTTTTTTGTAATTTTTCACAATCCAATGTCGTGGTTTTCCAGATCAAGATACGATTTCATTACCTTTTTCAGCAGTTCATGCTCCGGTTTTTCAAAATAAGGATCGTCGGCAAGCAGTTCTGAAGCCGCCTCACTCGCTTTCTGCAGGATATCGGCATCCCGGAAAATATCTGCCATCTGGAATTCCATATCCCCGCTCTGGCGCGTTCCCAGCAGATCGCCGCTGCCGCGCAGTTTCAAATCTTCCGAAGCAATATAAAACCCGTCGTTCGAATGGTTCAGGATTTCCAGACGTTTGGCGGTCTCCTGATCTTTGTTTCCGCTGATGAAAATACAGTAGGACTGATGCTCTCCTCTTCCGACACGTCCGCGGAGCTGATGGAGTTGCGCAAGGCCGAACCGTTCGGCATTTTCCACCATCATCACCGTCGCATTCGGCACGTTGACACCGACCTCCACGACTGTCGTCGAGACGAGTACCTGGATTTCTCCGCTGGCGAACCGCTCCATGATCTCGTTTTTCTGCGCCGCCTTCATCTGTCCGTGCAGCATCTCTACTGTGATGCCCGGCAACTCTTTTTTCAGGAGCTGTGTATAGTCGGTGACGTTTTCCGCTTCCAGACCCTCGCTCTCCTCCACCATCGGGCAGATCACATACGCCTGACGGCCCAGTTCGACCTGACGCGTGATAAAGCGGTAAGCTTTTGGACGGTAAGACGTATCCACCACACAGTTTTTGATCGGCAGACGCTTCGCCGGAAGTTCATCAATCACAGAAATCGAAAGATCTCCGTACAGAATGATAGCCAGGGTTCTTGGAATCGGCGTTGCACTCATAACGAGAACATTCGGCGGTTCCCCTTTTTCAGCAAGTGCCGTTCTCTGCCGGACACCGAAGCGGTGCTGTTCGTCTGTGATGACAAGCGCCAGATTTTTGTACTGTACCTTTTCCTGAATCAGTGCATGTGTGCCGATCACCATTTTGCAGCTTCCGTCTTCCAGACTGGCATAGATTTCCCGGCGTTCTTTTGCTTTCGTGGATCCAGTCAGAAGGCGGGGATTGTATTCCGTCAGATTGTTTTCTTTCAACAGAGTGCAGAGCGATTCATAATGCTGCCGCGCCAGAACCTCCGTCGGAACCATCAGCGCCGACTGGTAGCCGTTCTCAGCTGTCATAATCATTGCAAGGAATGCCAGAATCGTCTTTCCGCTTCCGACATCTCCCTGTACCAGCCGCGCCATGCGGGTATGACCTTTTAAGTCCCGCTCCAGTTCGCCCCACACGCGCATCTGTGCATTCGTGAGACGGTACGGCATATTTTCGATGACTTCCTCCGTCTTCCAGACGGCGCGGATCGGGAACACATTGGTAATTCCCTCCGTCTGCTCTTTTAACTGCCGCAGGGACAGGATGAAGAGAAAAAACTCTTCGAACACAATTCTGCGCCGCGCCGTTGCCAGATGCTCCTGGTCTTTTGGAAAATGAACCTCATGGAGGGCATAATTGATTTCACAGAGTTCATACCGGGCACGGATTTTCTCCGGCAGATAGTCCTGCGCAGGTGCGCATCGTTCCAGCACCTGTGCTACGGCCTTGCTCACCATCTTGTTCGTGAGACCGGCTGTCAGCCCATAAACCGGCTGAAGACTTGCCAGAAGCTCATGGTATGCGGCAGGAGTGAAGATTTCCGGCTGCTCCATCACGAGACGGCCTGATTTTTCCTGTATCTTTCCGCGGAAGATAAAAACACTGCCTTTCTTCAGCGTGCTCCGCAGAAACGGCATATTAAACCAGGTAAGCTGCAGCCGCACCGGCTCCTCGTAGAGTTCCAGGACAACGACGCTCTTTCTCTGGTTTCCTTTTACCGACGGACTGTGGACAATTCTTCCGTATACCGCATTCTTTTCCTCTTGTCTGCATTCGCGAAGGGGAACCGGCTCTGCATAGCAGTCATAATCTCTTGGATAATAATGCAGAAGCTGCTGCAAATTGTAGATTCCTACTTTTGCAAACAGCTTCTCCGTTTTTTCACCGATCCCCTTCAGTGTTGTCAGGGGTTCCGTATTCATATTTTTCTTTCCTTACTCTTATTCAACCGAAACGACACAGTAGTAAATCGGCTGTCCGCCATAGTTTACTTCCACATCGCAGTCCGGATATGCCTGCTCGATTTTTTCGCCAAGGCTTTCGGCATCTTCCTCACTCATATCTTCACCGTAGTAGATGCTGATCAGCTCGCTGTCCTCATCGACCATGGCGCGGATGGTTTCTTCTGCAACGGTAAGAATATCCTGTCCGACAGCGAGAAGTCCGTGATCGCCAAGTCCCATGATGTCGCCCTGATGGATCTCTTTCTCATCGATGTGGGTATCACGTACCGCGTACGTTACCTGACCGGTTTTCACCATCTGGATGCCCTCTGTCATGGCCTCCTCGTTCTCTTCTGCAGATTTCTCCGGCACATAGCTGATCATGGCTGTGATGCCCTGCGGAACGGTTTTGGTCGGAACAACGATGATATTTTTGTCCTCAGTCATGGCTTTTGCCTGATTTGCTGCGAGGATGATATTTTTGTTGTTCGGCAGAATAAAGATATTCTTTGCATTGACCTTCTCAATTGCAGTCAGCATATCCTCGGTGCTCGGGTTCATGGTCTGACCGCCCTCGATCAGGTAATCAACACCGAGTCCCTGGAAGATCTCTTTGATTCCCTCTCCGATGGACACGGCAATGAATCCGTTCTCCTTCGGCGGCTGTTTTGCTGCTTCTTTTCTCTTCTTATCTTCCTCTGCCTGCTGTGCTGCGATCTTTTCTGCGTTCTTGATCAGGCGCTCCTGATGCTCCTCACGCATGTTGTCGATCTTCATTCTGGTCAGCTGTCCGTACGTCAGCGCCTTGGAAATTGCTTTTCCAGGATCGTTGGTATGTACGTGTACCTTAACCAGCTCATCGTCTGCAACGAGAACGATCGAATCTCCGATTCCGTTCAGGAAATCTTTGAATGCATAAACCTCTTCATCCGGAAGCGGGTTTTCCAGCATAATGATAAACTCGGTGCAGTAGCCGAATTTGATTTCTTTTTCTGTCTCTTTGGACGGTCTGACAAATTCTGTCTTTGCTTCCGGCATCTCGAAATTCAGATCAATCTCTTTCCCGAGGAACGCGTCATATGCGCCCTGCAGTACGGTTAAGAGACCCTGTCCGCCGGAATCCACAACGCCTGCCTCTTTTAATACCGGCAGCATCTCTGGTGTCTGGGAGAGCACGTACTCTGCATGCGCGAGAACGTCCTCGATGAATGCGTTCAGATCTTCGCTTTCCGGTGCAAGCTCTGCTGCTTTCTCTGCTGCTCCCTTTGCCACGGTCAGGATGGTACCTTCTTTTGGCTTCATAACGGCTTTGTATGCAGTCTCGACTGCTTTTTCCATTGCCTCTGCAAGAATCTCTGCATTCAGCTCTTGATAGTCGCGGATCTTCTTGGTAAAGCCACGAAGGAGCTGGGAAAGAATAACGCCGGAGTTACCTCTGGCACCGCGCAGAGAACCGGAAGAGATTGCCTTGGAAAGGTTGTACATGTTCACTTCTGTGAGCGAGTTTACTTCCTTGACTGCGGACATGATCGTCAGCGTCATGTTGGTACCTGTGTCGCCGTCCGGTACCGGGAACACGTTCAGCTCATTGATCCACTCTTTCTTTACTTCCAGATTTTTTGCACCAGCCAGAAACATTTTTGCCAGTAAGCCGGCATCAATTGTATTTGTAGCCACTTTCTTCATTTCCTCCTATTACCATCAGTCGATGACGCGAACGCCTTCAACCAGGATGTTGATTTTTTCAATTTCCATTCCGGTGAACTCTTCCACCTTGTATTTCACATTATTGATCAGGTTATCTGTTACGGCAGAAATACTGACTCCGTAAGAAACAATCACGTGGAAATCCAGGGAAATTTTATTTTCCGAAATCGATACATTGATTCCGTGTGTCAGACTCTCTTTTTTCAGAAGTTTGACCAGTCCATCTTTCATGTTTACCGCTGCCATTCCGACAATGCCGAAGCACTCCACAGCAACGCTGCCCGCATACAGGGCGATTACATCCGGATTGATTACGATTTCTCCCAAGCCTGTATTCATACGACCTTTCATGCCTTGTATCCTCCAATTCCATCATACTATTCAAAACACATGGAGACAGGAATAACTGACTCCACTCTACGATACATTATAACCGCTTTTCCGCAAAAAAGAAAGTTTAAAATGAAAAACCTTCAAAATTCATATAATTTTTTCATTTTTTACTTGCAAAACCGGTATAGATCTGTTAGAATGACTTATGTTGTGAGTCTAAAATGCGTTTTGACTCAAGTACGTATGTCAAGGAGGTGCAATCATGGCAAAGTGTGCAATTTGTGAGAAGGGTGCTCATTTCGGAAACAACGTAAGTCATTCACATAGAAGAAGCAATAAAATGTGGAAATCTAACGTAAAATCTGTCAAAGTTAAAGTTGACGGTGTACCGCAGAAAATGTACGTATGTACTTCCTGCTTAAGATCCGGAAAAGTAGAGCGTGCATAAGTTGAATGGTTAAAAGGCCTTTCCAGTCCGGGAAGGCTTTTTTGCTGTTTAAAAATAGAATTAAGATTTTAAAAAAAGTTCTGGGAAGAGCAAACAGGACATAAGTTTTCGCTTATGCCCTGTTGTGCTCTATTTTTTATATTTTAAAAGGGAGAAAAAAATAGCGTGGTCTCTTAAGCTGAACCTGCCAACGATCCATATGCTTAGCAAAAGAAAAAGAGCATCCTACCGAAACTTTCATTCTGGTAAGACGCCCTCGTCTTGATCTATGATATTAGTATAGTTGGCTGATTCATTTAAGATGGACTTATTATAGCGCAGCTTTCTTCATTTTGCAAGTATTTCTCTGTACAAATCAGCCAGTTCATTTCCGATCTTTTTGTGCATCTTTCACTATTCCCCTGTATTGCAGAACAGATGATATCCCACGCACAGCAGCAGAGCGGCCGCAAGAACCGTAAGAAATGAGCTGCGGATCATCAGGCTGATGAGAAGCCCGACCCCCATCCAAAACAGCAGAAAACCTAAAATTCTGCACAAACGAGCTTACTCCTTATCCGCCTCTTGGTTTATTATATGCTCTACTTTCTCTGCGGTATACCCGTCCTCTTCCTTTTTGCCGGTAAAGCGGCTGATCAGATCCGGAGCCATGTCAATGATTTTGGTGACAGCATCCTGGTTTTTGATGTTGACCAGACGCGTTCCGTTTTTGCTGATGACAAGAACGGCGCTCGGAGAAATTTTTCCGCCCATACCGCCTCCTGCATTGTTCTTTGCATTTTCTGCGAATGCACCCGCTCCCACGCCGAAGGAAACGTCTACCAGCGGCAGAAGAATCGTATCCTCAATGTGGATCGCCTCACCTACGACCGTCTTTGTTGTGATAAAACTGTCCATTCCGCGGAACAGTGCTTCTACGGTATTCTGAAATGTGTTGTCCTTTTCTGCCATCTTTTAGGCCTCCTTGTGTTTGAAATGTCGTATGGTTTTCCGAAGATTCTGATCCCGGAATAATCGAAGTGCAATGCCGGCTGCTGTCACAGCCTGAAAACTTCCTTTCATCCGGACATCGCCCTGGAGAATTTCCTGTTCGAAATCCGGCTGGATGGAAAGGTCTTTCGGCAGTTTTCCATAAATCATACCCAGAATGCCGAGTGTCTCTCCGGTCAGTGCCGGATCGTTAAATCCGAACCGGACTGTGCCGGTTACTTTTTTCGGTGCTGCTTTCTTCAGGAAATAAAGCACTTCTTTCTTTGCATGGAGCAGCGCCTCACGGAACATCTTCGAACGGAAGAATTTTTTCACACTCTCCCACTTTCTTTTTAACCGTCTGCCTGCCTGGATTTTCTGCTCCAGTTTTTCAAGCAGACGGAACGGAAGTTCCAACAGCCGGAAAGCTGTCTGCAGCAGACGGCTGGCAAGATTCAGCAGTTTTTCCGGAAGATATTCGATCCTTCCGAAAAACCGTTCCAGAATGCTTTTTTTCGGCGCATCCGGTTCCTGCTCTTGCTCTGGCTGCTCCTTCTGTGCTGTCACCTTCTGCTGTTTTTCTGTCTGGTCCGGTGCTTTCTGTGTCTTTTCTGCGTCTCTTTGCGGCATTTGTTTTTTTACAGTATCTGTTTTTTGTTCTGCCGGTTGTTCCGCCGATGTCTGCTCTTTTTTCGCTTCCGCTTTCTGCTCTGCTGTTTTTTCTGCTTCCGGCGCATTTTCTGTCTCATTTTCCTCCGTCCGGGGCACGGACGCTTCTCCCCGGCGGATCTTTTTCAGCCGCCGTTTCCATGTTTCCAGTGATGCCCCGAAAAGCAGAATCTGCGCCTCCGGCTTCTGTTCCTCATACGAGGCCGTCAGCGCGACAGCTCCGAAAAGCCACGATACTCTTCCACTCGCTTTTACGCAGGCAAATCCCTCTTCTTCTTTCAGAACCTGCGCCCGGTAGCAAAAAGGAAGAAACAGGACGGTGCAGACGATAAGAAGCACGAGAAACAGTAAAACAAGGAGTAAAATCCCCAGTGCCTTCAAAATCATGAATAGTATATGTATCATTCACATCCCTCAATCCGGTTCAGCAGCCATTCCCGGATTTTTACTTCTCCGGTTTCCCGATAAGTTTCCAATGCGATCGCCTCCACAAGCTCAAAAGCTTCCTCGCGCGACACGGCAAGTCCGACAATCATCGGACAGTTTCTCCGCACGGCCGGCTGCAAAAGCAGATCCGCCGGAATTACATCCAGATTGTTCTGCTGATTGGAAGGCAGTGTGAGGAGCCAGACTCCCGGAACTGCTTTTTTGTTCTCAATCCGGCGCATCCATTTTTTCTGTTTCTTTTTTGCAGTATCCCCGACGTACAGATTTTTATACCAGTTTACCATATTTTCCCTGAGCCTGTGGCTGAACCTTCCATAAATTTGCTCTCTTCAGTTCCAGATACTCCTGATAGGCCTTTTCCAGAATCTGCCGTTCATTGGAAAACTTCAGCAGATGATATGCTTCGTGATACTTGTAATAGCCCGAATCCACAAAGTATTCTTCTCTCTGTGGACGGCTGTAGTAGCCGGATGAGACCATCAGATACCAGTGCACCTCTTTTTCCACGGTGTCCTCCGGAATGCTGAAGCTGTACTGGCTTTTTCCCACGTACTTGATGATGGTGCCGTGTACGCCGGACTCCTCATATACCTCGCGGACAGCAGTCTGTTCATGGGTTTCTCCCGGCTCAACGGTTCCTTTCGGCAGAACCCAGCCTTCATATTTGTTGCGGTAGCTTTTGTAAAGCGTCAATATTTTTCCACGGTAGATTACGATACCTCCGCAGCTTACTGCTTCGATCATACGTTTTAAGCTCCTTCTGGCTTTTTCCATTCCCTGACAGCTCTTTTCTTCCCGCTTGCCGCCAGATCTTCTGTTAAAAAGTATACCTCTTTTCCCGCCCCCGCGCAACCTTAAAACCGCATCCTTTTTCTAACATTTTTCTAAAAATTCAGAAAACGCGCCCGAACCCATCCTTTCCGGTTCGAACGCGTTTTTTTCATCGTTTACTGCTGTGCATAATATGCTTCAATTACCTGTCTTGCAATCGGTACAGCGACTTCACTCGAATATCCGCCGTTTTCTGCCACAACAGCAATGACAATATCAGGATCATCCGCATTGGAGAATCCGACAAACCAGGAATGCGGTGTCTCTCCGTCGCTTCCGTGTTCTGCGGTTCCTGTTTTACCGGCGATATTGTACGGCAGATCCGAAAGTGAAACTGCAGTTCCGCTCTGGACAACGCCTTTCATCAGCTCTGTCAGCGTATTGGCTTCGCTCTCGGACATTACCGTGCCAAGAGACTCTTTGTAAAAGGTTTTGACTGCCTGTCCGTCCGCAGACACAATGTTGTCCACATAACGCGGTTTGATCATTTCTCCGTCATTTGCAACCGCGGAGGCGATCAGTGCCATCTCCATCGGTGTTACCAGCGTATCGCCCTGGCCAATGGAGGTCTGCATCACAAGAGCATCCGCCGTTGTCGAATCAAGGTCGAAAGAACTTTTGCTGGTCGGAAGCTCCAGATCCAGACGGCTGTTCAGATACAGGGAATCCGCCAGCGAGCGGAAGGCATCTTTATCCAGCCCAAGGCCAATCTGTGCAAAGGCAGAGTTGCACGAATGTGCAAACGCACCTGCAAAATCTTCCGGTCCATGCACTTCACCGCCGGAGCAGTGAATCGTATAGTTTCCTGCTGTCAGCTCACCGTCACAGTCGAACGAAAAACCGTCCAGTGTGCCGTTCTGACGGAGATACGCAAGCGAAGTAACAATCTTGAACGTAGATCCCGGCGGATATCTTCCCTGCAGACCGCGGTTCAGAAACACGCCGCTCTCATCGTCTGCGTTCAGTGCCTCCCAGTCCTCATCAATCGTATTAGGATTAAAAACCGGATTGCTCACATTGGCAAGTACACGGCCCGTTTTTGCCTCCAGCACGACAACTGCACCGCGGTATCCGTCCAGTGCATCGGCCGCGGCCTGCTGGAGTGTTGTATTCAGCGTTGTATAGAGACTGTCTCCCGGGTTCTTCGCATCGCTGAATTCATTCTTTACCTGCTTTAACTTACTTGTATGGGACTCCATCAGCATATAGTTGTAGGAAGATTCGAGGCCGCTGTTTCCTTTTCCCGTGTAGCCAACCACCTGCGCAAACAGGCTGCCGAACGGATACGTTCTTACCTCATCCCCGTTTTCATCTGTCGTCGTCTTTGCCAGTTCCTGGCCGTCCGCAGAATAGATTGTTCCGCGGATCACGCGCTCTGCATAGTTATTCTGTCTCGTATTGTAAGAACTATTCAGAAATTCTTCTTTCCGCACGACATTAAAGTAAACGAGATACGCGATCAGCCCAAGAAACATTGCCACGAACAGGAACGAAACGATCAGATACGGCCCTGCGCCGTTGTTTGCCGCCTTACCAGTGGAGGCTGTTCTCGGTCTGCTCTTCGATCCGCCGTTCGAATTCATCCGGCTGCTCGCGGTACTTCTGGCGGGTTCCCTGTCCGTCGTTCCGGCTGCCGCTCTTCTTTCGTCTTTCGGTCTCTTCGTCCGGGCGTCGTTTTTTCTTGGCGCCTGGGTCGTTTTTCTGCTGGTTTCGTTTCTTCTTGTTTTGTCTTTTCTCAAGCTCCTCACCTTCGTCTTCCCTTAAGATGTACAATCCCTGAATGATCGACAGCATCAGCACCGTGGAGAACATAGAGCTTCCTCCATAGCTGACCAGCGGCAGCGTGATACCTGTCATAGGAATAAATTTAATGGTTCCTCCGATGGTGAGGAACACCTGTGTCGCATATTCCGTTCCAAGACCCATGGCAATCAGTTTGTAGAACCGTTTGCTCATCTTCATGGAAATATTGATAATCAGAAGGAATGTGGACATGCACAGCAGAATCAGGCAGATTCCGAAGATAATGCCCATCTCCTCACAGATCGCACAGAAAATAAAGTCTTTCGTTGCAACCGGGATAATGTCAGGCCGTCCCTCGAAAAGGCCGGTTCCGAACCATCCGCCGGAGCACATGCCGAAGAGGCCCTGTGCTAACTGGCTGCTGATATCCCAGTTTCCGATCGGATCCTGCCAGAGTGCCACACGGTTCCGTACATGGGAAAACAGGAAATACGCCACAACGCAGGCGGCACTCATTCCCGCAAGTCCCAAAAGCGGATATCTGGCTTTTCTCGTTGCCACATAGATTACAACCACGTACGCCATAAAGAAGACAAACGCAGTTCCAAGGTCGGTGGATGCAACAAGGATCAGCACATGAACTGCCGCAATGACCGTTGCTTTCACAACGTTTCCAAAGGAATTATCCTCGCGCAGCATGCCTGCCATAAAGAACACGAGTGTGATCTTGGCAATCTCGGAGAGCTGGAACGTAATGCCGTGGATTTCGATCGACAGCTTCGCACCGCCGGAAGTAAAGCCAAGCACCATAACGACGGAAAGCATGGCAATTCCGAGCACAGCGTAAATCCAGGTCAGATTTTTCAGGAACTTGCCCTTTCGGACAATGACCGGAATGATGAAGCAGAGCAGTGTGGATGCCGCCAGAATTTTGTACTGGGACATCGCCTTTGACACGCTCAGTCTCGTCAGAATAATCATGCTGATCGAGAGCAGCATACACATGTTGTTTACCAGGATCATCGATGCCTTCCGGTAAATCAGGCGGTACAGGATCTGTACGCCCAGGATATACGCCATCGTGAGCAGAAACATCTGAATCGTTGATACTTCGCCCTCCTGCAGGAACATCACGAAGAAACAGATGAAATTCATCAGAATGATCATGATGATCTGCCGCATCAGAATGTAATGGCGCTCATCCTCATCCCGCTCTTTGAGTGCAGCAAACGACTGCACGGTAAAACAGATCATGAGGAAGGTAATCACATATTTTGATAACTGAACAATGGTATTTTCCATAAATTCCCCTTATTTTTTTCTCACCGTTTACTCTACTTTCCGGCGGAAATGGCCTTTGGTATATTCCTGTTCGGCCGGAACTGCGATTCCTTTACAGTACGTTCCAGCAAACGCAGCGGCGATTTCTTTTGTCTCCTCCAGTGTCTCGATGGTAAAATTCAGCCGCACCGCAGCCGGATGCATGGACCGGATCTCATCGGCTTCTTTTACCAGGCCGAGCGGAAGGCTGTTGTAGATCACACTGTAGCACGAGGTGCAGTAACTCTTCACCGGGAAGTATTTTCCCATCCGGTCTTTTAAGCGTACCAGAGAATAACTGTGATTGCAGCCGTTCAGGTTCTTCTGGACACACTGGGCGGAAACCATCATCGGAAGGTAGCCGTAGACCACCATTTCGCTGTTCGTATTGTCACGTTTTCCGATTTCCCGCTCGTTCAGCTCATACGGAACGGTATCACGCTGCACGCCCTGCTCCTGCCAGAATGCCTGCGCACGGCTGTTGTACGTGTAAACGCTGTAATCGAGCCGGATATCCTTTTCCATTCCCATCTCTTTCAAAAACGAAAAGCTTTCGAGATTGCGGATCAGGAAACCGCCAAGACCGATCTCCTTCAGACAGCGGAACGTGTCGCGGTATTCCTTCAGATCGCCTTCACGCACAACGTGCGGCAGCATCAGATAAACCTGTTTTCCCAGTTCTTTCGCCTGCAGGATGCCTTTTTCCGCCTGCTCTTCGAAGATTTCCCGTTTGAAGCATCCCATGCCGGCGTAGATCGTCGTGATCTCCGGAATCTCGAGCAGTGCATTCCACTGGGCTCTCGTCTCGGCAGATGCGGTCAGCTCCATTTTCTTTTCTGCCCTGCTCTCCTGGTCCGGTTTTCCAGATGCTTTTGCTTCCTGTTCCGGCTTTTCCGCTGCTTTTCTGCGGTATGGCTCTGTCATCTCTTTCACCAGCTGGTCTGAAACGCCTCTCCGCAGCTCGTTTAACGTCTGCATCGGCACGAAACAGTTGTCATCCATACAGACATCGAGTTCTTTGAAATAGAATGGTGTCTCGCCTGTCTTTTCCAGCTGTGTTTTTACGCGTTCCTCGGTCAGCGGCTGCTTCTTTGCCGGTTCTACCATGCCCGCCTCTGCTGTTACGCTGTATTTTCCGCTTTCTGCACTTAAGAACGCCGGCTGGCCCGGATACAGGGTCAGAAAGCCGGAAATCGGCTCTTTTGCCTCAGTCTCGATATAATCTCTCTGGATCTCATAAAAGAGCTGCTCATTTCTGCGCTGTTTCTTTTTATTTTCCTGCTCTTTTTCGTTCTTCAGCGCCATCATATCGCGTCCGTTTCTTACGGTATAATAGCTTTTGTTGAAACCGTCACGGTTATACAGCTCATACAGCTTTTTCATGTCCTCCGGCAGAACGTGGAAACGAGACGGCTTTTTTTCGTACAGATCGAGGTATTTGCGGTAAATGCTGACAACGCCCGCTGTATACTCCGGCTTTTTCATTCTGCCTTCGATTTTGAGGGACATAATTCCGGATTTTACAATCTCCGGCAGCAGTTCTACCGTACACATATCCTTCGGGCTTAACGGATAGCGGTCGCCCGGCTCCCCCATGCGGTGGTTGTCTTTATCGTACGCTTCGTACGGCAGACGGCACGGCTGCGCGCATCTTCCGCGGTTTCCGCTTCTTCCGCCGATCAGGCTGGAAAAAAGGCACTGTCCCGAATAGCAGTAGCAGAGCGCCCCGTGGACGAAGCATTCAATTTCAAGGTTGGTCGTCCGGTGGATTTTCTGGATCTCCGCAAACGAAAGCTCACGGGCCGGTACCACACGCGTTGCGCCAAGGCTCTCCAGGAAACGCGCTCCCGCAGATCCTGTCACTGTCATCTGTGTGCTCGCATGAATGTCGAGATCCGGGAACCAGGAGCGGACCGCCTTTAAAACGCCCATATCCTGGACAATCACGGCATCCAGTCCCTGCTCATAGTACAGACGCAGATACGGATACAGTTTCTCTTCCAGTTCCTCCTCTTTTAAGAGGGTGTTGACCGTCAGATACAGTTTCCGGTTCCGCAGATGGACGTAATCGATGGCTGAGAGAATCTCCTGCTCATCCAGATTTTTTGCATACGCTCTTGCGCCGAATGCGGCTCCGCCGAGATAGACGGCATCCGCACCGGCGGAAACTGCTGCTTTTAACGCTTCCATCGAACCGGCTGGTGCTAATAATTCTGTCTTCATCTTTATCTCCTAAAAACGGGCGATTACCTGTTCCGCAATCCCCCGTTTTTCCTTCTTTTACGCTTTTAATAAATCTTCCAGATCCTTATTTGCCTTATCAAGCTGCCGCTGCAGTTCTTCCCTCTCGCCGCGCACATGTTCCAGCTCGATTCGTTTCTCTTCCAGTTCTTTTTTCAGATCGCCGGCCTGGATTTCCGCTGCGATCAGATCGTGCTTCATATCATAGGTTTCCCGGTCTTTGGCTTCCATATCCTCTTCGAGGGTATCGACCTGGCTTTTTGCTTTGAAATAGTCGTCTGCAATGTTCAGTGCAAGCAGTGTGTGCTTCGTATCCACCGACAGGCGGTTGTATCCGGCTGACTGGGAAAGTTCGCTGATCTTCTGATTCAGATAAGCAGCTACTTTCTGCAGATATTCCGGGCTCTCATAACCTCCCAGTGTGATAATTTTTCCATCTATTAAAACCTGTGTTGTATTTTTTACAGCCATTCTTTTGCTTTTCCTCCACTGAATTTAACCGGACCAAACTCCCGGCTAATATAACCTATCATATACCGAAAATGGAAGAAAAACAACCTTTTTCTGCAAAAAGCAACAGAAAATGAAAGATTCAGGGCTTTTACTCTTCGATCTTACGCGGTGCCTCCAGCCCCAGGTGGTGCCAGGCAAATTCCGTTGCCACTCTTCCGCGCGGAGTGCGGTTGATAAATCCGGATTTGATCAGGAACGGCTCGTAGACATCCTCGATGGTGCCGGCATCTTCTCCAATCGATGCTGCCAGGGTATCGAGTCCCACCGGACCGCCCTGGAACTTTTCCATAATGGTGGTAAGAAGCAGCCGGTCAGTCTGATCCAGTCCGTAACGGTCTACTTCCAGCAGATCGAGGGCAAACGATGCGACCTCTTTTGTGATTCTTCCATCGTATTTCACCTGGGCAAAGTCGCGGACACGCTTTAAAATCCGGTTTGCCAGACGCGGTGTTCCCCTGGAACGGCGCGCCATCTCAAGCGCTCCCTGCGGGTCCACCTCCACATTCAGTACTTTTGAGGAGTGCAGGATAATATTGGCCAATTCTTCCTCCGTGTAAAATTCCAGATGGTGGATGACACCGAACCGGTCGCGGAGCGGGGCAGTCAAAAGACCTGCACGCGTTGTTGCGCCGACCAGCGTAAATTTCGGCAGATCCAGGCGGATCGAGCGCGCCGAAGAGCCTTTTCCGATCATGATATCAATCGCAAAATCCTCCATCGCTGGATAAAGAACCTCCTCGACCTGGCGGTTCAGGCGGTGGATCTCATCAACAAACAGGACGTCGCCCTCCTGCAGATTGTTGAGGATCGCTGCCATCTCACCCGGTTTTTCGATCGCCGGGCCGCTCGTTACCTTCATATGGGTTCCCATCTCATTTGCAATGATGCCCGCCAGCGTTGTTTTTCCAAGTCCCGGAGGGCCGTAAAACAGCACATGATCGAGAACATCACTTCGCTGTTTTGCTGCTTCAATATATACTTTCAGGTTCTTTTTCGTCTTTTCCTGTCCGATGTAGTCGTCCAGGCGCTGGGGACGGAGCGAACCTTCGATTTTCACGTCCTCCTCGAGAACGTCAGTTGTGATAATTCTTCTTTCCATCGTTATAAGGTTTCCTTCTTCCACAATTTAGGACCATCTGCTAAAACATATGCTTCAATGCCGCTTTCAGCACAGCCTCGCTGTCCATGCCTTCGGTGATTTCGACTTTCTTTACTGCCTGCAGTGCTTCCGTTCCGGAGTAGCCAAGCGCAGTCAGCGCCTGTACCGCATCCTGGAAGGCATCCGGTTCGCCTGCCTGCCGTACCGCCGCAGCCGCCTGATTTCCTGCCAGCTTCTGCTCGAACGCTTCCTGCAGGTCGAATTTGTCTTTTAATTCCAGAATCAGCTTCTGCGCGGTCTTCTTTCCGATGCCCGGTGTTTTGGCAATTGCCTGGACATCTTCCGAGAGGACGGCAAAGCGCAGATTGTCTGCAGTAAGCGTGGACAGCACCGCAAGCGCCGCTTTTGGTCCGATGCCGCTTACGCCGATCAGCATACGGTATATTTCAAGATCTTCGCGGGACAGAAAGCCGAATAGGGAAATTCCGTCTTCCCGCACACTCATATGAGTATATATCTTTAACTCTTCTCCCTCCCGGATGCCTGCGTCGAACATACTCGCTGGAATATTCAGCTCGTAGCCGATTCCATGGCTTTCGAGAATCATTTTTCCTTCCGAAAGAGAATCTACAGTTCCTTTGATAAATGCAATCATGTTTTTCCTCCAAAGCGCCGTTTTCTTTTTTCGAAAGCGAACGCACATTCTATTATAGCAGAACTTTTCTCATCACGCAACGATTAGTCGCTGTCTTTCTTGCATGTCAGATTTTTTCGTCTTATAATATCTTTAGATTCAAAAAAGTTTTTCAAAGGAGACAAAAAACCTTATGCAGATCATAGATTCTACCCCCGCTGCTCTCTCTGCCGCTCTTCAGATGTATCTGAGAAACGGCGATGTCTTTTTCGATATTGAGACGACCGGCCTTTCCTGGCGTACCTCGCATCTCTATCTGATTGGTGCGCTGTTCTTTGACCCGGCCGCGGATACTTTCACACTGCGCCAGTGGTTTCTTGATCGACCGACCGAAGAAAAAGAGATGCTTGTCTCTTTTTTCACGTTTCTTTCCGACGTGAAGCGGCTGGTGCATTTTAATGGAACGGCATTTGATCTTCCTTACCTCACACACAAAGCACTGTTTTATCAGATGGAAGATCCGCTTTCGTCAATCGCATCCCTGGATCTTTATCAGGCACTCCGCCCGTTTCAGTCAATCCTGGGACTTTCTTCAATGAAACAGAAAAATGTGGAACAGTATCTCTCATTCCCACGGAAGGATCAGCTTAACGGAAAACAGTTGATTTCGGTTTACCACGACTATCTTCAGACACTGGATGAAAAGAAACTGGAACTGCTTTTCCTTCACAATTATGAGGATGTCCTCGGCATGGGTTCTGTTCTGGAACTGCTCGCGCTTCCTGCCCTGTTTCACGGCGATTTTTCTGTCCAGTCGTGTCGTTTTACCGGACAGACACTGGAAGTTTCACTGCAGCCCGAGCGGGAAGTTCCAGTTTTCCTCTCCCGTGTCTGCGCGGATGGTTCTCTTACAGCCTTTGGTTCACGGGTTTCTCTCTCCCTGCAGACGCATACGGCGGAGCTGAAATATTTCTTCCCGGACTATAAGAATTACTATTATCTTCCGCTGGAGGATCAGGCTGTTCACAAGAGCGTTGGCGCGTTTGTCGATCCGGAACACCGTCAGAAAGCAAAGGCTGCCAACTGCTATCAGCGGCGGACCGGTACATTTCTTCCGCAGCAGGAAGCGTTTTTCACCCCGGCCTTCCGCGAGGATTTCAAAAGCCGCCCTTACTATTTTGAGTGGTCCGATGCCTTTCTTTCGCAGGAAGATCTCCTGAAAGAGTATCTCTGCTCCGAGCTTCAGCTCTTTTTCAAAGGCGATAGCAAAACCAGAAAATAAAACAGCCGTACACGTTTTTGCATGCACGGCCGTTTTTCCGGGACTGTCCTTTCCAAGCAGTCCTTTATTTTTTCTCTTCTTTCTCTTCTACCTTTTTTTCTTCCTTTTTCAGAGAAGCATGATGCGTTCCCTGCAGATGCGGATAGGCGCGCAGATAACGTTTCGTTGTCAGGCGCATCAGCCAGTTGGTCGGAAGCTGCGGTTTTGTCATCTGGTCAAAGCGCTCCAGCAGCTCTTTAAGATCCGGCATCTTATCACTGCGCACATCAAATCCAAGTGCCGCAAACCGTTCTTTCTGCTCTGCTCCGAACTCGGTCAGGCGTTCCTTCTGCTCTGCTCCGAACTCCATCAGGCGGTTCTTCGACTCGAAAAGCGGATTTCTTCTTCCCTCGGCTTCTTTCCGCTCCTTCTCCAGCTTCTGCATCTGCTCCATTGCCTCAGACAGTGTCTGGCGCTTCTCGGCCAGATATTCTTTCATCTTATCTCTGGAATACTCTGCACGATACTGCTGTACTTTCGCATTCATCTCCTCGGCAAGCTGGTTAAAGCGGGATTTCTGCAGATATTTCAGAAATTCTCCCCACGTTTTCTCCAGACTGCGCATCTTCTGTCCCAGCTGGAATGCTGCGGCTGCGGAAAATCCAAAATCTACCAGATAGCAGACGGTAACAACGGAAACAATGATCTCTCCTGTAGTATCCGAAACAAGATTCACTACTTTCACGGCAATCGGCTGCAGAATATAGAACAGCCCCAGTGTAAAGAATCCCCAGGCAATCGAACTGCTGAGGCAGATCTTTCCCTGAAAATTAAACTTCTGATTGCTGTAGTCCCACCAGTGCGCATGAAAAATGGTCTCCATCAGCACGCCGGTTACATATTCCAGAACCGTCGCTACAATGACACCTCCGAAATACAGTGCCCAGACGTTCGCTTCAAACGGGCGCAGGATCAAGTATACCATAACAGCGCCGGTGCCGTACAGTGTCAGCAGCGGACCATTGACAAAACCGCGGTTGACCAGTTTTTTCTGCCGGATCGATACATAGGAACTCTCCCAGATCCATCCGCAGAAGCTGTACAGCCAGAACCATGCTAGAACGTGGTACAGATCCACACCCAGAATCTTCGTCTCCCACATAAACTTTCATCCCCTTTTTCTTTTCTGGTGCCAAAAACAGGATGATAAGAAAATACCGCAGGCAACAGGTTTCCTGTCTGTTCAGGAAACCCGGTTGTCTACGGCATTCTAATCATCCAACTGCAGCACCTGCAAGTTAAATTATTCTTACTCTTCTACTGGCTCTTCGTTTTCCAGAGCTTTCATGCTCAGAGAGATTTTTTTGTCTTCCTCGTTGAAATCAACTACTTTTGCAGTGATTTCCTGTCCGATTTTCAGTGCATCAGACGGTTTCTCAACATGCTCTCTGGAAATCTGGGAAACATGAAGCAGAGCATCTACGCCCGGCTCAAGCTCAACGAATGCACCAAAGTCAGTCATACGGGCAACACAGCCTTCTACTACGTTGCCTACAGCGTATTTGTCAGCAGCGTTCAGCCACGGATTCTCTTCCGGGAATTTTAAGGAAAGAGCAATCTTGTCGCCGTTGATGTCTTTGATCAGAACTTTTACAGTCTCACCAACTTTGAATACTTTTTTCGGGTTCTCTACGCGGCCCCAGGACATCTCAGAGATGTGAAGCAGTCCGTCAGCTCCGCCCAGATCGATGAATGCGCCGAAATCGGTAACATTCTTAACAGTTCCCTCTACAACATCGCCAACTGCGATGCGTGCGAACAGTTCTTCCTGCAGTTTCTTCTTCTCAGCAACGATGAGCTGTTTGCGGTCACCGATGATGCGTCTTCTTCTCGGGTTGAACTCGGTAATAACGAATTCAATTTCCTGATCTGCATATTTAGACAGATCTTTTTCATATACATCAGATACAAGGCTGGCCGGAATGAATACTCTGGTCTCCTCAACAACTACGGATAATCCTCCGTTCAGTACCTGTGTTACTTTTGCTTTCAGAACTTCATGATTCTCGAATGCTTCCTCGAGTCTCTTGTTGCCTTTTTCAGCAGCAAGTCTCTTGTAAGTAAGAAGGACCTGTCCCTCTCCATCATTTACTTTCAGAACTTTGACTTCCATTTTGTCACCTGGCTGTGCAACGGTGTGAAGATCGATGGAAGAATCGTTGGAATATTCGTTTTTGGTAAGAATACCATCGGCTTTGTATCCGATATTCAGGATAATCTGATCGTCTTTGACATCGATTACAGTACCCTCAACGACTTCTCCGTTTCTGATTGTTTTAAATGATTCATCCAGCATTTGTTCAAAACTCATTTCTGACATTTTTTGAACCTCCTCAATTATTTTATTCGGGGTGGATGCCCCAGCTGTAATACCTACGCGACCAAATGATTGAAAAGGCTTAGATTCCAAATCAACGAGTGTCTCTATAAAGTAAGTATTTTTACATTCTTCTTTACATATCTCATACAGCTTTTGCGTGTTTGAACTATGTCTGCCTCCCACGACAAACATGGCATCAACCTTCCTGGCAATTGCTCTCGCTTCCGTCTGTCTTTCCTCGGTAGCGTTGCAGATAGTCTTTAAAACAGTACTATCATAACTCTTTTTCAAAAAAATTTCAACTAAATCTTTAAATTTGTTGTAATTAAATGTCGTCTGTGCCACAATAGATATTGGTTTTCCGTTTTCCGGCACAAACTGCTCTGCTTCTTCGGAGGTATGGATCACGGTAACCGGGCCGCTCGCCCATCCCATGATGCCCTGCACCTCCGGATGATCCGCGCTTCCGATGATAACAACATGGCGGCCTTTTCTTCCCTCTTCATCCACAATCCGGTGGATCTTCTTGACGAACGGACATGTCGCATCTACAATTTTCATGCCGCGCGCTTCGATCTTTTCGCAGACATCACGCGATACGCCATGGGAACGGATCACAACGGTTCCGCCAGAAAGCCCCTCTAGTTCATCTTCCGAAAGGATCACCTGCACACCGCGGTTTTCGAGATCCTCCACAACCTGTTCGTTGTGAATAATCGGCCCGAAGGTGTAGACCGGCTTTTCACCGCTCTCAATTTCACGGTATACCGTATCGACCGCCCGTTTGACGCCGAAGCAGAAGCCTGCACTTTTTGCAACAGTTACTTCCATCTGTTTTTCTTCTCCTCTTTTCTCTGCCGCGTTTACATGCGCTCGCGGGCAAGGCTTAAGATCTTTTCCACAACCTCATCGATCGTCATTTCAGAGCTGTCAACGAGTACGGCGTCTTCTGCCTGTACCAGCGGGGAATGCTCTCTGTGCATGTCCTGATAATCACGCTCATTGATATCTTCCTCGATTTTCGCAAGATCGGCTGTCTGTCCCTTTTCGGTCAGCTCTTTCCAGCGGCGCAGTGCGCGGACATGGGCACTTGCTGTCAGATAGACTTTCAACGGTGCGTTCGGCAGAACGGCAGTTCCGATATCGCGGCCGTCCATCACAAGATCCGTATTCTCCGCCATCTCCTGCTGCAGCTCCACGAGTTTTTTTCGTACTTCCAGATAGGCGCTTGTCGCGGATGCCATCTTTCCAGCCTCCTCGGTGCGCAGTCTTCCGGTGACATTGACGCCGTTTAAATAAACCTGCTGCTCTCCGTTTTCGTAGGAAATGGAAATTTTCACATCTTTGCAGGCTGCCTCAATTTTTTCCTGCTCTTCCGGTGCAATGCCAAGATCCGAAAAATAGATGCCCATGGCACGGTACATTGCTCCTGTATCAACGTAGACAAACGAAAGCTCCTTTGCCACACGTTTTGCGATTGTACTTTTGCCAGCGCCTGCCGGTCCGTCAATTGCAAGATTAAATCTCATCTTCTCTCTTCCTCCTGAAAATTCTAAAATCTGTGATCCATATTTTATTCCTGTTCTTCCTTTGCCCGGATCTCTTCGGCTGCAGCGTGGGCACTTGCCCAGGCAATCTGCAGATTGAAGCCGCCGGTCAGTGCATCGAGATCGAGCACTTCTCCTACGAAGTACAGACCTTCTTTTTCTTTGCCTCCATCGTGCCCGGACGGATCTCTTTCACGGAAACACCACCCTGTGTGATAATTGCTTCACGGAAGCCCCGTGTTCCGGTTACTGTAAACGGGAAATGCGTGATCAGCTCTTCAAAGTGCTGACGCTCCGCTTTCGATACGGCATTGACCTGTTTGTACGGGTCGATCCCGCCAAGAGAGAGCATCACCGGAAGCAGTTTCGCCGGGAACAGACTGTTGATCACGTTGCGGAACTGTTTGTTTCGGTTTTCTTCAAATTCACGCAGGATCCGCGCATCCAGCTGTTCTTCCGTGAGTGCCGGCTTCAGGTTCAGATATCCTTTCAGCGGCTGCTGTTCCAGTGCTTTTCCGATGTAGGAGCTCGCAGAAAGCCCCAGCGGGCCGGAAATTCCAAAATGTGTAAACAGCATCTCGCCGAATCCATCGAACAGCGTCTTTTTGCCGTTTTTAATCGTCATCGTCACATTTTTCAGGGAGAGTCCCTGCAGCTCACGGATGTACGCTTCCTCTGTTTCCAGCGGCACCAGCGCCGGGCGGAGCGGAGTGACGGCAAGTCCTGCCTCTTCTGCGAAACGGTAGCCGTCTCCATCCGACCCCGTCGTCTGGTACGACATACCGCCGGTTGCGACAACGACATCATCGTAAAAAAGCTCTTTCCCGTTTTCCAGGCGGATTCCTTTCACGCGGTCTCCTTCGAAAAGAAGCTCTTTTACTTTTGTATTCTTATGCACCTGCACATTTTTCCGTTTCAGTTCCGTCTCCAGCGCGCGGATAATATCCGAGGAGTGATCTGACTCCGGGAATACACGGTTTCCGCGCTCCACTTTTAAGCGGACACCTGCCGCTTCGAAAAACTCCTGCACCTGGGCGCTGTCAAAGCTGTAGGCGGAGCTGTACAGAAATTTCGGGTTTGTCACCACATTCGTGAAGAACTCTTCTGTCGGGCAGTCGTTTGTCACATTGCAGCGGCCCTTTCCTGTGATAAACAGCTTCTTTCCCAGCTTTTCATTTTTTTCATAGAGATGAATCTCTGTCTTTTCGCCGGCGGCAAGCACGGCGGTCATCATTCCGGCGGCGCCTCCGCCGATTACTGCTGCTTTTCTCATGCTTTCTCCTTTACCGGCAGAGCTGCCTTTTTTCCGCCCATGGGACGTGCATCGTCCAGCCCGTTGATTTCATCGTTGCTGTAAACCTGGTACTCATCCCACAGTTTTTCCATGCTCTCAAGTGTCTTTTTCACATCCGCCTGGCGTTTCATGCAGAGCGCCACGACAAGCGCATTGATTACACTCAAAGGGGCCACCAGAGAATCGACGATCGATGCCATATCGCTCTTGGCAATCAGCGTACAGGCTGCATAAACATTCATCGGTGAATGCACACTGTCTGTGATCGTAATTACCTTCGCTTTGCGGCTGTTCGCAAATTCCAGTGCCTTCATCGTACGCATCGAATACCGCGGGAAGCTGATGCCGATCACCACATCATCCTCCGTGATGCGGATCATCTGCTCGAAAATCTCGCTGGAACTGTTTGTCTGTACCTGGCGCACATCCGGGAAAATCATATGGAGATAGAACGCCAGAAAGCTCGCAAGCGGCGCGCAGCTCCGAATGCCGACAATGTAGATTGTCCGCGCAGAAAGAATCGTATCCGCAGCGCGCTCAAAGGCGCTCCGGTCCACTTCTTCCAGCGTCATCTTGATTTTTTCAATATCCGACTGCAGGACGGTCTCCAGAATTTCTCCCTGCGGCACGCGGCCATACGTAAACTGCATCCGCTGCACTGAATTCAGACGATTCATCACCATCTCCTCCAGTGCGCGCTGGAACTCCGGATATCCCGCGTAGCCAAGCTGCATCGCAAAGCGAACCGTTGTCGATTCGCTGACGCCGACCTGCTGTCCCAGGCGCGCTGCCGTCATCGATACGGCCTGGTCATAATGTGCCGTAATAAAATCTGCCAGCCTCTTCTGTCCTTTGCTCAACTTTCCGTAATTTTGATTCAGACGAATGAGGAGATTCTCGTTCGCTGCCTTCTGCTCTTCTGAAGAAGACTGTTCTTTTTCTTTTTCATGTTATTTTCTTCCTGATTTGTTTTTCCGATCTGCAAATGCCGTTCGGCATCCACATTTCTTCTTTTGGGGGCATCCTGATTCTTTTTCGGACACACCTCAATCTTTTGAATTATAACACGAATAAATTACTGGCGCAATGGCTGAAAAGCTGAAAAGGAAAGCCGGTGTTCTGCATTCCCTTTTTACGGGGAACACAGAACACCGGCTGATTTTTTTTACTCAGATTTTATTTAGACCGGATATGCGCCGTCTTTTTTGTCAGCGGCTGCCGGATCTACTTTTGTCTGCTGTGCTTCACGATATTTGAAGAAGTCTACAGCTACCTGCGGGAACAGAGCATAGGTTAATACATCCTCATCCTGCTGTTTCCACTGCTCGATCTCTTTCTCCAGTTTTGGAAGCTCCGGCTCAAGCAGGTCTGCGTAGCGGCAGGTGATCGGCTCGGTATCGCCGATGCATTTCTTCTGTACTTCCGGATTGAACGGTTTTACAGTTGCACCGTATTTTCCGGCAAGAACGTCTTTTGTCTCTTTCGTTACCATCTTGTAACGCTCGCCCATCAGGACATTGAATACAGCCTGGGTACCAACGATCTGGGAAGACGGAGTAACCAGCGGGCACTCGCCGAGGTCTTTTCTTACGCGCGGTACTTCTTCGAGTACATCGTAGTATTTGTCCTCTGCGTGCTGCTCTTTTAACTGGCTTGTCAGGTTGGAGAGCATACCGCCCGGTACCTGATACAGAAGAGTCTTGATATTTACGCCAAGGTTCTTCGGATTTAAGAGGCCTGTATCGAGCGCTTCGTCTCTCATCGGACGGAAGTAATCTGCGATCTCAGCCAGTTTGTTCTGATCCAGACCAGTATCGTATGGAGTGCCTTTGAAGGTTTCAACCATAACCTCAGTTGCCGGCTGTGAAGTACCCATAGCGAATGGAGACATTGCGGTATCGATGATATCAACACCAGCCTCTACTGCTTTCAGGTACGTCATGGATGCAACACCGGAAGTATAGTGGGTGTGCAGCTGAATCGGAAGATCGGTTGCTTCTTTCAGCGCGGTTACCAGCTCAGTTGCCTTGTACGGAACGAGCAGGCCTGCCATATCTTTAATACAGATGGAATCTGCACCCATCTCTTCGATTCTCTTTGCCATGGTGGTCCAGTAATCCAGGGTGTAAGCATCTCCTAAAGTATAGGAAAGTGCTACCTGTGCGTGGCCTTTTTCTTTGTTTGCTGCGCTGACAGCGGTCTGCAGGTTGCGCAGATCGTTCATACAGTCAAAAATACGGATGATGTCGATTCCGTTTGCAATGGATTTCTGTACGAAATACTCTACTACGTCGTCTGCGTACGGACGATATCCCAGGATATTCTGTCCACGGAACAGCATCTGCAGTTTTGTATTTTTGAATCCGTCACGGAGTTTTCTCAGTCTCATCCATGGATCTTCATGCAGAAAACGTAAGGAAGCATCGAAAGTTGCACCTCCCCAGCACTCTACTGCGTGATATCCGACTTTATCCATTTTATCGATGATCGGAAGCATCTGTTCTGTTGTCATTCTCGTCGCGATCAGGGACTGATGTGCATCACGCAGAACAGTTTCCATAATCTTGACAGGTTTCTTTTCTACTGCCATTTCTATCCTCCTAAATGAAGTGTTTTTCACTTTTGTTTGTCTTAAGAAGTTATACACCAAAGATCGCCATGAAGGTACCGGCCGCTACTGCTGTACCGATAACACCGGCTACGTTCGGTCCCATCGCATGCATCAGCAGGAAGTTCGTCGGATCTGCCTCAGCGCCAACCTTCTGGGATACACGGGCTGCCATCGGAACCGCAGATACACCTGCAGAACCGATCAACGGGTTGATTCTTCCATGTGTTGCCTTGCACAGTATTTTTCCTAACAGGACACCGCCTGCGGTGCCGAATACGAATGCGATCAGACCCAGGGCAACGATCTTTAAGGTGCTGACATTTAAGAATGCCTCAGCACTTGTGGATGCACCAACGGAAGTACCAAGAAGGATAACTACGATGTACATCATGGCATTGGAAGCTGTCTCCTGGAGCTGTTTTACAACGCCGCACTCACGGAACAGGTTACCAAGCATCAGCATACCTACCAGCGGAGCGGTAGATGGAAGGATCATGCAGACAACGATGGTGATAACAATCGGGAACAGGATCTTCTCGAGTTTGGATACGGAACGAAGCTGCTCCATTTTGATTTTACGCTCTTTCTCTGTAGTCAGAAGCTTCATGACCGGCGGCTGGATGATCGGCACCAGTGACATATAGGAATATGCTGCTACGGCAATCGGTCCCATCAGGTGCTGCTGTCCGAGCTTATTCAGAAGGAAGATAGAAGTCGGGCCGTCGGCACCGCCGATGATGGAGATAGCTGCTGCCTCTCTTCCGTTGAATCCCATGAAAATAGCGAAGAAGTATGCCAGATAGATACCAAGCTGTGCTGCAGCTCCCATGATGAAGCTGATCGGGTTTGCAATCAGCGGACCGAAGTCTGTCATCGCACCTACACCCATGAAGATCAGGGATGGGAGGATACTCCACTCGTCCAGAGTAAAGAAATAGTAGAACAGACCGCCCGCATGCTCAAGACCCTGTACGTCGGTATAAGGCTCAGCCATGATGTCCGGGTAAATGTTTACAAGCAGCATACCGAATGCGATCGGTACAAGAAGCAACGGCTCAAATTCATGCTTAATCGCAAGATACAAAAAGAAGCAAGCCACTGCGATCATAACGTAATTGCCCCAGTCCAGATTAAAAAACGCCGTCTGGTGAAGCAGGTTGTTTAAAGTTTCAGTAATCATTTTTTCACCTCCGGTTTTTTCTTACAACGGGCATTAGTTCATGGTTGCAAGAACGTCACCGGATTCTACTGCATCGCCTACTGCTACATTGATGGTTGCTACTGTGCCATCCTGCGGTGCTACAACCGGGATTTCCATCTTCATGGCTTCCAGTACAAGAACCGTATCGCCTGCTTTTACAGCTGCGCCTACGTTTGCTTCGATTTTGCAGATTTTACCAGGTACAGAAGCAGTAACCTCTACGCTGCCTGCTGCGCCTGCCGGAGCTGCTGCTTTCGGTGCTGCCGGTGCTGCTTTTGGTGCCGGAGCTGCTTTTGCTGCGCTGACAACTGGAGCTGCGCCTGCTGTGGTTCCTTCTTCTACAGTTACGTTATATACATTTCCGTTTACGGTAATGGTGTAGTTTTTCATTGAAAATTTCCTCCTTAAGCTCTTTTGCCTTTTCTGCGGATCGGACGTGCAACATAAGCATCTCCGGATGCAGAAGCCATATCTTCTTCATACATGGCGATTGCAGCTGTAATAACAGCCTGCAGCTCCATATCGTCTGCTTGCGGTGCTGTCTCTTCAACAACCGGTGCTGCGACAGCCTTCGGTGCTTCCTGTACAGGTGCTGCCGGTGCTTTTTTCTTCTTCTTGTCTCCCAAAATGTAATCAAACGAAGAAATAACGAAAATCAGGAAAATCAGCATAACAAATACGGTACCGATTCCGATGATGGTGTTCATGCCGGCCTGGCCGATCAGAACGCCCTTTGACTCCTCAACGGTGATGGTGAGGTCGGTCGGAACTGGTGTTCCGGTGCTGATGTTCCAGAATACGCGGACAATACCAGGATTTTTTTCAAATTCACCCGGAATTGTGCAGGTTACAAAATCTCCGTCTACTTCGAGAGTACCGTCTTCCAGGCTTTTTACCTCTCCGAGGTCAGCCTTTGCCTCTTCCCATGCCTCAGCTGCTCTTGCATAGAACTGCTGGTCGGAAGCTTCCATATTGGCAAGATCGTCATCGCTGTAGGTCATCAGGCTCTGTCCTACCCACTGAACACTGGAGGAGAGCAGAGAATCTACCGTAGATGCCTCAACCGGTGAATAAGCCGGTGTAGATGCCGCATCCGCAAAAACAGGAGCTACGGTCACAACCATGGTGCAGGCTGCGGTAAGGACGAGACTTACTAATTTTTTCCAGTTCTTTCTCATCGTATGCCACCTTCCTTAGACTGTTCCGTGTTTTCTGTCCGGTCTGTCTTCTCTCTTGGTATACAGCATCTCGAATGCGCCGATAACATATTTTCTGGTGTCTTCCGGCTCGATGATGGTGTCCACATAGCCTCTTCTGGCTGCGGAAGTTACATTGTTCTGAAGGGTTGCATATTCAGCTGCTTTCTCGTTGATGGTAGCAGCGTCAGATCCTTCGTACATGATCTTTGCTGCAGATTTTGCATCCATCATTCCGATTTCTGCGTTCGGCCATGCAAATACCATGTCTGCTCCGATGGATTTGCTGTTCATGACAACGTATGCGCTTCCGTATGCTTTGCCGACAACAACGTTTACTTTCGGAACGGTTGCGTTTGCGAAAGCTGCGGTCAGGGCTGCTGCGTTCTTAGCCATGGTTCTCTCAGAGCATTTGGTTGCCTTGAATCCGGTTACGTTTGTGATGGTAAGTACCGGGATGCAGAAAGCATCGCAGAAGTTTACGAAATCTGCTGCTTTTTTGGCTCCTCTTGCGCTTAAGGTTCCATCCATTTTCTCTTTTACAGTTCCGTCCTCGCCGTAGATTTCAGAGCGGTTTGCAACTGCTCCTACGGTTGCTCCGTTTAACTGGATGAATGCGGTTACAACATCTTTTCCGTAAGCGGCTTTGGTCTCAAAATAGATGCCGTTGTCGCTGAGCTGGGAAAGAAGGATTCCGGTATCGCCTGCGCAGTTTGCAAGGTCTGCACATGCACGGTTCAGATCATCCTCGCACTCGGTGTATGCTTCGTCCTCGTTGTTTGCCGGAAGCATAGATACCAGGTTTCTGATCTGTCCGAGGATTTCTTCCTCGGTTCCAGCAAAGTCAACAAGACCTGCTTCTTCGCCCTGGAAATCTGCGGATGCGGTATCACATTTGGATACGTGGTTTCCGTCCAGTGCGTTCGGGGAGTTTACGAAAAGTTTTCCGTTTTTAGACTCCATGAACGTGAAGTCTGTCATAGCCGGGATGAGTGCCATACCGCCGCCGCAGGTACCAAATACTGCTGTGATCTGTGGAATCACGCCGGATGCCATTGCCTGCGCCATATAGATTTCGCCGAAACCGTTCAGAGCATCAGTTGCCTCCTGCAGACGCATACCGGCACAGTCTACCAGTCCGATGACCGGAGCACCTGTTTTCTGTGCAAACTCATACAGTCTCGCGATTTTTTTTGCATGCATTTCGCCGATGGTACCGCCCATCACAGACGCATCCTGGCTGTATACGTATACCAGGCTGCCGTTGATCACACCGTAACCAGTAATTACACCATCGGATGGTGTCTCCATGCCGGCCATGTTGAAATCTGTGCTTCTGGCAGTAACCTGTCCGCCGATTTCCACAAAGCTGTTTTCATCCAGCAAAGAGGCGATTCTTGTGCTCGCTAAACTTTGTGCTGTGTTACTCATTCTTCAAACCTCCATCTTTCTATTTTCATTATAAAATTTTAAACAAATTTTATACAAGTCTATCATATCTGTTTTTTCGTTTTTTTTCAATACTTTTTCTCACCTTTTTGACAGAAAATAGACAGAAAAATTTCAGATTTTTCCTATTATAAATGGAAGGTCAAACTTGATTTTTCCCGGCCTTTCCTTTTTCAAAAAGTCCTGTTTTCTTTCCGCATCGTACAAAAAAGCCGCCCGGCGGCGGCTTTTCTTACACGTTTTTCCTTCGGTTTAATATAGTTCAATGTGAACCGGAATTCCATTCTCATACTGCATCGCCGGTTCGCCAAGAATCAGCGGACGAAGATACGCCATCATCTCCTCGGTCACATCATGACCATCTTCTGTAATCCAGGAAAGCGGCACTTTCTTTTCTTTATTTGCCACTTCCGATACCGGAACGGAGGTATACTCCACGCGGTAAGGATCCGCGGAGATTCTTCGGATCGATGCCATCTGTCCTCCCTGTTTTTCCAGTGCACACTGGCAGGCTTTCATGCCGAGCATACGGGACTCCTCAAGATCAGTCGCACTCGCAAGATGAGCCGCGCACCGCTGCATCAGGTTCAGTTCAATCGATCTTACCTTACAGCCGATACGGTCACGCACCAGCTCTTCGAGTACTTTTGCAGAACCTGCAATGTAGCTGTGCCCAAACTGATCCTGTGCATCGCTCTGCACCTGCTCAGAAACATAGCGGCCCTCGCTGTCATGGATGCCCTCGCTGATTGCAACCAGAACACTGTCCTTCTGTTCCAGTTTTTCCTGCACATCCTTTAAAAACTGTTCGGTGTCAAAGACCGGCTCGCAAAGATAGATCAGGCTCGGCCCTTCTCCGCCGTTGACACGGGACAGTGCAGACGCTGCCGTCAGCCATCCTGCGTTTCTTCCCATGACCTCCACGATGGTCACAGCCTTCTTTTCATATACATGGCAGTCTCTCTCCAGCTCTGCAAAGGTTGCTGCCAGATATTTTGCCGCAGATCCAAAGCCCGGGCAGTGATCCGTTTCGACAAGATCATTGTCAATCGTCTTTGGCGCCCCGACAACAAACACATCGTCCACACCGTTTTCTTTGCAGTACTTTGACATCTTGTCTACGGTATCCATCGAATCATTTCCGCCGATATAAATAAAATAACGGATCTCATGTCTGCGAAAAATTTGAAGTATTTCTTCAAAATCCTCCTTGTTTTCTTCCGGATCGCCCAGTTTATAACGACAGGAGCCAAGCGCTGCTGCCGGGGTCTGCATCAGAAGAGAGATTTTTTCTGCTGAATCCAGTTTTTTCCAAGATCAAGAAATTTTTCTGCAAGCACGCCTTCAATTCCATTTACCGCACCATAAATATGATCTACTTTTCCGGACAGTACAGCACAGGAAACAACTCCTGCCACCGTTGCATTGATCGCCGCGGTCGGTCCGCCAGACTGCGCTACTAACAGATTTCGCATATGATTTTCCTCCATCTATTCCCACTACTTTCTAAAAGTTTTTCACGAAATCACTTTCGCTTCGTCCTATAGCGTACCATATTTTTTTTCTTCCGTACACCCTGTTTTGCGTTTCCGGGAAAAGCCTGTAGACTTTCACAACGGATTGCAAAGTTTTTCGTTTTTTTCTTGCAGGATTGCCCTTAAAAAGCTATAATAGAAGCAATGTCCACGAAAAGGACGCAGAAAAATATACGTTTCATCAACAAAAAACTGGAGGTTTTTTCATGCAGACCAAGCAAGATGGCCGTCTCGGCACCGAAAAAATCGGGAAACTGATGCTCGAACTGGCCCTTCCCTCTGTCCTCGCACAGATTGTAAATGTACTATATAACATTGTAGACCGCATTTATATCGGCCGGATTCCTGATGTTGGTTCCCTGGCACTGACCGGTGTCGGCGTCACGTTTCCGATTATCACAATCATCTCCGCCTTTGCCGGATTCGCAAGTGGAGGCGGTGCTCCTCTTGCCGCCATCGCACTCGGACAGAAAAACCGGGACCGCGCAGAAAAATTCTTGGAAGCTCCACTTCCCTGCTGCTCTTTTTCTCCGTGTGTCTGATGGCGTTTTTCTTTTCTTTCAGACACCGCTTCTGTACCTCTTTGGTGCAAGCAGCAACACAATCCGATACGCTTCCACGTATATTTCCATTTATCTTGTCGGAACCGTATTTGTCGAGCTGGCTGTCGGATTGAATACTTTTATCAGCTGTCAGGGACACGCACGCACGGCCATGTGCTCCGTTCTCATTGGCGCTGTTATCAACATTGGTCTTGACCCGGTTTTCATCTTCGTTCTTCATATGGGTGTTTCCGGGGCCGCACTTGCTACCATTCTCTCCCAGGCTTTAAGTGCTGCATGGGTTCTTCGGTTTCTTACCTCAAAAAATCAGGTGTCCGCCTTTCTCTTCGCACCATGAAACCGGATTTTTCCATTTTAGGCTCTGTCATGGCACTCGGCATCTCACCATTTATCATGTCTGCAACGGAAAGTGCCATCACAATCGTCATGAACCACGGGCTGCAGACGTACGGCGGCGACCTCTATGTCGGCTCGATGACAATTCTCCAGTCGGTGCTGCAGCTGATTTTCGTACCGGTCAACGGCTTTACGAACGGTGTACAGCCGATCATCAGCTACAACTTTGGTGCAGGCCAGTTTGACCGTGTCCGCCAGACAATCCGGCGCATGATCGCCATTACTTTTACTGCCGCTTTCGTCTACGTTGTATTCGCAATGCTTCGTCCGGCTCTTTTTGCCGGTCTTTTCACGACTGACCCGGAACTGATTGTCATCGTAGAGAAGGTACTTCCGGTTTACATTGCCGGCATGGCAATTTTCGGACTGCAGAGCGGCGTACAGAGTTCCTTCCTCGGTCTTGGCCAGGCGAAGATTTCTCTTTTTATTGCACTGCTTCGAAAAGTCATCCTTCTGATTCCGCTTGCACTCATTCTGCCGCATTTCTTCGGTGTCATGGGCGTTTACTATGCAGAACCGATCGCTGATGTATGTTCTGTTATCACTGCCGTTACGCTGTTTCTCTGCAATATCCGGAAAATTCTTTCAACGGAAACACTTGCAAAAGTAACTCATACCGAAGAGTGACAAAAGAGGCGCTCTGCGACCTTTTCCATGCACCACCCATAATCAATTTTCTCGATCGTTTCGGCTGCATAGACGGGATATTCCGCGAGAAGAATCCCGTCGATCGAATACGTAACCGAACCGACCTTTTCTCCTTTCTTTACCGGGGCTTTCAAAAGCTCCGGTAAAAAAATGTCTTTTTCCGGTATTTCTGTCTCTTTCAGAAGAGCGGGAAGCGAGCGCGCCGGATCAAGCGCCGGACTTGTAAGGGTAAGGCGGGCGCTGCTTTTTACCTGCAGCATCCCGTCGTAAACACCGTCTGCTACTTCAATCTGCCCTGGGTTCCAGCTATGGTCCAGCACGTCACGATACATATACGATTCCAGCCCGTAGTTTAAAAGCTTTGCGGCATCCGCCCATTTATAGTTTTTATGGCTGGGCCATCCGCATGCAAGCAACGACACAATCAGACGCTTTCCATCCCGCTCCAGCGCACCGGTATAACAGTAACCGGCTTTTGCCGTGAAGCCGGTTTTTCCCGAAACAGCTCCATCCATCTGATCCAGCAGTGCGTTGTGATTATAGCAGTTGAACATGTTTTTCTTTTCCAGATCCCAGAAGGTATAGGACCGCGTCTGCGTCACTGCGAGAAACTGGGCGGCTTTCGGTGAAATCCAGACACAGTATCGCATGATCCGTGCCAGATCAGCTGCTGTCGTGTGGTGATCTCCGCCTGCGTCAGAAGCATCGAGACCGTTCGGCGTCACAAAATGCGTATCCGTACAGCCGATTGCTGCGGCTTTTTCATTCATAAGCGATGCAAATTCCTCTACACTTCCGCCGATGGTCTCTGCAATCATTACCGCCGCGTCGTTATGCGATTCCAGCATCAGGGAATACAGAAGATCGCCAAGCAGAAACTGTTCTCCCTCCCGCACACCGAGATGTACTTTCGGCGCTGCGGCTGCTTTAGCCGATGCAGTTGCGACCGTCTGCTCTTGTCCGTTTTCCAGTGCCAGAATGCATGTCATGATTTTCGTTGTGCTCGCCATTGCCATAGGATCTGTCTCGCGTTTTCCGAACAGCACACGGCCGGTATCGCCATCCATCAGGCATGCCGCCGTTGCAAACAGCTGATTCGGCTCGCTCTCCTGCTCTGTCGCAGTCACGGACACACTTCCCAAAAACAGAAGCAGGATTCCCAGGAAAAAACCTGTCTTGTTTCTTCTTTTTCTGTTCAAAATCAGATCCCCCTTGTGTTTTTTCTCTTTAAAAATGGAAAAGCCGGACGCTCTTTTGGGACCGGCTTTTTGTCTGCTTCTTCTTCATTATATGAGGTTTCCTGCAAAATCATGGTAAAATTTCACAAAGTTATTGACACTGCGATCCATATCATGTATAATTCCCCGTGTTTGTATAGAATTACTAAACTTTTTGTTTATTTTTACTGAGATTTCCTGAGAATCCGTATTCAGCAAAAGGATCCCGGGAAAGACTTTGGATGCAGAAAGGATTTTTTATGGAAATCGGAAAAAAAATCAGGGAACTGCGGATGTGGAAAGGGCTGACGCAGGAGGAACTGGCAGATCGGAGCGAGCTGTCAAAGGGATTTATTTCCCAGCTTGAAAACGATGTGACCTCTCCCTCGATCGCCACGCTGGTTGATGTTCTTACCTGCCTTGGAACGGATCTAAAAACGTTTTTCGGCGAAGAGCAGGACAATCAGGTTGTCTTTTGCGAAGAAGATTACTTTGTAAAGACCGCTGAAGCGCAGGGCAACGAGATCGCATGGATCGTTCCGAATGCACAGAAAAACAGGATGGAGCCAATCCGGCTGACGCTGCAAAGCGGCGCGTGCACCGAGATTGATTCACCGCATGAAGGCGAGGAATTCGGCTATGTACTTTCCGGCCGTATTCTCCTTCATCTTGGAGATGAATGCCACAAAGTGAAGAAAGGGGAAAGCTTCTACTATCCCGCTTCCTGTAATCACTATCTGGAAAATCCGGGTAAAACACCGGCCATCATTCTCTGGGTCAGTTCACCGCCTTATTTTTAGATTTTTTACACCGCGTGATTTTCACGAGAAACGGTGTTCCAAATTTCACAACCCGAAAGGAGCATATTACACATGAGTACCAAATTACTTGATCTGGTCAACATCACAAAATCGTACGACGGAGTTACCATTCTGGATGATCTGAATCTTTATATCCGTGAAAACGAATTTCTTACCCTCCTTGGCCCGAGCGGCTGCGGAAAAACAACCACATTACGTATCCTCGGCGGTTTTGAGACACCGGATGCCGGAAAGGTTTTATTTAACGGACAGGATATCACCCAGCTTCCGCCGAACAAACGCCAGTTAAATACGGTGTTCCAGAAATATGCTCTTTTCACGCATATGACAATTGCGGAAAACATTGCTTTCGGGCTGAAAATCAAAGGAAAATCCAAAGCATATATCGATGACAAAATCAAATACGCATTAAAACTTGTTAACCTTGAGGGTTACGAAAACCGCTCCCCGGCGCTTCTCTCCGGCGGCCAGCAGCAGCGAATCGCCATTGCGCGCGCGATTGTCAACGAACCAAAAGTTCTGCTTCTGGATGAGCCGCTCGGCGCACTTGACTTAAAGCTCCGTCAGGATATGCAGTACGAGTTGATCCGTCTGAAAAACGAGCTTGGTATCACCTTTGTCTATGTCACCCATGATCAGGAAGAGGCGCTTACTATGTCGGACACGATTGTTGTCATGAACCAGGGTTATATCCAGCAGATCGGCACACCGGAAGACATCTACAATGAGCCGCAGAACGCATTCGTTGCAGACTTCATCGGTGACAGCAACATTCTCGACGGCATCATGATTGAGGACCGTCTCGTCGAGATTCTCGGTGCGAAGTTCGAGTGCGTTGATGTCGGATTCGGCAAAAACAAACCGATCGACGTTGTGATCCGCCCGGAGGATATTGATCTTGTGAAGCCGGAGGAAGGTACCATCCGCGGACGTGTCACCCATCTGATTTTCAAAGGTGTTCACTATGAGATGGAGGTTACGGTGAACGGCTTTGAGCTTCTCGTTCACTCTACCGATCTGTTCCCGGTCGGACAGGAAGTCGGCATTCACGTCGATCCGTTCGATATCCAGATTATGAACAAACCGGAATCCGAAGATGAGGAGGCGGCAGCCATTGAAGAGTAATAAATTAAAGAAATGGCTGGCAGCACCGTATGCCGTCTGGGCTGCCGGTTTCATCATCATCCCGCTGATCCTGATTCTCTACTATGCGTTCACCGGGGAAGAAGGCGGCTTTACCCTTTCGAATTTCGCCTACGTTGCGACGAAGGAAAACATCAAGGCACTCGGCCTGGCGCTGTGGCTGTCGCTTCTTAGCACCGCGCTCTGTCTTTTGCTTGCCTATCCGCTTGCCATGATTCTGGCAAACCGGAATGTCAATCAGACCAGCTTTATTGTGCTGATCTTCATTCTCCCGATGTGGATGAATTTTCTGCTCCGTACGCTTGCATGGCAGACACTGCTTGAGAAAACGGCGTCATCAACAGCATCCTCGCGTTTTTCCATCTGCCCGGCATTTCCATCATCAATACGCCGGGAGCGATCATTCTCGGTATGGTGTATAACTTCCTGCCGTTTATGGTTCTGCCGATCTACAATGTTCTGATTAAGATCGACCGTGATGTCATCAACGCAGCAAGGGACCTCGGAGCAAACAGTGTGCAGACGTTTCTGAAAGTAACGCTGCCGCTCACCACGCCGGGTATCGTAAGCGGTATTACCATGGTATTCATCCCGGCGCTTACAACCTTTGTTATTTCCGACCTGCTCGGCGGAAGCAAGATCCTTCTGATCGGAAACGTCATCGAGCAGGAGTTCAAACAGACCAACAACTGGAATGCCGGAAGTGCACTCTCCACAGTCCTGATGATCTTCATCATCCTGTCGATGGTTCTGATGAACAAATACGATAAAGACGGGGAGGGAACGGCATTTTGAGAAAGAAACTGGAAAAAATTTACATGGCGCTCATTTTTATTCTTCTGTATGCGCCGATTGTCACCCTTGTGGTGCTCTCCTTTAACGCTTCAAAAACGCGTGCCAAATGGGGCGGCTTCACCCTGCACTGGTACCGCTCACTGTTTGCCAATACAGAGATCATGAATGCGCTGTATACGACACTGATCATCGCGCTTCTTGCCTCTGCGATTGCGACTGTGCTTGGAACGCTTGCGTGCATCGGCATCAACAGCATGTCGAAAAAGAGCCGGACGGTTTTCATGGGCATCACCAATATTCCGATGCTGAACGGTGAGATCGTCATGGGTATCTCGCTGATGCTGCTCTTTATCATCTGCCGCATTCAGCTTGGATTCGGTACCATTCTGATGGCACATATTACGTTCAATGTTCCTTACGTTATCTTGAGCGTTATGCCGAAATTAAAGCAGACGAACAAATCGACGTACGAGGCAGCTCTCGATCTTGGTGCCTCTCCGCTGCATGCATTCTGGAAAGTTATCTTCCCGGACATCATGCCGGGCGTTGTTTCGGGCTTTCTGCTCTCCTTTACGATGTCCCTCGATGATTTCGTTATCACCTACTTCACCAAGGGACCGGGCGTTGATACGCTCTCCACAAAGATTTATGCCGAAGTCCGCAAGGGAATCAAGCCGGAGATGTACTCGCTCTCCACGATTCTTTTTGTCACCGTACTGCTTCTGCTGCTCCTTGTGAATGTGAATCCTTCTCCGAAGGAAGAAAAAGAGGAGGCAAAAGAGCGCGAGGCTATGGCGAAGAAGGGCATCCGTTTCCGCATCACGAAACGGGTGGTCTTCCGCCGGATTCTTCCGATCGCCATGGTGCTTGTCATCGGCGGCGGCGGTATTTACTACGGAAGCCAGAATGCTTCAGCCGGCGGCTCCCAGCAGCTGATTGTGTACAACTGGGGCGAATATATGGATTCTGATGTCATCGATATCTTTGAGGAAGAAACCGGTATCCACGTTGTTTACGAGGAGTATGAGACGAACGAAATCATGTATCCGAAGATCAAATCCGGTGCGATTTCCTACGATCTTGTCTGCCCGTCCGACTATATGATTCAGAAGATGATCCAGAACGATCTGCTGCAGCCGATCAACTTTGACCATATTCCGAACGCTTCCAACATTGGAGATATGTACTACGAGACTTCCGAGCAGTTCGACCCGGGCAATCTCTACTCGATCCCGTACTGCTGGGGAACAGTTGGTATTCTGTACAACAAAAAAATGGTAAGCGAGCCGATCGACTCCTGGTCTGTTCTGTGGGATACCAATTACCGCGACAGCATTCTGATGCAGGACAGCGTGCGCGATGCGTTTGCTGTTGCTTTAAAGGATCTGGGATACTCCTTAAACTCCACCAATATCAAGGAGCTGACGGAGGCGAAGGATCTGCTTGTGACACAGAAACCTCTCGTGCAGGCGTACGTTGTGGATCAGGTGCGTGACAAGATGATCGGAAATGAGGCGGCTATCGGCGTTATTTACTCCGGTGAAGCTATCTACACGAAGCGTGAAAACCCGGATCTGGAATACGTTGTTCCAAAAGAAGGCTCCAACGTCTGGATCGATTCCTGGTGCATTCCAAAAGATGCGCAGCATGTCGAGAACGCAGAGAAATTCCTGAATTTCCTCTGCCGGCCGGACATCGCACTGAAAAACTTTGAGTATATTACCTACTCTACGCCGAATGATGCGGCGCGTGAACTGATTGAGGATGACGATATCCGAAACAGTGAAATCGCCTTCCCGGATGAGGAAACGCTTGCACGGTGCGAAACCTTTACGTATCTTGGCGATGATGCCGATGAGGTTTACAACCAGCTGTGGCGTGAAGTAAAATCAAATTAAAGATCTGCTTTCGGACAAAAAAAGATCCCGGTCAGGAATTCTTAGGAAAGATTCCTGCCGGGATTTTTCTATTCTTACTGTTGCTCTCAAAAGTCTGTTTTAATCAAAATTGTGGTCAAAGCGCGGGGAAAGCGTTCCGTTTCCATGGAGCACTTCATCCAGCTTTACAAGCTCCTGCGGCGCCTCTGCAAGCGCTCTTTCGTACAGGTGGACAAGATTCCGTGTGCCCGCTTCGCATTCCTTCTGAGGCCTTCCAGGCATCACACGGCCGCCCATCGAATCATAGCAGCCGACCAGTTTCATCGCTCCAAGAAGAAGGCTTCTTACCGCACTGCTGCGGCAGATCGTGATTCTCGTCCAGAGCTTCATGCCCTTCAGGCATTCGACAATTTCTGTTTCCCCGATTTCCGGAAAACAGCGGTGGATGACCTTGTTGCCGTCGGTGTGCGGGCAGATCGGCGATGCCGGACGGTATACGAGCGGATCGAGACCGTCCTCCAGCATGAAGTACTGGTCAAGGCTCGTCTCAATCTTTGCATGGGAAATTCCAGTGTGATCCACAAATTTCCCGATATACGGATGACACGTCGAATCGAGAAGGTAATGGCAGGCAAAGCCTAACAGATACGCTTCCATCGCCTCTGACGGGCTCTGCTGATACTTTTTCACCTCATCCTCGAACAGAACGGAAGCCGTCTGCTCATGCAGAAACGTTCCGTAATCAGACACACGGTTTTTCGAGAACGGATGGTAATAAAAGAAGATATCCGGCCCGTGCAGTCCGATCAGATACAATTTTTTGTTTTCTCGAATGATCTTTTTCAAATTTGCCGGAAGCTGTTCATAGACTTCTCTTCCGAACCTGTCGTGTGCGTACGTAGTAGGCATATCGGTATCTCCCTTCTTTTTCTCCTGCCGGATCAGACATCCAGCTTGATCTGCATTTCCTCTTCCACTTCTGCGCGGAAGTCCTCCATCTTGACCGGACTGATCTCCGGCAGATTGTCGGTGGAATCGACGCCGAAGTTCCGCAGGAATTCTTCGGTCGTGCCGAACACAATCGGGCGGCCCGGCGCGTCGAGACGGCCAAGCTCCTGCACCAGATTGTACTCCACCAGTTTGTTGACCGCGTGATCGCTCTTGACGCCGCGGATCTTGTCGATCTCCTGCTTCGTGACCGGCTGCTTGTAGGCAATGATCGAGAGGGTCTCCATCATGACGTCGGTCAGAACCGCCTTCTTCGGCTGCATGGCGATGTTGACAAGATAATCATAATATTCCTGTTTCGTGCACATCTGATACGCATTTTCAAGCTCCACGATGTGGATGCCGCGGTCTTTCGTATTATATTTTTCCATCATATGGTTCAGAATCCTGCGGGTCGTCTCCGTGTCATGGCCGATCGCTTTTGCAATCCTTCCCAGCTCCACGGAATCTCCCATCGCAAAAAGGACTGCCTCGATGGCTGCTTCCGCCTCCTCGACCGAAGAGGGGCGTCTTGCCTCACCCAGGGCAGTTTCTTTATTCCTGTTCTGTTCTTCCATCTGTCTTGTCCTCACTGTCTGTCTCGTCTGTATACGGCACAACTACGGTGTCTTCATCCTCCAGGGATTCAATCAGGATATCCCCGAAAAGCTCCTCCTGGCTGATCCGGATTTTGCCGGTTTTCATCAGCTCCAGGATTGCAAGGAAGGTGACAATCACATGCACCTTGCCCGGCTGGGATTCCAAAAGGTCGCGGAAGCTGAAGCGGCGTTTTTTAACTGCAAACTGCTCGACATACGTCATCTTGTCCGGCAGGCTGACCTCTTCTTTTTCGATCTTTCCGAACTTGCTTCGGATCGGGTCGATCTTGTCCTCCTGGCGCTTTAAAATCATTTTATAGATCGTATGGAGCTTCGCGAGAGAAATCTGCGAGAGGAGCTCGGAGGTGTCGACCGGCGTCCTGTACTCCAGCACTTCTCTTGGAAGCGTCGGTTCCTTGTACACGGAACGGCTCGCTTCGTTCATGCGGTCACGCAGCTCGTACGACATGTACTTGTACATTTTGTACTCTAAAAGCTGCTGCACCAGCTCGGCTCTCGGGTCCTCTTCCTCGCCTTCCTCATTCACTTCTTTCGGAAGCAGCATGCGGCATTTGATATCCAGAAGCGTCGCCGCCATGACCATGAACTCGCTCATGATGTCGAGGTCTTCCCGCTCCATATGATGAATGTATTCCAGATACTGGTCCGTAATCTCTACAATGGGGATATCGTAAATATCTATTTTGTTTTTATCGATCAGGTGAAGAAGAAGGTCCAGCGGTCCTTCAAACACCGGAAGCTTTACTGGTATCGCCATGTGCTCTGTTCTCCCTTACGTTTTCCCGATATCTGTAATAATCAATTCTCTTCTGTTCCAGATGCGGACCGGAATGGTGTGTTCGCCCGTTCCTGCACTGATGATCTGGCAGGTGCCGCCCGTCAGGAACAGCCCGCGGCAGTTTTTCGAAAAAAGGCGGAAATCCGGCGTCACAAGCCCCCGGTGCGCGCCAAGGCCCACCACGCCGCCGTGATAATGGCCGGAAAGCGTCAGATCGGCTCCATATGATGCATAGGAGCTGCGGTAGGCAGGGTGATGCGCCAGCAGAATGCCGTAGCGCGCCGGATCCGGTTTTCCAAGATGGTCCGTCAGTTCCGAAACCGGCAGCGGTCCGCGGTAAAAGCGGTTGTAATAGGTGCGGTCCATGGCATAGCCGTAGATCCGGACCGGACAGCCGCTGATGGTAAAATCCGCCGTCTCATTTTCCAGATAGCAGATTCCTGCCTTTTTCAGGCGCTCCCGGAGCTTTTCATACAGATCGCCGTACTGTTCCGGATACAGCTTCAGACGGTATTCGTGGTTTCCGCAGCCATAGATTACCTGGTATTCCTCCGCAAGACGTTCCGCGAAACTCAGACCCGGGTCGAGGTTCTCCCCCGGCTTTGCCACAATCTGGTCCCCGCCGATGATGACAAGATCCGGAGCCGCCTCATCGATGACTGCCTTTAACACCGTGTTATCCGGGCCAAACTCCATATTGTGAAGATCACTGATAAACGCCAGACGAAAACCGTTTCCTTCCGGAAATTTTCCATTTGACGAAAGTTTGTAATAGGTCGTTGTAAATTTTCTCATACCGTTCATTATACTTGATTTTTCGGTGTATGACAACCCGTTTTCCCTGCTGTTTATAAGCCCAATGCCTGTTTTGCCAGCTGATCGGCTTTTTCGTTGTAGGTGACGCCGGTGTGGCCCTTTACTTTGCAGAAGCGGATCGCAACTTTGGCCGATGCCAGATCGTAAAAATTCCGGTAATCGATGGTTCCCTGTTTTTTCGCCTGCCATTCTCTCGTACACCAGCTTGCGATTCCCTGGTAATCGTGATAGATGGCCAGCTCCGGAATATCATGTGTCAGGCAGTAAGCCATGGCCAGCTCTGCGCCCTTGATCTCGCCTGCCACATTCCGCATGGAGACGAGATCCGGGTCGCTGTATTCTTCTGCAAGATTCAACTCTTTTCCGTCCAGGAAGAGGACCACACCGCAGGAGAACTTTCCGAGCGCATGCTGATAGCTTCCATCCACGTATGCGACGGCGCTCCTGCCGACACCGGCGTATTCCGGGTCTTCGCATGGTTTTTCTGCCAGAATCAGGTGTTCCCAGTCCCAAGAAGAAGGATCGGGTGCTGCCGTGCTCTGTACTGCCTTTCGTTCCGGGGCAGCGGAATACGTTCCTTTTGTTTCCCGCAGCAATGGTTCCGGCATTTTACCGCCGCCCAGAAAGGCCTCTGCCTCCTCCAGACGCTCAAATCCCTTGTAAATTGCGCCAGGATAACCGTGTACCTGCGCTTTGCACGCATCCCATGTCCGGTAGATGCCCGGAACCTTTCCCTGTTTTACCGCATAGTAATTTTTCTTTGCCATGTTTTTCTCCTTTTCGCGCATGATACTCCGGCTTTATGCCGTCCCAAGAAAATATTGTTTCATCGTACATCCGAACAGGTCCCACATGCCGGCTCTTGCCACGTCTGCTCCATATAAAATCGCAACGGAACCAAGTTCCTCACCGTCTGCTTTGTAAACAACTCTTCCGGCACACTCGCCTTTCTGGATAGGGGCCTGCACCTCTTCCGGCAGTTCTATCGTTTTTTCCACTTCACCGATCACCGTCCCGCCCGTCGCAAGATAGCGGAATTCTTCCGCATATTCCAGTTCTGCCGTATCCTGCTTTCCATAAACAACCGAAAGTTCCGGCAGGGGATCGCGTTCCCGGTCTATGTAGATGCTGCAGGACGAAAACCCATACTGGAACAGTGACGCCGCATCTGCAAACCGCACCTTGTAGTCCGGTGCTCCCATCACGACTGCCAGCATCGTCAGATCATTTTTCTTCGCCACTGCCGAGACGCAGTACTTCGCCTTCGAGGTGCTTCCTGTTTTCAGTCCCACACAGCCCTCATAGCCGCGGATCAGCTTATTTGTATTGGTGAGGGTGAATGGTTTGCTTCCCTTCTGTGTGACATGCGTAATCTCTTCCATCCAGATAGAGGAATAGTTCAGGATCTGCGGAAAGCGCTCGATCAGCTCCCGAGACATTTTCGCCACATCTGCCGCTGTCGTGTAATGGCCATCGGAATCCGTGAGGCCGCAGCAGTCCTCAAACTTCGTGTCGTTCATGCCGAGTTCTTTTGCTTTCTGGTTCATCCGGCTGACGAACTCGCTTTCTGTCCCCGCAATATGCTCTGCCATCGCTACAGATGCATCGTTTCCCGAAGCAACGACAATACACTTGATCATCGTCTCAACGGTCTGCTTTTCGCCCTCTTCCAGAAAAACCTGGGACCCGCCCATACTTCTGGCGTGCGCACTCGTCGTCACTTCGTCGGTCAGCTGGAGCGTCCCTTTTTCGAGCTCTTCAAAAATCAGCAGCAGCGTCATGATTTTTGTGATGCTCGCCGGGCTTCGCTGTTCCGACGCATTTTTCTCGTACAGAACAGTTCCGGTCTGTGCCTCCATCAAAAGAACAGACGGCGAAGTCAGCCCAAGGTCCGGTGTCATCTCCGGTGCTGTCTCCTCCGTCTCTTCTGTTTTCTGTTCCGTTGTTTCGTTCTGCTGCTTGTCGGAAGATTCTCCATTCTGCTCTGCCGCAGTCACTTTCAAGGGCGCTGCAAGAAGCGCCAGGATCATCAGCAGGCTCCAGACGATATTTCGTGTTCTTCTCTTCATATTCCCCCGAAACATCTGCTCTTTCTTCCCTACAGGCTATGCAGACGACCGCAGAACTATGCTGTCTGTTCCGTTTACAGCAGCGGTGCCAGAAACTTCAGCGCACCGCGGAGTGCACGGACTGCAAAATTTTTCTTTCGGCAGTAGTCCATATTGATCTGCTCACACTGTTCAAACGTGGTCAGCGCATCCTCTTTTACCTGGGCAACCGCACTGCTGCCGTACATCCAGACACCGCACTCAAAATGCAGGTACATGCTCCGGTAATCCATGTTGATCGTTCCGACCGTCGCAACTTCATCATCACAGACAAAGCTCTTGGAATGGATAAAGCCCGGCGTATACTGGTACATCTGAACGCCGGATTCCAGCAGGATCTCGTAATTGGCCTGCGTCAGAATATAGACAATCTTCTTATCCGGGATGCCCGGCGTTACAATCCGCACATCGACTCCGCGCTTTGCCGCCATGCAGAGAGCGGTCAGCGTCTCGTTGTCCGGAATCAGATACGGAGTAAAAATATAAAGATATTTTTTCGCCTGTGAAATAATGTTCAGATAAACATGCTCGCCTACTGTCTCTCCATCCAGCGGGGAATCGCCGTACGGCTGCACAAAACCGTCTTTTTTAAACGCTTCCTCGTGATAGATCTCCGGCCGGTATGATTCGAAATTGCATTCCATACCGGTGATTGTGCTCCACATCTGCAGAAACATCACCGTAAAACTCCATACCGCCTCACCATGCAGACAGATTCCGGAATCCTTCCAGTGGCCGAACCGCTCCTTGCGGTTAATGTATTCGTCCGCAAGATTAATGCCGCCCGTGAAAGCCGTATGACCGTCGATCACGGCAATTTTCCGGTGGTCACGGTTATTTAAAATGACATTCAGCACCGGTCGGAACTGATTGAACGCCGCACACTTGATGCCCATCTGCTGCAGCGATTTATAATACTGATACGGCAGCGTCGTCACGCAGCCGAAATCATCGTAAATCAGCCGCACATCCACACCGGCGGCCGCTTTTTCCTTCAGAATCTCCAGCACCGTATCCCACAGATACCCCTCGCTGATGATGAAATATTCCATAAAAATGTAGTGTTCTGCCTTTTTGAGTTCCTCAATAAAGTGCTCAAACCATACATCTCCCAGCGGGTAATACTCTGTTTCTGTGTTTTCATAAACAGGATAATGCGCATAATTGGTCAGATAGGAAGACTGCCCCGCTGCCAGGATATTTTCTTCCTCGAGCTTTTTACGCGTCTCTTCTTCCTCTCCAAGAACGCCTCCCTGCGAAAGCAGAACTGTATCGTAATGTGTACGGAATTTTCTTGCCACACTGGAATGGCCGAGAATGCCGTACAGGCAGATTCCGGTTACCGGAAGCGCCAGGATACAGACTGCCCACATCAGTTTGTAGCCGGGATTCATTTTCGGATTATTGATAATCGAAAGCACTGCAATCAGGGAAAGGATCGTGACCGCATAGTTGATGTAGACAGATTTTTCATTGAGCTGCATCATAATTCCGGCCAGCCAGCAAAATTCCAGAAGAAGTGCAACACCGATAATGACCATACGGCTGGTAAGCAGCTTCAGAATCTTTTTCACGATACGAAACAGCTTGTTTGCTATTTTGTACAAAATTCTCATTTGTCACCGCCTTGCTGTTTTGTCAAAACCTGCGACTTTAAGTTACAAGTATAAAAATCCCCGGCAAAACAGATCGCCGGGGATTTTTTGCACATTAATTATACTTACGTTTTCTGGCAGCTTCAGATTTCTTTTTACGACGAACACTTGGTTTCTCGTAATGCTCTCTTTTACGAATCTCCTGCTGAATGCCAGCTTTTGCACAGCTACGCTTAAATCTGCGTAAAGCGCTGTCCAACGTTTCGTTTTCTTTAACGATTACATTTGACATAGTCTCACACCTAACCTCCCTCCAGTTGTAGATTGTGCATAATACAACTGTATGGGTATTTTTTGCACTGTTCTTATTATACCAGAAAAATCTCGTACGTCAACAAGTTTTTTCATTTTTTTGCAAAATTTTTCCCTGCCGCCTGCCTGGCTCCTTTTTCTGCCCTGCAGGCGGCAGGATTTTGTGCTGTTTTTCCTGCTTATTGTTATGCGATCTGGCCTTCCAGTACCTCAGCAGCTTTTGCAACTGCTTCGTCGATCTTCTCCGGATTCTTTCCGCCGGCCTGTGCCATGTTCGGACGTCCACCGCCGCCGCCGCCGACAACGGCTGCCACTTCTTTGATCAGTTTTCCGGCATGTGCACCTTTCTTCATCGCATCATCGGTTACCATGGCAAGAAGGCTTACTTTACCGTCCTTTGCAGATGCCAGAACAACAACGCCGCTTCCCAGTTTTTCTTTCAGCTGGTCGCCAAGGTCACGCAGTCCGTTCATATCGACATCCGGTACGGATGCAGCGAGAAGTTTTACACCTTTGACTTCGGTTACTTTATCCATAACATCGCCGAGCGCTTCTTTTGCCAGTTTGCTCTTTAAGGACTCATTCTCTGCCTGGAGTGCCTTTGCCTCTGCCTGCAGATGAGCGATCTTCTCGAGGAGATCCGCCGGTGTTGTCTTTAAGAGAGCTGCTGCCTCATGTATTTTCTCTTCCTGTGCTTTATAGTATGCAGTAACAGACGGTCCGGTCAGAGCTTCGATTCTGCGGACACCTGCTGCAACGCCTGCCTCAGAAACAAGTTTGAACAGTCCAATTTCAGCGGTATTCTTTACATGGGTACCACCGCAGAGCTCTTTGGAGAAGTCTCCCATGGAAACGACACGTACTTTGTCGCCGTATTTCTCACCGAACAGAGCCATCGCGCCGGATTTCTTTGCTTCCTCAGTATCCATGATGTCGGTTACAACCGGGATCTGCTCCTGAATTTTTTCATTTACCAGATTCTCAACTTTTTCCAGTTCTTCCGGTGTCATAGCCTGGAAGTGGGCAAAGTCGAAACGGAGTCTGGTCGGGGTTACGAGAGAACCTTTCTGCTCTACGTGTGCACCGAGAACAGTCTTTAATGCCTTCTGCAGAAGGTGTGTTGCGCTGTGGTTCTTCTCGATATTTTTTCTTGCCTCTTCGTTGACCTGAAGTGTAACTTCCTCGCCGTTTGAAATCATACCGGATTTCATGACACCGACGTGGCCGTATTTTCCGCCGCGGAGTTTGATGGTATCTTCTACTTCGAATACACCATTTGCTCCTTTGATGATACCGCAGTCGCCTTCCTGACCGCCCATGGTAGCGTAGAACGGAGTTTTCTCTACGAAAATGGTTCCCTTCTGGCCTTCCATCAGAGATTCTGCAATCTCAGTCTCTGTCGTCAGAACGGTTACTTTGGAGGTATCCTCCAGATGATCGTATCCGGTAAACTCAGTTGTTACGGATGGGTCGATCTCATCGTAAACGGTTGCATCAGCACCCATGTAGTTTGTTACTTCACGGCTCGATCTTGCACGCTCTCTCTGCTCTTCCATTGCTGCATGGAAACCGTCCTCGTCGATGCCGTAGCCCTTCTCCTCGAGGATCTCTTTGGTCAGATCCAGCGGGAATCCGTAGGTATCGTACAGTTTGAATGCATCCTGTCCGTCCAGAACTTTTTTGCCTTCGCTCTGCATTTTTTCTTCGAGCTCGGAGAGGATATGAAGTCCCTGGTCGATGGTTTTGTTGAACTGGGTCTCCTCGTTGTTCAGAACGTTGAAGATGAAATCTTTTTTCTCTTCAAGTTCCGGATATCCGTCTTTGGAGCCTTCGATTACGCTTGCGGAAAGGCGGGCAAGGAACAGTCCGTCAATGCCAAGCAGACGGCCATGACGTGCTGCACGGCGGATCAGACGGCGCAGTACGTAGCCTCTTCCTTCGTTGGTCGGCATGATTCCATCGGAAATCATGAATGTTGCGGAACGGATATGGTCTGTGATAAGGCGGATGGAAACATCGGTCTCATGATCTTTATCATACTCTTTTCCGGAGATTTCGCATACTTTGTTGCGGAGTGCCTGAATGGTGTCGACATCGAAGATGGAATCTACATCCTGTACGACAACGGCCAGACGCTCAAGTCCCATACCGGTATCAATGTTCTTCTGGATCAGGTCGGTGTAATGGCCCTCGCCGTCGTTGTTGAACTGGCTGAATACGTTGTTCCATACTTCCATGTAACGGTCACACTCGCAGCCAACGGTACATCCCGGTTTGCCGCAGCCGTATTTTTCTCCGCGGTCATAATAAATCTCAGAACACGGACCGCACGGACCTGCGCCATGCTCCCAGAAGTTGTCCTCTTTTCCAAAACGGAAAATACGGTCTGCCGGGATGCCGATCTCTTTGTTCCAGATATCAAATGCTTCATCATCGTCCTGATAGATGGATGGGTACAGACGATTCGGATCGAGCCCTACTACCTGTGTTAAAAACTCCCAGGACCATGCGATTGCTTCGTGTTTGAAATAATCACCGAAGGAAAAGTTTCCGAGCATCTCAAAGAAGGTGCCGTGACGGGCTGTTTTTCCTACATTTTCAATATCGCCGGTACGGATACATTTCTGGCATGTTGTTACTCTTCTTCTCGGCGGAATCTCTGCGCCTGTGAAGTAAGGTTTCAGCGGAGCCATACCGGAGTTGATCAGTAAAAGACTTTTATCGTTGTGTGGAATCAACGAAAAACTCTTCATAGCAAGATGTCCTTTGCTCTCGAAGAACTCAAGAAACATCTTTCGTAATTCGTTTACGCCATATTTTTCCATGACTGTTTGTCCTCCAAATAATTCAGTGTGTCCCGGAATTTCTTCCGGGAATCCATTCTTTTATAATAGCACACTTAATTATTTAACGCAAATTTTTTTGAAATTCTTCTTTCCTTTTTTCAGAACGATACCGTCCTCGCCGAAGGCTGCTTTTTCTACGGCATATTTCGGATCTGTGATTTTCTCACCGTCTACGGATACACCGCCCTGCTCTACGGCACGGCGTCCTTCGTTTCTGGTCTTTGCAAGCTCTGCTTTGACAAGAAGGGTTACGATATCGATTTTATCGTCCGTGAAATCCTCTGCAGAAAGTTCACTGGTCGGCATATGCTCGGAGCTTCCGGTAGAGAATACGGCACGTGCGCCTTCCTGCGCTTTCTTTGCTTCTTCCTCGCCGTGTACCATGGAGGTCAGCTCATAGGCCAGGATCTCTTTTGCCTCGTTCAGCTTGCTTCCTTCCCAGGAATCCATCTCGTCGATCTGCTCCAGCGGCAGGAAGGTCAGCATACGGATACATTTTAAGACATCGGCATCGTCCACGTTTCTCCAGTACTGGTAGAAATCGAACGGGCTGGTCTTGTTCGGGTCAAGCCATACAGCGTTTCCTGCGGTTTTACCCATCTTCTTGCCCTGAGAGTCGGTCAGAAGGGTGATGGTCATTGCATAGGCATCTTTTCCAAGTTTACGGCGGATCAGTTCGGTTCCTCCCAGCATGTTGGACCACTGGTCATCGCCGCCGAACTGCATATTGCAGCCGTATTTCTGGAACATGTGATAGAAGTCGTAGCTCTGCATAATCATATAGTTGAACTCCAGGAAGGAAAGACCTTTTTCCATACGCTGTTTGTAGCACTCTGCACGGAGCATGTTGTTGACGCTGAAGCATGCACCTACCTCACGGAGCAGTTCTACATAGTTCAGGTTCAGCAGCCAGTCTGCGTTGTTGAGCATCATAGCTTTTCCCTCGCCGAACTCGATGAAACGCTCCATCTGACGTTTGAAGCACTCTGCGTTGTGGTCGATCTCCTCGCGGGTCAGCATTTTTCTCATATCGGTTCTTCCAGACGGGTCACCGATCATGGTGGTGCCGCCGCCGATCAGGGCGATCGGTTTGTTTCCTGCCATCTGCATCCGTTTCATCAGGGTCAGTGCCATGAAGTGACCTGCGGTCAGACTGTCTGCGGTGCAGTCGAATCCGATATAGAACGTTGCTTTTCCATTGTTTACCAGGTCTCTGATTTCATCTTCGTCGGTTACCTGTGCCAGAAGGCCTCTGGCGATCAGTTCGTCATAAATCTGCATTTTGTTTTTCTCCTTTTTTCGGTTGACTTTCGGGTATGTGTTACCGTCTGGGACCAAAGTTTTTTATACAAAAAGACTCCCGTCCTTTCCGATTCAAAGGACGAGAGCCCGTATCTCCCGTGTTACCACCTTACTTCACAGCTGTCTCACGGCAGCTGCCTTTGTCGGTATCCAAAACCTCTGAATACCCTGACGCTGTAACGTTCGTCTCTTACGTCGCAGCCTACTAAAAACGTGCATCATAGTTCTTCTGCCGCCCGTTTTATTCGGTGCGCAACTCCGGGATGTATTCGAATCGTACAGAACCTGCATGCGCCTCTCATCTGCCGGCTGCTTTCTGTCCGCGTTTTTGTACGTCTACTTGTTCCCTTCCAAGCCTTTTTCCATGTTCCATAGTATAAACGGTGATTCGAAATCTGTCAAGACTTCTGCTTTCCGTTTTTTCATCTATTTTTAATATCCGCGGTCCTGATCCATCATATACAGGAGTGCGTTGCAGATGCACGCCGCGATATTGCTGCCGCCTTTTCGTCCGCGTGCCACGATATACGGGATATTGGTCTGCATAATCAGTTCTTTGGACTGTACCACATTGACAAAGCCGACCGGAACTCCGATGATCAGCGCCGGTTTTATTTTTCCTTCCCCGATCAGTTCATAGAGGCGGACCAGTGCCGTCGGCGCATTTCCAACCGCAATAATCAGCTTTTTATCCAGCTCCGCCGCTTTTTCCATGCAGGCTGCCGCGCGGGTGCTTCCGGTTTCTTTTGCTCTTGCCGCAACATCTTCGTCTGACATAAAGCAGAGCGCTTCACCGCCGTGGCGCGCAAGCACCTTTTTGTTAATGCCGGATCTTGCCATCTGCGTATCCGTCACAATGCAGGCTCCCTCCCGGATCGCCTCGATGCCTTTTGCCACCGCATGCTCCGAAAAGCAGAGATTATCCGCATAATCAAAATCCGCACTTGTGTGGATACACCGCTTTACAACCAGTTCCTGATCCTCTGGAAACGTTCTTCCGTTTAATTCTTCCGTGATAATTTCAAAGCTTCTCTTTTCAATCTCGTGCGGGCTTACCTGCTCCAGTTCTATCTTCATCTTTATGCCCCTTCTTCCAGAATTTGATAAATCTTCTTCATGTCGAGATGCTCGCGCAGCGCATCTGCGAGAATATCGTACTGTGTCTCTTTGAATGTCTGGTAATCGACACCGTGAATCTGCTCCATGGCAATTCCCTTATTCTTTGCAAGTGCTTCCACGATCCGCTCGGCAACTTCTTCTTTGTCGAAAATGCCGTGCACATACGTACCGTACACATTTCCTTTCTGTGCACCGTCCAGCTTATCCGAATCAGCACGGTTCTGATCATCGATGAACGTGAATGCTTCTGTTTCTTCTTTCCGCACCGTTTCTCCCATATGGATTTCATAGCCCTCAATCCGGGTTCCCTCGATCCCGGCAAGAACGCCTTCTGTTTTTCCAAAAGCGCCCTCCGCGCGGGTTCTCGTCTTCTCACCGGCAAATACGGTATCCATCGGCAGGAGTCCCATTCCTTTGATCGTTCCGCCGGCTTCGACATGCAGCGGATCGCTCAGCGTATCTCCGAGCATCTGGAAGCCGCCGCAGACACCGAAAATTACTTTTCCGGCCGCAGCCGCCTTCAGTACGGCCACTTCCAGACCATTCTGACGCATCCAGAGCAGATCCTCCATCGTGTTTTTCGTTCCCGGAAGCAGAATCATATCCGGATTTTTCAGTTCGGAGACAGAGCTTACGTAGCGGAGTGATACGCCTTCGATCCGCTCGAACGGGTTGAAATCGGTGAAGTTTGAAATACGCGGGAGACGGATGACCGCAAGGTCAATGAGACCGATCTCCTCTTTTCTGGTGAATCGCTCGGTCAGACTGTCCTCGTCTTCCACTTCGATGTGGAGATACGGCGCCACGCCGACCACCGGGATGTGTGTTTTTCTTCCAGCATCACAACGCCCGGGTCCAGGATGGTTTTGTCCCCGCGGAATTTGTTGATAATCAGACCCTTGATGCGGTCGCGCTCATCCGGCTCTAAAAGCTCTACGGTACCGTAAAGCTGAGCAAAAACGCCGCCGCGGTCAATATCTCCGACGAGGAGCACCGGTGCATCCACAAGCTTTGCCATTCCCATATTGACGATATCATCGGCTTTCAGGTTGATCTCCGCCGGACTTCCGGCTCCCTCGATCACAATGATATCATACTGTTCTTCCAGTGCATGGTACGCTTTCATGATGTCCGGGATCAGCTCTTTTTTGTGGGAAAAATATTCCCGCGCACTCATGTTTCCCAGTACCTCACCGTTTACAATCACCTGCGAACCGGTGTCATTCGTCGGCTTTAACAGAATCGGGTTCATCAAAACGGACGGTTCGATCCCGGCCGCTTCCGCCTGCATGACCTGTGCACGTCCCATCTCAAGGCCTTCTCTCGTAATAAACGAATTCAGCGCCATATTCTGTGATTTGAACGGCGCCACACGGTATCCGTCCTGATGGAAAATCCGGCATAAGCCCGCCGCAAGCAGACTTTTTCCCGCATTTGACATCGTTCCCTGTATCATAATTACTTTCGCCATCGTTTTTCCTCCTAAAACCACTGCAGAATCTGTGAAACGGCTTCTGTCAGAATCTGGTTTTCTTCATGTGTGCGTACGGCTGCACGGTAATATCCGTCGGCAAGGCCCGGGTAGTTGGAACAGTCGCGGATCAGAATGCCGCCTTTTTCCAGCCGTGCGGCAAGTCCTTTCGGTCCCTCAAAGAACAGATAATTTGCACAGGAATCCCATACGGTAAGACCTGCTTTTTCCAGTTCTGCTTTCATCCAGGCGCGTTCTTTTCCGATCAGTTCCCGTGCTTCTTTGACGTAAGCATCCTCGTTCAGGGCGGCAAGGCCTGCCATCTGCGCCGGAATCGAAACATTCCACGACTGCATGCTGCGGCTGATCCGATCCAGCAGATCCTCGTCGCTACAGAGCAGATAGCCAAGACGCAGGCCAGGCATTGCGTAAATCTTTGTGAACGCACGCAGAATCAGCAGATTCGGATATTCGTCCAGTTTTCCCTGCATCGTCACTTTTTCCGGCTCCGGCAGAAATTCTATGAAACACTCATCCAGCACCAGATAGATGTTACGCTCCCGGCAGTTATCCAGGATCTTTAAAAGAAGCTCCTGCGGAATCGTAAGGCCGGTTGGATTATTTGGATTACATAAAAAACAAGATCCAGATCGTCGGTCAGATCATCGCAGAAATCGTCCTGTAAAAGAAAGCCTTTTTCCTTTTGCAGCGGATACATACGGATAAAACACCCTGCCGCTGAAAGTGCTGCTTCATACTCTGCAAATCCCGGCGCTGCAATCAGCGCTTTTTTCGGGCGGAGAGCCTGTGTCAGGGCAAAAATAAGCTCCGCGGCGCCGTTTGCAAACAGGATATTTTCTTCTGGAAGCTGCTCCTTTTCCGACAGTGCCCGGGTCAGGTCCCGGCACAGTGCGTCAGGATACTGTTCCACCGATTCCGCGCTCTTTCTCACCGCCTCTTTCACACTTTCCGGAGCTCCAAGAGGATTGACATTCACAGAAAAATCGACTCTGCATTTTTTCGTGTAAATGTCTCCTCCATGTGGATTTTGTCTCATACCATATGCCTTCCTTTCTCTTTTCCGTTGTGTTTCTATCTTCTCTTTTTACAGAAATAAAAAGAGCGCGCGGATTCCCGCAAAGAACACCAGTCCGAGGAACGAGGTCAGATACATCAGATGATTTGCTCTTTTGATATCTTCCGCCTCGACCGGGCGGATGTCATCGCCGATCGTTGGTTTCTTTACGACTTTGCCGAAATACACGGCATCTCCGGCAAGCTGTACTTCCAGCGCCCCTGCCATAACTGCTTCTGTCTGCGCAGAATTTGGGCTGGCGTGGCAGTAACGGTCGCGTTTGTAAATTTTTTCTGCATTTTTCCAGTTCATGCGCTCGCATGCAGACGCAAGAATCATCAGCCATGCGCTGATTCTCGCCGGTATGTAATTGACGACATCGTCCAGCTTTGCCGCACACCGTCCAAAATACAGATATTTGTCATTTTTGTATCCCACCATGGAATCCATGGTATTGATAGACTTATACAGAAAGCCCAATGCCGGTCCGCCGAGGGCAAGAAAGAGGAGCGGTGCAATGACACCGTCCGACGTATTCTCCGCGATCGTTTCCACGGCAGCTTTCGTCACTCCTGTTTCCGAAAGATTTTTCGTATCACGTCCTACGATCATGGAAACCGCATAGCGCGCCCCCGGAAGATCGTTTTCTTTTAATTTCTGATAGACCTTCATGCTCTCATCCTTCAGGCATTTCGTTGCCGGAATCTGCCAGCACCAGAGAACCTCCAGAAGGAAGCCGATGACCGGATGAATTTTAAATGCCGCAAAGAGCAGCAGTGCCGGAACACCGTATCCCGCCAGACAGACGAGGATCACGAGAAAAACTCCTCCGGCAAGCTCTCCATTTGGCGTTTTCGGAAATACCTTCCGCAGCCATTTTTCCAGCAGGGCAATGAGATTTCCGATCACACGGATCGGATGGTACAAAAAGGAGGGATCTCCAAGCAGCAGGTCCAATCCATAGCCCACAATCAGGGCTGCTAATGCTGTTTTCATCTTGTTTTCTCCTGTTCTTTCCGGTAAGAAACACACTGCTCCAGAAATTCCAGTGCGAGGTGCGGACTTGCCATATAGTAAAGATGCGGGAATCCCGCCATCATCCGTTTTGTCGCATGAATGCATTCCCAGTTCCGCTTCCGCAGCGGTTTTGCCGCATGCCATGCACTTCCGCAGTCTGTGCTGTCAAAGTAATGGAACTCATGGCCGCGCACCGGATTTCCGCCGTTCCGAAAGGTATCTTTCGTGTTTGGCGTGAGGGTGATATAGCCGAATCTTCCCAGCTTTTTTGTCCGGTAAACATTTCCCGGAACAGCCTGTACCATAGGATACACATTTCCATCCATATCCTCCATGGATTCTGACAGGTACATATAACCGCCGCATTCTGCAAGAACCGGCATTCCCTGACGGATGTTATCGCGGATCTTCGTTCTCATGGTCTGGTTTTCCGAAAGCTCTTCTGCGTGCAGCTCCGGGTAGCCGCCGCAGAACAGAAATCCGTCTGTATTCTTTGGCGGCTCCGCATCGGAAAGCGGCGAAAAATATTCGATTTTGGCTCCAAGTGACGCGAGAAGCTCCAGATTATCCCGATAAAAGAAACAAAATGCTTCATCCTTTGCAACGGCAAGAATCGGCTTCGCAACACGCACCTTGGCGGCTACTTCGCTTTCTGTCACCTTACGCAGGACTTCCGGCATTTTTCCCGAGAGCTCTTCTGCCCCTTCTGCAATCGCAAGAATTTTTTCAAAATCCAGTGTCTTCTGCAGTGTTTCTGCAAGCAGATTGACCTGCTCCTGCAGATTTTCCACCTCATCCGGCATCACAAGGCCGAGGTGGCGGCTTTCTAAGTGGCATTCCTTCAGTTCCGGCACAAAGCCGACACAGGAAATGCCAAGTTCTTTTTCCGCCATCGGCGCGATCTCCCGGTACAGCATCTCTGACATCCGGTTAAAGATTACACCGGCGATCCGGCTGTCCTCTTTGTACTGCAGGTATCCCTTGATAAAGGCAAGCGCTGAAACGCTCATGCCTTTGGCATCGACAACCAGAAGAACCGGCGTTTTTGTCATACCGGCGAGATCGTAGGCGCTGCCTTTGGTAGAAATTCCGCCAAGACCGTCGTAATACCCCATAACGCCTTCCAATACGGAAATGTCATGACCCGCTGCATGTTTGCAGAACAGATACTGTGTTGTTTCTTCCTCTGTGAAAAACGGATCCAGATTACACGACGGGGCGCCGATTACCTGTTCGTGAAACATCGGATCGATATAATCCGGGCCGCATTTAAACGCTGCGGGCTGCTTTCCCATCTGCTGCAGTGCACGGAGCAGTCCGCAGGTGATCATCGTTTTCCCGCTTCCGCTCCTTCCTGCTGCCAGCATGATTCTTGGTGCTTTCATTCTTTGGCACCTCCCTGGGCTGTAAAGATATAAACCGGATTCTGGGCAATCATCAGATGGCTTCTTCCGGCCTTTTTCGCATTGGAAGCCTGCAGGCAGACGATTTCCGGCTCTTCAAACGCAAGTTTTTTGAAACACGATGCTGCCTCCGCTAATGTTTCCACGGTTACTGTATTTAATACCACGCGGATGTTCGGATTCTTCCGCAGGAGCAGTTCCAGAATCTCTTTTAAGTTTCCGGCAGACCCGCCGATAAATGCATGCGTCGGAACCGGGAGTGCTTCGAGTGCTTCCGGTGCAGTTCCCTCAATAATTTCCAGATGATCCACTGCAAATTTCTTTTTATTTTCCTGCAGAAGTGCAACGGCTGCCGGATTTTTTTCTATCGCATATACCTTTCCCTGTGCTGCACGAAGCGCCATCTCAATCGAAACAGAACCTGTGCCCGATCCAATATCATAGACAACAGAATTCAAAGAAAGCTGCAGATGAGAAAGAGACGCATTGCGCACTTCCCGCTTGGTCATCGGTACTTTGTCACGCAGAAATACTTCATCTGCCATGCCGGCTGTAAACTCTGGTTCCGGATTCGGGTTTTCAAACAGAAGAACCGCAAGCGGGGCAAACTCCATTTTAGCAAGTTCGAATGGGGTTCCTGTCACAATCTGTTCTTCCGGATACGACAGATCCGTTCCCACATGCAGCACAATCTGCTCCCAGCCGTACGAACTTAACGTCTGGCAGATTTCCCTGACACTGCCCTTTCCGCCGGCGATCGCCAGAGTTTTCCGGTTTCGGCGGACCGTCTCCAGAAAGTTGCAGTGCTGCCCGTGCAGGCTCACAAATGCTGCATCCTCCCAGGACACTCCGATTTTGGCACAGAAATAAACCAGCGAAGAAATTCCCGGCTCTACACGGACAGAAAAATCCGCATCTTCCGCAAGGACGGCCTGAAGTTTCTTTGCTCCGCTGTAAAAGCCGACATCACCCGACTGCAGAAGAACAATCTTTTCATATTCCGGGTGCGCCTTCAGATACTCGTAAATCTTTTCCGGGCTGTATTCTGCAAGCATTGGCTTCTGATATTTTTCTACTGCTTTTGTCATGCGTCCCGCACCGATCAGCACATCCGCCTGCTCACACGCGTCTACGAGCGCCAGCGTCATCTGTGCTTCTGCACCAGGTCCGATTCCGGCGATCACGACGTCCCGTTTCACGGACAGATCAAATTTTTCAACGAGATACCGCTTGACCTCGTCCTCCGAGAGTCCTTCTTCCTCTTTCGGACGGCCGATCAGAACGACACGGACACCGGCCTTTTTGGCTGCCTCAATTTTTTCTTCAAAGCCGCCGTTTCTTCCGGATTCCTTCGTTACCATCCATTCGGCATGGAACGACTGCAGCATTGCAACGTTCATGTCCATAGAAAACGGTCCCTGCATGCCTATGGTATGTGCGGCATCAAATCCAAGTTCCGCGCAGGATGCAATTACGCCTGGCAACGGCAGCACCCGGGCATACACACGGTTTTTATAATCCGGAAGCTCTGCAAATTTTGCGAGTTCCTTGCTTCCTGTTGTCACCAAAATCTTTCCCTCTGTGCCCGCCAGATACGATACCGCTTCTTCTGTCGTATCGACCATGACGCAGGATGGATCTGCCGCAAGCGACGGCCGCAGCAGCCGAAGATACGTTTTTCCTGCTTTTTCACATGCAGACCGGATATTTTCCGACACAAGATCGGCATACGGATGGGTTGCATCAATAACCATTTCCGGCTGTTCTTCGCCAAAAAGCTGTTCCATCTCTTCTTCTGTCAGTCTTCCGCTTCGAACCGTCAGGGCACCGCCCTCCTCGATCCGGCACTTGCCGTATTCTGTCGCCGTACAGGCAAGGGATGCAATCTCATATTTTTTCAGAAAACTGCAGATCTCCCGGCCTTCCGTCGTTCCGGCAAAGACGATTACTTTATTCATAGCGATATCCCCTCGGCGTTACCATGTGATCCCGGATTTCCTTTGTCTGACTGTTTCCGATAAATACCGTCGTAAACATATCCACTTTTGTATTGCGAAGTTCTGCAAGCGTCATGGTCCGGCTCGTCTCCCCGTCTCTTCCGATCTGGCTTACGATTCCGCAGACGGTTTCCGGCGCTTTGTAACGAAGCATCAGATCACACGCTTTTTCCAGATAATCCGCTCTCTTATGGCTTCCCGGGTTATAAAGACAGATGACAAAATCCGCTTCCGATGCCAGCAGAAGACGTTTTTCAATTTTCTCCCACGGTGTCAGAAGATCGCTCAGGCTGATCAGGGCGAAGTCGTGGATCAACGGTGCACCAAGAACGGCAGCGCCTCCCGTTGCGGCGGTCACGCCTGGAATTACCTTAATTTCAATATCAGGCCATTCTTCCGAAAGCTCATACATCAGACCTGCCATACCGTAAACGCCGGCATCTCCGCTGCAGATCATAGCAACCTGTTTTCCCTCTGCCGCAGTTTCAAATGCCAGACGGCAGCGCTCCACCTCTTTCCGCATCGGCGTCGTCAGAAATTCTTTTCCTGCAAAATGTTCTTTTACCAGATCCACATAGACGGTATAGCCGATGATCACATCGCAGTTCCGCAGCGCATCCGCCGCCTCGATCGTCATTTTTTCATATGCTCCGGGGCCGATGCCCACGACAAAAATTGTACTCAAAATACTGCCCTCCAGTCCGCCGCAGCCAGTGCAACTGTTACACCGTCCGCTGCCTTTTTTTCTTTATCAGTCTGCCGCCGGCGAGAACTGCGCTGCGCTCACAGACATTGTCAATTCCTGTAATCTTCTTCACAAACGGAGACGGCGTAAATTCCCCCTCCGCCGTTTCCAGTTCTTCTGCAGAAAAGGTCCGGTACTGCCAGCCATACTTTTCCACCAGCTGCAGAATTCCCGGCTCCTGCGCTTTCAGATCAATACTTGCCGCCTGTCGAACTGCTTTTGGAGAAATCCCGGCCGCCGCAAGTGCCGCAAGAACCTTTTCTTCAATCCGGCCGGCCGGTGTATTCTTCTTACAGCCAATGCCGACGGTGATCACCTTCGGGATCAGGTGAAGTGTTCTCTCATATGGCGAATCCTCTTCCGATGTGGTAATGCAGATTCCCATCGACGGTTTTGCCGCCTCTTCCGGGATCAGTTCCTCCGGTTTTGTTCCATCCACCGGAAAACGGCTGCAGAATCCAACCGTTTTTCCGTCCACCAGAAGCGCCGCTGCCTCTTTTGCCAGCTCCATCTCACAAATTTCACAATGATTTTTTACAGCAAAGACATCGACCGCAAACTTGTGATTGACATCCGTTGCCGTTGTAATGACCGGAACCGCACCCGTTACAGCTGCAACTTCTTCCGTCAGCTCGTTTGCTCCGCCGATATGGCCGGAAAGTAATGAAATCACAAACTTTCCCTGTTCATCCATACACAGAACCGCCGGATCTGTCTTTTTACTTTTCACGTACGGTGCAATACTGCGCACCGCAATCCCGCACGCCCCGATAAACAAAATCGCATCCATTTTCTGAAACATGCGCTCTGTCCATGCAGGAAGCGACGGTGCAATCGCAGGAATTCCCGCTTCTTTCCCGTACTTTTCCAGTGCATATCCTTCACAGCTGTGTTTTTTCAGTGCCGCACAGAGTTTTCGATTCCAGGCGCATCCGTTTCTTGTAAAACTTGCTATGGCTATTTTCATCTTATTTTTCTGCCTCTCGGAATTCGGTGGTAAACGCCGGATTGTACAGATCACTTCTGCGGTAATTTCCCTGGGAAACGGCATTTCCGATGATCATCAGCGCTGTCTTGGTGATCTGGTTCTTTTTCGCCGTCTCGGCAAGTGTTCCAACGGTGCAGACGAACGTCTTCTCCTCCGGCCAGGTTGCTTTGTAAACGATCGCTGCCGGAGTATCTGCCGTATAGCCGCCTGCAATCAGCTCACGGGAAAGTTCCTCTAAGAGTCCCGTGCTTAAGAATACAACCATCGTTGCCTGATGTGCCGCAAAAGACGCAATGCTCTCCCGCTCCGGAACCGATGTTCTTCCGGCCATTCTGGTGATGACAACACTCTGGGAGATATCCGGCAGCGTATATTCCATTTCAAGGGCAGCAGCCGCTCCGCAGAAAGAGCTGACACCCGGACAGTCATCGTGAGCGATTCCAAGGGCATCGAGCGCATCAATCTGTTCGCGGATTGCACCATACAGGCACGGATCTCCCGTGTGGAGTCTTGCCACAGTCTGACCTTTGCTTTCGGCCTCTTTCATAACATCAATCACCTGCTCCAGCGTCATGGTTGCACTGTTATATACCACACAGCCCTCTTTTTTCAGATCCAGCAGTGCCGGATTGACAAGAGAACCTGCATAAATGATAATATCCGCCTCACCAAGCAGCTTCTGTCCTCTTACCGTAATCAGATCCGGGGCTCCAGGGCCCGCTCCAATAAAATGTACCATCTATTTTTTCCTCTTTTCTTTTACAATAATCAGTGAATAGTAACTTGCCTGGTCCGGGATTTCTTCCGCGCTGAAATACTTCTGTTCCGTATCCATGCCGCAGTTTTCTATCATCACCGCCCGGCAGTTCTTTTCCTTCAGGAACTGTTTCACAGCCGGCATCTTTTTACCCGCTTTCATCAGAACCTTTGTTCCTGAAAGTTCCAGTGCATCTTCAATCTGGTAAGACGCCGGAATCACATGCAGTTCTTCGGAATTTTCCACCAGTCCCTCGGAAAGAGATGCTGCTGCCGCGCAGAACGATGTAACACCGCTTACAATTCTCGCATCGTAACCGTCTTCCAGTACCCGTCTGTGTACATAAAGGTAGGTAGAATACACGGTTGGATCTCCGAGTGTCAGAAATACTACGTTTTTTCCTGCATCCAGCAGCTCCTCTATTTTTTCTGCACCGCGCCGGTGATTTTCCTCCAGTTCTTTGGCATTCTTTGTCATCGGCATTGGAATAGCAACGAGCTCTTTTTCTGCCAGTTCCGGCACTGCCTGAACAGCAATCTGGTAGGCAATGCTCTCTTCCGGTTTCTCTCCTGGTACTGCAATCGTATCATTTTCCCGGATCAGACGGACGGCCTTTAACGTCATAAGCTCCGGGTCTCCCGGTCCGATTCCTGTTCCAAATAAAATTCCTGTCATTTTGTTTTTACTCTTTTCTGTTTTCTTTTTCTTCCTGCTCCCGCAGGCGCTCCAGAAGTTCTCCCGCTCCCGGGGTTTCCCCGAGCAGGCCCTCATTGCTTGAAAAAACAATCGCCTCCGTCTGCACTCTGCCCTCAATATGGTAATTCATGTAAAAAGCAATTTTTTCTGTCACTTTTTCCATGGTCTCTTTCAGGCATCCTGCTTCCTTTAAAATCTGCACCGCTTCTTCCGTCGTTCCGGTCTCCAGCAGTTTTTTTGCCAGTGCAAGATCCGCCCCTGCACGCACCGCCTGCGCCGTAAGAAGCTCCGCACGGCAGTCTGCCTCGTGGGAATGGGTATTCATAATTCCGCCGGACACCTTGACAAATTTTCCAAGATGTGCCACAAAAAGGATGGCGTCAAAGCCGAGCTCAGCTACAAATTCCAGTGTTTTTCCGACGTAATTACTGCACTTAACGGAATGGTCTGCACGGACCCACGGATACGTTTTTAAGAAGTCCTGTCCGTAATTTCCCGGTGTCACCAGAAGGACGCGGTCACCCTGTGCTTTCCGCATTTCCATCTCGACGCGGATCGTGGAAATCAGCGCCTCCTCGCTCATCGGCACTACAATCCCGCTCGTTCCAAGGATTGAAATGCCGCCGGTGATGCCAAGTCTCGGATTGAATGTATGCTTTGCCAGTTCTTCCCCTTCCGGTACGGAGATGATAACCTGCAGTGCACGGAAATCATCGAGTTTTTTCTGAATCTCCTCCACATTCTCGCGGATCATCTGGCGCGGTACATGGTTGATCGCCGCGTTTCCGACCGGCTGATCCAGCCCCGGCTTTGTCACACGCCCGACGCCGAATCCTCCATCGATTACAATTCCCTCTTCTGTTCCAAACGTCACTTCCGCGTAAATCAATGCTTTATCTGTCACATCCGGATCATCCCCGCCGTCTTTTCGGACGGCACAGCTTACTTTTTCGGCACTTCTCCGGATATCCAGCAATTCCAGATTCAGAACAATGCCCTTTGGCGTATGGATTTTCACTTCCTGTATTTCTTTCCCGGAAAGCAGCATAAACGCCGCTCCCCGCGCTGCCGCTGCAGCGCAGGAACCCGTCGTATATCCCATGCGGAGTTTCTTGCTGCCGCGCATAATATATGCATCTTCCAAGCCTGTCCTGCTCATGTTTTTCTCCTTAACAGATCCGGCGGTTTTTCTGCCGGACCACGCGATCTATTTTATCATAACACACAATGAAAAAATGCTGAACCATTTTCGCATATTTTTTCAAAAAGATCAATTTTTCCCGGCTGTTTTTCTATCTCAGAAACTTATTCTTTTCCCAGCTTCCTGTTGTTTCAAACTCCGCAGCTCTTCTTTCTGCCTGTTTTACAATTTTTTCATCAATTCCCATATTTCCAAGCAGCGCAATCGCATTCTTTCCTCTTGCCGGCCCCTGTTCCAAGCGATACGGGAAGGAAATACTCTGCGCGGTAATCTGCTCTTCAAAATGATAATTGGTGTAGAGATCTTCCAGCAGATACGTCAGTTCAGTATCATGTGTTGCTGCAAGACAGAGCACATTTGCACGGCGCAGGGCAGCAAGCACACTCTCTGACGCTGCAATCCGCTCCGTCGTGTTTGTTCCCCGCAGCACCTCATCAATGACGCACAGAAGCGGTGTTTTTTCACGGCTTGCCTCCAGAATCCGTTTTAAAGATTTTACTTCCACAACAAAGTAACTCTCTCCCTGTGCCAGATTATCGCGGAGTGCCATGGATGTCATGATCCGGCACACAACACCGCGGTACCGCTTCGAAAGACTCGTGTTCAGTGTCTGTGCCAGAATCGCATTCACTGCCATGTTTTTCATAAATGTGGATTTTCCCGACGCATTCGAGCCGGTCAGCAGAATTCCGCCCTCCGCATACAGACTGTTTGCCACCGGATGTGTCAGAAGCGGATGATAAAGCTCCTCCACATCGATCCGACAGCCCGCCTTTTTCTCATCCAGGAATTCCGGCCGGCAGTAATACGAAAGGCTCTCCCGGTACGATGCTGCAGACAGTGCAAAGTCCAGGAGTCCAAGATCCTCTGCCATCTGCAGAATCGCTTTTTCATACGATTTCACTCCGGAAACAACCGAAGAATACTCGATCAGATCCAGCAGAAAGAACGTGTGAAAGTATGCAAAAATCATGTTTGCTGCACCGCCCTGCGATTCTTTCGTATTCACAAGTGTTCTGCATTTTCTTGTAATCGGACGGAGTTGTTTTTCCTGTTCTTCCAGACGCTTCTGATACATTTCCAGTCCGGAAATTTTTCTTTTCCAAGTTCCCTGGCTGTCCGCTGCAGCCGCAGGATACAGCCAAACGCTTTTAATGCACTCTCCAGCTTTTTGCTCTCCCTTCCATGCATCAGTCCGTTGCCGACCATAGAAGCAAACAGAACAGCCACACCCAGCGGAGGCAGTACAAACAACAGTCCAATTCCAAGCACAGCAATACCGGCCATCAGAAGATATTTCCCCTTCTCTCCCGGCTCCGCCTCTATCAGTACGGCTATTTCTTCTGTCGGCGGATTCATCTTTTCTTTTCCCATCAAAAGAAGTGCTTTCTGCACTGCTTCTCTGGCTTTTTGGTTCTCTGCAAAAAGCTTCATCAGCCGTTCCCGCTCTTCCCTGATTTCTGTTGTTGTGACCGGCATCCGAAGCGCCGTGTACAGATATTCTTCCCCGCACACCGACACTGTGTGGTCGACTGTGTCAAAAACCGCATCGAGATCCAGGTCATTCCAGGTAATCGCGTCCACGCAGAAGTTTTCCCCTGCTTTTCGTCTCAGACACGCTTCCAGTTTTTCTTTCTTTTCCCGTGCCGTCCGTTTCTCCTGCTTTTTTCCCCATTTCTTCCGCAGTTGTACCAGCTTCTTTTCCTGTTCATTTCTGTTATTCTGTACCATCCAAACTCCCAGCAGTATCAGAACCACAAAAATTCCTGCTGCCGTGTACAGTTCTTTCATGTCTTATCGCCATCCTTTTTCCTGCTCTGTATCATAAGTCTTTTGATTCTGTCTTATTCTAGCACAGAACCCTCTTCCCTTCCAGATTTTGTTGCAAAAATCATCTCCACCGCCGCATGTACAGCCAGTCTCTGTGAACTGCTGCCGTCACCAATGCAGGTGGAAAGGGTAAGTATCTTTTGAACTTCCTTTTCCTCACCGCTGCCAAAGATCATGCTGTTTTCTTTTCTTTCCTGTACCCATGCATTCCAGTCCGCATCGCTCCATGCTCCCAGCCGGTAAACATCACTTTTGGCATCCGTCTCCTCCACACTCCAAATACGGCACTGCCATGCTTCACCCGGCAAATACAGGTACAGATACGGAAATTCCTGTTTCCACGACGCTTCACGATACTTTTTCAATCCTCCGAACATCGTTCCATCCCGCATATTATGCCCATATAAAATCGTGTGACGTTCAGAAAAATCCTCCGGTGTATCACACGGTGCAAAAATACTGCCGTAAATCCGCTCCCTGCAAAACGCATCGTGTGTCAGATAATATGCGTTATCCTGCCCGTGCGCAACCGGAACATCTAAGGCGCAGCCCGGAATCCAGAGCCACGCGCAGATTTCTCTATTTTTTGATCGAAGTCCTGCAAAATCAATTGTCCGAAACAGATTTTGATCTGTACTGCCCGGTTCCTGCTCCTGCACTTCTTCGCTTTTTCGTTTTCCTCTTTGTTCTCTTCTTTTTCTTCTCTGACATACCTCTCCACCGCTTCTTCCTGTTCTTTTCGAATCTGCCGGCTTACCTGAATCTGCGGCAGATACCAGAAAAAAGTGCCGCCAATGTTAGAACTGCAATCCCTCTTCTTTTTCTGCTGATTTTTTCTCTCTCCATTTTGTTTTCATTCCACCACCCGAACCGATGGTGGAATGTTTTTCCGTTTTGTTATTCAACCGGAATCCGGTTTTTTACAATACTGTTGTGTCCATAATCATCCCAGCGGTATTTCTGATTTTCAAATACAACCTCACTTTCTTTGGGATGTCCGCAAAGATTTACCGATACCGAAAAGACGCGCGCAGGATCTTTTCCATATGCCGGCTCTTCTAGTTTTTTCACGGTAACATTCTTCGTACCTGTCACCTGCATAAGCGAATACCGCAGCACCTTCTTCTCCTGTACCCGGTAATCGTTTCCTGCCGGAATTCCCCGGATCTGTACCGACTGTTCCGTGTAGCCGTCCTGATCTGTCGTTTTCTCCACCTGTGTTTTTGTAAACGTAAGATAGCATTGGTATGTATGTTCTTTTCCATACAGATCCTTTCCCTTCACGGAAAACAGAAACGTTGGATTTCCATGCGCCCATGTAATCTCATCCGCCTTGATCTTCTTTGTAATCGTCAAGGTTTCACATGCAAGATCCTTCATCGTCACGGTCTGCACTTCCTGTTTTGCCTCCAGCACAAACGAAACCGGTTCTGCCGCAAGGTATCCATCCGGCGCGGCCTCCTCCACAAGGACATAAGAACCCGGCTTTAATTTTTCCAGTTCATGCGGGCCGCTTCCTCCTGAAATCCAGCTGTCCACACGGTTTCCATCCATATCTTTTAATACCAGCTTTGCGCCGGAAATTCGTTTTCCGCTCTCTGCATCTATTTTTTCAATTGTCAGATGTGTTCCATCATTTTCGACCGTCACCGACAGTTCCGATTTACCGTCAATTTTTCCGTTTTCTACCACAAATTCCCGGCATGTGCTGTCCAGCAGAAAGCCCTCCGGAGATGCTGTCTCCTGATAGTACCAGACACCGTCCAAAAGTCCCGTCAGCTCAATTTTTCCATTTGCATCCGTCTTTTTTGTCTCATCAAAACTTCCATCTTTCGTCCAGATATGAAAGGCTGCTCCCTGAAGCACTTTTCCGTCTCCCTGACTTACTTTCTGCAGAACAAAACGGTTCTTCCAGTTTGTAAACGTCAGTGTGATCTGTGCGTTTTGTTCCCCGATCGTTATTTTCTTTTCCGTCGGATCCAGCACATATCCATTTGGAGCCGCCGTTTCCCGCACAAGATACGTTCCGTACTCCAGCCCGTTTTTGAACGCCTCTCCATTTTCATCCGTTTTCAGCACAGCTGCTACCGCCTGATCCGGAAACAGCACTGTTCCGTTTACCGTTGTAATTGCTCCGCTCGCAATCACCTGATATGTTGCACCAGAAAGTGCTTTCCCTGAGTTTTCTTCCGTCTTTTTTATCTTCAGTGAGCCTGTTTTTCTTGTGTTTTCTGCCTCCAGATGGATCGTCTGCATGCCTTCCTTGTCAATGGAAAATTCCTGCTCCCAGCTTCCTGCATAACCAGCTGGATTCTTTGTCTCCACAACACGGAATTTTCCATTTTCACTGTCTGTATCCCGAATTCCCTCCAGCAGATAAGAACCCGTTTTTTTCACCCAGTTCATCTTTTTGAATTCACTCCAGGTGTTGTTTTTCCAGCGGTACACGGTAAATTCTGCACCCGAAAGAGCTTCTTTTGTCTCTGCATCCATTTTTTTCACTACAAGATCTCCTACTTTCGACAGATGACAGGGAACGTTCGCTGTGTAACCAAATTCCGAAGTATTCCACGGCACAACAGTTATTCCCGTTTCCCGGGATGCTCCATGCCAGTTGTTGTACGTACTGGAAGTATCGTTTACAAAATTATCCGGCCATTTTTTCGGTGCTTTCACTCCGCCGCCGGGACCAGTTACCGCGTCGTTAGTGCCTCCATCATAGAAAATCATCGTCTGGGAATTTCCTTCAAAGGTAAATGTAACCCAGCCTTCCGAATTTTCCGGAGTTGTTCCACCGTCCGGCTCAGAGCCGCGTCTTGCCGACCAGATCGCTTTTGTTCTGGCATCGTAGACGATTCTGGCATCTGCCTCCTTCGTCAGATAGATATGTTCTGTCTCATCAGCCAGATAAAAGCCCTGCTTAAAGTCCAGATCTGAAAGTGTAAAATACCCTTTCACATTCAGCGGATTTCCTTTACTGTCGTAATAAGCAAACCGTACCTTGATCCAGAGCAGACCTTTAATATCAATGACCGGCTTATTGTGGTCAATCGCCACGACTACCGCATCCACGTCCTCATACCCTGATGGTACAACCGTGTTCTGCCAGTCTTCCAGCCAGATCCGCATCGTTACATTTTCCCCGTGGCACTCTCCAACATTCGTATATTCCGCATACATTTTTCCTTTTTTCGACTCCAGCGGCGTGAAGGAACGGAGATTACTCCATCCCTTTACATCGGCCGCCGGCCACCATGTAGAACAGCATTTCGAATGGCTCTCTCCGTTTTTGCAGAACAGATTGTCCCAGGTACTTCCATCTGTACTTCCAAAACGGATTTTTGTCTCACTTCCGATCAGCGGGGTAAAATCATATCGGCCGTCAATAACAGAGTCCGATGATACAACTTCTCCGATTCCGGCTTTCGAAAGAGAAGGAAGACTCGTAAGACTCGAAGCCAGAACATCTTCCCGAAAACAAAATCCCAACAACAGCAGAATTCCTGCGAGAAACCAGAAGCTTTTCTTTGCTCTTTTCATTCTTTCCTCCTTTCAGACCGGCCCGCGGTAAGAAACAGGAAGGCTCCTGTCACGGCAATTCCAATGGGGACCGCTGCTGACGGATCGCGCAGACCTGTTTTTGGCGCGCTGTGCCAGATAGAGGGGCCTTCTTCCTGCGGCAGATCTTCTCCTTCGACAGAAAAAATCCATTTTACCCCGCTTTTCCGAAGTGCCCATTCATTTCCAAGTTCTGACGGCACACGGATTGAAAAACAGATTTCTTTCCGTTCATCTGGACTGCATATTCCAAGACTTTTTGCTGCCCATAGTCCCTCACTCTCTAAATCACCTTCATAAATCACGCTGTCTCCCTCTCGTATTTCCAGTTTCACCTTGGAAAGCAGTTCTTTTTCTGTTTCACTGAGTTCTTCCGGAAGTTCCGTCCGCAGAAAAAATTCTGCACGGCTTGCTGTCGTGTTCACCAGTGTGAACGTATCTTCCCATTCATCTCCCGGCATCAGCACTGGAAAGTTCCGAAAGAAATTGTCGGGTGCCAAGATCAGATTCCGCGCTGCTCCTTCGTACGAAACGGTGAGGAAGCTCTGCTGCGAAACCTCCGAAACGGTATTATCCGCCTCGTGGACACACTGTTCAATTTCCAGTTCTTCTCCCCACGGAGCTTCTGCCGTAAAATCCGGCGTCACATTCGCTGCCTGTACGGCCTCCGCCTGGATTTCAACGGACAGCACCTGTCCCTCCGCCTCACTGGTCCACGCAGATGGAATGGTGATTGTACGGAAAAATCGACAGATTCCTGCTTTCCCAGCACTTTGG